>Ga0163212_1000451_pt1 | contig 18184 bp, 12 predicted proteins | sample Malawi_45m_30L_FD_113532 | JGI IMG/M metagenome (GOLD analysis project Ga0163212, IMG submission 113532) | Freshwater microbial communities from Lake Malawi, Central Region, Malawi to study Microbial Dark Matter (Phase II) - Malawi_45m_30L | ecosystem: Environmental > Aquatic > Freshwater > Lake...
CGCTCTCGTCGATCGTAAAAGCCTGCCCGCATGATGGACATTTTAGTTCTTGCATCGCCACAACCCTCTTTTTGGCACTTACTCGTAGTTACATCGAGGTAAAACTACCCTGCAAGAATCAAAAAACCACAAACCCTTTGCAGTTAAACTCAGCTCGCCACCACCACACGAGACGACAGACAGCCCCTGAAAATGGCTCTTTCACCATCGGCTTGAGCCTGCCAGATTACAGGATGAGCTCGCCCACCCCTCAAAATGCATGCGATTAGACCAATCGGAATTCGTCGTGCCAGTTACTGGTATATTCCCTTTAGAGGTACCTAACAGCAACATGGTAGATTGTAAAGAGATTGGAAGACAAGTCACGGCACTCAGAAAAAGTGGGCGCTGCGAAGAAGCACTCCGCCTCGGGTATGAACACCTTCCGAAGTGCTCGGACAGTTGGGGTCTGAGAGGTTCCTTGGCCTGGACGGTACGCGAGTGCAAAGTAAAGAGTTTCGACCCAAAGAACCGAGATACAAATCCACAGGATTTGGTTGCAGCAGTTAAAGAGATTCAATCACTTAACGACTTCAAACTTTACGATGAAGTTTCTGTATTTGTCACTGCATCTTTTGAGGCAGCGAATCATCTCGTGGAGGCTCAACAACACGAACTGGCGCTTAGCGTAATGGAGACGCTAGACAAACAGTCTCTTAGTCGCACTCCGAATTCATTCGAAGGAAAGCTCTATCCGAGCCAGATTCAACGTTGGTACTCAGGCATGACAAAAATTCTCGTCGGCCTCGAACGCTGGGAAGCCACCGTGGTGATGTGCGAGGAAGCACTTGCAACTGGTCTGTTTCCGGATGATGAATCTGCACTGTGGATCCACTACCGACTGGCACTCGCCCTTGTCGAATCGAATCCGGACCGTGCACTCCAGGAGTTTGACCTTGTCTTCCGTCAGAAACCGGAATGGTGGGTCATTGGCCACAAAGCTCGCTGCCTCAGAGCATTAAATAAGGAACAAGAAGCTCTCGAAGCCTTCAAGATGGCACTTGGTGGGATCCATTCCGGGAGCATTATCTTTGGTGTAAAGATTCTCGAAGAAATGTACGAGATCGTTGGCGATGTCGAACTCAAATCTCTCATCGTTCAGACCCTGCGGAAGATTCGGATCGACGGCGGCTGGCCAATCAAAGACAAGTACGAAGATATGGCTGAAGAAGTTGGCGCAGGTGATGCCTCAGATTTCTCGATTTCTGATGCGCTGACGAAACTTGCGGACCGTCAAGCCTTTAATACGGTACGAAGTGCCGCTCCTAGAACCAAACAAGAGCGGGTAGTCATCGCATCAGGAGTTGCCGGGACTGTGAAGCGAATCATTGGAGAACAGCAGAATGCTGGATTCGTGTCTGTAGATGGACACGGCGACGTCTTCCTCGCCAAGAACCAGAACCCCGACTTGCCGTGGCCTCCACAGATTGGAGTGCGAATAGTCGGCGACCTCATTAAGGGCTTCGACAAAAAGAAAGACCGCGAGAGCGTCAACATCGCCGATTCGCGACTGGCGTAAAGTCACCCACTTAGGGTTCTGCTGGATAAACCCTCTCCACACACCGTTCAGAAGCTGGGCATCGACTGCAGAGATACGACATTAATTTCTGCGGATCGTCAGAATCCATTGATCCGGTGTTATCGATGTGGGGACGAGGAAGAACAGTGGACTCACCAGCAAACAAGATTTTCTTCACTGCCTCGGGCACCTTCGTATCCGATATCGCAAGTTTGTATGCCTCCGACAGTCGATCGTCGCCATCTTCTTTATTGCCTTCGAGGGTTAGCAGCCAAACCTCTTGAGCGGTTCTGGGTGATCCAGAACGCTTATGGACACTACTTCGAGCGGCAGTCTTCTCTCTCTCGGCTGGTGTCATCCAACAGAAGAGACGGTCAAGAAGCTCCTTCCATGAGTCCTCTAGTGCAGGCGAGTCCAATTTGATTCCGAGAAGATTGCCGTACAAGATTCCTAGCTGCCACGGAGTGACGTAGCCAACTGAACTTCTCGAGAACCAATGGAGCGCCGCCCGACGACCGCAGATCTTGGCTGATGCCAAAGCCTCTCGCAAAGGTACGTCAAGTCGTTCTCCTTTAGGTCCACCCAGAGGTGCCATTTTTTGGATCGTTCTCAACCGATGATCATCATCAAATTGATTTTCTTCAATGGCGGGCTGAACGGTGTGCTGGTCGCCTCTGCGAGGCTCGCGCTCACCTGATTTGTACGGGATACCACCCGCGAACTGCTTGACCTCCTTTCGCACCTTAGGAACTTCAAGCATCATTGCGAGGATCGGTGACGGGTTGAGTTTCTCGACACCTGTCTCCTCCAGCCAGGTCAGCTTTAGCTCGCCCAATGAGCCGTTCGTAGCGAGCCACAACAGGTAGATGTCACCCAAAGGTCCTGATCGGTCAAGCTCATCAATCAGTCTTAGCCGCCACGCAAAACCCTGGTCATCAGCCGATAGACGAGTATCAACATCCTGTCGCCGAAACGGCCAAGCAAAGAGATTTGGGCGGAAGGGAAACACTGTGTCAGAAAGATTCGTGACATGGACGCTTGGCTTCCGAACAAAGCCGCAGGACTCGAGACTTCTGAGAGGCGCTGCCAACGAGTTAACGAGACCCTCTGTGACACGAGAATCGCCAAACTGATTTTCAGCGCCTTTAAGCTGCGCACCGAGCACCAACGGAAGAATCTCCCCTATTCTGGTGACTCTGGTTAACATCGAAGGCGCATCGGGCAATCGGTCAATAGCATTTCTCATCGCTTCCCAGCGGCGCTCCCCGAAGATGTGCAACCCTGTTTCTTCATCCGAGATGAGAGTGATCAGTTCGTCTATATGCCTTCGCACATCGACCATCTCCTCTTGTTTCAAGTGATCTACTTCGGTAAGAATCTCATCCAAAGATCCCCCCAAAGACTTCCATTCGCTTAATGTCAGGTCGAGCCAAGGAGCCCGACGCAGGTGATTCTTGCTTGCATCAGCAATAAATCGTGCATCACTTACGGCTTGTTCGCCAATAAAGAGTTGTCGGATGGGGAACTTACTCTGTTTGAGAATGCCACCAGTTCCGGCCTGAGCAGGCTCGTAGTAGCACGCAAGGTTTTCTAGCCTTGCCCGCCAGTCTGACATTGTGCGGCAACCACCAAAAAACACGCTGCACGCATTAAGAACCTCGACCAGTGTCCGGTCTCCGAGAGAACGGTCGACATTGAAAAAACCACCCTCGACTAGGTGCATCATCGTCGAAAAGTCAAGACCTGACTCACCGCCCTCCAGCGAGAGTCGAACAGCTTCCTGGAGGCCCAGTAGGAATCGGCCAACCGGAAGACTCAGCAACTTCCTTTCGTCGTTTTCTCCCGCAAGACGATTGAATCGCGAAATCTTACGATTGATGTCGCTCGTCCCGGCGGCAAAAATCAACCGCTGGGACTGCTCGTTTTGGTTTTTAATGACGTCATTTTCTCGCACATGTCGTGCAAGATCAGTAACCGAAGGGAACCCAAACAACTTGAGGTGCTCTGGCGCCGATTTTATGACTCCTCGCAGCGATGCTGCAAAATAGGCGGCCCGGGGATCGACCTTCTGCCACGTAGTCACAGTGCTGTCCAGGCGCTGCATCTGCTCACAATCAAAGAAGAATCGACGCCAAACTTCGAACTGTGCGCCGACACCGTCATCGTGGACTATGAAAACTTGCTCCACCCCCATCTTGGCAAGCAAATCGATGATGGCCCACTGCAAAGGTGTATAAAAGTAAAGACCGTGATAAGCGAGTCGAATCGGCTCATCTTGCTCGAACCCGAGTCCCTTCCGAATTAAAGTCTCGAGATTCGCACGCACTTTGGCACTGTCTTTTTGATTTTCGAGTTTTCCATGTTCGACAAACAGATAGTCCGACAAGACCCTGGCGTCAGTCAGATTGGACTCAACCATCATCCACAGATTTTTTGCGAGCGTTCCCTCCGCTGACTGAGGACGAATATGATCTGGCCTCAATCCAAGCTCTACAAGTTGACGAATCGCTGAGGCAATGGTTCCGCCGCTATCCAAGACGTTACGGAGCTCTTCGGCAATATTCTGATCATCACGGAGACCTCGGTCTATGGTTTCGCGAATCTTTATCTCGAGACGCAGCCGAGAGCCATTGAGCGTGCGATACCAGTCCATCAGAGAATTGAGCCAGTCTCGATACGGCACACCTATGTCGGAGATTTCGACCCCGGGCTCCGGAGGCGACGGGAACTTGTCCAGTTCCATTTCGTGTTCGCTCTCTCGCATGAGTGAAAACTCAATTCCGTCGACGATCGCCCCAAGCGGTAAAGCTCTTCGAGCACCCGCTCGCTGGAGCTCAAAAGTCATATCCTGCGAGACGGGCAGATGGCCCACGGAAGCGAATGTCCAACCAAGGTCCTTCTCGAAGACACTCGCAAGGCTCTCCCTGTCCACCGATGCACATCGAATGAAGCGTGGTGGTTTCGGAGGTAGCGCACCCGAAGTCAGAGCAGGTCTCCCCATTGCTCGGGAAGAATGACGCCACCAGTACTATCGGCTGTCCGTATCAGCGTCAGCCGCAGTTTGGCTCGAGTCATCGCAACGTAAAGTAGCCGTGTCTCCTCTTTTACGGTCTCTTGCTTATCGAGATTCTCAAACGATTCGTCCATGTTGCTGTCCAAAAGCTGTTCGTGCCTACCCTTGCTGCGCATCCATCGCCACCCCACGCGTCGCTGCAGACCAATCGACAACACCTTCGCCTCGGTATTCCTAGTGGACCAGAATTTCGAATCACAGAAGGGCACCACTACAGCATCAAATTCGCGGCCTTTTGATTTGTGCACTGTAATCGCCAACACATCTGCGGCCCGAGACATAGTTGGCCCCTCCTCGTCATAGTTCGTCGCAGCCTGGAGGTCTAGCCAGTCGAGTGCCTGCCATATGGAGAAGGTCCCCTCTTTGAATGCCTCATCGAGGAGTACCAGGAGATGATCGAGATCACTCTGATATGCAATCATCTCCTCATCTTGCAGTCCAGTTATCCGCAGACAGCGATGCGGTTTGAATACCGTATCGAATTCGGAAACAAGTTCGATCAGTGGAACGGTATGGAGACAATTGGACAAGGACTTGAGTCGAGATCTAAACGCAGCCAGATCATCAGTGGGAATACGCCCATCGGGAGATGATGCGAGTCTTGCCCCCCACGAGAGAATCTTTCGATCATGAATTGCTACAGTCCAGTCTTCGGTGTTGTCATCTATTAAGACGTAACGCCACAATCCTCGTCCAGCTTTTCGGTGCTCCTCCTGCTCGACATAAATGAGAATTGCCTTCCCCCATGCTGTCTCGAGCAACTCAAGTGCAGTACCGAGGTCATCGGGGGATGCCAGCGCACGGAACAGTGCCCTGATTTCGGTAACGGCTCTGGATCTGAAGAAGTCTCCACCCTTGGAGATCTCACAAACAACCTTTGGATCCTGGCTGGCAAGATGATTCTTGACCTCGATTGCTTGACTGTTAGTTCTGCAAAGCACTGCAATCGGAGGGTCCTTAGTCGTAGTCGGAGCCTGATACCACGACTCTCCCTGCCACTGACGAATGACTTTCGTCATTTCTGATAACGCTTTCTTACGGCGGTCGGCATACCTCACAGGCACATCGACAACCTCAGCCTCTATTCCGACCGAGCTACGGTCATGTGCTGCCCGAAGCTTGTCGGTCAACTTCAGGTCCAGATGACCGGCTTTTGCCCAGCCATCGAATTGCTCCTGCATCCAGTCCAGCAGTTTTCCGTCGGTTCTAAAGTTTCTTACTAATGAGAACTCCGTGAGTCTCACGCCCTTTTTTCTGAGCAAACTGAATGCATCTCCTGCAGCGCCGCGAAATCTGTAGATTGCTTGCTTTTGGTCTCCAACCACAAATAGCCGCGTACCGCGAACTCGGAGATGTAAGGCGAGTTCAATTTGCTGCTCGTCCGTGTCTTGAAACTCATCGATAAATAGGTATTTGGGAACTCTGAGCTCGTCACGAGCTCCCCCTGACGACGGTCTTGGTCTCACCAGGTCGGTCGCAATCGAGAGCAGCTGATCCTTAGGGATGAGGCTCTGCTCTCTGCAAACCTGGCGATACCTTGAGGCAATACGTTCAATGATGTCGGGAAGCTTCGTACCAAAGTCTGTTCCCCAGCCATTACTGCAGTTTCCTGGTGCCCAGTCAAGACCTCGAACGGTCGATGTCGGCGGACCACCGGACCCGCTGGCGCCCATTGTTCCCATTTCCAGCACATTCACACCATTCTCGACCAGCGAACGCCAGATTCGAGCGACAAACTTCTGTATCTCATACATTTCAGGCAAGTCATTTTGGGATTGTGAAGAAAACCCGTGGTAAGCCCGATCGACCTCACTGCGGAGAATCTCATCGAATCGGTCATAATCCTTACCCACACTGAAGTCGTTGGATACTCCCGCCCGCGGACCCAATTCCTGAATCAAACGTTTTGCGAACGAGTGAATAGTTGAGATATTTGTAAGTCCAAGCTGCGCAAGCCACGCAAGTACCGGCATCGAACATCTTGGGCTGAGTCGGCGACGAAGTATGAGCGAGCGGGTCAACCGTTCACGCATTTCGCGGGCGGCTTCTCTGGTGAACGTAATCAGGACAATCTCGTCAAGGCGCAGGTCGTAGTTTGCAAGCTTTGATTGGTCTGGCGAGTGCACTACTGACGTCGAGGTGCAAAGCAGGAACAGAATTCGCTCGGTCAAGGTTTGGGTCTTGCCCGAACCGGCAGAAGCAGTCACCACGATCGGAGTCGCATGGTCAACAGCGTCATCGGATGCGACACTGTGTACGATCTCATACTGGCGAGTGTTGATGCGTCCAGATTCTTCTGCGGAAGCCCACAGGTTTGAGAAGGCTTGCCCCACGCAGCGCTTGGTAGGAGTGCCATCGATTTTCAGAACGCCGGATAGGGATTGACTGACCTGATCGACTACTGATACCTCGAGAATTGAAATTCCTAGCAGCGCATCAAGACGCTCTCTCTCGCCTGAGTAGAAGTTGCGCCAGTCACTGAAGTCGGTAATGAGAAAGACACGAATCCCGAATTCGAGCAACTGCAGAATCATTTTCAGACGAGTTGCGTCGTCACTCTTCGAGTAGGCGAAGAGGACGGAGTATCGAGGGTATGACTCCATTCCGATAGCCCGGCGTAACTGATCGAGCTCAAGCTGTGCGTCCCGGTCCCCTGGCTCGCCGAGTCGCACAAAATCCACTTTCGTCGGAACGTCGTCACCGTCTACTTGAACTGAAAGAAACTCTGCAGCACGCCTCAGGCTCGGTGCTTTTTCACTGGAAATCGGCTGCATTTCGTGCACCGGCCATAACGCTGCTGTCACTACAGACTGTTCACCTGTCTCGGCATCACGAAAAACGAACTCTCGACTTCTAGCGACTCGCGCGATGTCGACGACGTCAGCCCGGAACCAATTACCGGAGAGATAGTTGCCTTCATAAACGAGCAGCGTGACAGTGCACGGTGCTTCAGGATTTGTAGCAATTCGTACATAATCGTCTAGAGCGTCCTGAGCAACCCAGAAGCAGCTAGTCCCATCAGCTTCGTCCCGCCATGCAGCGGCTCGCTGCTTAACCTCCCACCATTCTTGGCGTCTATTCGTATCGAGGGTCTTGAAATCTGGCCGCCGCGAAGGGACGCCGCTGATCTCAATCATTGGTGGCCCAGCTAGTTCTGCGAGCCTCGCACCTCTCTTGCTGTCCGAGGGTTCGGCTCGACCATTTGTCCAATCAACCGTGAGGCCTGTACTTGCCTCGAGCCAAAGTCCGACTGCAACTTCACAACGAACCCAAAGGTCCCGGTCGTCAATATCAAATTTCCTCGACCTGAGAATTCTCATGTGATGTCTTCACCCAGCTGTTCAGTATCGATATCAACTTCTGCAACTCTCCGCAGACCCACTTGCCCGAGACTGCACTTGCCCTCTTGAACGTCTAGAACTTTCGCAAGTATGACTCGTCCGAAACTCTTACTATCGATCGCCACCGTGTTATTCATCCGGCACTCTTCTTCCCATTCACGATTTGATTGAAGGTAGGTAGTGATTCGCTTGGTTATCTCAAAGCCCGCCGACTGGTGCGCACTACGAATGGCCGCAATAGCTTCGTACGTGCTCTCATCGTAAGGAATCGAAAGTGCGATCGACAGTTTTCGGTGTTTCTCTCTGGAACCTGGCCCAATCCACTGCTCGGCCTTGTGAACATTCAAATAGTACTCGGGATTCTCGAACCCAGATACTCGCAGACGCTGGGCCGACCCTTGAAAGTCATTGGAGCATCGGGCTAGTTCTTTCTTGAAGTTGTCACTCTTTGCTCTGAGACTACGATATACAGAATCGCCAAGGGCCTTAGTCGCAAGTTGTCGTACCAGGTCTTGCGTTGGCTGTTTGCCTGCATCGAGAAGCTCGAGATCTCGCTCTCCTTTCTTCAATGGAAAGTCCTCACGTATAACAAGAAGCCCACCGATCGGAAATCGGGAAGGGTCTTCGATGGTCTCAATTGCGACTCCGTAGTCATCAGGAACCAGCAACCGCGCGCGTGGCGGAACTGCTTTTACGAATGACACCACCCACTCCTGATTCATGGGATCCTTTTCGGTTTCATCAAATTCCATCACGGTTGTAGACGCTGGCAAAAACTTGGCGTCTCTTATCGCATCGACCACAAAATTGAAGCAACTAGTGTCTGCGTCTTGGGAGATTTTGATCCTCTTCACCTTGCGTTTGCGTGAGACACCCCATTGAGTTACTGATCCAGCGCCGTAGTCGTTAACTGCCGGAAGCCGAAGTTCTTGTCGAATTGCATAGTCATTGATGTCAAATTTGATGGCGCCAGACCAAGTGATAACAACCATTCGTGGTGCGGCGGGTGCTGCGTACAGCCACGAGAGCTCTCGTAAAGCTTCCTCACGAGACTGAAACTGTTCGGACAGCGGAGCTTGCAACCCCACCAGAACCACACAGTCCCATACACCATCTCTCAATTCCCGAAGATCCAAGAGATCAAATTGCAGCTCTCTTACTTGAATCCTGGTTGAGGCATTCTTCCTGAATCGAGAGCTCACGACCACGGCTAGATCATGAGTCTGTAAGTGTTGTTCCAAACCGTGCTTGGCAAGAAGACCGCAAATGTCATGCGCTGGATGATGCGACGCAAAAAGATCCTCTGCTGACGACCGAAGCTCGCCAAACATTGCTGGTGACTCAGTCTCAGCGCTGACCAATAGTTCGGTTGTGACATCAAGCCCCAACTTCACATCCGAAGGCGACCATGGGCCAAGTGCCAGATTGTCGTGAACATTCCATGCGAGGTTGAAGAGGGCCTGATACTTCGGTAATACGGACGCACGTTTCGCCGCTCGATACGCTGCACGAAGCGATTCATCGAACCTTTCATAAGCTTCCCACCGCACAGAGACAGCATCGATCGAAAGCTGTTCGGCGGCCAGAAACCTCCGCTTCGCAGTTGACAAATCTCTTGCCATCTCAGTAGCTCTCCGAATCCTGTTCTTCATCTATGCCGTACATGCGCCCATCATCAGGCTCAGACACGTCTAGAGACGCTCTCACCCCAAAACCCGCTGGAATTCTCTTCAGAAACTCAAACTTGACCGAAGGGTCATGGTATACGAGTGCCGCAGCCTCCACTTCTGATCGCTGGACACGTCGATTAACAAGCACAACGGCGGGGGACGAAGAAAATGCGCTTCGCACCCTTCTGTAATACGCCCGCCAAGAAGTGTAGACCACGAGTCGGGGCTTCAACATCCGCATCCATGGACGTTTCTTATCGGCATCGATAGTCAGGTATGAGTAGGGATAGTGAAGTAGTCGATCTGCCGAATACACACCAGGTTTTGAGTAAGCGACTAGAGGACGAACGCGTTCATCTATCCAATCGGGTACGTCCCGCAATAACTCGACTCGCTGCTTATCGACGTACTCGAGACTCTCACCAATAATCACCACGGGAGAAAGACAGTGAAGCGTCCACCAAACCTCGGCGCTTTCAGCCGGCTTCTCTTTGAATCTCTTGAATTCTCGAGTAATAATCTGCCAATCCTTTTCTGTTAGCACTTTGACGCTTCGATCATCCGGGACTCCTTCAGGAAGTCGGATTAGCGGCCGATCAAATTTCCGCTTGTAGTTAGCTGGTCCTTCGTAAAAAAGTACGTCAGGGGTATCGAAAAATCGCTCTGAGACCACCTTCACTTCAAGATCTCGCACTTGGCTCTCGCCGTCGAAACCCGCAGCACGAAAGCTCTCCCCCAACTTTGGCTCGTGCGACTCCAATTTTGGAGTCGCACTAAGTGCGCCAGCGACAATGAGGGGTGCCAAGAATTGACCAGTTGGCACCGAAAGAAAAATGGTCGGCCGATGTTCACCTACCTGAACGTTCGAACACGAGGCCAATTCTGATCCGAGATAACTCGCAAATGAAGCCCATGGTGGGATGCTTGATCTTGGCAAAGTCATCAAATTCGCAGCTCCCTAAAAGTTGTGCTGCTTTGATGGAGCAACATTGTCTAGCCACTTTTGAACAATCTGATCAAATTGTTCATTGACTTCGTTATTTTTCCAGGTGTGCGGCCTAAGTCCGGAGTTACCAAAATAAACTTTGCCAGAGCCGGCGAGCGCACCTTCGCAGGCAAATGAAAGTTCTAGCCGCCAGTCTTCGACTTGATTCCACGAAAGTTCATACCCGACCCGAGCCAACTCGACCTTCAACACATCAAGTTGCTGGAGCGCAGCGTCATTTATGCTGGTACGAAATTGAGGGATTCTTGAATTCAGCCCTGTTAGATAAACCTCGATCGCAGTGCGAAGTTCACTCCCCGAGTCGAGCGGGCGCCAATCTGCGAGAGACAAGACGCCATGCTTCTTGCGGTACACCAGGAATGACATGTTGTCAACGTCAGGGCTAGAAACGATCACATCGACTTTCGCTTGCCATTCCGTCAACTGGGATAGAAACGCATCATGACCCGACTGGGCAACGATTTCTTGCAGCTGAGCAAACCATTCAGGTTCAGGCATTCGGGACGCAACTCTCTGCTGCATTCAGATTTGTTGCAGTCGCTACCACACTTGCCCCCAACCCTCAGAAACGATACACGAGACCGTTTGAAATACTCAGGACTCATTTCGCTAGTTCAGTCGGCTTCATTTTTAACGGGCCTCGTATGCTTTAAGAGTGGGAAGAAAGATTCCATTATCTTCCGTAGAAGCCCTTCTCAAGGCAGCGTGCTCCGAAGGGAACCGTCGACTCAGTTGCGGCGACCTGACATACTCAAGCGACTCGACAATGAACGAGGAGTTTGTCGTCGAGGTGCTTCGATCGGTGGCGCGCTCTACCGGAATCGACCCAGAGGCAATTCATCATCTAGGCGGTAAGTCTTTCCCCGACGTTCACATAGTCGGATCGGGGGTTGGGATCGAATTGAAGGGATCCCAGAAGGGTGGCTCCATCACAGGGAACAGCATCTTTTCCGGGTCAATGGTTGATGATCTTGACAAGGTGTATCTACTCTTTTGGATTGACGACAGAACCCCGAAGCTTGGATACCGCGACTACTTTGAATGTGTTTTTGATGCAAAGGTCACACACTCGCCACGTTTTGCACTTCAAGTTGATCTCGCGCCAGGCAAGTCGATGTTTGGAAAGGGATCCGACCAGCTCGGTTTCGAGGCATCAGACTGGCTCACTGGCGATGAAAAGTATGTCTCACGAATAGTGGTTGAAATTCGTCGACGTGCCTTACAGCGGAAGGAGATTCCGTGGTGGGTTGTCGCCGAATCTCAGGAACAGCTCGCCTTTGAAGCAGATCGTGAAGGCAACGTTGGGGGCATGGGAGGCCTTCGCTACATGCAAAACATGGAGCGACATGCGAGATTCTCCCTTCAAAAGACGCTCTTTCTCGGCTTTCCAGAAGTGCTCACTGGCGGTGCTAGATCACACTCGATAGCGATCGGTTGGGCAATCTCACAAAAGTCGGTAATCATCAACAGGGACGTCTTTAGTGCTGGTGGCAAGAAACCCAAACAACTCGCAGCTCCCGTTGGACGGGTGACGCTGCCAGCTGTTGTAACTAAGTGCTCTCAGGCCCTCGGACGAGATGCGCGGGTGTCATTGGCCGAACTCTCAAACATTCACGGAGTGACACTGCCGACTCCGGAAGCGGTGATCAAGAGATTCAAGTCGAGACTAAAGCAAGACGGTGTGCTTGATCATCTTCACGATTATCTCTCCCCGTCCAAAAGACAACACATAAGCAAGTTGCAGCTCCGTGATGCCGTAATCGAGGCACTCGTTGACGAAATCGATCCCTCAACTTTGAGCTAACGACGAAACACGCCATCCCATACCTCGTCGAGTCGCGTGGCTAATCGATACGCAAGAAGTGGCGGAACTGCATTGCCAATGAGGCGGTATCCGTCAGACGCAGAAACCTCACCGGGCCTGACGAACTCGTAGTTGTCTGGAAACGTCTGAATACGCGCGCATTCGCGCACCGAGAGGCGTCGCTCCGGCAGACCGTGAGCGAGCTCATCGGACTGCCCCCCATGTGATCTCGACAGCCTTCGGTACTCAATATTCCCGTGATGCTCAGCCCGAATTGTTGGCCCAGGCCTGTCAAGGGAGACCTCAGACTGACCCTGAAGCCTTCGACCCATATATTTCGCTCGGGAGTACGCCCGGTGCGCGAGGTCGTGGCTTTCACCGGGCTCTGGTAACCCGACAAAAGCGTCTCGGCAGGTTACAAGAGGCCTCAAGCCTGGTTCGTCTCCGTGGGAGATTCGGGGATACAAATCAAGTTCCGAGGGAAGGTTGCCGAACTTCTTAAAGTGCTGCAAAACATCAGCTCGAACTGCGTCGCGGCGTAACCCGATAAATATTACCCTCTCGCGCGTCTGGGGGACCCCATATTCAAACGCTCGGAGCACCCGTGCAGGCAACACCACATACGGGCTTTTTCGGATTCGCCCGAAGTCGCGTTCAATAACGTCTTTGGCGTCCCCAAGCGAAACCAGACCCTTGACATTCTCAGCATAAAACACTCTCGGCTGCGTGTGTCGAACAAACTCACGCATCCAGAAGTAGAGCATCCCCCTGTTTTCTACGGCCGGTTCGTCGAGGGCCTCGTCCATCAGAGCCTGATTACCGCGGTGGCTCTTGTTCGAGTTAAATCCGAGTCGTTTCCCCGCCACGCTGAAATCGTTACAAGGGAATCCGCCGGTCACAACATCGAGACCGGACAGCTCTGACGGCACCCTCTTTGAGAGACGCTTTGCGATCTCGACGACACTCTCTAGTTGATAGATCCCATCGTCTGAGCCTCGGGACACAAAGAAACTGTTCCATGCGACTCGGGCTTTGGGATAGACATCGCAAGCGAAGAGGTTGTCGAACTTTAGCCTTGGCAAATCAACCCAACGCGAACGCCCAGGGAACTCCTGATTTTCTGCTTTGGTAAGGCACGGCCTAACGACCGGAAAGTCACCTTCAAAGCCAAGGTCCATCCCACCACAACCTGAGAACAGTGATGCCACAGATCGAGCATTCATCTCGCCCACCTGAAGATGCAACGATCGGCCATGACTCTCGAAGAATAGCGGCGAGGTGTGCTGCAATTGTGGCACCACACGGAAGCTGCTTTTCACCGACAGGACCGACAGCATGATCTCACGGTTGATTTACGGCGGAACCGAATACCCAAGCGGCCTCATCAGCCGGGATTGCAAAAGTTAGCAAGTTTCACTAATGTCTTTCGGTGTTATGTCAATATCCAAAGAATCCGAGTTTCGTACGTGGTTGTCCGATCAGGGGCGCTGGACCAGAAAGGCCCAGAATGATCTGGTTTCTCGACTACGCAGAGCCGACAAGCTGGCCCCAATGGAAACGCAAAACTCAACTTCCCAGTACGTTGCCCGCCTAGAGGCCTCAACGGAGTGGCAATCTATACCGCGAACTTCCCAAACCGGAATGCTCGCAGCATCTCGCCTCTATATCGACTGGTTACGAAATCGGAGCTAACACCTTCGAATCAGGTTGCCAAGAGAGTAACCATGTGGTCGTCCGATGAGACGCTCCACTTGTCGCCGCTTAGCCAAATCACCGAGATTCCGAGGTTTCTAAGAAATCCCACATAGCCGTCTCCTACCGGCTTATCGAAAAGGGCAATGAGGTGTGCACTGGGATGTAGAAAATGTCGATATTCAAGCAGCTGACCAATTGCTGCCCTGACAGCTTCTGCATAGTTCAAGTCGTACACCACTTTCACTTCAATTAACCAGTTTGTTCCATCACGGCTCAACAACACATCAACCGGGTGCGGAGTGGAGGGATGAAATCCTCTTGTGGCAGCATAGGGACCGAACATTCGTACGATCTTTTCATGACGGCGAGTTTTAACGATTGTACAAGCGCTGATCTCTGTGACGTAGTCAGAATCGCTCTTCGGATTGAACCCTGCGAGTCCTGCGACCTCGGGTGCGTTGGGAGCGTTATGGACCCCTACGAAACCTGTCCGCTCTTCCATAGAGAGCTTGTTACTGATCTGAAGGGCTCGATCGTAGAGCTTCACGAAACGCTGCAAATCAGAGACGAGTGTCTGTTCGGGGGGGAAGGCCGAGATCGAGTATTCGAGTGCAAGGATGTTCCCTGCCTCATAGCTCGCAGGACGCTGTAGATCACTCTTTAGATCGATTTGCGCCAGCGTTCCACTCTTTTCGGCATCTGGCATCAGGTCCCTGATCATACGCGCCCTTACGTGAAGCGTTTCGATTTGCTCTTTTTCACCAAGCCCAAATTTCTTTTTAAGGTCTTCGGTGCCCTGATTCAGTGACAGATACACGGTCTTTAGGTGAGCATCAAATAGATAGACGACGTAAATGCCCTGCTGAAATGAGGGGGCAACGTCTGGATTTCGGAATCCAATCCATGGAGTAGCCGGTAGACGAAAGTTCTTCTGGCCACTGCTTCCAACCTCAAACCCAATTGGTACGTAGCTCTTCAGTTTTTCTGGTGCAGAGTCGAGAGTCTCCTGTGCTGGCTGGTCGTAACCTGACGCATGATTCTTGTCGTAGTGGGCTGATACGAACTGCAATACTTCACTCAAGGGTGACACAGACATACCCCAAGACTAATCACTAAATGAACTGCGTTGACTCGGTACTAGGTTTGTGTCGTGCCGAAAGGTGTTGCAGACATCTCAAACACGGCTGTTCGAATGTTCTTGCATGCGATCGGAAGGTCTTACGACTCAGAAAGAGGCTTTGCCCACTACACGAAACGACACTTCCCTCAAGTTAAGGAATTTTTCAAGGGGACTTGTTGTTATTGCGGCATCAGTGAAAGCGAGCAAAGACTTACGGGTGACCATCTCGTGCCCACTAATAGAACAGCCCTTGGCCTAGAAGCTTGGGGCAACATCGTTCCCGCTTGCGGAATTTGCAACGAAAAGAAACATGACAACGACTGGGAGTTGTATATGTCGAACTTTACGGATGCTGAAGTAGATTCAAGAACAAATCGAATCAGACGCTTTGTCGCCCATTACAAGTACGCGCCTAACCTGGAAGTGATCAGGCTTGCGGTAGTAGAGCTGTACGAAGAATCAGGTGGTGTAGTCCAAGCACTTGTTGATTTAAAGGTCAAGCGGGCACTCGAACGAATGAGTCAAACTCGAAGTTCTTGACAGCACGGCTGGTGACCCAGCGGGGTTAATCCTGCTTCAGAGATGGAAACCCCCGCAGATTCTTCTGGACTTTAACAGTTTCGGGTAGACCATCTACAGGCTTTTAAATAAAGACGCCAAGCTTCTTCGTAATCACAATTTCCGGTATCAGTTGCGAGTTGGCCGACCACACTTCGTCATTTTACTTTCCCATCGCTGCTCCAAGGGAGTCTCCGAACTCGTTGAAGCGAGCCGCTCAGATCAATGCGCAATCCAATAGCTCAAACGCATCCCTAATTTATGATTGCGACGTTCTCGATCTGCTCCAGTTACCGCCACCCATACAGGACCGCTTTAAGTGGGCCAAGCAAACTCATTGGAATATTTAGTGGCACCTGCCGCCTTGGTTGGGACGGTCTTCGGGATGGTGCTTCTCGACCTCGATCTAGCGAACTCCCTCGCCTGGACTGCGCTAACGCTCTTGCTACTAGCAGCAGGATTCCCGGGCAAGAACGTGATCACTGATCTGTGGTCGAAGATTCAGATGCGTTTTAAATGGCGAATTCCTAAGTATCGGAATTGCTCCTCGCCCGGGTCGGCCTTGTGAGGCGACGTCATCAACGCAGTCGCTCGAGCCTTGACACAAGGGTGTGCTCATGAATGGCCATTGAACCCCACTCGTCGCGCACTTGAAACACGCCATCGACGGCGGCGGCAGAAAACATCGACCCAACGAGGGTCACTGGTATCGGCACCCCAGCACCCTGCAGGCCGACAGCCACGGCGTATGCGGTACCCGACTTTGCGGCATCCCGAATGGTGGCGGCCTTGTTCTGCGCAAATGGAACACCAAGTTTGCGACGCTTGTACATGCGGTAGGCCAAGAAGCCTGCGGTGACGACAGGAATGTTGTCGATGATGCTGCCGCCATCGAGCCAACCCGAAATGCCCGATTCGCCTTCTTGTGCGAACTGATCGAATGCATCACGGTATTCCTGCGCCGATGTGCCCGTGCGAACCACGACGGGTTCGCCCGATAGCGGCAGGATTCCACTCAGACCGTCAACTACGGTGTAGCCCGCTCGCGACGCGGAATCGGCGGCTTCATCCGTGACAAACACGTAGTTGACGTCGGGATGGGCGGCGAAGTGCTGAGCGATTACCTCGTGCGAAAGGCTGGCCTTGGTATTCATGAGTCCGATCACATTTCCGTCCGCGTCGAGAAATCGGAAGTCGGAACCTGTGTTGGTAAAACCAGCAAGTTCAACAGACTTCGTACCGTACGGCACAGCCAGCTCGCCGGCTCGAATCATTTCCTGCACCTCGAGCTCGAACGCGGCACCCGTGGCCTTGTTAAGCGCCGTCACCACCGTGTCGACGTCGGAAGACTGCAGTTGGTCCACCGAAACTGATGATCTCGCAAGAGCGGCGCTGATTTGATCGTGATTGCTAGAGAACAGGTCCGCTGCTGTGACGGACGAGCCGCTCACGACTGCTCGCGTCGCGTCGACGGTGGCTGCAATCGACACGGGTACCGTTCCTGCCCAATCACCAACCGGCCGAGACGTATAGCCCGACGCATACTGCGCGAGTCGCTCAAGACGTTCGATGCTGGCCTTTCGGGAGTGGAGGATCGCTGTGTCGAATTGACCGTCGACATTGAGCCGAGCATCAGCCATGACGAGAACCGCCCTCAAGCTCGGCCACCCGCTTGCGCAAGCGTTCAATCTCAATGTCGCGCCGCGTAATCGAGTCTTCGAGCGACTGCACCACCGCCGCCAGTCGCTCATTGACCTCGGTGGCTTTCTTCTTGTATTCATCGCTTCCCATTACGGAATGCACTGCCTTGACCACAAGTTCCTGAGTCTTCTTGGCACTTTTTGCTGCTGTCTTGGCTGTTTTCGCCGCAGCACTCTTGGCGACAGCTCCAGCTTTCAGAATCTGTCGGTTGATTTTCTCTCCGTGTTCTTGGCCCTTTCTTTCTGCACGTGCACGAAGCATCTCGAGATGAGCCTTTTGCTCTTCTTTGGAACGCATCTGTTTGTCTCCCTTGCTGAATCGCTGCGTACACAGATGGTAGAGCCCTTGGAGACAGCGAAGGGCACCGCCAGGTTGATGCGACCAAGTACTGGCCGTTTGGCTGCATAGACGGTTGATTGTTGCCAACCCTGTAACACCCCTCCCTTAACTTAAACGGTGCATCAAGAGATACCTCAATAGAGGTGTCGGCAACCGAGCCCACACCGGGCCGCGGTGCCACCCACAACGGGGATGCGGCGCGACGAGCGCAAATACCAACGGTGCTCGTGGCGCAAACGGCGGGCGAAGGTCGCCTGCTCGTCAACAACCCCGGCCACAGGACCGGAGAAAGAAGCAAGGCAATGAGCAAGAACAACCC
>Ga0163212_1000455_pt1 | contig 18081 bp, 19 predicted proteins | sample Malawi_45m_30L_FD_113532 | JGI IMG/M metagenome (GOLD analysis project Ga0163212, IMG submission 113532) | Freshwater microbial communities from Lake Malawi, Central Region, Malawi to study Microbial Dark Matter (Phase II) - Malawi_45m_30L | ecosystem: Environmental > Aquatic > Freshwater > Lake...
GGGATACAACCAGGGAGATACGCGCTACCCGGTGATTTATTTCCATGACGGGCAGAATGTGTTCCGTCCGGGCGGTCCCTTCGGTTGCTGGTTTGCCGAGGATGCGGCGGTGGAGGAAATGAAAGCGGGGCGCATGCGCGAAGCGATCATGGTGGTCGTTCCGAACAACGAGGCCGACATGGGCAAGGCGCGGATTACGGAGTATCAGCCGCCGACGGATGTGAATCCGCGGGATCCGGAGCGGGGAAAGGGGATTTGCGATCGCTATGCGGAGTTTTTGCTCGGGAATGTGAAGCCGGCGATCGATGCGAAATATCGCACCTTGCCGGATCGCGCAAACACAGCGGTGGCGGGAGCGTCGATGGGCGGATTGGTTTCGCTCTGGCTCGGGCTGAACACCGATGCGTTCGGGGCGGTGGGAGTTTTTTCGCCGGCCTTTTGGGCAAGTCCGAATTTCACCAAGTCGGTGATGGATCGAACGAAAAAAGACGGGCTTCGCATCTACATGGACATGGGGACACGCGAGACGGGAAATCTGACCGGAGATAGCTGGAAGGACGCGCTTGCGGTGCGCCAGGCGTTGCTCAAGCAGGGGTATGTGGAGGGCGAAGACTTTCTCTGGAATCCGGGCGAAGGCGACGAACACAACGAGAAGGCTTGGGCCAAGCGGTTGCCGGTGGCGTTGCGGTTTTTGCTGCCAGGCGAAAAGGTGGATCGCGCCGTCCCGGCGCGATGAGTGTTTTGAATTATCGCGATGGGACATCGCGATCCACCTGGAAATCCAGAGCAGCAGCGATGGTGTTCGGCGAATTTCCTTCGAGGCGGTTGTTGACGAAGACGTAGCTGGGACGCGGGGTGGGCGCCGCGCTGCCGCGTTTGATCAGCGCTTTGATCGCGGCCCGCGCCTCGGGATTTTTTTCCTTGGTCTCGCCGTAGGGTTGGAAGCTGTCGACGGCTTGTTGATACGCGCGTCCGGGGCGGAGGAGAAAGCGCGCGGCAAAGAAATCGGCGGTGAAGGCGCCGGGCATGGTCATTTGTTCTTCGACCGGTGGCATTTTGGTCCAGCTGTTGAAAACGTGCGCCACATTGTGCGCGTGGAGGACGTCGAAGTATTCCGCGCGCAGCAGTTTCGTGTTGCGCACCTCGACGCCGTATTGCCAGTTGGTCGGGAGTTGTCCGAGAAATTCATCGAGCGCGGCGATGAAATCGCGCAGTCGCTCGAAGTGCGTGGGATAAAAGGCGGAGAACTCGAAGATGAGGACGCCGGTCTTTTTGCGGTGGGGCGAGAGCGGACCGAGGAACGCGTCGAAGAAAAGTTTGGCGTTGAGGAAGTGCTCGTTGTCCGTTCCCGCGCGATCGCCGAAGCGGTCGAGCTTGGGAAATTTTTTGACCGTGATTTCGTCGGTCACCTTGTAGCTGAGGCGGAATCCGTCCGGCACCTGCGCGCAGAGGTTTGCCAGGTATTTCTCCGAGGGGAACCGGTAGTAGCCGGCATCGACGCAGACGGACGGGAATATTTCCGCGTATTCCTCGAGGCACTCGGTCTCGAAGCGTTTGGTCGAGAGCTTGCCGCGCGTGAGGTAGCGCTGCTCGTCGTAGATCTGCCCGAGCCAGCCCTCGTATTTCCACGAGGACGTGCCGAGGTAGAGGTTGGATTCCCGCGCGAGACGGGATGTGGCCCGGGCGAGCGCCGCGGGGAACGCGCGGGAAGTTGAAAGCCGTAGCGAAGCGGAGACGGCCGCAGGCAATTGAAGTTTGAGGGTCGAGAGGTCGGAGTTCGGAGGGTTGGATTTGCCCTCAACTCTCATCGCTCAACGCTCAACTACATCAAGGCTTTGAGCCTTGATGTCAGATCGGCTTCGCTCTGCAGACCGACGACCTGCTCGCGCACTTCGCCGTTCTTGAAAAAGAGAAGCGTCGGGATCGAGGAAACGCGGAAGCGACTGGCCACGCCGGGGGCTTCGTCGACGTTCACCTTGGCTACGATAGCCTGTCCGGCCATGGCATCGGCGATTTTGTCGAGCACCGGCGCGATCATGCGGCAGGGTCCGCACCACGGAGCCCAGAAATCCACGAGCACGGGCGTGGCTCCCTTGTTGATTTCGTTGTCGAAGTTGTTGTCGTCGAGATTGAGAACGTTGGCGCTGGCCATGGTTGCGTGGTGTTTTTGTTCTGGTTTGCAGTTTTAGAGGAACATCCAAACTTGGATGCCCAAAGCGGCGAGGGCCATGACCGTGGCGGCGATGGCGAGAATTCCAGTGAGCGAGTCGCTGGCCGGCGCGGCTTCGGTGACCGTGGCGGCTGCGGCGGTCTTGAGCGCAGGCGCGGGTGCGGCGGCGGGTGCGGCCGGTCCGATTTTGACCGTGGCCTGCGGAGCGGGGCGCGCCGGGGGTGTGACTTGCACTTTGGAAGTTTCTTTTTTGGAGACGGCCGGCGGCGGTGCCATCGCGGGCTTTGGTGCGGCGGGTGCCGGCGCTGCGGGCATGGGTGGCTTCGGTGGCGCGACGGACGACGGAGTTGTTGCTTGCGGTCTCGGCGGAACAACAGCAGCGGCGGGCATCGGGGGTTTGGGAACGGCGGCTGCCGGCATCGGAGGCCTGGGTGCCGCAGCGACGGGTGCCGCGGGCATTGGAGGTTTGGGCGCTGCGGCGACAGGTGCGGCGGGCATCGGGGGCTTGGGAACCGCGGCGACAGGTGCCGGCGGTTTGGGTGCCGCGATTGGAGTAGCGGGCATGGGAGGTTTAGGCGCCGATGCCATCGGAACAGGCGCGGGCGTCGAGGGTTTGGGAACGGCGGCCGCGGGCATGGGAGGTTTGGGTGCTACAGCCACAGGTGCGGCCGGCATGGGCGGTGTCGGCACGGCGGCAACGGGTGCCGCGGGTCTCGGCGCAACCGCGGGCATCGGCACAGCGGCCACCGGTTTGGGCGGCATCGGAATAGCAGGGGCCGCTTGCGGAACGGGCACGCCGGTTGGTTTCGGCGGCATGCTGAAAGGATTCGGCGGTGCGGGCATGGTCGGCGGGGCACTGGTCGCGGTGGGAAGAGGTTTCGGCGGAAGATTCACCATCGCAGCTTCGCGGGGATTCGCTGCGGTTGGTCCGGCATCACGGCGCGGCGGAAGGACAATACGGACAGTTTCTTTCTTTGGTTCTGCGGGTTTGTTGGGGTCACTCATGGGGATGATGTTACGGATTTGTGATCGGAGGGAGGGAAAGGATTGTTTGTCTCTGAAGGGCTGTCAAACGTTTCGCCGCTCCAACCCCAAAAATTACTGAAAACGACGATTTTTCTTGCTTTGCCGGGGGTTCCTGGGCATCTTTCGCGACCATTTTTCAAACCTATGGCCAAGACCTCATGGAAGGAGCGCGAAAAGCGCAAGCGCAAGGCGGTGGACAAATACGCCGAGCTGCGCGCGGAACTTAAAAAGAAAGGCGACTACCTCGCCCTCTCGCAGCTTCCGCGCAACTCGAGCCCGGTCCGCCTGTCGAACCGCTGCCGTGTCTCCGGCCGCAAGCGCGCCTTCATGCGCGAGTTCCAAATGTCCCGTCTGACATTCCGCGAGCTCGCCTGCGCAGGGTTGATCCCCGGCGTGACCAAGGCGAGCTGGTAAGTGATCGCGCGCGGCGCGATCCGGCGCCGCTGACGAAGTTTGTCGACCGGCGCATCGTCCGCCGCCCTCCCCGTTTCCCGACACCATGTCATCTCTTCACGATTTTGCTTCCGCCGTTCCGGTCGCTCCCGAGGCCGTGTTCTGGCAATTGCTCGCCGTCGCCATTCTTGTGGTGCTCAACGGCTTCTTCGTCGCGTTCGAATTCGCCGTGGTCAAAGTGCGCTCCACGCAATTCGAGGAGGGCATCCGCCAGGGCAAGCGCGTGCGCATGGCGCGCGAGATCCTCGGCAACATGGAAGCGTATCTTTCCGCGGCGCAGCTCGGCATCACGCTGGCCAGCCTCGGTCTCGGCTGGGCGGGCGAACCTTTCGTCGCGCGTTTGCTCGGCCCGGCCTTCGTCGTGCTCGGCTTGGAAAATCCCAAGCTGCTCTCCGCGCTGTCCTTCACTGTCGCGTTTTCCATCATCACGTTCCTGCACATCGTCATGGGGGAACAGGCCCCCAAAATTCTGGCCATCCGCCGCGCGCGGCAGATTCTGCTCCTCTGCGCGTGGCCGATGCGCGTTTTCTACATTGTCTTCCGGCCGTTCATCCACGTGATCAACGTCTGCTCGGCGTGGGTGCTCAAATACGTCTTCCGCCTCAAAGCCATGCCCGGCCACGAGTCGGCGCACACCGCGGAGGAATTGCGCGCCATGCTCGAGACGAGCACGAGCGGCGAGGGTGCGCCGGTCAGCGCGCTCGGACGCGAGATCCTCATCAACGCCCTCGACATGCGCCAGCGCGTGGTGCGCGACATCATGACGCCGCGCGGCGAAGTGGTTTTCCTCGATCTCGAGGAGGGCTTCGATACCGCGGTGAAGTCCGCCCTGCAGTCCAAGCACACGCGATATCCGCTGTGCCGCGGTCATCTCGACGACACGGTCGGTCTCGTGCACATCAAAGACCTGCTCGCCCTCGTGCAGGACGGCAAAAGCGACTTGGTTTCGATCAAGCGCGACCTCTTGCACGTGCCGGAAATGATGCCGCTCGAGCGCTTGCTCAAACTTTTCCTCGGCAAGGGCGCGCACCTTGCCATCGTGGTCGACGAATACGGAGGCACGGTCGGCGTGGTCACGCTCGACGACGTGCTCGCGGAGTTGGTCGGCGAGATTCAGGACGAATTCGATTCGGACGAAACCGAATACCGCAAGGTTTCCGACGACGAGTATCTTCTCGACGGCGGTTTCGCGCTGCACGACCTCAACGACCTGCTCGACACGAAGTTGAGCAGCCCCGAGGTCAGCACGATTGGCGGTTACGTCACGCATCGTCTCGGGCATTTGCCCAAGCAGGGCGAGACGGTGAGCAGCAACGGATACGATTTCACCGTGCAGCAAACCAACGGCCGCCGCGTGGTCAATGTCTTGGCCAAGCGCCGCGCCGATTGGGAATCGCCCGAGGAAGAACCCGCATCTCTCTAAAAGGGGATCCAGATCCCCCTTGCCGCGGCACACCAATGCCTGTCTATTGATAATATGACGGCAGTAACAGATCAGGCCATTCCTGTTCCGACGGCCGCCGCTCAACAACGCGCGTTCACAGCATGAAGGACGGCTTTGCTTATCTGAAAAAAACCGCAGATGGGCTGGTGGTGCAGACCACCCGGGCCGAACATGCCGCCCAGCTGGAGGCCTTGCAGGAGATGGTGTTCCCGACCCTCGCCAAGGAAGCGCATTTCCGGGCACCGCATTATCGCCACCACATCAGCCTTTTTCCGGAGGGACAATTCGTCGTCACGGATGGCGACAAGGTCGTGGGCATGACCACCACCATCCGTTATCACTTGGATGAACAGCAGCCCCGCATCTTCATCGAGGTGATCGACGGCGGATTTCTCAACACCCACGAACCCGAAGGCGAGTGGCTTTACGGACTTGATGTCGGTGTCCACCCGCAATGGCGCGGCCGCGGCATTGCGCGCCATCTTTACGATGCGCGCCAACAGACCGTCGAATTGCTCAACCTCAGGGGACAATTCACCCACGGCATGCTCACCGGCTACGGTGCGCTGAAGAACACGATGAAAGCCGAAGATTATTACGGCGAAATGATCGCCGGAAAACGCAAGGATCCCACCGTGTCGCGCCAGATCGCCAACGGCTTTGAAGTCGTCAGACTCGTGCACGGCTATCTCGAAGATCCGGTCTGCCACGACTACACCGTCCTGCTGGTCAGGAAAAATCCGAACTTCCAACCCGCGCGCTGAACTTTTCTGCCATGACCATCCAAATCAAAACTCCCATTCCCGGACCTGCCAGTCAGGCCATCCTTCAGCGCCGCGCCGATGCCATGCCCGCGGGTCTGGCCAAATCCACCGATGTGGTGGTAGCGGATGCCAAGGGCGCCGTGGTCACGGATGTCGACGGAAACACCTTGCTCGATTTCGCCGGCGCCATCGGCATGATGAATATCGGTCACTGCCCGCCCAAAGTGGTCGCGGCGATCAAGGCCCAAGCCGAGAAATACATCCACACCTGCGCGCTGGTCACCACCTTCGAGCCCATGGTGGAGCTTTGCGAAACCCTCAACCGCGTGACGCCCGGCGACCACGCGAAAAAAACCCTGCTGGCCAATTCCGGCAGCGAAGCGGTGGAAAACGCGGTGAGCATCTCGCGCTACTACACCAAGCGCCGCGGGGTGATTTGCTTCGAGGGCGGATACCATGGCCGCACGCTGCTCACCCTCAGCCTCACTTCGAAATACGGATTGTTCAAAAAAGGATTCGGCCCGTTCGGCGGGGACATCTACCGGATTCCTGCGCCGAATTCATACCGCAGGCCGCCGCAGATGACCGAGGAGGAATACGTCGACCACAGCATCCGCGCGTTGCGCAACGCGCTCATCAGTCAGGTGGATCCATCGGATCTGGCCTGCATCCTCATCGAGCCGGTGCAGGGTGAAGCCGGCTTCATCCCGATGCCCGCCGCCTTCCTCCAAGAGATCCGCAACATCTGCAACGAGACTGGCGCGGTGATGATCTGCGACGAGATCCAGAGCGGATGTTTCCGCACCGGAAAACTCTTCGCCTGCGAGCACTACGGCATCGTTCCGGACATGATCACCATAGCCAAATCCCTCGGTGCCGGGCTGCCCATTTCGGCCACCACCGGTCGCGCGGAGATCATGGACACAGTGCACCTAGGCGGGGTCGGCGGCACCTACGGCGGATCGCCGGTCACCTGCGCGGCCGCTCTCGAGGTGATCCGCGAGATGACCACACCGGCCTTCGCCGCCCACGCCAACAAAGTGGGGCAGATCACCGAACAGCGCCTCTCCGAGTGGAAAAAGAAATACAACCTGATCGGCGATGTCCGCGGACTCGGGCCGATGCGCCTCGTCGAATTCGTGAAGGACCGGAACGAACGCACACCCGATCCCGACATCACGCTCAAGATCCTGCGCGACGCCGTATCGCACGGCATTATCCTCATCAGGGCGGGATTATACAGCAATTGCATCCGGTTGCTCCCGCCGCTGGTCATCACGGAGGAACAGTTGCACGAAGGACTTGATGTCCTCGAAGGAGCGATCGCCCGCGCGCAAAACAGTTGAGCATGGCCACGGTTTTTTTCAACGGAACCGTGCTCACTCAGGATCGCCGCAATCCGGTGGTGTCGGCCTTTTCCGTGGAAAACGGACTGATCACCGCCGCCGGAAGGGATGGTGATTTCAACCTCAGCGGCGCAACGCGGGTCGACCTGCAGGGCCGCACCGTGCTGCCCGGATTCAACGACGCGCACATCCATTTGTGGAAAGTGGGACAACTCTCGGCCTACATCTTGGATTTGCGCGGCATCGGTTCCATCGACGCGATAGTCGAGCGGGTGAAGAATGCGTCGCGCGACCTCGAACCGGGCCGCTGGATCATCGGCCGGGGATTCAACGAAGCGGTTATCTCCGACAAGCGTTTGCCGGTGGCTGCCGATCTCGACCGGGCCACGGCGAGTCATCCGGTCTATCTTCTCCGCACCTGCGCCCACATCGCCTGCGTGAACACCGCGGCAATGAAGCTATGCGGGATCACCCCCGGAACGGTTTCGCCGGAAGGCGGATTGGTCGGGATGACGGACGGCGCACCCAACGGACAATTTTTCGAGACCGCGTTGGGATTGATCACCGCGCACATTCCCCCTGCTTCGGTCGAAGATCTTGCCGACATGATCCGCATCGGCGCACGCCAGATGCTGGCGCACGGCATCACCAGCGTCACGGATCCCGCGGTGCATCCCGAACTCGGCCGCGCGTATGAGCTGGCCTGCGGCGAAACGTTGGGACTGCGCGTCAACCTCATGCCCATGCTTCTTCCCGACGGCGGGGGTGTCGCATACCCGTTGCCCGGGGTTCATGCCGATCCGTGGCGTCGACAAACGACGGTCAAATTATTCGCCGACGGCGGACTGAGCAGCGGCACCGCGGCCCTTTCGCGGAACTACCGCAATCGCGACGACCGGGGCATCCTGAGGATCGGTGCCGATCGGTTCGTCGCGCTCGGACGTGAAATCCGCAACCGCGGATTCGCCATCGGAACGCACGCGATCGGCGACCGCGCCATCGCAGAGGTGCTCGGGTCTTACCAAACGCTCGAACAGGAATTCGGAAAGGTCCGCAACCGTATCGAGCACTTCGGATTGCCCACCGATGCTTCGCTCGAGGAGGCCGCGAGACTGGGGATTGTCGCCGTGCCGCAACCTGTCTTCCTCGACGAACTGGGCGACAATTTCCTCGCCTCCCTCGATGATGAATTCCTCAAGCGTTGTTATCCGATCGAAACATTGGCCCGCTACGGCATCCGCTATGCCTTGTCCACCGACGCGCCGGTGGTGAGGAATTTCGATCCTTGGAACAACATCCGTGCGGCCGTGACGAGAAGGAGCAACTCGGGAAAAGTGATTTCGCCCCAAGAGGCAATCACCGTGGAGGAGGCGCTCGAGTCCTACACGATGGGCGGCGCGTGGGCGGAAGGAACCGAAGCGACCAAAGGATCCATCGAACCGGGAAAATACGCCGACTTCATCGTCCTCGACCGCAATCCCCTGGAAACACCCGTGGAGGAATTAACTTCCATCACCACCGAATCTGTCTTTGTCAACGGTCAACAGATGCAATCGCGGAACTGAAAAATCATGGAAACGAATTACAACCAATTCATCAACGGAACATGGACACCTGCCTCGGGCGGCGGCACATGGGAGGTGAAAAATCCGGCCGATGAAACAACGGTGGCCACCGTGCCCTTCGGTGACGGTTCGGATGCGATCCGGGCGATCGAGGCGGCCAGCGCCGCGTTCAAGACGTGGAGCACGACCAACCCCTTCGACCGCGCGGTGATCTTGAAGAAAGCCGGTGCCATCATGCACGAACGGCTGGAGCACTACGCGCGGACCACGGTGATGGAGAGCGGCAAGCCGCTGGTCGAGGCCATCGGCGAATGGCGCATCGCCGCGAATTTTTTCGAGTGGTATGCGGAGGAAGGGAAACGCAACGCGGGCACGGTGCTGCAGGCGGCACGCAACAACAAGCGCATGTCCGTCATCCACCAACCGCTCGGCGTGGTGGGTGCGATCACCGCGTGGAATTTTCCCGCCTACAATCCGGCGCGCTGCTGGTCGGCCGCGCTCGGCGCCGGCTGCGCCGTGGTGGCCAAGGCCAGCGAATACACCCCGCTCACCGCGATGCTGCTCGCGCAGTGTCTGCAAGAAGCGGGTCTTCCGGCCGGCGTGTTCAACCTCGTCAATGGCGATGCCGCATCCATCGGACGGGCCATGCTCGATCACCCCGCGGTCCGCAAAATCAGTTTCACCGGGAGCACGCGTGTCGGCCGCACCCTCATGGACGGCGCGTCGAAGACCCATACTCTTCTTGCCCTCGAACTCGGCGGCAACGCGCCGGTTCTTGTCTTCCCCGAGGTGGATCTGGAGAAGGTGGCCGCCGAGTCGATCGTCGCCAAGCTGCGCAACGCCGGCCAGACCTGCGTCGCCCCGCAACGCTTTATGGTGCACGAATCCATCGCCGGGCGGTTCATCGAAATGGTCGAAGCGAAAATGCGGTCGATCAAAATGGGTCACGGCTTGGATCCCGCCACCGAAATGGGCCCGATCATCAACGCGTCCCAACGCAATCATTTGGAAGCATTGGTCAAGGAATCCATCGCACACGGCGGCGAACTGGTCACCGGCGGCGGCCGCGGAAACTTTGGCGCCGGATATTTCTTCGAACCGACGCTCGTCCGGATCACCACGGCGGACAACCCGCTGTTCCGCCGCGAGATCTTCGGTCCGGTCATGCCGGTCACCACGTTCCGCACCACGGAAGAGGCGATCCGTTTGGCCAACGACACCGAATACGGACTGGCCTCCTACGTTTGGACCGACAACCTCGACACCAGCATCCATGTCTCCGAGCAGTTGGCATTCGGAATAGTCGGAATCAACGAGTGGTATCCCTGGGCCTTGGAGGCGCCATTCGGCGGATGGAAAGAAAGCGGTCTCGGCTACGAGTGCGGCCGCGAAGGCCTGGCCGAGTATCAAGAAAAGAAACTGATCAGCATCGGCGGCCTTTGATCACGCGCGTCAAAGACCCATATCTAGCTAGGAGTCCTAGCGGCTCTTGATACACATGAAGGTATAGATATTTTCCTTTTACTGGAGTTCGCTCATGACCCCAAAGAGAGCCGCATGACTACAGAGAAGCATGGGAGCGATTTCGATCGTGCCCGGCTGCTTTGGCTCGACGAGAAGCGCCTCGTGATTCCTGCGCGCTCAAGCACAGAGAGCAGGGAAGCTATCATTGCGGAACTGGACGGAGTCCTATGGACAGCGATCTACACACTGCGCGGAGAGACGATCCGCATCATATCGGTAAGGAGATCCAGAAATGAAGAACGCCAAAACTACTCTAACCGCTGAAGAACTTGATCGTCGTTTCGACGCCGGAGAAGACATCAGCGAAATTCCCGATTGGGGCAAAGCGCGCCGACCCGGGCTTGAACCCCGCCGCGTGAATGTCGATTTGCCTTGGTGGATGATTTCAGAATTGGATCGGCAGGCGTCTTTAATCGGCGTTACGCGTCAATCCATCATCAAGGTCTGGCTCAGCGAGCGGATCAAAGAAGAACACGCCGAGCAGGCCGTGTGATTTGCGCTTAGTGCACTGGGGCGCTTGGAAATGAGGCCGCAAATTGTCGCTGACGGATAACGGCGATTACGCCAAGGCGCACAGAGAAAAGCGCAGCTGAAGGAATCGCGTGATTCCATCCGGGCAAAGCACGCAGCGGAGCCCACGACGGCGGGTCTCTTGCAGTGCTTGGTTCTGCACCGGCGTATGGCGGCGGAATTTCGCCGGGAGCGGCGCAGAATTGAACCAACGCCGGGATCGCTTTACGGCAGCCGAGCCGCGCGTAGTCTTTAAAATGATGCTCGGCAAGAAGTCCGGTTTTCAGAACTGCATACGCCGCGCTGGCGTCATCTTTTGTGGATTGTGCGTGCGACGATATCGCGATTCACCAGTGCGGTGAGCCCTTGACGAGACGTATAGATTATGAAAAACTATACGTCATGAACACCAAGCTGACTTTGCGTATTGATGACGAGCTGGTTGCCGAGGCCAAGACGCAGGCCGAGCGCCGCGGAAAATCGGTTTCGCAGATGTTCGGGGAGTTTGTTTCCTCATTGGGAGCGGACCGGCGCAAGGAAGCTCTGCCGCCCGTAACGAATTCGCTCCTCGGTATTTTGAAGGGACGTCGCGTGTCCGAGGCGGATTACAAGAATCACCTGCGCAAAAAATATTCGTGAGGGTTCTCGTCGACACCAACGTCGTTCTCGATGTCCTCCTCGACCGACGCCCTTTTGTCTCGGCCAGTGCGAAGGTTTTTGCCCTCGTTGAAGAGTCGCGGATCGAAGGCTTTCTCTGCGCCACGACCATCACGACTGTCGACTATTTGCTTGGACAGGCTCTTGCTCCTCGAAACGCGCGCGAGGCACTTCGGCAATTGCTCGATCTTTTCGAGGTTGCCCCGGTGAATCGGCCCGTTATCGAACAAGCGCTGCGCAGTAGGATTCGCGATTTTGAAGATGCCGTCTTGGAGCAGTCGGCGCGGCTGGTTGCTGCCAACGCCATCTCGACTCGCAATACGAGGGATTTTGAGAAGTCCGCCATCACCGTTTTTGATCCGGCAGAACTAGTCTCGGTAGTCAGGACAAAAGAGGCCGCCGAATAGCGCGAGCTACTTCCGGCGTTTCTACCAGCCGCGTTTCACGGTGAATCCGAGGGATTGGAGGAGGGGTTGGAGTCGGTCGGCGAGCTCGCCTTGGATTTCGAGGGTGCGGCCGTTGAGCTGACCGCCGCAGCCGAGGGAGGCTTTCAATTCACGCAGGAGATTTTCCAATTTGGTCGCGTTCCATGCGGGGGAAAATCCTTCGAGGACGAGAACGGTTTTGCCGCCGCGGTGCGCGGTGGAGCGGCGGAGAAGCAGGCGTTCGGTGGGTTCTTTTTTCGGGGCGGGCGAAGTAGGTGTCTGAATGTTCGCTCCTTCGCGCAATGGTCCGAGGTCGAGCGACGCGAAGGGATTGGTGCGCAGTTCGGGTGCGGCGTCGGTGGCGATGCGCTTTTTCTTTTCCCGCGCCACGGGTGATCAGCGCAGCCAGCGCTTCTTCTTGATGTAGATGAGCGGGAGGATGGCCGAGAGGAAGGTGAGCAAAATGGTCACGGGGAAGCCCCATTTCCACGACAGCTCGGGCATGTAGGAGAAGTTCATCCCATACATCGTGCCGACCAGCGTCGGCGGGAGGAACACGGCAGTGAGGATGGTAAAGACTTTCACGATCTGGTTCTGCTGCATGTTCAGAATGCCCATCGAGGCTTGTTGCAGGTAGCGGACCTTGTCGTGCTCGAAGGCGAGGTGGTCTTTGATTCCGGCGACGTCCGCGGCCAGTTCGTTCACGCGGGCCTGCAATTCGGCCTCGGTGAATCCGTCGACCTCGGCGCTGAAGTAGCGGACGACGCGGGCCAGTTGCAGCACGCTCTCGCCGCTCTGCGAGATGAAGTCTTCGTAGCGCGAGAGTTCCGCCAGCAATTCGCTGATCTCGGTCATGGTTCCCGTTTTGCCGGTGCCGAGTTCGGTCGGCATCTCTGCGATTTTATGGGAGAGTTGCTCGAGGTCGGTGCCGACGGCTTCGACGCGATCGGCCACGGTTTCGCTCAGGGCGAAGAGAAGGCCCCAGAGGATTTTCTGCGGCGTGTCGAAAAGATGTGCTTTGCGGCGGATGCGCTGGGCGAAGACGGCCACGGGCATGAGTTCGATCTCGTGCAGTGTGACCACGCAGTCCTCATGGAGAATGAACGTCAACTTGTTGACCTTGGTCGCGTTCTCTTCGTCCTTGCTGACCAAGCCCATGGTCATGAAGAGCGTGTCGTCTTCGTGATAAATGGTCGGATGCTGCAGGGTGAGTTCGATGCCGAGGGCGGTGCGGAGGATGTCTTTTTCCTCGGGGGTGGGCCGGAGGACGTCGATCCAAAGTGCGCCCTTCATTTCCTCGGCCGACTGCACTTCGCGCGTGAAGCGGAAGGTGCCGTTGTCCTTGAAAAACGCGGTGATCATGGCCGTGTGCTGTGCGGTTCGCCGCCGGGCACGCCGTATTGCGTGGCGTGGCTCGGCGAGGGCGATGATGTTTTGGTTTCCTGCCCCTCGGGTTGCAGGTGATGGATGAGGAGCAGGATGCCCGCGATGAATAAATAAAGACCGATGACCGCCCAGATAACCTCGGTTTCCAGAGCGTGCTTCGGCTTGTCCGGCGCTGGCGTCTTGTCGGGCATAGCGTTGGCTTCCGGGGGAGACGCTGCACCTTGGCCCGAACACCCGTGCGGAAGGAAGCAAAAAGGGCGTTTCACATCGGATGAAAAAGTAGAAGCGGCGGGGACGTCGCTTGTTGTGAGGGTTAGAGCGGTTTCGGCGAAGCTCTTTACACAAGGGTTGCAGCGGTTTTGCAGAGAAGTGGCACAGGCATCTTGCCCGTGAATTCTGGACATCATCGGCAGGATGCCGATGCCACGCAAAAACACCGCGTAAAGACTTGTATCGAAAACGCTCTAAGCGGCGGGGACGCCGCTTCTACCTTATGGAAAGCAAAAAGGGCGTTCCTCGCGGAACGCCCTTCGTGTGATTTGTGTGCGGTCGGCTTACGCTTCGGCCGGGACGGCGCCCTGATCGCGCTCTTTCATTGCGGCTTTGCGGCTGAGTTTCACTTTGCCGCGGTCGTCGACGCCGATGCATTTGACCCAGATCGAATCGCCGACTTTGACCACGTCTTCCACTTTGTTGACGCGGAAATCGGCCAACTCGGAGATGTGGACGAGGCCGTCCTTGCCGGGCAGCACTTCGACGAAGCAGCCGAAGTCTTTGATCGTGACGACCGTGCCCTGATACATCTCGCCGACTTCGATTTCCTTGGTCATGCCCGAGATGATCTCCTTGGCGCGGCGCAGGCTGTCGCCATTGCTCGAGTAGATGTGGACCGAACCGTCGTCCTCGATGTTGATCTCGGCGCCGGTCTCCGCAACGATGCCTTTGATTGTCTTGCCGCCGGGGCCGATGAGAAGGCCGATTTTGTCGACGGGGATCTTGACCGTTTCGATGCGCGGGGCATACGGGCTCATTTCCGTGCGGTGGCTGGCCAACGCGGCGTTCATGACCTGCAGGATTTTTCCGCGCGCTTCGGTCGCTTCGTTTATCGCCTTCTTGAGGATGTCGAGGCTGAGGCCCGGGAGTTTGAGGTCGAGTTGGAATCCGGTGACGCCTTTTTCCGTGCCGCAGAGTTTGAAGTCCATGTCGCCGAAGTGATCCTCGGAGCCGAGGATGTCGGTCAGCGTGGTGTGGCGTTTCATCGCGCCGCTGTCATCGAACTCGGTGACGAGGCCGACGGAAATGCCGGCCACGGGACGCTTGATCGGCACGCCGGCGTCCATGAGGGCGAGCACGCCGGAGCAAACGCTGGCCATCGAGGTCGAGCCGTTCGATTCCATGACTTCGCTGGTCACGCGGATGGCGTAGGGGAATTCGTTCTCCGGCGGGATGACCGGGAGGACGGAACGCTCGGCGAGCGCGCCGTGTCCGACTTCGCGGCGGTTCATGCCGCCGAAACGTCCGGTTTCACCGACGCTGAACGGCGGGAAGTTGTAGTGCAGGATGAAACGCTTGATTGCGTCGCCGCCGGTGTAGTTGTCGAGGTTCTGCGCTTCGTCGGCCGGTGCGAGTGTCGCGAGGGCCATGGCCTGCGTCTCGCCGCGGGCGAAGAGCGCTGAACCGTGGGCGCGCGGGAGCATGCCGACTTCGGCCGTGAGCGGGCGCAAGTCGTGCAATCCGCGTCCGTCGCAGCGCTGTTTGCGGTCGAGGATGCTGATGCGGAAGGCTTTCTTCTGCAGGTAATCGAAGGCTTGGCCGATGGCGAACGGCGTGGCTTCGGGGAATTTCTCTTTGATCGCGGCTTCGACTTCGTTGCGCAGGGCGCCGACGGCTTTGGCGCGGGCCACTTTGCCGCTGGTGTAGAGCGCGGCTTCGATGCGGTCGCCGGCCACGGCGTAGGCCACTTCGAGCAGCGCGTCGTCGACCTTGAGCGGCGCGTAGTCGCGCTTGGGCTTGCCGCCTTTTTGCGCGAGCTCGCGCTGCATGGCGATGAGCTTGTTGACCGGTTCCTGCGCGAAATCGAGGGCCGCTTTGAAATCGGCCTCGGGCAATTCGTCGCAGGCGCCTTCGATCATGATGACTTCGTTTTCCTTGCCGACGTAGACGAGATCGAGGTCGCTCTGCTCGCGCTGGGCGTGCGTGGGATTGATGACGAACTCGCCGTTGACGCGACCGATGCGCACCGCGCCGATCGGGCCGTTGAACGGAATGTCGGAGACGGCGAGCGCGGCGGAGGCGCCGTTGATGCTGAGGATGTCGGCGTCATTCTCGCCGTCCGCGCTGAGCAGGAGGCTGATGATCTGCGTCTCGAAGAAATAATCCTTCGGGAAGAGCGGACGCAGTGGACGGTCGGTCATGCGCGCGGTGAGGGTTTCCTTTTCGGTCGGACGTCCCTCGCGTTTGAAATATCCGCCGGGGAATTTGCCGGCCGCGGCCGCCTTTTCCTTGTAGTCGACGGTCAGCGGGAAGAAATCCTGCCCGTCGCGCAGTTTGGTCGCGGAGACCGCGCTGGCCAGGATGATGGTGTCGCCGGTGCGGACCATGACGGCGCCGTCGGCGAGTTTGGCGATTTTGCCGGTTTCGAACGTGATCTCGTTTTGGCCGATGCGGCCCGAGACGATGGTGTGTGACATGTGGTTGTTACGGTTTGGTGGTTGTTGAACCGCCTTTCCCCGCATCATCCCAAAGCACAGGATTCAAATCTCCGATCCGGAGGCCTGAATCCCAGGCTGCGGTATGAGCGGCGGGGTCGTGCGTTTCGATAGTTTCAGCAAAAAACCGCCGCGAGCGCGGCGGTTTGGTTTATTTGCGAAGATTGAGGCTCTCGATGAGCTTGTTGTAGCGCTCGGTCGCCGTGTCCTTGAGGTAATCGAGGAGGCTGCGGCGGCGGGCCACCATTTTCAGGAGGCCGCGGCGGGACGAATGGTCCTTGGCGTGCCCCTTGAGGTGTTCGGTCAAAAGATTGATGCGCTCGGTCAGGCGCGCGACTTGCACGTCCGCGCTACCGGTATCTTTGTCGTGCAGCGCCACGCTGCCTACGGCGGTCTTGGTCATATAAAGGAGCGGGGATACTACCTGAGGCTCCCTCCGAATCAAGACCTTTCTGTGTCCAACAGAGATAGAAGCGGCGAAAACTCTGTGAAAAACATCCCGCCGGGGTCATCTTCGGCCCATGCCGACAGTGGAAATACCGCCCAAAGCCCTCATTGGCATGGTTCATGTCGGGGCGTTGCCCGGCACGCCGAAGGCTTCGCAATCGGTCGACGAATTGGTCCGTGCCGCTGTGCAGGAGGTGTGGGCCCTGGCTGAGGGGGGGTGCGACGCCATCCTTGTCGAGAACATGCATGACATTCCCTACCTCAAACGCGAGGTCGGACCCGAGGTCGTTGCGTCCATGACCGCCGTCTGCCGCGCGATCAACGAAGCCACCGATTTGCCCTGCGGCGTTCAAGTGCTGGCCGGCGCCAACGAAGCTGCGCTCGCCGTTGCTTTGGCCGCCGGACTCGATTTCATCCGCGCGGAGGGATTTGTCTTCGGCCATGTGGCCGACGAAGGATGGATGGATGCCTGCGCGGGCTCATTGCTGCGCTACCGCAAACAAATCGGCGCGGAGCACATCGCGGTGTGGGCTGACGTGAAAAAGAAACATGCCGCGCACGCCGTGACCGCGGACGTGAGCCTCGCCGAAACGGTCAAGGCTGCGGAATTTTTCGGCGCGGACGGCGTCATCGTCACCGGCGAAGCGACCGGCCACGAAACTTCGACCGCCGATCTTTCGTCCGCGCGCGGTGCGACGAAGTTGCCCGTCGTTGTCGGTTCCGGCGTCACCGCGGAAAACGCCGCGGCCATGTTGCAGCATGCCGATGCGGTCATTGTCGGTTCGGCGTTGAAGCGCGATGGACATTGGACCGGCCCCGTCGACCTCGAACGCGTCAAAGCCGTCGCTGCCGCGGTGCGCGCCGCGCGCTGATTCCGTCATGGGTTGTTTCCTCGTCGCCATGTCGGGCGGAGTGGACAGCTCCGTCGCCGCGTTGCTCCTCAAAGAGCAGGGGCACGAGATCGAAGGCGCCTACATGAAAAACTGGATGGCCGAGTGGGATCCGCTCGGCCAATGCCCGTGGGAGCAGGATGTGGCCGACGCGCGCGCCGTGGCGGAGAAACTCGGCATCCCGTTCCGCGTGGTCAACCTCATCGAGGATTACCGCGAGCGCGTGGTGGATTATTTGCTCAAAGGCTACGCCGAGGGCGTCACGCCGAATCCCGACGTCTATTGCAACCGCGAGATAAAATTCGGCGTCTTCCTCGATCTCGCGCTGCGCGAAGGATTCGACGGCATCGGCACGGGTCACTACGCGCGCACCGCACCCGGTCCGGGTCGCGCCAAAGCGATCTACGAAGGCGCCGATCCGGGTAAAGACCAATCCTACTTCCTCGCCATGTTGCGCCCCGAGCAGATCGCGCGCGCATGGTTTCCCGTCGGCGAATTGCTCAAAAGCGAAGTGCGGGCCAAAGCGGCGTCCGCCGGACTCGTCACCGCGGAGAAAAAAGACAGCCAGGGCATCTGCTTCATCGGCAAGGTGCGCATGCAGGATTTCTTGAAGGAATATCTTCCGGAAAAGCCGGGCCCGATTGTCGATCTGGAAGGACGTGTTCTCGGCGAGCACCGCGGATTGCACAACTACACACTCGGACAACGCCGCGGCATCCGCGTCGCTTCGGCCGAACCCGAGACCGCGTATGTCGTGGTGGAAAAA
>Ga0163212_1000462_pt1 | contig 17928 bp, 20 predicted proteins | sample Malawi_45m_30L_FD_113532 | JGI IMG/M metagenome (GOLD analysis project Ga0163212, IMG submission 113532) | Freshwater microbial communities from Lake Malawi, Central Region, Malawi to study Microbial Dark Matter (Phase II) - Malawi_45m_30L | ecosystem: Environmental > Aquatic > Freshwater > Lake...
CACATTGTCCGAAATTGAAGAGGCAATCGTCCGTCTCCCCGAGGGACAAACCGACTGGCTGGCCAGCCAGTCGGTTTGTCCCTCGGGGAGACGGACGATTGCCTCTTCAATTTCGGACAATGTGCTCAAAGTCGCAACCTAGCACATTGCGTCATGCAGACAACGCCCGATCAGCGGGCGTTGACGCTAAACATTGAAGCGGAACTCGATGACGTCGCCGTCTTGGACGACGTATTCCTTGCCTTCGATGCGGAGTTTGCCGGCTTCGCGGGCTTTGGCTTGGGAGCCGAGGGTGATGAGGTCCTGAAAAGCAATGGTTTCGGCGGCGATGAAGCCGCGTTCGAAATCGCTGTGGATCACGCCGGCCGCGGCGGGCGCTTTGTCGCCGGCGCGGATAGTCCAGGCGCGGGTTTCCTTCGGTCCGGTAGTGAGATAGGTGCGGAGTCCGAGCAGGGTGTAGACTTTCTTGATCAGTTCCCCGACACCGCTTTCCTCGAGTCCGAGGCTTTGCAGGTAGTCCTTTGATTCTTCGGGCGAGAGATCGACGAGTTCGCTTTCGATCTGCGCGCTGATCACGGTGGCTTCGGTCCCCATGTGTTTCGCAGCGTAGTCCCGGACGGCCTGCACGTGTTTGCCGGATGGCGAATCGGGCGCGAGATTGGCCAGGTCGCCCTCCTGCACGTTGCAGGCGAAGATGACTGGCTTGGCGCTGAGGAGGAAAAACCCTTTGAGCAACTGTTGTTCTTCCGCGCTGAGTTCGAGCGTGCTGGCCGGCTTTCCGGCGTTGAGATGCGGGAGGACTTTTTCCAGCAGCGCGAGTTCGGCTTTGGACTGGGCATCGCCGCCGCGCGCGTTTTTGGCAAGTTTGTCTTTGCGTTTTTCCAGCGCTGCGATGTCGGCGAGGATCAATTCGGTGTTGATCACCTCGATGTCACGGACGGGATCCATCGAACCGGCCACGTGGTGGATGTCCTCGTTCTCGAAGCAGCGCACGACCTGCACGATGGCGTCGACTTCGCGGATGTGGCTGAGGAATTGGTTGCCGAGGCCCTCGCCTTGGCTGGCGCCTTTGACCAAGCCGGCGATGTCGACAAACTCGATGGCGGTGGGGACGGTTTTTTCCGATTTGGAAAGTTCGGTCAGGGCATCGAGGCGTTTGTCGGGGACGCTGACGATGCCGACGTTGGGCTCGATCGTGCAGAAGGGAAAGTTGGCCGCCTGCGCCTTGCGGGTGCGCGTGATGGCGTTGAAGAGGGTCGACTTTCCGACATTGGGCAACCCGACGATTCCGGCCTTAAGCATAGGACGGGCGAAGCTACCGGTCGGGCCCCTAGGATGAAAGAAGATTGAGGGGTGTAGCGACGCTCTGTGAGCGTCGGATCATGGGAATAAGGAAAAGGGCACCGACGCTCACAGAGCGCCGCTACAATGTCATGGATTTGGATTGTCGTTGCCGGCGGAGCGAACAAACAATCTGCGCATGGCCAAGCTGAGCGCGATCATTGCCGAGGCGAACCGCTACCTGAAGGTAACGGAGATCGAGGATTATCCGGGCGCGCACAATGGGTTGCAGGTGGAGAACGGCGGGAGCGTGAAGCGGGTGCTTGCCGCGGTGGATGCGGGACTTCCGGTGATCAAAAAAGCGGCGGCGTCCGGATCAGGGTCGCTGCTCATTGTGCATCACGGGCTCTTTTGGTCCGGCGTGCAACCGGTCACCGGGATTTTCCGCGAGAAGCTCGAGCTGATGCGCAAGGCGGACATGGCGCTTTATTCGGTGCATCTGCCGCTCGATGCGCATGCTGTGGTGGGAAACAATGTGCTGCTGGCCAAGGCGCTCGGTCTGCGCGGACTGAAACCTTTCCTCGATTTCGGACGCGCGGGGACATTCAACGGAACGTTGAAAGATCTTTCGCGGCGCGTTGGCAAAGTGACGGAGCGCGAGCCGCAAGTGTGCGCGGCGGGTCCGGCGCGTCCGCGCAAAGTCGGCGTGATCACCGGCGGTGCAGGGGACATGGTGGAGAAGGCGGCGGCAGCCGGCGTGGATACGTTCGTCACGGGCGAAGGCCCGCAATGGAGCTGGGTGCGCGCGGAGGAACTGGGGATCAATGTGATCTACGGCGGACACTACGCCACGGAGACGCTTGGCGTGCAGGCGCTGGCTGCGCAACTCGCCAAGAAGTTCCGCGTGCCGTGGAAGTTCATCGACCATCCGGTTCCGCTGTGATCCCGCGGGAATTTTTCACGCAGTCGCCGGTGGAGTGCGCGCGGGCGCTGGTGGGATGCGAGTTGGTCTGGGGTGCTTGCAGCGGAATAGTCGTGGAATGCGAGGCCTATGCGGCGGTGGGCGACCCGGCGTGTCATACGTTCACGCGTCCGTCGGCGCGCGCATTCGTTGCACGGCACCGCGCGGGAACGGCCTATGTCTATTTGAATTACGGCATGCATTGGATGCTCAACGTGTTGACCAAAGGCGACGACGAGGGATTCGTGCTCATCCGTGCGATCGAACCGCGACGCGGATTGCGTGCTATGCAAAAGCGGCGCGGCGCCAAAAGCGGACGCGAACTGACCGGCGGTCCGGGGCGATTGGCTGCGGCGCTCGGAGTAACCGGTGCGCATCATGGCGCGGACTTTTGTGCGACGGCGCGGCGTTGTTTTGTTCGCGGAGATAAATTCGAGGTGATGGCCGACGGACGCATCGGTATTTCCCGCGCGCAGGAGTTGCCGTGGCGGTTCACCGTGCGGGGAAATCCGTTTGTCAGCGTGCCCCCGAAAAAAACCAAGCCGCGGAAATGAATCCGCGGCTTGGTGGTAAAAGGATTATCCCCCTTCTGTCGGCTTACTTGCTGTAGCTGACGGGAGCCGGAGCCGGCTGCGGCTTGCTGGCGCAAGCGCCGAGGCCGAGCGAAGCGGCCGCAACGGCCACGATGGCGAGAAATTTGACGATGGTCATTCCTGAGTCACCTCCTTCTGCTTCCTGAGAAAGAGAGACTTTGGCGGGGCGGTCCCGCCGAGACAACGAAAATCGGTTTTCAGAGCGGGGCGAGCTGGTGGGTGTCGACCTAGGAACGCGGGGCGGTGATACGCACCGATGTTCCTTTGCGGACCATCTTGTAGAGGGAGGCCATGTCCTTGTTGCGCAGGCGCACGCAGCCGTGGCTGGCCGGACGGCCGATGAGCCGCTCTTGGTTGGTGCCGTGGATGTAGATGTAGCGGGCGAGGCTGTTGGCGTTGGTGCGATCGAGTCCGTCGAGGGTGAGAATGCGGGTGAGGACGAGGTCTTCCTTGCCGCCCGGCTTGGCCTTTTGGCCGGTGTTCTTGCGCGCGCGAAAGATGGTCCAAAGCGGAGCGGTCCCGCCGATTTTGCGGGCGATGCGGAAGCGTCCGGTCGGGGTTTTGTAGCTACCCTCCTTGCAGCCGAGGCCGAATTTCGAGGTGGAGACGGGGAACTCGGCGGCGGTTTTGCTTCCCTGCAACACTTTCAGAGTCTGCGTGGCCACATCGACGAGGACGGACCGCGCGGGCTTGGCGGTGGGCGCTTTCTTGTTCGCACCGCGGCGCTTGGCTGGTATTTTCGCCGGTTTTCCGATGAGCAGGTCTTACCATGTAGCGATAGCCGGGGCAACCGGTGCGGTGGGCATCGAAATGATGCGCGTGCTGGAGCGGCGGAATTTTCCGGTGGGTAAACTGACCCTGCTCGCCTCGGCCAAGTCGGCCGGCAAGAAACTCGATTTCCAAGGCGCGCCGGTCGAAGTGCGCGAGTTGACTGCCGATGCTTTTGACGGCGTCGACTTCGCTTTGTTCAGCGCGGGCGGATCGATCTCGAAGGAATTTGCCCCGGCGGCGGTGAACGCCGGTGCGGTGGTTATCGACAATTCGTCAGCTTTCCGCATGGATCCCGATGTCCCGCTCGTCGTGCCCGAGATCAATCCGGAGGCGGCGCGCGGGCACAAAGGAATCCTGGCCAATCCGAACTGCACCACGGCGATCACGCTGATGGGACTGTGGCCGTTGCATCAGGCTTTCGGGGTGAAGCGCCTGTGGGCTTCGAGTTATCAGGCGGTCTCGGGTTCCGGCGCGAAGGCAATCGAAGAATTGAAAGCGCAAGTGGAAGCACTGGCTCGCGGCGAAGCAGCGCCGCGCGTGGTGTATCCGTGGCAGATTGCTTTCAATGTCATTCCTCAGGTCGATGCATTCCTCGATACCGGCTACACGAAGGAGGAAATGAAGATGGAGAACGAGGGACGCAAGATCATGGGGCTGCCGGGCTTCCGCGCCTCGGTCACTTGCGTCCGTGTGCCGGTCTATCGCGCGCACAGCGTGGCGGTGAGTGCCGAGTTCGAGCGTCCGGTTTCGGTCGCGGCGGCGCGCGCCGCGCTGGAAAAGGCCCTGGGTCTGCGCGTGGTCGATGAGCCGTCCAAGCACGGTTATCCCGTGCCGCTCAATGTTGCCGGTAAAGATGATTGCGAAATCGGACGACTCCGTCTCGATTGTTCGCTCGATAATGGACTCAGTTTTTGGATCTGCGGCGATCAACTGCTCAAGGGCGCGGCGTTGAATGCGGTGCAGATCGCGGAGTTGTTGGCCGATTGAGGTGGATCGCGATGTTTGCCTTGGGGCCATCTGCGCTCTGCTCCGGTTCCATCGCGATAGGGATTCGGGAATATCGCGCCGGGACGGCGCGATCCACCTTACGGAGAGTCTACCTCAGGGCCGGGTGTGTAGATGTATGGCGGCGGCGATGATCGGCTTGGCCCAATCGGGGGCGCCGGAAAGATCGGAGGGGGCGGTGATTTTTCCGCGCTGCATTTCGAGAAGCAAAACGGGCTTGGGGCGCTTTCCTTCAGCCGGATCGGCCTCGGCGGAATTTTCGTAGACGCGCAAATGGTCGATGAGGGGAAGCAGGCGGATGAGATTTTCGCGGCTGCGGTTCCAACGCTCGCGGATTTTTTCTTCGGGAATGTCGTGACCGCCATGGGCTACGCGGCTGCGCACGCGACGGAGGTGGAGATCGGCGCTGGATAGTCCGCAGAACCAAATGTGGAGCCGATGAGTGGAGTTCGCAGCTCGTTCCAATAGTTGCGCCATGGTGCGTCCGCCGAGGGTGGTTTCGAAACGGTAGTCGCGTCCGCTCGTGATGGCTTGTTCAAGCAGGGATTTGCCGATTTGCCACGCGTGGGCGTTGGCGAGGGTGAGAGGGATGTCGGGATGAAGATTGCGGATTTGCTGCGCGACGGTGTCGGGGTTGAAAACGGGCGCACCTTGGCTGCAGAACTCGGATTCCCCGATACTTGACTTGCCCGCTCCGTTCACGCCGGCGAGGACGTGGAGCAGCGGCTTATCGGGCATGGCTGGATTTCTTTTTCTGCTGCGCAGCCCAGACGGCGGCCTCGCCAAGTTCCTCGGGCGTGGCATTAAAGGCGCGCTCGGCGGCGGCGCGTTGTTCCGGTCCTTGCATGCGGTCGAGCATCCCGTGGTATTCCTCGTGAAGTTTTTCCAGCCAGTCGGGATTTTGCTGTCCGATCAGCGCTTCGTATTGCTCGATGGAGAGAAGAACGGCGCGCGGTTTGTCATGGCGGGTGATGGCCACGGCGCGGCGGGAGGCAACTTGTTCGAAGACGTCGGCGGTGGCGTTTTTCAACTCGGTGGCCGAGATGGTCGGCATTTCGGCCACGCGCGGGGAGGGAGTGGATTTGTTTTGGTAAGAGGAGCTCATCCGTCCAAAATAGTTAAAATAGCTAATTTGGCAAGATATTTGGTCGAGCAACCCTTGGCCGTATCCATGCAATTGAACCACGGATTACACCGATTTCACGGATGGGTTCCAGAGTAGTGATGATAGATCAGTGGCTTGGTCAGACGCTCACAATATGGTGAGCCCTTCCTCACCATAAAATCTCCTGAATTGTTCCTGCTCAGGCCTCGGAGCCGGCAACGAGCAGGCAGATCTCGCCGCGGGGCGGCTGTTTTTCCGCGCGGGAGGAAAGCTCCGCCGCGGTGCCGCGCCAGTATTCCTCGAATTTTTTGCTCAGCTCGCGGGCCACACAGACTTGGCGGTCGGGGTCGAGTTCGGCCAGAACGGCGAGCGACTTGGCGATGCGGTGAGGCGATTCGAAGAAGATGCTCGTTTCGCCGCGATTCACTGCGGCCTCGAGAATGTTTTTGCGCCGTCCCGATTTCACGGGGAGAAATCCGCCGAAATAAAACTCGTGGAGCGGCAGACCCGATCCGACCAGCGCGGGGAGAATCGAGGTAGGACCGGGCAGCACGGTGAATTCCAGTCCGCGTTCGATGCAGGCTCGCACCACGCGGAAGCCGGGATCGGAAATCCCGGGAGTTCCGGCATCGGTGAGAAGTGCAATGTTTTCGCCGGCGGCGAGACGTTTGACGACTTCTTCGCTTCGTTGCGCTTCGTTGTGCTCGTGCAGACTGATCAGCGGCTTGTTGATCGCGTGATGTTTCAACAGGACCGATGCGTGTCGTGTATCTTCTGCGCCGATGAGATCGGCTTCCTGCAGCACGCGGAGCGCGCGCAGAGTGATGTCCTCCAGATTCCCGATCGGGGTGGGGACGAGGGTGAGCAACTAGAAGCCCTCGCTCATACGGCTGGCGATTTTCACCGCCGCATCCGAGAACGCGAGCGGCAGCGCCTGGATTTCGTCCGTCTGCAGATCCGCGCTGACGAAGAAACTGGTGCGTCCGTTGACCGTTCCACTCAAGAGCTGCTTGCCGGCGGCGCGGTCGACAACCTCGTATTTCACCGTGGTGGTCAGTTCATACTCGCTGGTGGCGAGAACGTTGCCGCGGACGGAACGGGCCGAGCGGCGGGTGACTTCGGTGAGCGTGGTATACAAAATCGTATCCGAGCGGTCCGTGTAGCTCACTTGGTAGGTGCCGTCCGTTTGGAGCTGCTTGATAATGGTATCGGCGAGGAGGCCTTCGACGTTCGGTTCGAGCGTTTCGTTTTTCGAAACCGGAACGGAAATCGTGGCGACGCCGCGCATCATGCTCGGGCGCGCGTCACCCAGTTGGTAAGCACATCCTCCCAGAGCGAGAGCCGCGAACGCGATCGTGATGGCGAAGGTTTTCATTATTCGGTCGGAAGATCGGGTTCGACCGGAGGCAGGTTCGCATCGGGTCGCAAGGGCTGCACGTCGTCGGCGGAGGTGCGTAATTGCGGCCTCGGCGCGGGCAGTTCCTCGGGCGGTTTCACGTCGTCGACCGGCGGACCGGCGTAATTGCTCATGGCCGAGGTTTCGACCTGGTTCTGCAACCGGCGGCGCATCGCGGCACGCTCGCCCGTCTCGGCGCGCTCCGGTCCGGCGCGGAGTTCGTCGTCACCGACCTCGGCGCGGATTTCCTCGATGCGTTCGTTGGCCAGCTTGGCTTGGTCCGATCCCGATTGGCGCCGGACCAGTTCGCTGTAGTAGATGACGGCCGCGCGGTAGTCGTTGTTGCGGTCGTAGAACTGCGCGATGGTGTAAAGGTCCGAAGTTTCGCGTCCGCTCATGCGGTCGAGGTTGTCGCGGGCCTGCGCGGCCTTCTCGCTGTTGGGATATTCCATGAGGAATTCCTCGAAGGTGTTCTTCGCGTCGATCGCGGCGGACAAATCCTGGGAGCGGGATTGCGCCTCGGTGAGCTGCACGTAGCCGATCTGGTAGAGCGCGTCGTCCGCGTAGTCGCTCGAGACATAGCGGTCGAGCACGACTTGGTAGGCGGCGATGGCCTGGTCGTATTCCTTGCGGCTCTCGAGGGACTGGCCGAGTTTGAACTGCGCGGCCGGGGCGAACTTGGCGTAGGGCGCGCTGCCGAGCAGGGCGCGATACATTTCATCCGCCCGCTCGTAGCGTTTGCGCTTCATGAAATCGTCGGCGATGGCGAGCTGCGCGTTGGCTGCTTGGTCGAACTCGGGAGCTTGCGGGTATCCCTCGACGAAATCTTTGTATGCGTCGAAGGCGCGGCTGAGGTTGCCGGATTCTTCGAGAAGTTGGGCGACGCGGTATTGCGCCGAGGCGGCGGACGGCGAGACGGGAAATTTCTTGACCACCTCGCGGTAAACCGAAACGGCGCGCGAGGTGCTGCCGGCTGCTTCAAGATCGCGGGCCTGCGCCAGAAGGGCGGCTGCGTCGGCATTCTGGCTTCCCGTGGTGGAAGGCACGACGTCTTGGGCCGGGGAGGCCACGGCCAGAAAAACAGAGAGGGCTGCGGTGAGCAGCCCGAATTTCGCGCGATAAGGACGCATCGGATCGCCGAAAGTAGGAAGCCCGCCTAGGGGCGTCAAGCCGCCATCGACCCCGCGGTCAGAAGCGCCGCCAGAGCAGGGGGACAAACAGGACCAGAACGGCGAAAATCTCCAGACGGCCCATGATCATGAGGGCGGAAAGCAAGAGATGGGAGGCACCGCCCATTCCCGCGTAATTCATCATGGGTCCGACCGCGTCGAGACCGGGGCCGATATTGAAGAGCGTGGCCGCCACCGCGGTGAAACTGCTGACCAGCGAGAACTGCGGCTCGAGCACGGACACGGCCAGCGTGCCAGCCGCGACAATCACTCCGGTCAGCGCGAGGAAAAACATCACATCGAGGAGGTAGCCATCACTCACGTTCACCCCGTTGATGCGCACGGGAATGATCTGGTTGGGGCGGAAAGTGTGGACCATCTGGCGCCGCAGGGTTTTGAGAAAAACAACCACGCGTCCGACTTTCACGCCCCCCGCGGTCGACCCAGCGCAGCCTCCGATGAACATCAGCGCGACGAGAAGTCCCCGCGAAAAATTCGGCCATTGATCGAAATCGACCGAAGCGAAACCGGTCGTGGTCATGATCGACGTCGCTTGGAAGGCGGCGGCGCGCATTCCGTCGGCCAGGCCGGATGCTTTGCCGAAATACAAAATATCCGCGGCGATCAGCGCCGAGGCGCCGATGAGGATCCACAGAAAGCCCCGCGTTTCCTCGTCCTGCTGCCAGCGGTTCCAGCGACCGGCAAGCAGCCACGCGTAGAGCATGAAATTGATCGCGCCGAGCGCCATGAAAACGATGAGCCACCAATCGATGGCCGCGCTTTGGTAATACATGATGCTTTCGTTGCGCGTGCTGAAGCCGCCGGTGGAGATGGCCGCGAAGGTGTGGCACACCGCGTCGAACACGGACATGCCGAGCACGACAAGTCCGACGGCGCAAACCGCGGAGAGGACGACGTAAATTTGCCAGAGGCGCAATGCGGTTTCGCGCACGCGACTGCTGAAGCCCTCGCTGAATTTCGCGCTCGATTCGCGGCGGAAGAGGGATTTGCTCCCTGCGCCGACCATGGAAAGCACGGCCACGATGAGAACGAGGATTCCCATGCCGCCGAGCCATTGCGTGGTCGCGCGCCAGAGGAGCAAGCCGCGCGGCCATGCCGTGACGTCGCGGATCACGCTCGCGCCCGTGGTGGTGAAACCCGAGGCGGATTCGAAAATTGCGCCGGCCCACGACAATGAAGGCGTGCACAGCACGTAAGGCAGCGCGCCGAACAGCGTGCTCACCGTCCATCCCAATCCCACGATGGCGATCGCTTCGCGGCGCAGGATTTCGCGTCCCCCGCCGCGTCCGGCCAGTGCGAGCAGGCCGCCCGCGATGATGGTGACCAGCGCCGAAATTCCCAACGCGCGGTCCGCGCAGTGTTTGGCTTCGTTGTCGAAGAGCGAATAGACCAGGCAGCCGAGCATGGAAATCGCCATGAGCAGCAGCAGATAGCCGAGCACGCGCGAAAGCTGGCGGTAATCCATGGCGCGCGGAAATCAGTCGAGCAACGCGAGCAGCGACTTCTTCGCCTCGGGCGCGACGATGGCCACAAGCGTGTCGCCGGCGCTGATTTTGTCCTCCGCCGCGGGCACGGACGCCTGGTTGCCGTGCTGCAGCGCGATGAGTCCGCTCGCCTCGGGCCACGAAACTTGGGCCACGGTTTTGCCCGCCGCTGCCGCGCTTTCCGCAACGGGAGAGGAAAGAATCTCGATGCCGCCGGGCAAAGTGCGCAGCACGGTCGCGCCTTCCTCCGTGACGAAGCGCGACAATTCGCGGGCCACGGCGACGCGCGGGCTCACCGCATCGAGAATCCCGAGCTGCGCGCCCGAACGTTGGATCGCGCTGGCGTAATCGGCGCGATGGATGAGCGTGAGACACGCTTTCGCTCCGAGGTCGCGGGCCTGCAGGCAGGCCATCACGTTGTCTTCATCGTCGGCGGTGGAGGCGACGAAGAAATCGGCATCGCCGGCGCGTTCTTCCTTCAATTCGCGCAGCGAGGTGGCGTCCGCGTTGATCACCGTGCAGTTCTGCAACTGGCGTCCGACGCTTTCGCAGATACGGCGGTCTTTTTCGATGATGCGCGTGCGGAACGCGCCGCCCTCGAGTGTCTGGGCCAGCGCGAACCCGTAGTCGCCGCCGCCGAAAATGATCACGTTTTGCTGCTCGTTGGCTTCCTCCGCGGTTTGCAATTTGCGGATACCTTCGGCCAACCGACGCGGATGGCCGTAGATCGTGATGAGGTCGCCCGCTTCGAGCGCGTCGCCGGCGTGCGGAACAATGAGGTTGCCGCGCCGCAGGATGGCCCCGATGCGCACGCGCGCGGGAAGACCGAGATCGCGCAAAGGGACGGCCAAGGCGGGGCTGCCGGGTTCGAGGCGGATCTGCTGCAATTCGATGCGACCGCGTGCGATCTCTTCGACCACGAGGCAGTCGGGATTGCGGATCGATTTGGCCAGTTCCACCGCGGTGAGACGTGCCGGGCTGAAAAGGTAATCGACGCGGAATTGCGCCGCGTAATCGTAGAGCCACTGCTCGCGCTGCATGGCCAGACTGGTGCGGGCGATGCTGCGCCGCGCGCCGAGCGACTTGCCGATTGAGGTGCAGACCAGATTGGTGTGGTCTTGGCTGGTCAGAGCGAAGAGCAGATCGCAACCGGCCACGCCCGCTTCCTCCAAAGTTTCCACACTCGCCCCGCTGCCATGGAGCACGCGGCTGTCGAGTTCCTCGTTGAGTTCCTGCGCAAGCTTTTCGTCCTGCTCGATGAGGCAGATCGAGTGCTCCTGATCGGAAAGAGTGCGCGCCATGTGCAGGCCGATGGCTCCGGCGCCCACGATGATGATGTTCATGTTGCGGGCACATGGTGCGGGCCAACCGGCGGTCGGCGGCAAGCAAAAAGCGGGTCCGCTTCTGGCGCATCGGGTTGGCCTTATGTCCCGCGCGTGGCACATTGGGCCCGTGAAGGGGAATGTTCAGACCAGCTTTTTGCTTCCGGCCTACAACGAGGAAGCGCTCGTTGCCCGCGCCGTGAATTCCATCCACGAAGCGGCGAAACAGTGCGCGGCCAACGAGTATGAGATCATCGTCTGCGACAACGCCTCGACCGACGCGACGGCGCGGATCGCGCGCGAATGCGGTGCGCGCGTCGTGCGCGAACCGCATCGACAGATCGCCCGCGCGCGCAATGCCGCCGCGGCGGCCTCCACGGGATCGTGGCTCGTCTGGCTCGATTCCGATGCGATTCTTTCCGCCGAAGTTCTGAACGAAACACTCTCTGCTTTCCGTGACGGAGGATTTTGCGGCGGTGGCGCGCAGGTCGAACTGGAAGGCGAGGCGCTCAGTTGGAGCGTGCAGCGCACGGTCGACTCATGGAACTGGATCGCGCGGACTTTCCGTTTCGCGGCGGGCTCCTACGTGTTTGCGCACCGACAGGCTTGGGCCGACACCGGGGGTTTCGACGAAAGCGTCTATGCCGGCGAGGAAATCGGATTTTCGCGCGCGCTGAAAAAATGGGGAAGCCAGCGCGGACTTTCTTTTCGCGTGATCGATCGCGCCGTGCCGTCCTCCGCGCGCAAACTTCGCCAATTCACCGTGCGCCAGACCTTGTGGCAGATGGCCGTCTGCTTGTGGCCGGGCAATCTCGGACGCCGCGACCGCCTGCATTTCTGGTATGGAAGGCGGGAAGAAGTTGGGGGTTGAGCGATGAGGGTTGAGGGAAGCTGCCTTTTTCTCTCAACTCTCAACTCGTTGCTCTCAACTTTCCCATGATCTACCTCGATAATAATGCGACCACGCCGATCGACCCGGGCGTGCGCGAGGCCATGTTGCCTTTCCTCGATGAGAATTTCGGCAATCCCTCGAGTCCGCATGCGCCGGGGCGCATCGCGCGCGAGGCGGTGGAAAAGGCACGCGGACAAGTGGCCGATCTGCTTTCCGCGCGTCCGGACGAAATCGTTTTCACCAGTGGCGGAACCGAATCGATCAACACCGCGATCCGCGGCGCGCTGGCCGCGCAGCCGGGCAAGCGGCACGTCGTCACGTCCTCGATCGAGCACAGCGCGACAAAAAATCTCTGCGAGCAGTTGGCGCGAGAAGGTTGCGAGGTCACATGGCTGCGCGTCGATGCGAACGGTCATCCTGACATGGGGGAGTATCGCGCGGCGTTGCGTGACGACACCGCAATCGTCTCGCTCGTCTGGGCCAACAACGAAACGGGTGTGCTCTTTCCCATCGAGGAAATGGCGCGCTTGGCCGACGAACGCCGCATCGTCTTTCATGCCGACGCGGTGCAGGCCGCGGGAAAAGTTCCCATCGATCTCTCGCGTGTGCCCGTGCATCTGCTTGCGCTTTCCGCGCACAAGATGCACGGACCGAAAAGTGTCGGTGCGTTGTTTGTCCGCAGCGGGCTCGGACTCCCGTCGCTCTTGCTCGGCGGCGGGCAGGAGAGCGGACGTCGCGCCGGCACGGAAAATGTGGCGGGTATCGTCGGTTTTGGCGCGGCTGCCGACTTGGCCAAGAGCGCGCTTCTTCCCGAGATGCCGCGCGTGACGAAACTGCGCGATGAGTTCGAGCGCGGCATTCGCGCACGTTTTCCGCAGGCGCGATTCCATGGCGCGCCGGACAATCGTCTCCCGAATACTTCCAACTTCGCGCTGTCCGGACTGTCCGCAACCGACTTGCTCGCCGCGCTCGACCGGCTCGGGGTTTGTTGTTCGGTCGGTTCGGCCTGCGTGAGCGGATCGCCGCATGCCTCGCATGTTTTGCGCGCCATGGGCGTCGGCGACGACGAGGCCAAATCGAGCCTGCGTTTCTCTTTCAGCCGCATGAATACGCCGGACGACGTGCAGGGTGCTTTGGCCGCTTTGGACGAGTCCGCCCGCCGCCTCGGCTTGGGCGATTGACGCCCAAGGGGAATTCTGGGAGTCTTTGCGGCCCTTTTCCCATGCGCCATACCCTGTCCGTCCTTGTTGAAAACCGCTTCGGCGTGCTGACCCGCGTGGCCGGGATGTTCAGTGGTCGCGGGTTCAATATCGACACCCTCAACGTCGCGCCGACCCTCGATCCGTCCATGTCGCGCATGACCATCGTGGTGCGCGGCGACGACAAGACGCTCGAGCAGGTGGTCAAGCAGACCGAGAAACTGGTCGATGTGATCAAGGTGGACGATTTCCGCGACGACGAGTTCGTCGACCGCGAATTGGTGCTCATGCGTGTCAACGTGAATGAGAAGACGCGCAGCGAGGTTTTGCAAATTTGCGACGTCTTCCGCGCCAAGATCGTCGACGTGCGCCTCGACAAGCTGGTCATCGAGATCACCGGCAACGAAGGCAAAATCGCCAAATTCATTTCCCTCATGGAGCATTTCGGCATCGCCGAGATGACCCGCACCGGCAAAGTCGCGCTCTCCCGCACGGCCGACGGCGAATAACTTATCCCATGGCAGCAAAAATCCACACAGACAAGGACGCCGACCTGAAAAACCTCAAAGGCAAAACGGTCGCCGTCATCGGTTTCGGTTCGCAGGGCCACGCCCACGCGCTCAACCTCAAAGAAAGCGGAGTCAAGGTCATCATCGGCCTTTATCCCGGCAGCAAAAGCCGCGCGGTCGCCCAGAAAAAAGGTCTCCAAGTTTTCAACACCGCCGATGCGGTGCAGAAAGCGGACGTCATCATGGTTGCGGTGCCGGACACGAGAATTCCCTCGGTTTACAACAAAGACATCGCCCCGCATCTGCAGAAGGGCAAAACGCTTCTCTTCAGCCATGGTTTCGCCATCCACTTCAAGACGATCAAGCCGCCGAAAGATATCGATATCATTATGGTTGCTCCTAAAGGTCCCGGCCACATCGTCCGCCGTCAATACACCGAGGGCAAAGGCGTCCCGACGCTCATCGCCGTCTACCAAAACCCGAGCAAGCAGGCCAAAAAGACCGCGCTCGCTTGGGCCAAGGGCATCGGTGGAACGCGCGCCGGCGTGCTCGAGACAACTTTCAAAGAAGAGACCGAAACCGATTTGTTCGGCGAGCAGGCCGTGCTTTGCGGCGGTGCATCCGCCCTTGTGCAGGCCGGATTCGAAACGCTGGTCGAGGCCGGTTACCAGCCGGAGATGGCTTACTTCGAGTGTCTCCATGAATTGAAACTCATCGTCGACTTGATGAACGAGGCCGGTATCGCCGGCATGCGTTTCAGCATTTCCGACACGGCCAAGTGGGGCGACGTGCTCGTCGGACCCAAGGTCATCGACGCGAGCGTGAAGAGGCGCATGAAAACGACGCTCAAAGATGTGCAGTCCGGAAAATTCGCCCGCGAGTGGATCGCCGAAGACCGCAAAGGCCGCAAAAAATACAACGCTTTGCTCAAGAAAGGCGAAAAGCACGGCATCGAGAAAACCGGAGAGCGTCTCCGCGGACTCATGCCGTGGATCAAGAAGCGCAACCTCAAGGGCGCGCAGGCCTCCTACACCTGATCGCATTTCCCCCAAAGAGCCCCGCGGGTCGCAAGGTCCGCGGGGTTTTTGTTTGCCAGCACGCAGCCCGGGCGTAGGTTGGCGTTGTGAGTTTGGCCGAAATTATCGAGGAATTGCCCAAGCTTTCCACTGAGGACCGCACGGCTGTCTGGAACAAACTCGCGGCAATTACGGAAGCCGACGTTCCGGAGTCGTTCCGCCGCGGGATGCGCGACATCGCCGAGGGTCGCGTCATGGAGATGGAACAGGCGATTTACGGCTCACCCGAAGCGCCGCGCGGATGACCTACAATTTCCGCGCTGCGGAGCAATTCTGGAAGAGTTTTCACGGGCCAAAAGGAATCAACCCGCAAGGTATGGAAAATTTTCAAGGCGGACCCCTTCGATCCGCGTCTCCGCACGCACAAGATTCACAGCCTCAGCGCACTCTACAAACGCACTATTTATTCGGTAACCGTGGAGAATGACCTGCGGGTGGTTTTCTTCACCGAGGGAAACACCGTTTTCACAGTGGACATTGGCACCCACGACATTTACCGCGTTTGAGAAGCCATGCCCGTCGCCTCCGCCCGCAAGCCCGTCCGTCTCGCCGATCTCGATCAATCGAAGTCGCACACGCCGGAGAAATACCGCGAGAAACTGCGCGCGGGACATCTGCGTCTGCTCGAGCTGCAGCATGCACTGAAGAACTCGAAGCGCAGCGCCATCATCGTGGTCGAAGGACCCGATGCCGCGGGCAAAGGCGGGATGATCAAGCGCCTCGTCGAGCGCCTCGATCCGCGGCACATCCGCGTCTATTCCACGATCAAACCGACCGACGAGGAATACGCGCACCATTATCTCTGGCGATTCTGGAACAAGCTTCCGCGCCGGGGGGAAATCGCCATCTTCGACCGGTCATGGTATGGCCGCGTTCTCGTCGAGCGGATCGAGGGATTTTGCTCCAAGACCGAGTGGAGCCGCGCCTACCGCGAGATCAACGAATTCGAGCGCGTGCTGCACGACGACGGCGCGATCATCGTGAAAATCTGGCTGCAGATCACCAAGCAGGAACAGATGGCGCGGTTCAAAAAGCGCGCGGCCGACCCGATGAAAAATTGGAAAATCACCGAGGAGGACTGGCGCAACCGCAACAAGTGGACGGCCTACCTCAAGGCGGCCGAGGACATGTTCGTCAAAACTTCCCCGGAATACTCTCCGTGGCAAGTCATCCCGGCCAATTACAAGTGGTATGCTCGGGTCAAAGCGCTCGATACCGTCTGCAAACGCCTTGGCACCGCGCTTGGGGTGAAGTGAAAGACGGCAAGTCGGAGATAACCGCAGAGACCACAGAGTTCACAAAAAGACGGGAAATTTTTCAGCCCCTCTGAGCCCTCTGCGTCCTCTGCGGTTCAATCAATCGCTGTCGGCACGACTCGCGCCCGTCACTACCCGCGTCCGCGCTCGAGATGCAGGCGGTGCAGCACGCGGTGCACGATGGGCGAGGCGAGAATGCCGACGCTCGAGACCACGATGAGTGTGCCGAAGAGGGCGTAAAGCGACGAAAAAAGTTTCAGCGTGTCGCTTGAGTTGCGCTCGGTGTAAAGCGGTCCGGCCCCGCTCAGGAGCATGCTGGCCTCGAGGAACGAGTCGACGAGGTCGAGGTTCTCGTTTCCGCGCGACACAATCATGTAGCCGATCGTCCCGACAACCAGCGCGACCGCGACAATGGACGCGACGAGGAGGATCTGGCGGGCCATTCGGCCGGCAAAGACATGGCTCGGGGCGAGGGGTTCGGAGTGGTGTTCCCAGGGCATGAATGTTGGCAATGTCTTTACGCCGGGCCGCCCCGGATGCCAATCCCGCCGTCCGGGGTCTCCGCTTCAGGCGTATTTCTGTTGTAGAGCTTGAACGCCAATGTCAAACGAGTGTCTAAATTAACAGAGTAAACAAGGCCCCCAGTGTGCCCCGTTTTCTCTGTAAATCCATGCCTGCCAACCTTGACAACAGAGAAGAATCTGGGACATTTGAGTGTCCCCAGATGAAGTTCTCCCCGTCATTTTGGCAGCGGCTTGTTGTCGCCATGGTGGGCTGTCTCCTCCTGGCGGGGGGCCAGCTCCCGACTGCTCGTGCCGAGGGGTTGCTTCAACTTTTCAACGTCTCGTACGACGAAATCGCCCGCAAAATGCCCGAACTGACCGAGGCGGGCTACAAGTCCCTCTGGCTTCCACCTCCGACCAAAGGCTCGGGCGGGCTCTCTGTCGGTTACGACGTGTGGGATGCGTTCGACCTCGGTCAAAAAGACCAGCGCAACACGGTGCGCACGCGTTATGGCACCGAAGCCGATCTGCAGCACATGATGAATGTGGCGCATCGCTTTGGTATCCGCGTCTATTTCGACAACATCATGAACCACCGGGCGTTCGACATTCCCGGGTTCAATGAAACCACCGCGACCGGCGGCGAAGATCAAACCGAGCTTTATCCGGGCATGGTGCCGGAGGATTTTCACCTGCGCAAAACCGCGGAGGGTTTTTACCGGAAGTGGGACAACACGCGCGACTGGAACTCCGAGTGGCAGGTGCAGAACCTCGGACTCTCCGACCTCGTCGACATCGCGCACGAGACGCCGAATACCAATTTCGGCCCGAACGAAGGCGACGACCATCCCAAGTATTCGTTCGTCCGCGACCTCAACCGGCCCGAGCAATACGACCGCGACAAGGACGGCAAAACGGTTTACTTCGGCTGGCTGATCGATCAGGCCCGCGTGGCGTTGGGATCAAGCGCCACCGAAGCGCAGCTCCGCGCCCACGCCAAAGCTTACATCGTCGCCAATCGCAGCGCTTACATCGAGGACGTCGGCGCCTACCTCATCCGCGCGGCGTGTTGGAAAACTCACCGCACCAAGGCCGATGGTTTCCGTCTCGATGCGGTCAAGCACGTGCCGGATTACTTCTTCGGCCAAATGTCCGGCGCCGGCAAAGACTACAGCGATGCCGGCTACCTCGGCGGCATTCAGCGCCAGTTCAACCTGACGCGCGGCTTCAGCGACCTGAACCACCGCGACTCCGTGTTCAACGAAAAGAAGGGTCGCGACGACTCCATGGTCTTCGGCGAGCACCTCGGCCTACCTCCGCGCTACGAGGGATATTTCGACGCCGGCATGCGTCTGGTCGACAACGATCTTCGCTCCCTCCTCAAC
>Ga0163212_1000465_pt1 | contig 17902 bp, 17 predicted proteins | sample Malawi_45m_30L_FD_113532 | JGI IMG/M metagenome (GOLD analysis project Ga0163212, IMG submission 113532) | Freshwater microbial communities from Lake Malawi, Central Region, Malawi to study Microbial Dark Matter (Phase II) - Malawi_45m_30L | ecosystem: Environmental > Aquatic > Freshwater > Lake...
CACTCATCAGGTGACGAGGGGATCGGTTGGATCTACGCCGACCTCTTCCTCGCCATGACCATCGTGGGGCTCGGATCATCGATCGTGACGGTGTCGAACCCGTCTCCGGGGGCGGCTGCGCCCACGACGGCCCCGAAGACCTTCCAGCTCAGCTGTCGCGAGTTCCCCGTGCGGGTCCCCGGCACCATCGGGTCGACAGACGGTGGTCAGCGCGTCGAGAAGGCGATCAACGACGAGATCGCCGACCGCGGGTGGACTGCCGACGTCGCAAAGCCCGGTCTCGTCCTCGTGATGGGCGGGTTCGCCGGCTCCGAGACGCCCGGCCAGGGTGACGGACGCGCCAAGGCACTCCTTCCCACACTGCGCAGGGCCTCGCCATTGCTCGAACGCGTCGAGATGCGCACCGGTGGGGCGCGCAGCGTGCGGGTCGATGGCGACAACGTGTCCGTGGGTGGCGCCGGTTCGTATGTGATGATTGTCTACTTGCTGTTCAGCGGCCCCCTGTTGGACGAGGACTGCACCACCTGAGCAGGTGGGAGAAACGAGAACATGTCGACATTGATGCCTTCCCACGAGGACTCGCACGTGAATGCGGTCAGGGCGATACGCCGGTGGCTGGACGTGTCGAAGCAGACCGGCACGTTGTCGGGATCGGCCGCGGTCTTCGTCGAGGACATGCGCAACGAGCGCAACATCGTGGTGTGGTCGCGGGTCAATGTGGAGCAGATCCTTCCCTACCGGCTCGAGACGCCGCGACTGTTGCTCGTCGTGCGTGCGGGCGCGCTGTTCCTGCCGATCCTGCTCACATGGCTCGCTCTCTCGCAGGTCATCGAACCGTTCGCGGAGTTCATCCAGAACCAGCAGCCGAGCGCGAATTTCCTCTGGTTCTGGCAGGCGAACCCCGGTGGGTCGTTCTCAGGTCTGTGGGAACTGGGGCACGTCGCCCTGACCGACGCGGCTGTGCTCGCGTTCCTGACCGTGCTGGCGATGCGGATCGAGTGGTGGCAGACCTCGCGCGCCGAACGTGCCGAGCATGCCTATTCCGAGATGCTTTCGGCGGTCGAGATGTATTTCGTCTCGGTCCGCGAGAAGTGAGCCATCGCCGCGACACCCGCCAGAACCGCCACCGTGCCGAGCGCGCGGGGCGCGGTGACTGACTCGGAGAAGACGAGCACACCGACGAGAACCGAGACCACCGGCTCGGTGGTGCTGAGGATTGCCGCGGTGCCCGGCGCCAGTCGCGCGATGCCGGCGAAGAAAAATCCCATCCCGACGATCGTGGACACGATCGCCGCACCGATTGCGGCCCACCAGGCCGCGGCATCCGTCGGGATCTCGGATCGGTGCAGGGGGAGAGCAGTCAGGTGTGCCACCGAGGCACCGATCATCACGACGGTGAGCGAGGTGAGTGCACCTGCGATGTGCACTGTCCTGCTGGAGACGAGGATGTAGACGGTGTACCACGCGGCCCCCGCCAGCATCGCCGCCACTCCGGTCGCACTGCCCGCACCGACTTGTCCGGCTGTGAGCGCCGTTCCCATGACCACGACGGCCAGGCACGTGGCCGCTGCCCGCGAGGGCCGGGTGCCAAAGACTGTCCAGGCCGCGAGGGTGACCATGACCGGATAGGAGTAGAAGATCACCGTCGCGAGGCTCACGTCGATCCGGTCGATCCCGAAGAAGTAGAAACTCGACTGCCCCGCGTACCCGATCGCGCCGAGACCGAAGAGCGTGGCCAACACGCGACCCCGCGGCCACGGGACACCGCGTTCCCGGACCAGCCGGATCGCGACCAGGCACACCGCCGCGATCGGGAACCGGACGGCGAGCAGCCCGAGAGGCTCGGTTCCGTGGTCATAGGCGACCCGGGCAAAGAGGGGGAGCAGCCCGAATGCGGCACCGCTCACGAGGATGTAGACGGTGCCCACCCGAACAACGCTAACGACCGGGCCGTGTCGGTCGGCGTTCTCGGCATAGGTTGGATCGCGTGGGGCACGAGACCCGGTTCGCGCGCGCGGGAGATGTGCGCATGGCTCACTGGCGTGCCGGCCGTGTGGGTGCGCCGGTGGTGGTGTGCTTGCACGGGTGGCCCGAGACCAAACTCATCTGGGAGAGGACCATCGATCCGCTCGCAGACGCGGGTTTCGACGTGATCGTGCCCGATTTGCGCGGCTTCGGCGAGACAGATTCCGTCCCGGACGGATTCCACGACATCGTCTCGCATGCGAGCGACATCGCCGCACTCGTGTTCGCCGCACTCGGCTGCGAGACCGCGACCTTTGTCGGTGGTGACCTCGGGGGACCGGTCGCACAGGAGGTCGCGCTGCGCCACCCCGACCGGGTGGAGGGTCTCGTGCTCTTCAACTGTCCGTTGCCCTTCGACAAAGAGCGCATGTCCGGCATGCGCACGCGCGCTCCACGGGAGACGGCCGACTACTTCATCCGTCAGGGCACCGATGCCGATGCTCTCGCGACCGAGCTCTCGTCACCGGCCGCACGGCGCGCCTACATCGCCCGCTTCTACGGCGACCGGAACTGGGCGCATCCCGGTGCTTTCGCGCCCGAGGATGTCGAGCACCATGTCGAGCCATTCGCCGACGCGACGAGGCTGCGGGCCACGTTCGCCAACTACGAGGCTGCGTTCGATCCGGCGAAGCGCTGCGGGCGTCCGTTGTTCGGCCCGAACGACATCCACGAGGTTCTCGTGATGTTTGGGACCTCCGACGCGGTGATCTACCCGGACTTCGACCTGATGGCAGCCGCGGTGTTCTCTCGGGTGTGGAAATCGGTGCGGATCGACGGATGCGGCCACTTCGTGCCGTGGGAGCAGCCGCGCCGATTCATCGAGGAGACGGTCTCATTCCTCTCGCGTTCGCGCTGAGGACCCACCGCCCCGGAGCCGACGGGCGATCTCCCTGTCGCGGCGGACGACGTTGCGTGTGAGCACCGCACCGACGGTGGCCACACCGGCGATGATGATGGCGAAGACGGCCCACTGGAGAGCACCACCGCGATCCCCGGCCTGCTGGGGCTCCTTGCCGCACCCGGGCTTGGGGAGGAAACCGATGCATTCGCTCGGCTCCTTCTCGAGATCCCATACGAACGTGGAGTCGGTGACCGGGACGGTCGTCTCTGTCGGTGTCGTGCGCATCCGGAACGCACCGGCCGCATCGCTCCCTGATCCGGTGGCACTCGCCGACGCCGCGGCGAGGGGAGCGCACGACACGACGATGGTGGAGATGAAGACTCGCAGTCGTCGCACGGACCCATCGTCACACCGACCACTAGGGTGGAACAAGTCATGCTGACGCCGCCCCGCCCCGCACTCCACGACACCGTCCTCGTCGTGGACTTCGGGGCCCAGTACGCACAACTCATCGCACGCAGGGTCCGCGAGGCGCAGGTGTACTCCGAGATCGTCCCGCACCGCATCACCGCCGATCAGGTGAGAAACAAGTCACCACGCGCGATCATCCTCTCCGGTGGTCCCAAGAGCGTCCATGTCGAGGGATCACCTGCCCTCGATCCGGCGATCTGGGATCTGGGCATCCCGATCCTGGGCATCTGTTACGGGTGCCAACTCGTCGCCCAGCAACTCGGTGGCACCGTCGCGCGCGGTGGCCGCGGCGAGTACGGTCGCGCCAGTCTGACGCGCAACGGGGCCCACTCACGACTCTTCGAGGACGGAATGGGGGCCGGTTTCGAGGTCTGGATGAGCCACTTCGACTTCGTGAGCGAGGTGCCGCCCGGGTTCACCACGACTGCATCCACGCCGGATGCGCCGAATGCGGTCATCGAGGATCCGGTCCGGGGCATCTACGGCGTGCAGCACCACCCCGAGGTCGCGCACTCACGGCATGGTCAACGCTTCCTCCAGAAGTTCCTCCTTGAGATCGCCGGGTGCGCAGGGGACTGGACGATGTCGTCGATCGTCGACGAGCAGGTCGCCGCGATCAGGGACAAGGTCGGCCACGAGCGCGCCATCTGCGGACTCTCGGGTGGCGTCGACTCGTCGGTGGCGGCCGCACTCGTGCACCGCGCGATCGGGTCGCGGCTCACGTGTGTGTACGTCGACACCGGCCTGATGCGCCGCGGCGAGAGTGAGCAGGTCGTCGAGACGTTCCGCCGCACGATGGGCATCGAGTTGATCCACGTCGACGCGGGTGCGCGGTTCTTCGGGGCACTGAGGGGGATCACCGAGCCCGAGGCCAAGCGCAAGACGATCGGCGAGCTCTTCGTGCGCATCTTCGAGGAGAACACCGGCGGGATCACCGACGCCAAGTTCCTCGTGCAGGGGACCCTGTACCCCGACATCGTCGAGAGTGGCGGCCAAGACGGCACGGCCGCAGTCATCAAGAGCCATCACAACGTCGGGGGTCTCCCCGAGGACATGACGCTGGAACTGTGCGAACCCCTGCGCACGCTCTTCAAGGACGAGGTCAGAAAGGTCGGACGCGAACTCGGCCTCCCCGACGACATCGTGTGGCGCCAGCCGTTCCCCGGACCCGGTCTTGGCGTGCGCATCATCGGTGAGGTGACACCCGAGAAGGTCGAGGTGCTCCAGCACGCCGATGCGATCGTGCGCGAGGAGATCCGTGGGGCGGGGCTCGAGCGGGAGATCTGGCAATCCTTCGCGGTGCTCGCCGACATCCGCAGTGTCGGGGTGATGGGGGACGAGCGCACCTACGGATGGCCGATCATCATCCGCGCGGTCACCAGTGACGATGCGATGACCGCTGACTGGGCGCGACTCCCACACGAGCTCCTCGAGAAGATGTCGGGTCGCATCATCAACGAGGTCGCCGGTATCAACCGTGTGGTCTACGACGTGACATCGAAGCCACCGGGCACCATCGAGTGGGAGTGAGTGGGGAAGGTTGCCCCCACTCGTGAACAATGGCACGGCGGAGATTTCTCGCGTCGTGAATCCCTTGTCCGGCAAGGCGCATCGCGCACGACCACGGAGCCGACGATCACTCCACGGGGGACAGAAGTAATCTCTCCGGGTCATGTTGTCGACCCGCACGACGAGCCGACGGGGACGTAGCACCTCCCGTACCTCGGTTCTCTCCGTTGCCACAGCGAGCCCTCGCGCGCGCCGTTTGACCGCTGCTGTCCTGCTGGCGGGTGGTCTGGTGGCGGTACCGGGTCGATCCGGGGCCGAGCCCGTCGACGACAAGCGCCGACAGGTGTCGGCTCTCGCCGATGAACTCGAGAGAATGGTCGAGCGGCTGGACTCGCTCGCCGAGGACTATGTCGAGGCGATCGCCCTCGAGGAAGACCTGACCGTGGAGATCGCCGACGCCCAGGACGAGGTTGCGGCGGCGGAGGCCCAGTTGGCCCAGATGCGCGGAACCCTGTATCTCTCCGCGGTCACTCAGTTCATGCACGGCGGTCGCAATTCGACGCTGACGAATCTGCTCGCGTCCTCGGGTGGGATGCAGGATGCGCTCCAGCGCAGCCAGTTGACCTCGATCGCGCTCAACCAGGGCTCTCTCACCACCGACGGACTCGATGCCACGGCGACGGAGCTGACGAAGAAGCGGCGCGAATTGGAGAAGAAGAGGGCCAAGGCCGAGTCGGCCGCGGAGTACGTGCTCGCACGCCAGGGTGCCACCGAGGAACTGGCGCGCAAGTTCGAGGAACTGAAGAACTCCGCCCAGGGCGAGTTGGCCGACCTTCTTCGCGCCGAGCAGCGTCGTCGCGAGGCGCAGGCCCTCGTCGATGCCGAACGTGAAGCCGCCGGATTCCAGGGCAAGTACGCGTCGTTGCAGGCCAAGTACCGCAACATCCCGAAGGTCTCGGCGCGCAGCCAGACGGCGATCCGCCACGCGCTGGCACAGTTGGGCACGCCGTACCGCTACGCGATGTCGAGTCCGGGAAGGGGTTTCGACTGCTCGGGTCTCACCGCATACGCGTGGGGCAAGGCCGGGGTCGGTCTCGCGCGCAACTCCCGCCGACAGTTCAACACCCTGCCCAGGGTGCCCAAGGAACTCGCCCAGCCCGGCGACCTGATCTTCACCGGCAGTCCGATCCACCACGTCGGCATCTATCTCGGCGGCGGGCGCATGGTTCATGCACCACAGACCGGTGATGTCGTGAAGGTCGGCCCCATTCGTTGGTGGAAGGTGGTCGGCGTCGTTCGACCGGGCTGAGGCCCACTACCGTCGCTCAACATGCGGGGGATCCACGCGGACCGGGTGAGCGCGTGGCTCGATGCGAACATCGAGGGCATCTCGGGTCCCTACACGTGGGATCTGGTCGCCGGAGGGCGCAGCAACCTCACGTTCAAGGTGACCGACGTGTCGGGCACGACGGTCGTGCTGCGCCGTCCGCCGCTCGGACACGTCCTGGCCACGGCGCATGACATGGCGCGCGAGCACCGCATCATCTCGGCGGTGGGTCTCACCGGGGTGCCCGTTCCCCGCACGCTCGGTCTGTGCACCGATGACGAGGTGAATGGTGCACCCTTCTACGTGATGTCGTGGGTGGACGGCGTCGTGCTCGACAGCCCCGAGCGGGGAGGGCAGCTCCCCGAGGTGCTGAGAACCCCCGCGGCCGAGGATCTGATCGACGTGCTCGCGGCCCTCCACGCGGTCGATGTCGACGCGGTGGGACTCGGCGATCTCGCCAAGCGCGAGGGTTACGTCGAGCGCCAGGTGCGCCGGTGGTCGATGCAGTGGGAGAATTCCAAGACCCGGGAGCTGCCCGCGATCGAGGAGGTGGGTCGCCTGCTGGCCGCGTCGATCCCGGTCCAGCAGGGCACCTCGATAGCCCACGGTGACTACCGCTTCGGCAATTGCCTCACCGACACCGGGCGCGGCCGGATCGCGGCCGTGCTCGACTGGGAGCTCTGCACGCTCGGTGATCCCCTCGCCGACCTCGGCTATGTCGGCATCTATTGGACCGATCCGGGTCGCAACGTGGTGCGCGCGAACGACCCGACCGGGATCCCGGGGTTTCCCGCCTTCGACGATCTCGTGCAGCGTTACGCGGTGCGCACCGGTCGTGACGTGTCCAATATCGACTACTACAAGGCGTTTGCCAGTTTCCGGCTCGCGGTGATCTCCGAGGGGGTCTACGCGAGGTACCTTCACGGTGCGATGGGCGACCAGCAGGTCGATCTCGAGCCGATGAAGCTCGGCACCGAGTTGTTGGCCGAGGCGGCACTCGCGGCGATGAAGGGGGAGTGAGAATGGGTGCGGCTGCCGTGGAACTGGAAGGCTGGACGCGCAGCGCCTTCAAGTCGGCGGCGATCGAGCGCGACGTCTACCGACGCGGCTCGGGCCCGGCCGTCATCGTGGTTCACGAGGTGCCCGGCATCACCCCGAAGGTGCTCGCCTTCGCCGAGGAGGTCGTGGCGCGCGGGTTCACCGTGGCGATGCCGACCCTCGTCGGCACCCCGGGCAAGGAGTTCTCGAACGGCTATGCGGTGGCGTCACTCGCCAAGGTGTGCGTTGCCCGCGAGTTCTCGGCCCTCGCCACGAACCAGACGTCACCGATCATCGGTTGGTTGCGCGCACTCGCACGGTCCTTGCACGCTGAAGTGGGCGGAAAGGGGGTGGGTGCGGTCGGCATGTGCTTCTCGGGCGGATTCGCCCTCGGGATGATGGTCGACGACATCATGGTCGCGCCCGTGCTGTCGCAACCCTCGCTGCCGTTCGTGTTCGGCAGGGAGCGCGCCAGGGACCTCCATCTCTCGCCGGCCGACGCCGCCGTCGTGGCAGAGCGCGCGGCGCAGGGCTGCCAGGTTCTGGGGCTGCGCTACGACGGCGACCGGTTGGTGGGGGATCGCTTCGAGTCGTTGCGCAAACTGCTCGGTGACTCCTTCATCGCGGTCGAGCTGCCATCGTCGAAGAAGAGCGACCATTCCGTTCTCACCGAGCAGCGCGACGAGGACAGCGTTCGCCGGGTCCTCGACTTCTTCGTCGCCAAGCTCCTCGGCTGAGCCGGCACCCCGTACCAGCGTCTCGTGCCGGGAATCGATTCAGCGCGGTCCGCCGTCGACGTTCACGAGGGTTCCGGTCACGTAGCTGCTCGCATCACTCGCGAGGAACAGCGCAGCCCCGACGATCTCGTGTGGTTCCCCTCCCCGCTGCAGGGCGTAGGCCGTCTTGGCCCTCTCGAGGAATTGGTCCATGTCCCAGGCCCTTGAGATGTCGGTGAGGAATGGTCCGGGCACGATGCAGTTCACTCGCACATGGGGGGCGAAGGTCCGCGCGAGTCCGAGTGTCAGGTTGTTGATCCCCGCCTTGGCGGCGCCGTACACGACCTCGTTCGCAGACGGTCTCTGACTGGCCGTCGACGAGACGTTGATGATCGCACCACCGCGGACACGGCCGTCGGGTCCCGGGGTCGACATGTGCGTCGCGAGCACCGCCGAGAGGCGGAACGGGCCCTTCAAGTTGACACCCATCACCTTGTCATAGAGATCCTCGGTGACCGCGTCGAGCGACGGATACAGAGGCGACATCCCGGCGTTGTTCACGAGAATGTCGACACGGCCGAACTCGGCGAGTGCCGCGTCTGCGAGCCGGTCCGCATCGCTCCACGAGGCCGCGTGGTAGCCGACGGCGAGGGCGCGACGACCCGTGGCGCGAACCTCGGCGGCGAGTGACTCGCAGTTGTCGATCTTGCGACTCGCGATCACGACGTCGGCGCCCCGGTCAGCGAAGGCGAGCACCATCTCCCGTCCGAGCCCCCGACTGCCCCCGGTGACGACGGCGACCTTTCCCTCCAGTGAGAACAGTGTGTCCGTGTCCATTCCTGCGACCCCCTCGGGGTGCGCGCAGGCGACCCCACGCGACGAGTCTTCTCAGCCGGTGCGGCGAACGACGAATTCAGGATGCCGGAACGACTGCGCGATGCGTGCGGGGTCGGTGCGGCCCGCATCGAGGAGGGTCCGCGCCAGGAGACCCTTGGCGGCCTTGGCGGCGTGACCACCCGCCTTCCCGCCCGACCGAGTCACCAGATCCAGTCGCACCGCTGGAACTCGAGCCCACTCGATCGCGGCCCGGTGCTCCTGGGGCAGGAGATCGACCACCATGGGTGCGCCGATCCTCGAAAGAGTCTCGAGCAGAGCGTCGGTGAGGTCGTCGCGCCACCATGCAGCGAGTGGACCGGTGCTCGGCAAGCGCGCGGACATCTTCAACCGGTAGTCGGGGAGCGGATCAGTCGCGGCAACCAGACCAGCAAAGCCCGAGACGACCCAGATCCTGGCGCGGGAGGTCTCGGTGAGACTTTCGGGGTCGAGGTGGGCCCACACGACGCCGCTGTATCGGCGCCACGCAGGAAGGGTCGGTGCGCCGATCAACGAGGAGTTGGCCGCGCGGGCGCGCGAGAGATGGTCTCCACCCACACCCAGCAACTGCTCGCCGCCCCCGCCGATCCGGCGCAACTCATCGGCGAGGTATGTGCGCCATTCGCCGAGGGATTCTGCGAACAGACCCGATTCGCCGCGCCAGGCGGGTCGCGCCGAGCCACCTGGCGCCTTGCCCTCCGACGGGGGCAACAACAGGACAAAGGGAGCATTCGGCACGGTGGACCACGCGGATCGGTCGAGTGATGAAGCGCAGGACCTCCGATCGTATACTTCGCCCCATGCGAGTGCGTGTCGATTCCTCCAAGTGCCAGGGCCACAACCGTTGCTATGCGTTGGCCCCCGAGTTGTTCGATGTGGACGACCTCGGGAACGCCTCGGAGTTGAACGACGGTGTCGTGCCCGCCGGCCTCGAGGACAAGGCCCGACTCGCCGCCGCGAACTGCCCCGAGTTTGCGATCATCATCGAGGAGTGAACCACCCCATGACATCCGTGTACGGACCAGTCGCCGACTGGCAGAGCGACTTCGACCACGCCGACCCGGAGTACAACCGGAACATCCACGCCATCTGGGAGGACCTGAAGGCCGCCGGCTGTCCGATCGCCCGCACCGAGCGTTACGGCGGGGCGTGGCTGCCGCTCACGCACGAGATGGTGCACGAGATCGCCTACGACACCGACCATTTCACGAGCCGCACGGTCGTCGTCGGCCAGATCAAGCCCCACGAGGTCGACCACCTGCCCGAGTTCGCCTCGCCGCCCGCGCCGATCGGTGGTGCACCGCCCATCACGAGCGACCCGCCCTTCCACCAGCACGCACGACGCCTCCTCCTGCCGGCCTTCGCGCCGAAGAAGATCGATCCGCTGCGTCCCGAGATCGAGAGGATGTGCAACGAGTTGATCGACAAGATGGGCGACAAGGACGCGGTCGACGCTGCCGTCGAGTACTCCCAGCACATCCCGGTGATGATCATCGCCCACATGCTCGGCCTGCCCCTCGAGGATGCGGACCGATTCCGCAGTTGGGTGCACCTGGTGCTCGAGTCGGTCAACGCGCCCCGCGAGGAGCGCGAGGGCAGGTTCCATGAGTTCAATGAGTACCTCGAGACGCACATCCGGGACCACATCGAGAACCCCCGCGAGGATCTGATCAACGACCTCCTGAACGCCGAGTTGATGGGCACCAAACTCACAACCGAGATGGTGGGGGGCATGGTGACCCTGATCCTGATCGCGGGCATCGACACCACCTGGAGCGGCATCGGGAACTCGATTTGGCATCTCGCCACGAACGCCGTCGACCGTCGTCGTCTCGCGGAGAATCCCGACATGATCCCGGTGGCGGTCGAGGAGTTCCTGCGCGCCTATGCGCCGGTGACGATGGCGCGCCTGGTGACCGAGGACCACGAGTTCCACGGAGTGCAGATGAAGCAGCACGACTGGGTGCTCCTGCCGTTCCCTGCCGCGAACCGCGACCCCGAGCAGTTCGAGAACCCGACCGAGGTCGTGATCGACCGCGAGGTGAACCGTCACTCCGCCTTCGGTCTCGGTATCCACCGTTGCATCGGGTCGAACCTGGCCCGACTCGAGATGAACGTCGCGGTCAAGGTCTTCCTCGAGCGCTTCCCCGATTTCGAACTCGTCACCGACGAGGAGACGGTGTGGAGCACCGGTCAGGTGCGCGGCCCACGCCGTTTGCCCGTCCGCGTTCTCTCCCGTCGCTGAAGCCGGATCGTCCGTCGGTCGGCCGACGGTCGGCGGGCACCGGGGCGACACAGGTCGCGCCTACGATGGGGTGACCATGTCGGAGTCGCCGAACAACCCCTCTGTGGTTGCGCTCAACCCCGATCAGCACGATGCCGTGCACCATCCCGGCGGGCCACTGCTCGTCGTCGCCGGCGCGGGATCGGGGAAGACCCGTGTGCTCACCCAGCGAATCGCCTGGCTCGTCTCGACGGGGGTGCATCCGGCGACATCCTGGCCATCACTTTCACCAACAAGGCCGCCGAGGAGATGCGCGAGCGTGTCGTTGCGTCGGTGGGTGAGTCGGCGCGACGGATGTGGGTGACGACTTTCCACAAGGCGTGCGTGCGCATCCTGCGTCGCAACGCCGAGGCCATCGATTTCCCGTCGCAGTTCGCCATCTACGACGCCCAGGACTCCAAGCGCCTCGTGGGGTGGGTGATCCGCGACATGGGTCTCGACCCCCGCAAGTTCCCCGCCGGCACGGTGCAAGCGCGCATCAGCCTCTGGAAGAACGAGATGGTGTCGGTTGCGGCCGCGATCGACGGCGCCGACAATCCGGCGACCAAGCGAATCGCCGAGGTCTACCGCGAGTACCAGGCGCGTCTCGAGCGTGCCGGTGCCATGGACTTCGACGATCTGTTGCTGAACACGGTGGCGCTGCTCGAGCGGAACCCCGAGGTCCTCGCGCACTACCAGCGGCGCTTCAAGCACATTCTCGTCGACGAGTTCCAGGACACCAACCGCGCCCAGAATCGGATCGTGCTCCTCCTCGGGGCGGGTCACCACAACGTCTGCGTCGTGGGGGACAGCGACCAGAGCATCTACAGGTTCCGCGGCGCGGACCTGCGCAACATCTCGGACTTCGAGCGCGCCTTCCCGGACGTGACGGTGATCGTGCTGGCGCAGAACTACCGCAGCACCCAGAACATCCTGTCGGCCGCAAACGCGGTGATCGCGGGCAACTCGGGCCGCCTGCACAAGGACCTGTGGACCTCGGGGGGTGAGGGCGAGCTCATCGTGCGCTACTGGGCCGACGACGAATGGGACGAGGCCGGCTTCGTCGCGACCACCGCGAGGGAGGCGTGCTCCCAGATGGGACTCGAGTGGCGCGATATCGCCGTGATGTACCGCACGAACGCCCAGAGCCGCACGATCGAGGAGACGATGATGCGGGAGGGCATCCCCTACAAGGTGGTCGGTGGCACCCGGTTCTACGACAGGCGCGAGGTCCGCGATGCGATCGCATACCTGAAGGCCGCGGTGAACCCGAACGACGAGGTGAGTGTGAAGCGCGTGCTGAACGTCCCCAAGCGCGGCGTCGGCGAGACCAGCACCGCCAAGCTCGATGTCTGGGCCGCCGACAACGGCGTGTCGTTCCACGAGGCGATGCGCCGGGCCGGTGAGGCGGGCGTGTCGGGTGCGGCCGCCAAGGGCATCGCATCGTTCCTCGGCCTCGTCGACGAGCTGGCAGCGGCGCTGTCGGACGGTCCCTCGGCGGTGCTCGAGATCGCGATGGTGCGCAGTGGCTACCTCGACCAGGTGGCCACCGAGGACACCGTCGAGGCCGCGGGCCGCATCGAGAACGTGCACGAACTCATCGGATCGGCAGCCGAGTTCGCAGACGTCGAGGAGTTCCTCGAGCAGGTCGCACTCGTGGCCGACACCGACGAGATCACCGGCGACAATCGCATCGTGCTGATGACACTGCATTCCGCCAAGGGGCTCGAGTACCCGGCCGTGTTCCTGGTCGGGATGGAGGAGGGGATCTTTCCCCACAGCCGCGCGATGACCGACGAGGACGAACTCGAGGAGGAGCGCCGGCTCGCCTACGTGGGCATCACCCGTGCACGCGAGCGGTTGTTCGTGTCGCACGCGTGGCAGCGCTTGCTCTGGGGACAGTCCCAGTACAACCCGCCGTCGCGGTTCCTCTCCGAGGTGCCCCCGGAGTTGTTCGACCGGCGCGGCAACGTCGACTCGGGCGTCGACAACGAGCGCGCGACCATTTACGGCCGCACACCCGGGGACTGGCACTCTGCGCCGGTGCCCCCGTACCGGCGTGCCGCCGAGTCCGACGAACCCGATGGGCGCACGTTCGGTGCGCGTCGGGCCGAAGCCGCGACACGTCCCTCGCGCGAGCCCAAGGTCGCTGCCAACATGCCCGAGCTGGGTGTCGGTGACGACGTGGAGCACGCCACCTTCGGTGAGGGCGTCGTGATCGGGATCACCGGTGCGGGTGACAAGACCGAGGTCACGGTGCGGTTCCGCGACCGCGGGACCAAGCATCTCGTGCTCGCGTGGGCCCCGCTCAAGAAGATCTGAGCGACAGTTCTTATTCGCTCCGACGTCCCTGCCATCACTCGGGCACGCGACAGGGGATCCTCGCCGCCGGGTTCGTCTCAGTCGCTCGGATTCAGTCCGCGCAAGTCGACGTACAGGGTCTTGCGGTTCTCCACGATCGGGCGCACATCGCCGGGGGGTGCGAGCAACGATGTGTCGAGCGTGCGTCCGGCGCAGTCGGTGAAGTCGCGTGTTCCCTGCACGTGCACGACGAGGCACGAGGGATCCCTGTCGGCCGGATAGCCGTAGTAGACCTGCCAGCCATCGGCCGGGTCGTCACCGGAGTGGTCGAGCACGATCGAGCGCACGCCATCGGGGCTCTTCAGGTCGGGGAACAGCAGGGGACCATCCTTGGCCACGGCCTCGGCGAGGGAGTCGACGGGACCCACCTCGAACACGGCCTCGGCGATCCGGGTCCCCGGCTCGGCACGGTCGTTGATCACGGTCGCCACGATCCAAAGTCCGCCGAAGAACGCGGCGAAGAAGGCGACGCCCCCCAGCACGGGAACGAGGGCGCGCGCGAGGGGTGAGCGCAGACGGGGGGTCCGCATGGCCCCATTGTGGCGGGTTGGTGCGCCGGTTGGGCGAGGGCGTAGGTTTTTTCCCTGTGAAGCGCGCCTACCGAGTAGTTGTGGCAAAGCCCGGTCTCGACGGGCACGACCGCGGCGCCAAGACCATCACCCGGGCCCTCCGCGACCACGGTTTCGAGGTCATCTACACCGGTCTGCACCAGACGCCCGAGCAGATCGCCGAGACCGCGCTCCAGGAGGACGCCGACGCCGTCGGTCTATCGCTCCTGTCCGGTGCACACCTGACCCTGTTTCCCCGGGTGATGGAGGAGTTGCGCTCCCGTGACCTCGATGATGCGCTGGTGTTCGGTGGCGGCGTCATCCCGGATGCCGATGCCCGCGCGCTCCGCGAGCAGGGTGTGGGGAACATCTTCGGACCAGGTTCTTCGTTGAAGGCGATCTGTCAATGGCTCGAGGAGGAACTCGACTCGCGCGGGTGACCACCGGGGCGCCGTGTGCGTCCGTCCGATCCGCCCCGTCCGCTCCTGCTTGGAAGAACTTCTGCCGCATCCGATCCCGACCACAACCACAACGATCAACGGAGACAAACAATGGACCTCTTCGAGTACCAGGGCAAGCAGTACTTTTCCCGCTTCGACATCCCGGTGTCCGCCGGTGGCGTGGCCCTCTCCGTCGACGAGGCCGTCGCGGTCGCAGACAAGGCCGGGTACCCGGTCGTGGTGAAGGCGCAGGTCCAGGTGGGCGGCCGTGGCAAGGCCGGTGGCATCAAGCTCGCCAACGATGCCACAGAGGTGCGCACCCACGCCGGGAACATCCTCGGCATGGACATCAAGGGCCATGTCGTCGAGCGGGTGTGGGTCGAACACGCCTCCGACATCGACGAGGAGTACTACGCGTCGTTCACTCTCGACCGTGCCGCGAAGAAGCACCTGCTGATGCTGTCTGCCCGGGGTGGTGTCGACATCGAGGAGGTCGCCGCCAAGGACCCCGATGCCATCGTGAAGCTGCACGTGAACCCGGTGGAGGGCCTCTCGCTCGAGGCTGCCCGGAGGGCCGCGGTCGATGCGCGGATCCCGGACAAGGCGCGAGATGGCGTCGCATCGATCCTCGTGCAGCTCTACCGCTGCTTCACCGAGGGTGACTGCGACCTCGCCGAGATCAACCCGTTGATCCTGAAGCCCACCGGCGAGGTCCATGCACTCGACGCCAAGGTGAGCCTGGATGTGAACGCCGAGTTCCGCCATCCCGAGTGGGAGGACTTCAAGGCCACCGAGAAGCTCGATGCCCGCGAGAGACTCGCACGGGACAAGGGTCTCCAGTACATAGGTCTCGACGGCACGGTCGGGATCATCGCCAACGGTGCGGGGCTCGCGATGAGCACCCTCGATGTCGTCAACCAGGTGGGCGGGTCGGCGGCGAACTTCCTGGACATCGGTGGCGGTGCGAATGCCGACCTGATGGCGGGTGCGCTCGAGGTCATCAACTCCGATGCGAACGTGCGCAGCATCTTCATCAACATCTTCGGTGGGATCACACGCGGCGAGGAGGTCGCCAAGGGCATCGTCGAGGCACTGGGCCGCGTCGACCTGCGGGCGCCGATCGTGATCCGCCTCGATGGAACCAATGCCGAGGAGGGTCGCCAGATCCTCGCCAACGCAGGCATCCCCGAGTCAAAGCTCGTCTCCAAGCCCACGATGCTCGAGGCCGCCGAGGCGGCCGTGGTGATCGCCACGTGATGCGCGCCTCGGACCTTCGCCACCGATAACTGACAGACACAGGAAGAACGGACACAACCATGGCAATTTTCGTCGATGCGAGCACCAAGGTGATCGTGCAGGGCCTCACCGGTGGCCAGGGCAAGTACCACGGTCTGCGAAACCGCGCCTATGGCACACAAGTCGTCGGGGGAGTGACCCCGGGCAAGGGTGGCACCGATGTCGAGGGCATCCCCGTGTTCGACGGCGTGGCCGACGCCGTCGCTGCGACCGGTGCGACCGCGTCGTTCGTGGCCGTTCCACCCAAGGCCGCACCGGCTGCGATCCTCGAGGCCGCTCGGGCGGGGATCTCGTTCATCGTGTGCATCACCGAGGGGATCCCGGCACAGGACGAGGCGCGCACCTACAACACCTTGCTGCGCGACCACCCGACCGTGCGACTGCTCGGGCCGAATTGCCCGGGGATCATCAGCCCAGGCAAGTGCAACATCGGCATCACCGCCGGTGAGATCGCACAGGAGCCCTCGGTCGCGGGGCCGAACGTGGGCATCGTGTCCCGGTCGGGAACCCTCACCTACCAGGCTTTGTACGAGTTGAAGCAGCGCGGGATCGGTGTGTCGACCTGCGTGGGCATCGGCGGAGACCCCGTGCCCGGAACCTCGTTCATCGACTGCCTGGGCGAGTTCCAGGCCGACCCCGAGACCCACGCGATCATCATGATCGGTGAGATCGGCGGGTCAGCCGAGGAGGAAGCGGCTGAGTTCATCAAGGCCAACGTCACCAAGCCGATGTCGGCCTACATCGCCGGAGTCACCGCACCCGCGGGCAAGAAGATGGGTCACGCCGGCGCGATCGTGTCGGGTGGCAAGGGAACCGCGCGGGGAAAGATGGACGCCTTGCGCGACGCGGGGGTCAGGGTGGGCCAGAACCCCACCGAGGCCGGCGCACTGATGGCCGAGATCGTCGCTGGACTGCGCTGAATGCCCCGAGTTCTCCTCTCGGTCCACGACAAGACGGGCATCGTCGGCCTTGCCTCGTCCCTGCACGAGATGGGATGGTCGCTGCTCTCCAGTGGCGGCACCGCGCGCGTGCTCGCCGAGGCGGGACTGCCGGTCACCGATGTCGCCGAGATCACCGGCTTCCCGCCGTTGTTGGGCCACCGGGTCGTCACGCTCCACCCGGCAGTGCACGGCGGCATCCTCGCGGATCGTGACGATCCCGACCATGCCGCCGAGATGGCAGAGCACGGGATCGAGGGGATCGACCTCGTCGTGGTCAACCTCTATCCGTTCGCTCAGGCTCCGGGCACCGAGATGATCGACATCGGCGGTCCCGCGCTCGTGCGCGCGGCTGCCAAGAACCATGCGCATGTCGGCGTGGTGGTGGACACCGCCGATTATGCCGAGGTGCTCGAGATGATCGAGGGCGGATATTTCGGTCCCGGTGCGCGCAGGGTGCTCGCCCAGAAGGCGTTCCGCATCACGAGCGCATACGACGCCGCGATCGCCTCCTGGCTCGCCGAGGATTCCGCGGACCGCGCCCCCGCGAGTCTCCCCGCGCTCCTGACGCTCGTGGCCGAGCGCGCCGAGGTCCTCCGCTACGGCGAGAACCCTCACCAGGCCGGCGCGCGCTACCGGCTCCCTGGTGTCGAGAGTTGGTGGGACTCGGCAGTGCAGTTGAACGGCAAGGAGATGAGCTACCTGAATGTGCTCGACACCGAGGCCGCATGGCGACTCGTGAACCGGTTCGACCGCCCCGCAGCCGTCGTCGTCAAGCACGCGAACCCCTGCGGGGTCGCGCTCGCACCGACCATCAGCGAGGCCTACGCCGCCGCCCACGGCGCCGATCCGCTGAGCGCCTTCGGTGGCGTCGTCGCGGCGAACGGCGAGATCGACTCCGTGACCGCGGTTGCGATCGCGGCCGTCTTCACCGAGGTCGTGGTCGCCCCGTCATTCTCCGCCGAGGCGCTCGAGATCCTGTGCGCCAAGGAGAACCTCCGATTGATCGAGGCATCGAGCCCATACGGCTCGATGGCCATCGAGGTGCGATCGATCGACGGGGGCCTGCTCGTGCAGACCACCGACGACGTGGATGAACCCCTCGACGACTACGAGGTGGTCGGGTCGCGCGTGCCGTCGGCCGAGGAATGGTCGAGCCTGCTGCTTGCATGGCAGACCGTGGCCGCGACGTGGAGCAACGCGATCGTGCTCGCGCACGGGGACACCGTGGTCGGGGTCGGTGGTGGACAGCCGAA
>Ga0163212_1000466_pt1 | contig 17895 bp, 20 predicted proteins | sample Malawi_45m_30L_FD_113532 | JGI IMG/M metagenome (GOLD analysis project Ga0163212, IMG submission 113532) | Freshwater microbial communities from Lake Malawi, Central Region, Malawi to study Microbial Dark Matter (Phase II) - Malawi_45m_30L | ecosystem: Environmental > Aquatic > Freshwater > Lake...
CAGCTGCGAGCGGAGATGCGGCGGCCGCGCAGTGAAAAGAGAGCATCGTGATCGCTCATGCGGTGGAGGGTAGCGCGCTTCGCCGAACAAGCGCCACGCAGCCGCAAGCAGTTCCGATGAACGCAAGCAGCGTGAGTGCACCATAGGTGCGCTCAGCAGAAACATGGGTGGCATCGAGCAGCGCGCGCGTCGAAGCGGTCGCCGCCGCATCTCCGCTCGCAGCTGCTTCCCAGTGCGACTGCGACTGCGATCCCAGCGTGAGCGACAACTGCAGGGAGATGATCGCGGCGAGAAGCGATGCGGAGAGTGCGATCACTGCGCCGCGCTGCATCCAGATGGCACCGCGCGCCGGCAGCCACCCAAACCGCTTCCCGGACCAGCCACCCAGAACCGTCACAAGCACGGCCGGCATCAGCAAACTGATCCACAGCACGACATCGAACATGCCGCGTGTGACCTGTCCGCCGACGAAAACAGACAGCCGTTCAGGCGGAATGGCGGCGAGCGATTGATCAGCAAGGCTCGCGAGGCCTGCGCCGCGCAGTGCAATGAACACCCATCCTGCCGCGACACCTGCACAGACGAGCGCCATCGACCACGCGCCACCGATCAATGCGAAGCACGCGACTCGTGCTGCGCCAACACGTGCCGTCGATGGTGTCATCATGCTCATAGAGGAAGCCCATTCACGGACTCGTCGCTGTCGTCATCATTCGCGACATGTCCTGCACCTGTCCCTGCATCGTGTTCATCTGCGCCTGCAACTGCTGCCGCTGCTGGAGCATCGCCGATAGCAGTTGCTTGTTCTCCTCCATGTTCGACGGCGCACGCGTCACAGCCAGTCCTTGCGGCGTCTGAACAATGAAACTCCCGCTGCCCGCCGCTGCTGATTGCTGCGATGTGGTTTGCACGGTTCCCCCCTGAGCGATCATCGGCGCGCCGAACGGCGTGGTTGGCGCCCCCATCGATGGCGGCGTTTCCATCCGAGTCAGAACCAACTTCACAGTGCCTGCAGGAGCATCGTCTTCCTCGAACGTGGTGTTCCACACGATCGTGCCATCAGGACGAAACAGGAATGACGTGTCGAGTGACCGACGCTTCCCATCTGCAGTGATCATCGGATTGGATGAGGCGAACACCAGAGCGTTCGGGGCTTCGTCGTACATCCCCGTCGACAAGAACATGCTGCGATCGCCGTTGGTGATTTCGCTCCGCGTGAATCCGACCCCTGGCGTGAAGCCCATCACATCCATGATCTGCAGTGCGGCGCCCTCTTGGTTGTAGAGCACATGATCACCGGCGAGAAAGACGCCGCCGAGCGTCCAGTTGAAGTGGCACTGACCCTGAAACGGACCCGTGCTTCCCCCATCGGCGCCAATGGTCGTGCCACGCACCTCCCAACTACCGACGAATAACGTGAGCAGCGCACGCGCCTTTGCATCGCTGATCACCGCAGACTCGGCTGCGGAAGCAGCCGATGGCGCCTGCGTTTTCGCTGCTGCCTGCGTGTTCACCCCAGCCTGCGGCCCGCGCGCCAATCCGAGGGTCGAAAGTGCCGCGCCACCTAGCAGCGCACCAAGCGCGCAGCTGAGCCCACAAAGTCTTCTGTGTGATTTCATGTTGACGAGCGTACCGACCCAACCATCATGCGGTAGCGGACCCCCGCTTCATCAAAGAGTGACCTCGCCAAGTCCGTGGAACGCTGCCAGTGCTCATCACCACTTGCAGCATGCTCGACAGTGATCACTTCGGCGAGTCCCGCCTGAATGATCGCTAGCGAGCACTGCACACATGGACTGAAGGTGGTGTAGATCGTGCAACCAAGCGGACTGACGCCATTGCGCGCGCACTGCACGATCGCGTTCAACTCCGCATGGCAAACGAGGTCGTACTTCACCGGTCGCATGAGACGGTCAGGGCGGTCCTCGATGCCGACGGGCAAGCCGTTGAAACCGGTGCTAAGAATCTGCTTGCGAGGTGACACGATCACAGCACCGACACCGCGTGATGGGTCCTTGCTCCACGATGCGATCTGCGCGGCAAGAGCGAGAAACCGCTGGTGCCAATGATCAGGAAGTGTCGGGGCTGATCCCACGGTTTTCAAAGCGTCTCGTCGCCGACCTGCGACTCGATCGCGCGCAATCGCTGCGCGACCATCTGCATGGATGCGACGCGCTTGCCAATTGACAAGCGAATACACTCGGACACGAGGTCGGACAAGGGTCCACTCACGGAGTGAACGCGATGCGCCACGGGGACTGTCGCTGGTACCTCTTCCACAGCACGCGCCTTGCTTTCACCAGGCACGAGAACCGTCTCGGCATAGTCGCGTGTCAGCGCGCGGTACATGGTGCAACCGAAGTTGTAGACATCCGTGGCCTCCACGATGGCTTCCTTCGCTGCCTGTTCAGGTGCCATGTACCCGGGCGAACCCTGGGTGCGCGGCTTCACGGTGCCTGTCTTGCACGACTGTCCAAGATCGATGATCTTCGCATGGGCCGAACGGGCACGCCCCTCTGGCATCATGATGTTGCCAGTCTTCATGTCAGCATGCACGAATCCCTTTTCGTGCATGTGCGCCATTCCCTCCGCCACTTCAGCGAAGATGCGCACATAGTCGCGCAGACGCCGTGGCGGTGCTTCCTCGAGCGTCGATGAGTCGATCAGTTCAAGAACGAGAGCGATCTCGGTCATCTTGACGATTGGACGCTCACGCTTCAGAGTGATTCCGCGGCGAATCGCAGGGTGATTCAGTTCCTTGAGCGCAGTCCACTCAGTCTCCACCTGCCGAAGGAATCGATCGTCCTTGTCGCGCCCCTCCTCGAAGATCACATGCTTCAGCGCATATGTGGCGCCCGACTGCCTGTCCTTGACTGCATACAACTTGCTACGGGCGCCCTCACCGAGCAGCGTGATCACCTTATAGCCAAACAACTCCTCTACAACAGTTCTCGAACTCATGGCGAAGGCGAAGTCAACAAAGAAGCAGCCCGATCAGGTCTCGCGCGCGAGGCTCCGACTCCCCACAATCGCGCGAAACCACTAATGTACCGAGTTCCCACGGATGGTGCATCAAGACCACAGTGCAAAGCCTACAGGTATCTTCCACGTTTCCGACTGCGCACCCCCCGGCCTCCGAGACGAACCGGCGCGCGCCCTACCGCCGAATCTGTGCCTCAAATCGCGACGCGGGGAAGTGCTTGCCGGGACTTGGAACGGCTGCAAGATCCGAGTGCAAGTAGACAGCTGATGCAGGAATGCCGTGCCTCTCCTGCAGTGCGCGGACGAGGTTTACAAGCTCGTTCACTTGTCGGTCAGTGAACTCGCGGCGGTTGCCGTTACCGATCAGACAGACGCCGATGGCATGGCGGTTGTAACGCTCAGCATCGGACTTTGACAGCCCCACCCGCGTTGTATCGCCGTTCGCACCTGCGGGCACCGATGCCACATGTGCACCCGGCAACTGCTGCGACCAGCGATAGCCAACATCCACGAGCCCATCACCCAATCCCTGCCCATTTCCGATAACAAAGTGATAACCAAGCCCGCTCAAACCGGCCGATACATGCTGGCGTCCAAGCGTCACTGCATCGCCCGCAGGTGTTCCAGAATGGTGAATCACGATCGCTTGCCAACGACCCGCGACTTCACTCGCCTCGCGCGGAACGATCAACGGCATCGCGTTTGAGTTCGCGCCATGACCGATGAGGGTTGGGCTGACTGCAGCCTCGATGTTTGGCGCGCCCGCGTCGGCAATCACCAAGATGCCTGCCACGGCCGTCATTGCTGCGGCGAAGCTCGCCCACACGGTGAGACGGCGCTGCACACCACCCTTCGATGTCTTCGTGTTGCGGGGTGACTTGATCGACGTTGTCGAGGATGCGTTCAGCACAGAGAGTCCTTTCGACTCTCTCTATCGGATGACCGCACTCAAGACGTGAAGGAAACCCCGCAGATTTCAGGACTGCGGAGAGAGTCGCGCGCGCAGCGCCGGCTGAGGATTGCCGAACTCGTCAGGTACGAGCAGCGACTGATTTTGCTGTCGAAGTTTGTCGTAGGTGTCGAACTGTGAGCGCGGATCCTTGTCGTTGAAGAGCGGTCGCTGACAACCTGCCAGAGTCACGAGAAGCGAAACGACCACGACTGATCGCGGCAGGCACAGCAGGCGACCACTACTGCTTGTGGTGGGATGCCGCGGGGCGCGCGCCGCGTCTTCATGCCGTTGGGAAAAGTGCGATGTCATTTCTGGAAGGGCATTTCGCGCTGCGCCGAGAAGGTACGGCCACCCGGTTGGCTGATGAACTCAACCCGAACAGTGACGGGTCCCCCGCCGCAACTCCATCCCTCCCCCGAGAGCGGCAGCCGCAGCGTGTAATGAGCGCCAAAGATGCCGTCGCGCCATGCGTCGCGTACTTCGATCGGATTCCACTGCGCCGTACCGAGGCTCACAACGCGCCCATCCGCATGTAACTGGAACGCACTTGCGCGCGCCATCCCGACGATCTGCATGAACCGCCCGCGTCCATCGGTCGGCTTGAGATACACCACCGCCTCACAGGTGGAACTCCCGCTCGCTGTGCCCTTCGACAAATAGTGGCTTCCAGACTCCACGGTCAGAGACACGAGTTGCGGTGTCGCCTCGGCCACCTGTGCATCGACCGTCCCTGCTTCAGCAGCTGGCTTCGTCGCCGCTGCCAACTGCTGTTGTAGCTCGGAGCGCTGTGCTTCAAGGGCGGACACCTGTTCGCGTAGTCCCTGCACCTCTCGGCGCAGTCCATCATTGTCGGTGGGCATCATCACTCGCGCCGATGAACAGCCAACCGTGACCACACTAGTCAGTGCAGCCGTCAGCACGATTGCACGCGCGATCTTCACGAGCGCTCCCTGCGGCGGCGATGGCCGCTACGACCGTTGCCACTCCGTGCTGCGATGTCCATGGAGAGCTGCTTCAACGTAATGGTGAGATCGATGTTGGTGACGACGACATGCGGGGGTACTGTCAGCTGCATCGGTGCGAAGTTTAGAAGACCGACGACCCCGACGGCGCACAGTTGATCCGCCAGTCCCTGCGCCGCTTCTCGAGGTACCGCGAGGATTCCAATTGGAATCCGACGCGACTTCACGGTCCGAGAGAGCTGCGCGATGGGCTGAACTTCCCAGCGCCCAATCCGTTTACCGACCATCTTCTCATTGGTATCGAAGACCGCCGCTATGGGATAGCCCTCCTCATCAAACGACGCATAGGAGAGGAGTGCCCGTCCGATGTTGCCGACACCAACAAGCGCAAGCGACCAGCGCTTCTGTGCCCCGACAAGCTTCTCGATCCCACTGAGCAGTCTCTCGCAGTCGTATCCGATTCCTGCGCGGCCATGGTCGCCAGCAAGCTCATCGCGCTCGAGATAGGCAAGATCCTTACGGACCTGGTTGCTCTTGACCCCAACTCGATTTCCAAGATCCGTCGAGCTGATCTTCTGCTGTCCCTGATCGATCATCATCTGCACTTCGCGTGCATAGATGTTCAGGCGCTTGGCAGTCGGCTTTGGGATCACACGGTCCATAATTACCCCGCGAAAGTCTAGGTCAGACGATGCGGTGATAGCCTGTCCACATGCACCTGAGCGATGTGCTTGCGCGCGATTCGTTCACCGCAAGTTTCGAGTTTTTTCCGCCCAAGACTGACGGCGGCTGGAACGCCCTCTTCGGCACCATTGCCGACTTCGGCAAACTGAAGCCATCTTTCGTTTCGGTCACCTATGGGGCTGGCGGTTCGACTCGGCAGTTCACGCATGATCTTGTGGTTCGAATCAAGCAAGAGACGGGGCTTGAGGCAATGCCCCATCTGACCTGCGTCAATCACTCCATCCATGACATCGCTGGCATCCTGGAGCGATACGCGGCGGCTGGCGTCGGCAACATTCTTGCGCTGCGCGGCGATCCGCCAAGCGGTTCTACTGAGTATGGTGGCGACTTCCGACATGCGTCCGATCTTGTTCGACGCGTGAAGGAGTTTCCAAATTCAAGGGTCAATGGGGGCAAGGGCTTCGGCATCGCTGTTGCCGGATATCCCGAGGGACACCCGCAGACGCCAAACACGCTGACGCAGATGGATCACCTCAAGGCAAAGTGCGAGGCGGGCGCTGATCTGGTGATCTCACAACTCTTCTTCGACAACCATGCATTCATGGACTGGCGCGAGCGCTGCGAGATCGCTGGCATCAAGGTCCCGCTGCTTGCTGGCATCATGCCGATTACTTCTGTCGTGGGCTTGCGGCGTATGGCCGAACTCGCCGCGGGAACGCGTTTCCCAGCGCCGCTGCTGCGCGCGATTCGCCGCGCGGAGGGCGATGAAGAGGCCGTTGCGCGCGTTGGCATTCACTGGGCAACGGAGCAGTGCAGGCAACTACTCGACAGCGGTGTACGAGGCATCCACTTTTACACGCTCAACAAGAGCGATGCGACGCGGCGGATCTACGAAAACCTTGGTGTGACGACCACCGACGCATTGCGAAGGTGACGGTCGATTTCAGGGCGCGGGTGCCGGTGCCGGTGATGGGGCCGTCTCCGCAGCGGGCGCCTGCGGCAGAAGGGGCACATCATTCGTCGTCCGCAGCCAAATGATTCGAAGTGCCCGCAAGAGTTCGGCATCATTGGGGCTCTGCGCAAGAATCTCAAGCCCACGAGTCACGAGTTCGCGATCAGAAAGCTGATGACCGATCCATGCGGTGACCAAACCGTAATCGCCCGCACTACGCGAACCATCACTGCGCTTGATGCACTCAGCCGCGATCGTGCGCAGCCGCGCCTCGCCGCCAAGAAGGTCGAGCGCGTACCGAGTGTCGATCATCTCGGGCCAGTTGATGAACAGTCGCCGCATTGTGACGGACGCAGACATCTGCAGTCCCGCCGCAACTTGCGCATTTATCACGCCCGCAAGCGGCAACACATTGGCGGGCGCGATCTGCGATGCCGCGACGAACTCCTTTTCCGCAGAGAAGAAGCGTCCCTTCCGCATCGAGTCATCGCCAAGACGAAGCAAGCAATCGAGCGCCTCCTTGGAACCGCCATCGAGCTGGCTGATGGTCTCCCCATGCGCAAGAATCAAGTACGCCTCTTCAGGCGTCAATGTCCGCTTCGACTGACCTGCATCGCCACTTGCCGAACCGCCATTCGCCGAGCCACCACTCGCAGAGGCGCCGTTTGCAGCATCGCTCGGAGCGAGCGTCGGAGCATCCACGGTCGCGCCACTCCTGCCAAACAAGCGTTCTGTGTTATCGACGGGCATCGGGGGCTTCAGATCAAGCCCCTGCCGTACTACCCCGCTGACGACACCAAGTTGGCGTACATCTTCAATGGCGACATCACCGCTGTCGGCTACCTGCTTGCCCTGTGCTCGCATCGTGCGGCGCGTGCTGCTCGCGAGCACGCGGTCATAGGGGGTGCGCTGATCGAGAATCATTCGTTGCTGCCGTTGACTCGGCGGAGTCGCCTGCGTCAATTGCCTCGACGAGTCCGCAGATGTCTGCTGCGCTGCCGTTTGGTCGGCGGAGGCTCCAGTCGGCTGAGTACGCGTATCAAGGCGAGTATCTGGCGCCTGTGATGGCACGCGTGGTTGCTCAGGAACCAATCCAGAGAGATACGACCGCAGCATCCTCCTCCCATCAACCCGACCTGACCGCAGATCATCGCGTAGTAAGGCACTGCCGTACACGCCGTACTGCAATGATTCGATCAGATCGGAATCTGGGACACCCACGACACCCGTGAATGGACTTGATACGAGACGCACCGCCCGTCGCCGCGAATCCCGTGTCAACGAAATAGTCGCCGGACTGTAGATGGATCCAATGTCAGCGACCATCGAGGCGCGACGCGTCTTCATGTCGCGGTCAATGCGTCGATCGGCCGCCTCCGCACGCGAGATCGTCGACGCGAAGTTGCGGTCGAATGTGACCATCGTGGTCTGTGGTCCGACGGTATTTGCGCGGGCATCGCCCACGCGCCCCGTCACTCCCGTGGGATTGGTGCTCCAGTAATCACGAAGGTACGGCTGAGCGCTGATCGCTGTCGCAAGGCTATAGCGGTCGTTGACCGGGATCGATGCAAGTGCCGTAGCACTCGTGTTCGCGGTATAGGCTCGAAAGTCCCGGGTAGCGACGCCCGAGGTGTCGCCGCGAAAGTCATCCTCAGCGACATAACCGACCGAGCCTCGAAAGCCGCGTCCAGCAGTCACATCGCCGGTGACGATGAGATTGCGCGAACGATAATCCTGCTGTGCAACCCGCTGATTGCCCCCGGGGCTGACGCGCGAGTCAAGGACAGAACTGCCACTGCGCTGGAGATTCCCGTCGAGCGCCTGCTGTGCAACGACCGTGGAGAGCAGTACGAGAATAAACATCGAGCAAAGTGTACAACTGCATCCATGCGTAGCCGCATCGGTGATGGACGGAAATCGTTGCACCCCATCGCGCTCTCTGCCGCGATACTGCTTGTTTCGGTGGCGATTCTGGTCGGTATCTATGGCAGGCGTCTCGATGAACGCCCCTCGGGCAATCTTGTCCCGATGGGTGAGGTCTTGGACGCACTTCGACAGATGCAAGTCGCCATGCAACTCGATGCGATTCACCGCTCCCCCGATGCGGCAGGGCCGACATCCGCGGATGTCGCGGAGCTCGTGCGATCAACAACAGGTAGTCAGTGGCGACCACCTGATCTTGCTCCCGCGGGTTTCGTTCCCGTGATCGGAGGTCCAATCGATCTTCCTGGTTGTGCGGGCGGTGGCGGGCTGCTGTATGAACGAGATGGTGAGCAGCCAGACAGATTCCTGCTGCTGTACTTCACGCCTGATCACGGGCGCTTCGTGACGTTCGATACTTATGGCCGCATCGAACCTCTGACAGCATCGCAGACATTCGCGGAAGTGGATGATGCGACTGATCCTTCGTCCGCGGCCACGCTCGCCTACTCGAATGGCGAGATGGTGATCATCTATCGCGCAGCGAGTGCCGATGTGCTTGAGCAGCTTCGCACGACGCTCGGGGCACCCTGATCGCATCCGCGCGGAACGCTCGCGCTTCCTACCATCGCCACGCCCCATGCCCGCGAAGCACGCAACCATCACGACACCGATCTACTACGTGAACGATCGTCCGCACATCGGGCATGCCTACACGACCACGCTGTGCGACGTGTGGGCACGCACTATGCGCTTGCGCGGACGCAATGTGTTTTTCCTGACGGGAACGGATGAACACGGCTTGAAGGTCGAAAAGAGCGCGGCTGCACGGAGCATCACTCCACGTGCCCTGGCTGATGAAAATGCGGCTGAGTTCAAGCGCGTGATGAGCCTCTTCGGATTGTCGAACGACGATTTCATCCGCACGACGGAACCGCGACATGAGCGTCAGGTGCAGGCGTTGGTGAAGCGACTTCACGAGAGCGGAAGCGTCTACCTCGGCACATTTGAGGGCTGGTACGACGAAGGACAAGAGGAGTACTACACCGAGACGAAGGCGAAGGAATTGAACTATGAGAGCCCCGTGACTGGGCGCCCGCTCGTTCGAGCCACAGAGCAGAACTACTACTTTCGACTGAGTGCGTTCCAAGAGCGTCTGCAGCAGCACTTCGCCGACCACCCTCATTTCGTGCAGCCATCCGCGCGATTGAATGAGGTGCTCGGGCGGCTGCGAGAGGGCTTGCAGGATGTACCGATGACGCGCACCAACTTCACCTGGGGTATCCCGTTCCCCGGCGATCCACAGCATGTGATCTATGTCTGGATCGATGCGCTGTTCAACTACATCACTGCGCTCGGGCTCGGTGAACCGGACAGCGACACTGCACGCGACCGCGCGGGTCACTGGCCCGCTGACTTCCATGTGATTGGCAAAGAAATCCTGTGGTTCCATGCGGTCATCTGGCCCGCACTGCTGATGGCACTTGAGATGCCGCTGCCGAAGCGGATCCACGCACACAGTTTCTGGATCGCAGAGGGCCAGAAGATGTCGAAGTCCCTTGGCAACTTCATCGACCTTGCGTCGATCGAGCGATACTTTGCGCACTACGGGCTGGATGCCTGGCGGTGGTACATGGCAACGCAGGGCCCGCTGACGACAACGGACGCGGACTTCAGCGCCAAGCACTTTCACGAGACCTACACGAACGACCTCGTCAATACAGTCGGCAATTGCGCGAGCCGCGTAGGCGCAATGATCGGCAAGTACTTCGGTGGAACGCTGCCTGAGGATGCGCAGCGCGGCGGTCCTTGGCCTGAGCGATGCGCGAATGCCGTGCGCCTGTGGTGCGATCACATGGATGCATTTGAACTCGCCGCTGCCGCGCGATGCGGCATCGATCTCCTTCGCCAGATCGACGGCATGATCAATGAAACTGAACCATTCAAGCTCGCGAAGGATCCTGCAAACTTGCCTCGGCTCGCGTCGATTCTCAACCAGTGCGCGCAGACGGTGCGCGTCGCGGGTCTTCTGCTCGAACCGTTCATGCCCTCCAAGATGACAGCCCTCGCCGACGGGTTTGGGGGAGACGCATGTCGAGGTGCACCGTGGGAGGTGCGGAGTGCCTACGGTCACATGCAGCCTGGTTGCGCGGTCGTGAAGCTCGCGCTTTTCCCGCGTGTCGACCTGATCGGCAAGACGACCACCGCTTGATTGCCATCTCCGAACAAACTGATCTGATCAGGCGCGCCTTTGCCTTCTCGCTTCGAACGCCACAAAAACAACCAAGCCCGCTCATGCGGGCTTGGAAGTGGGTCCCAGGATGGGAGAAAATCTGTTTGAACGCTCAGGCGTGGCGGCGACGGCGACGAACGGCCAGCGCTCCCGCGAACGCAAGCAGTACTGCGGCGCCGGGCGCTGGGATATATCGGATATCGATGCTGAGTGTGTCGAGCGCGATGTTGTTTGACACACTGCCGAGGTTCAACTCAAAGCGCGGCAAAATGCTGCCAGTCGGCGGCACGATCCACCTGTATGCGCGTGTCTCGATCAGACCTTGACCACCCGGGGCAGTTTGACTGGAGCGAACTTCCACAGTCGATGGCGAGACGGTCAGCCCGCCACCCGAGTTGTTGTAGAGCCCGAGCACGAGGCTGTTGTCATTGATGACCGTGCCAATCGTGGCTACGTTGACGATCACCTCGACAACCTGTTCCCACGCACCCGCGTAGACCGTCAGCGAGAGTGGTCCGCCGTTTGCCTGAATGTTGCCGTCCGAGTTGATCGATGAGCCAAAGCCGAAGTTGAAGAGCGCGGCACCCGACTCAGTGCCTGCGTAGTTCGGGAGGTTTGGGCCGCCAAATGCGCTGTTGAAGATCTCCCACCCGTAAAAATCGGCAGTCGCACCGCCGCGCCAGACTGGAATCATTGGATTCACAAAGTCTGCGGCAGCGTGCGAGCCAAAGGTCGCCAACGCGATGCCAACAACAACACACTGTCCCTTTCGCCTTTGAACCAACATAAAGGCCCTTTCTCCAACTCCGCAAACTGAGGGAAACCACTTGCCCTCTGCCTCCAAGATGCGAGCGGATCGGCAAAAGTCAAATGGAATTGATGTCTTTTCGTACCGCGGTCAGTGACAGTGTCAATAAGCCTTTGCCCACACCACCCTCTGGGCGCTCGGCGCTCCCGTGATGACACACGCTCCCCGCTCGCCATCATGCTCAAGCGGCACACAGCGAATCGTCACACCGAGCCGATCCTTGATCTCCGCCTCAACCTTCGCGTCGCCGCAGAAGTGCGCAAGCGCAAAGCCAGCATGGATCGGCGTGGGCTGACCATCCGCCACCGCGGGTGCCTCAAAGAATGCCTCGAAATCCGCCTTGGAATCGATCCGTTTCGTGTGCTGTTCGCGCAAGGCGCACGCCCTCACGAAGAGACCTTCCTGAATCTCCTGCAAGAGCGCAGGAATGTTTGCGATGAAATCCGCGCGCTTCATCGACACCTTCTCCTTGTGACCGCGATCACGCCGCGCCACAAATACGCTGTCGCCCGCAATGTCACGCGGACCGACCTCCGCGCGAATCGGCACGCCTTTCTTGATCCAGTTCCAAGCCTTGTCACCGCCTCGCATATCGCGCTCATCGACATGAACCTGCACAGCGCGCCCATCGAATGTGCGTCCACGCAGATCTGCAGCAAGCGCCTGTGTCCACGCCTTCACAGTGGCGGCATCCTCGGGCTTATGAACGACGGGAATGATCACCACATGCACGGGCGCAAGCCGCGGTGGAAGCAACAGCCCATCGTCATCCGAGTGAGTCATGATGAGCCCACCCACCAGCCGCGTGCTGACGCCCCATGATGTCGTCCACGCAAATTGCCGCTCGCCATTCGCCGCAAGGAATTGGATTTCGCTCGCCTTCGCAAAGTTCTGCCCAAGAAAGTGGCTCGTTCCAGCTTGCAGCGCCTTGCGGTCCTGCATCATCGCTTCGATGCTGTAGGTATCGACAGCACCAGGGAATCGTTCGCCATCCGTCTTGCGCCCGCGGATCACAGGCATCGCCATGAACCCCTCCGCGAAGGTCGAATACACGCCGAGCATTCGCATCGTCTCCTCGACCGCCTCTTCGCTTGTGGCATGCGCGGTGTGTCCCTCCTGCCAGAGAAACTCCGCAGTGCGCAGAAAGAGTCGCGTGCGCATTTCCCAGCGAACGACATTCGCCCACTGGTTGATCAGCAGCGGAAGATCGCGGTAACTCTGAACCCACTTCGCATAAGTCGCGCCGATGATTGTCTCGGATGTGGGACGGACCACTAGCGGTTCTTCGAGCTCGCCTGCGGGGTGCAGCTTCCCGTCGGCGCCTGCTTCAAGACGATGGTGCGTTACCACGGCGCATTCCTTGGCGAAGCCATCCACATGTGTGGCTTCCTTCTCAAGGAACGACACGGGAATGAACAGCGGGAAATAGGCGTTTACATGTCCAGTGTCTTTGAACATCCCGTCGAGGACACGCTGCATATTCTCCCAAATCGCGTAGCCCCATGGCTTGATCACCATGCAACCTCGGACCGACGATGTCTCGGCGAGATCGGCCGCGCGAACAACCTGTTGATACCACTCGGAGTAGTTCTCGGCGCGGGTGGGTGTGATCGCAGTCGTTGCAGCAGCCATGTCGGGAGCCTATCCCGAGTGCAGATCACACGCGTGCCACGCGCGCACGCATTCGACGCGCGACCGATCCCGCACTCCGCCGAAGCGCAGCGCGAGACAGAGCGCGTGCCTCTCGAACCGCGGCAGTCCGCAGTCGAAGTGCGCGCGCCGCAATCGCCCGACCCTCGGGGGTCGTTCCCTCGATCGCATCCACGAGTATGGCCAAATCACGCGCGCGTCCGAGTGCCTGAGCCGCATCGCGCAGCCGACGCCGAGTGATCGCTGCGCGTTCCCCCCCTGCATCACCGAGCACCACGAGATGATCCGAAAGACGTTGGAACGCCTTCCGCGCATCGTGCAGGTCGCGCTCGCCAAGACCAACCCACGATCGTTCAGCAAAGCGGCGACCGCGCGCCCAAGACTTCTTGAAGGTGCGCGTGATCTCGTGCCAATCGAGCGTTGCACCTGCGGGCAGGCGCATGGCTCGGCGTGCAATCGCCGCAGCATCACGCGCGCCACGCAGCGGCGTTGCGGATGGCGACAGTGTTGCGAGCGTTGGTGTCGCATCGGTCACCGTTGTCAACGGTTGACCCTTGAGCGCACAGAGTTCCTCGAGTAGCGCGCCGAGCGCATCGCGCTGACGAACCTCGGAGAGATGCGCCTTTGCCCTGCGAAGACTTGCCTTGGCACGCATACGACCAAAGCGCATGGCGCTTCGGAACAGATCGTTCAACGACTGAATCCGCTTGAGCGCACGGCGTGCCTGATGAACGGCCTCGAGTCGATCAAGCATCGCGAGTCGTTCATCGGCCGCATCGCTCAGCCCCTCTTCAACGACCGCGTACTCCTGATCGAGGACGAGTCGAGCGGCAACGATAACGGGAAGGTCGATACGAAGCGCACTGCCGCCTCGTGGCGCAGGCAGTTTGCCCGCTTTCGAGAGCCGCTCCTCCAATCGCGCCGTGATTGCCACGCGATCCGCCGACTGCGCACGAACGGCGTCTTTGCCACGCGAAACGGCCTCCAGCGCGTCGCCGATTGTCAGCGTTGTCGTCAGCCGTTCTGCTTGAGTCTTCAACGCCATCTTTCACCCAGATTTCGGCGCACAGTGCTTACGGTTGGGTATTCGGATCAGCCACGACCTCCGGCGGCGTATTGCACACCGGCGTGTCCGTCGGCACGAGCCAAAGCTGAAGCATCTTTGGATAGAAGGGTTGACCAGTCGCTCCTGTGAAGTGCACAGTCGCCAACTGATAGATGCCATCCGCTGGATAGACCACATCGACTTCGGCGCGTCCACCCGAAAGTCGCACCTGGCGCACATACAGAACGGCCTTGTCGCCCTCGCGCATCACGCGTCCAGTCCCAAGCCGCTTCGCCACCACGCGCCAGACCTGCTTCGGGGTGTTGGGCGGCAAATCAAAAACCACCTCGCTGCCGGCGCAGACGCGCCCGTGCACGAAAGTGATCGCATCAGCCATCAGGTTGGGCAGCGGTTGAAGGCTTGGGTCTGCCTTCGGAGCACCGGGGTACTCGGGGTAGGTCATCGCCGCTGAGCAGCCGACCATCTGAAGCGAGACTCCCGCGAACAGCAGTCCGGCAAGCACCATGGCCAACCGAATGCGCGCGAGCGCTCGGGCCGCGGTGCGCGCAGCGCATACGACATCTATTTCAGGTTTGCGTGTATCGGCGAGTCGTGATCGCATCATTCGAATCCTTCCGTGGCGCATCGAAGCGCTCGAAGGGTGCGGAATACCAGGCAAGCGACAACGGCTGCGCAGCCGTCGCGCGCGGGCGTCACTTCTCGACCCGCTGAACGAACCAATACTCCATATCGATCGGCGCTTGGCGACCGAAGATCGTGACCAGCACACGAACCTGCCCCTTGTCGGGGAAGACCTCGTCGATGGTGCCTTCGTAGCCCTGGAACGCGCCTTCCTTGATCGTGACGTTGTCTCCCTTGTGAAGATCCATGCGAAGCTGCGGCGCTTCCTCCGCGGGCTTCGAGTCGAACAGCATCTTCTCGACTTCGCTCACCAACATCGGCGTGGGGCGACCCGCAGTGCCGACAAAGTCGCCGACACCCGTCGTCTCCTTGATGAGGAAGAACACATCCTGCGGGATGCGTCCATCCGGCTCAAGCCGCATTTCAACGAACACGTAACCGGGATACAGCTTCGACTCGGTGACAGTCTGCTTTCCCTGCTTGCCGAGCACCTTGATCTTCTCGGTCGGCACCATGATGCGACCAACGAGATTCTCCATGCCTTCAATCTGCACCTTGCGAAGCAGCGTGCTGCGGACGGAGTCTTCCTTGTTGCTCGCCACGCGCAGCACGAACCAGTCCATGCCATCGCGGAACATCGGGAGTTCACCTTCGGCGACTTCTTCCTGTGGGCGCGCCTGCATTGGCGTGCTGACGCGGGTTGTCTCGACGCCGAGGCTTCGAGCTGTCGCGCGGGGATTCGCCTCTCCAGCCCGAAGCGCCCGAAGATTGCGCGGCGTGGCGGGTTCTTCGGCAACAACCGTTGCCTTTGGCTTGCGGCGCGCCTTCGGCTTCGTCGGCTTTGCCTCCGCCTTACCACCAGCCGCCAGATCGTCGGAACTCGCCGACTCACCGCTGAAATCTGGTGCGCCTGCGTGCTCGTGTTCTGAATGTTGATCGAGGTTCATGTCCGTGTTGCTCACATGCCAGGCTCGAGAACTCGCAGCTGAACGAACAGCAGGAAGAACGCCTGATCGAAGACGAAACAGAAGAGTGCAATGATCGCGCCGGTGAGGATCACCACCATGGTGGAGCCCGTGACCTCGCGACGAGTGGGCCACGAGACCTTCTTCATCTCCGACTCGGTTGCACAAAGAAAATCCACGCTGCCCACATGCTTGGCGGTCGCCATGTAGATGAATGGGCAGCACCCCGCGACGAAGATGCCCGCGATGCCCCACGAGACATAGATCGGGTTGATGCCCCAATCGACGCCAGCGAAGATCGACTGCAGCCACCACCCACCCAGAACAGCAACCAGCCCACCGGCCGTTGCCGTGAGAACGCGAGTCCAGTAGCCCTGTCCTACCTTGTACATGGGGTCAAACTTTCCAAGACTCAGACCACATCAAACACAAACCGCAGCGCAGCAACACGCCGAGAGGGGATCGAACCCACGACCTGCGGATTTGGAATCCGCTGCTCTACCAGCTGAGCTATCGGCGTCCAGGCGGAAGAAACGCAACGGTCACTTCCGCTTGATCTTGTGGAGCGTGTGCCTCCGCAGCCGAGGGCTGAACTTCTGAAAGCCCAACTTCACCTTCTCCGCGATGCCGCCTTTGACGCGGATCTCGGTTCGATAGTTCATGTCACCTGTTTCGGTGCACTGAAGCCACACATACTCACGGTCCAAACTCTTCTTCGCCATGGGATCATTCCAGAATTTTGCTGACGACGCCTGAACCGACGGTCTTGCCGCCTTCACGCACGGCGAAGCGGACGCCTTCTTCCATGGCGACGCCCTTGCCTTCGAGATCGACCTGCAGCTTCACGTTGTCGCCCGGCATGCACATTTCTGCGCCAATGAGCGTCAGCTTGCCAGTGATATCCGTGGTGCGGAAATAGAACTGCGGCTTGTAACCCGTGAAGAACGGCGAGTGACGACCACCTTCTTCCTTCGTGAGGACGTACACCTGGCCCTCGAACTTCGTGTGGGGCTTGATCGACCCTGGCTTGCAGAGCACTTGACCGCGCTCAATGTCGGTCTTCTCGACGCCACGCAGGAGGCAGCCGACGTTGTCGCCCGCCATACCCGAGTCGAGCGTCTTCTGGAACATCTCGACGCCGGTGACGGTGGTCTTGAGCGGCTCGGGGCGGAGGCCGACGACTTCAACTTCGTCGCCAACCTTGACCTGACCGCGCTCAATACGACCCGTCGCCACCGTTCCACGCCCCTTGATGGAGAACACGTCTTCGATCGACATGAGGAACGGCTTGTCGGTCTCGCGCACAGGCTCCGGGATGTAGGAGTCGATCGCGTCCATGAGGTCCGCGATGCACTTGTTCTTCGCCGCATCACCTGGGTTTTGCAGGGCCGGGAACGCGGCGCCGCGCACGACAGGGATCTCCTTCGCTGGGAAGTCGTACTTCTTCAAAAGGTCGCGCACTTCCTCTTCCACGAGGTCGATGAGCTCCGCGTCCTCCACGGTGTCGCACTTGTTGAGGAAAACCACAATGCGCGGCACGCCGACCTGACGGGCGAGCAGCACGTGCTCACGGGTCTGCGGCATCACACCGTCGTACGCACTGACCACGAGAATGGCGCCGTCCATCTGCGCCGCACCAGTGATCATGTTCTTCACGTAGTCGGCGTGGCCGGGGCAGTCGACGTGCGCGTAGTGACGGTTGCCCGTCTCATACTCGACGTGCGATGTTGCAATGGTGACGATCTTGGTTGGATCGCGGCGGCCTTCACTCTCCGAGGCCTTTGCGACCTGGTCGTAAGAGACCGGCTTGCTGAATCCGCGGGCTGCCTGCACCGCAGTGATGGCTGCAGTCAGCGTTGTCTTTCCGTGATCAATGTGTCCGATGGTGCCCACATTGACATGTGGCTTCGTGCGATTGAAATTTTCCTTGGCCATGGCAGTTGCTCCGTGATGCAGCGATGACGAATCCGATGGCGAGAACCCAACACGAGTTCCCGCGGAAGCCACCGAAGGGGATTGAACCCTCGACCTCACCCTTACCAAGGGTGTGCTCTACCACTGAGCTACGGTGGCGTTCCCGAGATGAAAAACCGCCCTCTC
>Ga0163212_1000471_pt1 | contig 17811 bp, 18 predicted proteins | sample Malawi_45m_30L_FD_113532 | JGI IMG/M metagenome (GOLD analysis project Ga0163212, IMG submission 113532) | Freshwater microbial communities from Lake Malawi, Central Region, Malawi to study Microbial Dark Matter (Phase II) - Malawi_45m_30L | ecosystem: Environmental > Aquatic > Freshwater > Lake...
AGAGAGTAAGCAGGCCCGATAAATCGGCCGGCCGTAGAAACAAGGATGCAACGCCGAGCGACCAGCCCCCAGCAATCGGCGCGGGTGCAGCCATTGCAGCAGCCGCATGGCCTGCGGCACCGGCACCCCCGCCAGCAACGCCGGCTGCAGCCTGGCCCGCTGTGGGCACCAAGACCATTCCTCGGCCCATTTCGGTGTAGCGCAGCCAGAGCACCTCGCCGGGCCGAAACCGAAGCTGGGCGGGCAATTCCACCTCCCTGCCCTGCAACTTGAGTAAAAGAGTCTCCCCGCGGGCCTCGACAACGCCGCGGACCACTTCATTGAATTTGAGGCCCAGTTCCCGGCCAACCGCCTCCTGAACCGGAATCGCGCGGCCCTCGAGATAGATCGGCAAGGGTTTGCCGCCGGCAATGCCAATGGCCTCGGGGCCGGTCAGCATGGGAATTCTCGGGGCAGGCCCGCATTCAACGAGCCGTATCCCGCTCTGTGTCTGGAACTAGCGAGGAAACCGGACCCAGCCGCGGTGACGCTCAAAATCTTCCGCCCCGGTGGGTGCATTGCTGTGCACACTGGGAAAGCCATTGGCCGAGGCCTGCCGGAAGCCGGTTGAGGCGGTGGGCGGCATGGGCATGGGCGCTTGCATATGAGCCACTGCGGGCGCTTGGCCCATCATTACTGCATGCAACTCATGCTGACTGGGGATGCGCAAGACCGAACCCGCAATGAGGCGGTTGGGGTTGCCTCGATTGAAGGCATGCGGGTTCATGGTGGCGATTGCCTGATGCAATTTCTTGGCATCGTATGGATGGGGGCCCAGGTGGGCGGCAAGAATCTTGGCCAGTGTGTCGCCGGCCTTGGTCTGAACCATCGGGCCTTGCGGGGCCGACAACGGCTGTTGTTGCTGAGCCGAAACGCCGGTACCTGGCTGACTCGAGGAGCCCATTAGGGTCTTGAGTGCGGCTGCGGTGTCGGGCATGGGCTGCGCACATACGGCCCCCGAAGCGGCAAGAGCGAGAAGGACAGCGAGTTTCGTGGATCTCATAGGTATACCTTTCATGTGAACTAGAGCGGTGAGATCACCAACTGCTCGATGCTCACGGGTTTGGGGCCCGCAATCACCTTCACAACAGCTCGATCTTCCACCACCGAGACAACCTCTGCAAGGGCTAGATTAGAAGCCACCCCTGCTTCGAGAATTCGTTTGGGCAGTTGCCCGGTCTTGGATATCAGGACCTGCTCGCCCATCTTCAGGCCCAGCCGAGCCCCGCCGTTGACCAAGAGTTCCCCATTGGCGCGCCGCTCGATCACCGGATACTCCGGCTTCTCACAACTCATGAAATCGCGGAAATCCTTTTGCAGTCTTGCAAAAACTGCCTTGGCCAACACGGGCTCGGCCAGAACCGCCCTGGGCGCGTCCAAGTAGCCTTTGGCCTGTAGTTCCATATCGAGTTGGAGTCGACGCGAGAACACAGCCCTACCCGAACCGCGCTCAACCAAGTCCACCTCAATCCCAAGGCGGCCTCGCAGGGCAGGAGGGTTCAGAAGGCCCAAGCCCACAAGCGCCTGGTCCACCAGGCCCGAGTAATCGGCTCCAGGCATTGCGACCCCGCCGAGGTCTCGAAACTGAACCGTTAAGAGGTGGGGCGCGTCATCCCGAATCCGATGCATGAGATGCCGCTGATAGAGGTCCGCTGGTGCCCCAAGGGCAACCCCCTCGGCCTTGGTCAGAGACCAGCCCGTCTCGGCAGCCAAGAGGCCAATGAGTTCCTGGCCAAAACTCTGTGAGAGTTGGCTCATGATGCCTTCGCTGAAGTAACTCCCCGACACGTAAGGGAGCAAGCGAAACAATGCGTGCCGCTGGTGACTGCTGAGGTCCTCTTTGCAGGCCTCTTCTTGCGTGGTGGGGACAGCAGAGATGTTTTGCTTTCCGCCCGAGGCTTTTCCGGACCTATCGGATTCAACACCCACATCGGGGGGGATATAACTGTTGACTCGAACACCGCGAACTTTTACGTCCGAAGAGAAGCGGGCCCCCTCGTGGAGGCGACCCTGCTCGTCAATCCAAGCAAGGCTTCGAACTCGGGTTCGAGAGGCTGTAGCCGCCTCGATTAGCTGGACCCGGATCTCCTCGAGTCGCACCTCTGAGGCCGACTTGGCGGCTGAGACACCGAGCGGGAAAGCGAGCCCAAGCACAACGCCTGCAATCGACGCGCGGACCCTGCGGCAAGTTTTGTCTCTTCTGGCCATGGTCCACATTTAAGCAATCCTCAGGCCAGTCAAGCCCGCAACGCGACCCTATCGGGCGCGCTGGGCAGCAAGCTGCTCAAGATAGAGCAGTCGCAAATCGTTCACCACGGCACCATCCAGCGTGAGGGTCGTCTCATAGGTGTCATCACCGATTGGGGTGATGCTCTCGAGTCGAGCACCGTAGATCACGCCCTCGACTCGGGTGCGGAAGCTGTCGCTCTGAATCACCATGTCGGCCACGGTGGTTCTGGCGTCGAGCTGTTGGCCGTAGACCTGCTCAGTCAGGCCACGATAAGCATCGAGCTTAGAGGCCCGAATGGCCATGAGCCGCTGCTGCGCCGGAAGGCGATGGTTCTGAACACTGACCACTGCATAGCCAGTGGCCGTGAGTGCATCGCGCTTTTCTGCCATTGGTGAGGCCATGGAGACATTGGTGGTCTTGGCACCAGACTTCGCGCCAGTGGAGCCCGGGTACTTTTCAGACGTTGTGGGCTGGGGCTCTGCCGCCTTTTGAATAGGCGCGGGCATCTGCTCGGCCTGCTTGACCTCGACTGGCACAGCCGCGCAACCCACCACCAGCAGACCTGCGGCAGGAGCTAAAACGTGAATTAGACGACGCTTCATGATTGGTATCCCTTTTTCAAACAGACCGCCTGCAGGCTTTATATGTATCATCCCTATGGCTAGGATTCGACCAAAAGCCCTCGGGCTTTAGACCAAACACAAGGGCCATCCCAGACCGTTGAACGCACTTCAAAGCTTGATCGGTACCAGTGACGCAACCTTGAGCCTGAAAAAGCTCATTGAGTCGGTTGCCCACTCCGATGCCACCGTACTCATTATTGGCGAAAGCGGCACCGGAAAGGAACTGGTGGCGAAATCCTTGCACGACTGTTCGCCGCGGGCCGAGAAAAATCTGGTGCCCGTTAACTGCGGCGCCATCCCCCGAGAGTTAATAGAGAGCGAACTCTTCGGACACAAGCGAGGGTCGTTTACGGGCGCTGTGGCCGACCGGCTTGGCCGCTTTGAGATGGCCAACGGTGGCACCTTGTTCTTGGATGAGATTGGCGACTTAACCCTGGACATGCAGGTCAAGCTGCTGCGGGCCATTCAAGAGCGTGTGGTCGAGCCCGTGGGTGGGGGCAAGGCGGTGAAGGTCGATGTTCGGGTGGTGGCGGCCACCCACAAAGACCTCGAGAAAGAGGTTGAACAGGGCCGCTTTCGCGAAGACCTCTACTACCGACTCAATGTCTTGCCCCTATCCACGCCCCCGCTTCGCGATCGCGTTGAAGACATTCCCCAACTCATTGGCCATTTTGCAAGAGTCCATGCCAGCAAGGGCCGCAGCCCAATACGGCTGAGCGAGCCATTCATGGCGGCACTCACCGACTACAACTGGCCCGGCAATATTCGCGAACTCTCGAATCTAATCGCCCGATTCAGCGCACTGTTTCCCGAGCAGACCATTTGTTATGCCGATGTCCCCCAAGAGATGCTCCCGCGTGGCCTTCGGGGCCGGGTGGTGGCCGGTGGCAAGAAATCGGCGAGCAAAGGCAGCCCCGGCAAAGCAAGCCAACTTGATTTGATTGGAGATGCGCAAACGGTGGCATCGGACCATGCGCCCAGTGCCAGCGGTAACGATGCCCTGGATGCGCTTCTTGGGGGCGGGTTGCCAGAGCCCGCCGAGACCGACCAGCCCATTCAGGTGATGGGCCAGGGCAGTGGTACCCAGCCCATTATTGCCCCCGGCGACTACAACCCCATTGAAGATTTAATTAGTCTTGCCCAAGGTGCGCCGCTCACCATCATGGATGGCGTGCCCCTGAAGAAGCGCCTGACGGATATCGAGAAGGCGCTGATAGAACAGGCCCTGGAGCAGGCCGACGGCAATGTCTCCAAAACCGCTCGCATTCTGAGTGTTCAGCGCACCACACTGATTGAAAAAATCAACAAGTACGAACTAAAGTTCAAGCCCGAGGCCGACGCCTAGCGGCAGATAGCCCCAAGCCAGACCGGCTTAGCCGTCGACAATCACTTCGATGCGACGATTGCGGGCGCGGCCCTGCGGGGTGCCATTGTTATCAACGGGCCGTGTATCGGCATGGCCACTCACACTGATTCGATTCATGGTCACCCCGGCCTTCGAGGCCAGGAAATCTGCCACGGCCGATGAACGGGCCGCAGAGAGGTCCCAGTTGGATTTGAACTTGGGGTTCTCAATCACGGGGACATTGTCGGTGTGGCCCTCGATCTTCACTGTTCCCTTGCCATCGGCAATGGTCTTGCCCACTTTCTGCAGAAGGGGTAAGAACCCAGGCTGAAGATCGGCCTGACCCGAGACAAACGAACCCTGCTCGGCCAGACGAATAACGATCTTTTGGCCGTCGCGCATGACTTCGGCCTGGCCAGCGGCAATTTCTTTGGCGAGCTCATTCTTGATTCGCTCGAACTGGGCGTCTTTCTCGGCCTCGTCCCTGCCCGAGCCACCCTTGCCAGCTCCACTTGCGCCGGAGGCACCCTGCTTTTCTGAGGGTGCCTGGCGAACCTCTACCTTGGCAGTGACCTGTGACTGAACCTCGGCGACCTTGGCAAACAACTCAATCGATTCCTGGCTGACCACACCTGCAGACTTCTCGCCTTTTTCACCCGCGCCACCGCCACTGCCCGGGCTCTTGGCCACCGGCGGATTCATCTGAACCACCACCTTTTTGCCTTCGGCCTTCACCTCCGCCAGGCCTCGAGCAATCTCCTGGGCCAGCGCCTTCTCAACGGCCTTGGCCTCCTTCTGAGTGGCCTCATCAGTGGTCTTGGTCTCGGTTTTGAGTTCCACGTCTTTTTGAGTCTCGTCAGTGGTCTGCTGGCGCACGGTCGGCACAGGCGTGGGCTCGGCCATGGCAGGAGAGAACTGCTGCGCAATGAGGCTGGTGGCCTTAGGCGGTTCCACCGTGGGAATGAGCCGCTGGACGCCAAAAGAATTCTTAAGCGAACCAGAGATCTGTTTGAACTTCGGCACGTTCATCTCGGCAAAGGAGAGAAGCACCACGAAGAAGGCCATGAGCAGGGTCGCCATGTCCGCAAACGTGGCCATCCAGGCCGGCGCGCCCACGGGCGGGCAGTCGGGGCACTCTTCGCACTTTTTCTCTTCGGGTTCGTCGGCCGCAGGAGGTGGCGGAGCCTCCTCCTCGACTGGCGGCGGGGGCGCAGCGGCAGCCTCCCCCTCGGGAGGGGCGGCCTGCTCGTCTGGCTTCTTGTCTTCGTCGGCCATGAATCGTCCTGGTGTTGGGTGAGGCTAGTGGATGCGCCGTTTAGCCTGCAATCGCATCAAGCTTGGCCTGGTCCTTGGGGGGCACATAGCCTGCGAGCACCGTGGGCAGCAACCTTGGGTTTCCACCACCAGCGATGAACATCAAGGCCTCAATAATGAGCGCGTTATTCATGGCAAGAGAGCTGTCCAGGTTCGCGACCTTCTGAATCACTGGGATACAGATCATGTTGGCAATCACCGCGCCATACATGGTTGTGAGCAAGGCCACCGCAAACGCGGGGCCAATGGACTTCGGGTCACTCATGTTTCCAAGCATGATCACTAGGCCCACAAGGGTTCCGATCATGCCCATGGCCGGGCCAACCTCTTTAATCGAATCCCATACAGTCAGCGCCGTCTTGTTGTTTGCGGTGACAACTGCAGCCTCGATCTCAAGCGCTTTTTGAATCAGCTTGGGGTCGGTGCCGTCGACCATCATGCGAACGCCCTTGGCCATGAACTTGTTACTGATCTCCTGGCCCTCTAGGGCAATCATGCCGTCCTTCTTGGCGATGGTGCCAAGCTCGACGAGCTTTTCAATCAGTTGCAATGGCGTCTCGGCCTTGTACTTGATGGTCTTCATACCTGTGCCAATGGCGCCAATAAACTCGGGGATGCTCGAGCGCGCCAATACAGTAAATGCCGTGCCTAACACCACAATGTAGACCGAAGGCATGTCAATAAACGGGCCTGGGTCTCCACATGCCATGGCCACCATGGCAAAGGCACCGGCCAGACCAATAATCGTTGCAATGTCCATTGAAAGCGAACTCCTCGGTTAAAGTGCCTGTCGTATAGTTAAAACAACAATCTATGTCAGGAAATCGACTTGACCTCCTCAAACCTGAAACAGATTAAGGCAAGAATTGTTCCAAAAACAGCGATGTTTGTGGCTGTTTTTTCCGCCCTTTTGGGGGGATGCTCAGATACACGCAACCTCCCACGATGCGACACCTATTTTAAGCCGGGTAGCCTTGAAAAGTATGTGATCGAGAGCGATGCCGTGGTTCGAGACACCCGTTCGGGCCTGCGTTGGTATCGATGCGCCGCCGGCCAGACCATCCAAGGTGGCCTCTGCGTGGGGGACCCCCTTCGTGTCTCCTGGGACGAGGCCGAGGGCTATGCCAGGGAATTTTCCAAGGCGTCGGGCAAGACCTGGCGAATGCCAACCTATTCCGAGATGAAGGATGCGAGCGAGGCCGACTGCCGCAACCCGGCCTACAACCCCAACGCCTTCCCCAACCTACCCGTAGAAAACTTCTGGACCGGCACCGAACAGATTGGCACCATCGGGCAGGCCTGCCAGATATTCAGTTTCACCGGCCACGGCCACTGCCGAGCCCTCAAGCGCGATGGTTACTTGATGATGCTCGTGCAAGACCCCGACGGTTAAGCCCCCACTTATTGGCTAATTGTTCCCCCAACGCCACCGGGTCGCTCGGCCCGAGGAAAGGCCACCGCCTTCTCTTGGGTATTGCGGCGCGCGGCGGCCTCCAGCGCCTCGCGGTAACGCTGGCGCTCCAAAACAATGAGCGCCTCAACCTCTTTCTTGAGCGTGTCTACATTGCCACCCACCCGCTTGAGCTCAGCCACTTCTTTGTTCACGGCCGTGATCTTGTTGCCCGTCTCGGCAATGGTTTTTGTCTGATTGCTCATCTGACCATTGAGCGCTTTCACCTGACCACTGAGCGCATTCACATCGGCCAGCAATTTCTGCAACTGCGGGTCTGCCTTGGGAGGGGCCTTGGCCACATCGACAATCGCCTTTTGAGACTCAGCAGCCACCTTTTTGAGTTCGGCGTCTCGCTTGACCGACTCCTCTTTCATGGCCTTCAAGGTCTCGGTGAGCTCGGCCACCTTGGCAGAGATTTGTGTCTGAGAGCTCATGAGGCCCATGTTCTTGTTGCTCAGGGCCTTGATGCTCTCGCCGACGTTGTCCACCGTGACGAGGCTGTCTTTGAGGCTAATGGCCTGGGTGCCAATTCGAACCAAAAGGGCATCGGCCTGATTTACCTTCTGATGCAATTGCACTGTCATGGCAATGAGGCCGCCAGCCGCGCCCAGAAAGACGAGGCCTGCGACACCGAGCAATACCGACGACATGCGTGTGCCTGCCTGGGCACCCTTGCTGAGTTTGCCAGCAGCATCCGACAGTGATTTGTGGCTGAGTGAAGCAGAGCTTGCGGCCTTATTGGCCACCTCGGCAGCATCGAGCACGGTCGCAATAATGGCCTGCAGCTGCTCGGCGGCTTTCTCGGCTTGGCGCTTGGCCTCGAGGTGCGATTTCTCTGCAGCACGAAAGTCGGCCTCGGCCGCACGCAGCTCTTCAATGAGCTCTGGGTCGACCGGCTCGCCCTCGATGGCTTGGGCAAGCTCGTCCGCAACAGCGGACTCTGCGCCGTCTGCGGCCGCGGGCTCTAGAGCTTGGGCAGATTTTTCTTCTTCAGCCATGCTGAATCCTCTCCTTTGGATCTAGTATCGGCAGAAGACCGGAGTTCTGCAGTCAGTCCCCTGCGAACCTCTGCGGTTCGGTCACGAATCGTGTCGAGACGCTCGTTGAGTTTCTTCACATCCTTAAACATCTCCACCGGCTGAAAGACTGGCTTGGGCACCTTGGCCAAGACCTCATAAAGCCGGTGATTGGAGCGCTCCTTCACCGGTGGGGGAATCAGCGGGCCGAGTCGGCCCCGCTCGACCAAAACCTGATCGATGGAGACAAAAGGATCCCCCGAGCCCCGTTTCGGATCGGCCCCACCCGCGTAGCGATCGGAGATGCCCTCTGAGCCGGCGCCGTCGAATCGATCTTGAATGCCCTTGGAATCGCCTGCGGCGAACCGATCGGCAATTCCGTCGGTGTCACCCGCAGCGAAACGGTCCTGGATGCCACTCGAGTCACCGGCCGCGTTGCGGTCTTGAAAACCCCCCGCGGCCCCGCCTCCTGCCATTCGATCCTGAATACCTGCCCCGCTGCCGCCGCCTGCGAGTCGATCTTGAATACCATCGCCTGCCCCGCCGGCCATTCGGTCTTGAATACCAGCGGCACCTGCGCCACCGGCCATGCGGTCTTTGATTCCGCCGCCGCCTTCGCCCCCCGCGAGTCGGTCCTCGATGCTCGACCAGCCGCGGCCCTCGTAGGGAGCGTTCCCATCTTCGCCGGGTTCTAGAGGAACCCCGGACGAATAGCGATCCAAAATGGCCTGCCCGTCTTCCCCCACCTCAAAGCGCAATCCCGAACGGGCGCCACCGGGGGGCGCCTTGGCCAGATGATTGTCCACTCGCCGGGCCTCACTGCCCTGGGGGACGGACTCGCGAGCTTTGGCCGAGTTGGTGCCCTCGACAAAAGAGACCTCGAGCGTTCCCTCGGAGCGAATAATCTTGGTTTCCTCGGACACGATGGTCTCCTGTCGCCTTTATTCCGGCAGTAGATTGCGAAGCGCCGAGGCCGGGCGAACCCAGTGATCGGCAGGCATGCCGGGTCGGGCCGCAAAGGCCTTGGCCTCATCGATGGTTGCGAACGGACCCGACACCAATATCCAGTTATCGCCAGGTGCACCAATTCTCTTTAGTTTTAATGCGCGGGCCCGGGCCAGATTGGGGTTCGCAGAGAAGTAAGTTGCCAAGGCCCCTCGGGTCTCGCGCGAGGCATGCTGCACGTAGTAGCCCGGTGCCACCCGAAGCAGATCGGTCATTGGGCCACCCGCCTTGACATCGCCCTTGTTGTCGGACTTTGCGGGGGCTGCTTTGGCGTCCTTGGCGTCTTTCTTGTCCTTGGCGTCTTTCTTGTCCTTGGCGTCTTTCTTGTCCTTGGCGTCCTTCGCATCGTTGGCATCACTGGCCGCCTTGGCCGGCGCCAGCGAGATCACCTCGGGTTGGGCCTGAATCGGCTGTGCAAACGGATTGCGAACCACCTCGGGGTTGGAGGAAGCCGGAGCAGTCGGTGAAGATGCGATAGTGGTTCCCTTTGAGCCCTTCTCCGCCGCTGACTTTTCTGCCTTTCCTTTGGCCGCCTTCTCCTGGGCAGCCTTCTCTTTTGCAGAGGCCGCCTTCTCACGCTCGGTTAGCATGGCCTGCTGTTTGAGTTCAGGTTCGGTGAGTCGCTCCGGAACGGGGCCGATCACCCGTGACTTCGTGTCATCTCGCTTCCCAACGGCAGCGGGCTCACTTTTTGTGGCTTCCCCTTTAAGGGCCTCGGCTTTTTTATCGAGATCGGCCGGCGCGTCGTCTTTGTCGGATTGCGCCTTGGTGTCCGCGGATGCAGCCGAATCTTGAGGGGTTACAACAGCAACTGGAGCGGATGGCGTCGGTGTTGGCTCCGAGCCCGACCAGGGGGCATGCTGCCAGAGGGTAATGCCCGCGGAGGCCGCCAATGCGGCAAAGCCCACCAGCAGTATTCCCGGGAGCCCCTTCTTGGCAGGCGCCGCCTCGAGCAGATCTGCCGAATCCACCGACCCCGATCCAACGCCCTTTTGAGCGCCCTTCTGACCACCCAGAGAAAAACCATCGCCGCTCATCTTGGGTTCACGACCATCTTGTTTGGCCTGTGAGGCCGCAGCACGCTCCATCACGGCACCAAAGCCAGCAGCGACAGCAGCCAGTGGCTTTTTTGAAGCAGACTTCTTTTCGGGCGTGTATTCGGGGGCCTCACCCAGGGCCTCATCGGCCATGGCCAGGGCTCGCAGGCCGGTACGTAATGCCAGGGCAGCCTCGAAACCTTGAACTCCAGTGGCATCTAAAAGGGCCTGGACCTCGGGGGCCATGCCTTGAATCTTGGCCTGCTCGAGAAGAAGACGGGCCTCCTCCGAACTTGGCCGCTCAATGTCCCATCGAAGGGCGCGCTTGCCAAATGCCTCGACCTTCTTCTCTGCCTCTTCCCCCGTGTTGTGCAAGAGCAAAACCACCCGCGTGTTGGCACCGGGGAAATCTTTAAGCAGCCGAGCAAGGAGTTGAATCTCCTTCACACCCGTGGCCTTGCCGTCGTAGACCAGTAGCAATCGATTCGGGGCAGAGGAACCCTCGGTCTGTATCGCCTCGGCCACAGTGAGATCGGCCAGGATTCGATTGAAGCGGGCCAGAACGGCCTCGGTGCTGTTCGGGAAATAGACTTCCACCGAGATGCCGCCGGCCTTTCGCAGGCCATCGGCCAACATCCGGCCATAGTGGTCGAGCAAGGCATCGCAATCCGAGACCAGCACCGCAGTGAGTTTTTCCTCGAGTAGCCCGCGAACCACTCGGTCGTAACGGGCCTTGTCCAAGGCACGAACAAATATCTCAGCGGCCTGGATCAGTTCTTCGCCTTCGGCGGGAGGGGGGACTGGGCTCGACATGTCTATTCAGGATTGGTGGGCTTGCCGTTGGTATCAAATTGCATCGACTTGGGCACAGTCGGTTTGGGCACAGCAGGCATGGTTCCATCCCGACGTGCTGAGTTTAAGTTAAAGACGTAGGCAATGACCTGCGCCACCGCATAGTAAAGCTCTTGATGAATGGGGCGATCGAGCTCCGAGGTGAAATAGAGGGCACGGGCCAGGGGCGGTGCGGAGAAAATCTGCACCCCGTGTTTCTTGGCCTCTTCACGAATCTGAAATGCCATGTGATCGACCCCCATGGCCACCACCACCGGCGCCCCATCCCCCGCGGGGTCATAGGCCAGCGCCACCGAGAAGTGCTCGGGGTTGGTCACCACAACATCGGCATCTTTCACGTTTTGCATCATTCGACCCGCAGCCATCTCTCGCTGTCGACGGCGAATCTGGGCCTTGACCTCGGGGCGGCCCTCGATGTCTTTCATTTCGTCTTTGACTTCTTGCTTGGTCATGCGCATGCGTTCCCAAAACTGATGCCGCTGAAAGGGAACATCGATGAGCGCAATGATGATCAGGCTGCAGGCCACCACAAGAAAGAGTGTGCCAATGAGTTCACCCGCCAGGCCCATGGCCGGCTCAAACGACATGCTCGAGAGCTTCATGTAATCGGGCATCTGCTGCACCATCACCAGCACCAAGGCCCCCACCACCAAGACAAACTTCAGAACGGCCTTTCCCAACTCCACCAGAGCATTGAGGCTGAACATTCGCTTGATGCCGCTGATGGGATTGAGCTTGTTGGGTTTCGGCGCAGCGGCCTTCCAGGAAAAATTGAAGCCCCCCGTGGCACTCGAGCCAATCACCGCAGCAACCAGAGTCAACAAGAAGATCGGCAAGACGATAAGAAAGGCATCGACCGCGTACTTGGCAAACAGTGTGGGGAGCAGATGCGGGGTATCCAGGGCGCGGGTGTCGAGCTGAAACCCCGACGCAAATAGCAGGTGCACCTTGTCATAAAACCAGGCCCCCGCCACGAACAAGAGCGCCACCGATGAGACCACCACCACAGCAGAGGGCAGCTCCTTAGACTGCGCAATCTGACCATCCTCCCGCGCCTTTTCTAGGCGCCTAGAGGTGGGTTCCTCGGTGCGTTCTAGGTCGGAATCTTGTTCTGGCATAACCGTTTATTCCAGGCCAATAATCGTTCGCAGCTGCGTAAATGCCGCCTGCCAAAGCCACTGCAGGCGACCGCCCACCGCGCCCATCAGAATGTAGAGCATGGCCATGCCAGCGAGGATCATGGCAGGAAAGCCAACCGCAAAAATATTCAGGGTCGGCGCAGCCCGCACCACCACGCCCAGGCCCAGGTTCACCGCCAAAAGAATCACCAGAAGCGGCAGGGCCAGCAGAACGGCCCCAAGAAACATCATCGAAGACCAGGCGAGCAGCTGACCAATTGCATTGAGACTCAGCAGTCCCTTTCCAATGGGAATCATCTCGAAGCTCTGGATGAGCAGTTCGAGCAGCATCACATGACCGCCCAGGCCAAGAAAGATGAGGCTCGCAAGAATGACCAAGAACGAGGACAGAACGGGCACGTTGCCCAGGTTGGGGTCCATCATGTTGGCCATTGAGAGGCCCATGGAACCGGCAATGGCCTGGCCGCCAGTGGCCACTGCCGCAAGCACCACCTGAAGAATCAGTCCCATCAGAATGCCGATGGTGATTTGATTGGCGAGTTCCACCAGGCCTGGCGCCGTGGTGGGGTCAATCACCGGCCAGTCGAACAGTGGGTAGATGAAGAGCGTCAGCACAAATGCGAAAACAATCCGAATTCGGACGGTCACGGCATCGAGCGAGAGCACCGGTGCGATGAGCAGCAGCGCCGAGATGCGGGCCATGGGCCAGAGCATTGTGAGCAGTCGCTCGACGATGTCGGCCGCAAGAAAGGTCACCATGGGTCGGCTCTGTCTCGGGCGATGTGATTCGTCTTAAACGAAGAGCCCCGGAATCCGCTGAAAGATCGAGCGGGTGAATTCAACGATCAGGTTGATCTGCCAGCCACCAAAGATGGCCATGGCCAGGCCGATCGCCACGAGTTTGGGAATGAAACTCAGGGTCATCTCGTTAATGGAGGTGGCGGCCTGAAAGACACCAATCAATAAGCCCACACCCAGGGCAATGGCCAAGAGGGGCAATGAGACCAACATGGTGAGCATCAAGGCCTCGCGGGCCAAATCCACAACCGCAGCGGTGTCCATACGTTGTCAACTCTCTTAAAAGTGGGAGATCACAACGTGGTTAGCAAGGACTATGCCGGGGCCTATGGAATGGTGGGTGTCACAAAACTGGCAGCCAGGGAGCCCATGATCAGGGTCCATCCATCGACCAGCACAAAGAGCATGAGCTTGAAGGGCATCGAGATCATCATTGGCGAGAGCATCATCATGCCCATCGACATCAGCACGCTGGCCACAATCAGGTCGATGACCACAAAGGGGATATAGATCAGAAACCCGATCGTGAAAGCACTCTTCAATTCGGAGGTAATAAAGGCGGGCATCAGGGTGGTGAAGGCCACCGACTCTGGGCTCTCAAGCGCGGGTTGACGTGAAATCTCAGCGAAGGCGGCAATGTCGTCTTCGCGGGTCTGGGCCAGCATAAAGGCACGAATTGGCGCCTCGGCGTTGGCCAGGGCGGCTGTAAAGGTAATTTCTTGGTTGAAGTAGGGAAGCAGCGCGGTCTCGTAGACCTGCGTGAGCACCGGCGCCATGATGAAAAGAGTAAGAAAGAGTGCCAGCCCCACCAGCACCTGGTTGGGTGGCGTCTGGGCCGTGCCCAGGGCCTGACGCAGAAGCGACATGACGATGATGATGCGAATGAAGGAGGTCATCATGAGCAACATCGAGGGCAACAACGTGAGCGCCGTGATGAGGCCCAACAACTCCAGTGTGAGGCTATAGCGAGAGCCCTGAACAGTGACAGCGGGCAAGCCCTGCGCCTGAGCAGCAACAGGCAAAGCCATTGCAATAAAGAGTAAGCCCAGTAAAAGCAGCCGCTGAGGCGCCGCCTCTGGAAGGCGCAAGGGGAAAAAGCGAGACATTATTGGGGCCCTACTTCTTCTTGAAGAAACGGCTCAGAGCCTGGGCAGCGGGCATGATGGCCGGCGAGACCCCGACCGGCCGCAGCGAGGCGATGGACGCGCCCTGCCCCGAGGACTCAGAAGCCGGCCACTCCGCCAGGGTGTTGATCTGATTCACAGAGACACCGAGGAGCAAATCTTTGTCGCGAACACGAACCAGCACAACCTTCTGGCGTGCACCGGTGCCAAGGGATTCAAGCAACTGAATCTGACGGCCGGTGGCCAGCCCGCCGGGCTGAAAACGCCTAAGGAGATGCAGGACCACAGCCAGCAGGCCAATGACCAGCAGGAAGCTGCTGATCATTGAGACCCAGTCGAGGCTGTTGGCCAGTCCGTTGGTCACGATGCATTAAACCTGTTTGAGTCGCTCTGCCGCAGGCACCACACGGGTGAGTCGGATGCCGTAGCGATCATTGACCAACACAATTTCGCCCTGGGCAACCACAGTCTGGTTGACGAGCAAATCCAGGGGTTCTCCAGCGAGGCGATCGAGTTCGACCACGCTGCCCTGGCTCAGACGAAGGAGATCGCGGATCTTGAGCGATGCGCGGCCCACTTCAATAGAGATGGTGACAGGAATGTTCTGCAGGACCTCAGGGTCAATCTGCGCATTCTCGCCAGTGACGTTCTCGCCCTCGAGCACGTCGCGTTCTTGATCTTCGGTTGCGTTTTCCATGGCTTAGTCCTGTCTGGTCTTACCGGTTACATCGAGTGAACTGCGAATCTGAATGGCCATCTGGTTGTCTTGCACTCCCACATCGGCCTCGTAGGCTCCAATACTCGAGATGCGAACCTGCGCCGCATCGGGCTTCTTGAAGTAGAGCAAATCCCCCACCTTGAGATTGCGAAGGGTGTGGAGATTGGTTGGGATCTGACCCAGGAGGGTCTGCAACTCCAACTGGGCCTCGAACGTGGCCTCGCGAAGCGCCTCTCGCCAGTGGCGCTCGGTCAACTCATTTCCATCGGCCGTCTGAACCCGGCTGCGCAGAACATCGCGCATGGGCTTGAGAGAGGCATAGGGATAGACCAAATCAATGAATGAGTCCCCTTCGGGGCTCTCGACATCAAAGCGGCTGAGGATCACCAGGTCATTTTCATCGGCGATTTGCGCAAACTGGGGGTTGATCTCGGAGCTCACCATGCTCACATCGAGCTTGAGCAGGGGGGACCAGGCCTCCTTCAAAGACTTAAAGAAGACATCGAGAACAATACTGATGACTCGGATTTCAGTGGGCGTGAAGAGCCGTGTGGGGGGCAGAGGCCCGCCCTTGCGACCGGTCCCAAATCCACCGAAAAAGACATCGAGTGAGGCGAAAATGACATTGGGCTCAATGACCACGAGTGAATTGCCGCGGAGTGGGTCCACGCGAATCATGTTGACCGAGAGGGGGGCCTTGAGTGTCTTGAGGTAATCCCCGTATCGAACAATCTCGGCCTTGAGTGGCGTGATCTTAGGGGTCGAGCGAAGTACCTCCACCAGACCAAGGCGAAAGAGCCGCAAGAATCGCTCATTGATCATCTCAATGGCGCCAACATTAATCCCCAGCGAGCTGTCCTCGCTGGCAAGGTCGTGCTTGCGCACACGAATCCGATTGTTGTAGCCCGTCTCGGCAGGAATCGAGCCGTCTGCAAGGCCCTCCTGCAGGGCGGCGAGTTCCTCTTCGCTCAGTAGGCTTGTGGCGCCGGCCATGTTGATGGTTTCCTTGGTCCGTTGAAGTTATTGGATGACAAACTCAGTGAAGAGAACCTGCTCAATGCCACCAAAGTCTTCGTAGCGCTCCAAGACCGCATTCATCGCCAGACGAAGCTTCTCGGCCAACTCAATGCGGAACGTGGGCTTGTCCACCTCGGCCTCCGAGACCTGGCGCATGACATCGAGCGCGGCCATTCGAAGGGCAAAATCATGCTTTTCAATATTCTTTAAAACGTTGTCATCGTAATGGGTCATGATGGCCACCGTGACCTGCATCACCTTGCGCGAACCTGAGAGGTTGGCAAGAAGTGGGCGACCCATCTCCTTGTAGCGACTCTCGAACTTCTTGACGTCGGCTGCATTCTTGGTGACCTTCTCGGGGCCCTGGGGCGCCGCTTTGTAGTTGGGCAGGGGCTTACCATCTGGGCCAAGCTTGGGCTGTCCATCGCCACCCTCACCCTCTTTGGCTTTATCGGCTTCGGCCTTCTCGGCATCCGCCTTCTTGAGCAGCTCCTCGACCGAATTCGGGTCGGGCTGGCTAAAAAAGCCTGTGGCGGCCAGGGTGGCCACCACCGTGACTGCGAGCAGCACAATGAGTCCCACGATCAGTAGGATTAGTTTTAGAGGCGATTTTTTCTTTCCGCCTTCGACTTGCTCTTGTTCGTCTGCCATCTCAATTCCTTCTCAGTTGTTTCTGCAACGGTTACACCAGGACATTCAATCTTCCATCCAGGGGCGTTGGACCCGAACTCAAGGCCTCTATTCCCCCAACTGCCTGGGTGTCACCGCCGGTTTCGGCCGCGGGTTGCTGACCACGATTCCGATTGTGCCCCGCCTGATCGCCATTTTTTTGACGAGACTGGTCACCCACGGTCATCGAAGCAACCTCTGTGCCAGCCTTCTCTAGCGCCTCCTTTAGGCGAGGGAGTTGATCGGCGAGAAGCTCCCTGGTTCCCGCCTGGCTGGCCCGGAAGGAGGCCTCGAGCTCACCGCCCCGCCAATCCAGCTCAATTTGCAGTTCCCCCAGGCCCTCGGGGTAAATGTTCATATGGACCTTCCAATGGCCGTTTTGAATCTGTTGAACCAGACGCTGGCTCACTAGCTCTGCAAAGCGCTGAGTAAATTGCTGGGACAGCTGTTGGCCGGTCTGGCGGCCCGACCCATCCGACCCGCCCCAAGATCCTGCAGACCCACCCGATGCGGTGTTGCCACCCGAACCCGACGCCGCTCCTTGGGCAAGACCTGAACCAGAGCCAGATCCCGGTCGCGTTGCCCCAAAGTCCTCAATGGACTCCGCCTCCAGGCCCTGGGCGCCGAGGTCTGCGGCCTGCATGCTCGCCAGGCGCTCGGCGGTGCTTGGCTGGCGCTGAATCTCCGCCATCCGTTCAAAAACAACGCCACGCATAACCAAGGGATCGACCCTCACCCCCAATTCTTTTAAGGCCGACCCCAGTCCTGGCGAAGCTCCCGCCTCGTCATCGGGGCCGATTGCGGCCGAATCCCCGCTGGCCTCGAATCGGGAGGCCAGTGCAGCAAGAAGCCCCTCGGACATTGGCACACGGGCCCGAACGGGCTCGGCCGACCACCACTGCTCAATCGATTGGCTCGAGAAGCCCAGGCGCAAAAGGGCCTCATCGGCTGAATCAAGCGTTCCCAGGGCCGCTGGCGCCCCGAGAACTTCGAGGGCTGATGGCCCATCGACTCCATTTGTAAAGAGGGTATTGGGATCAATGCCTGTGGAGTGCTCAAGGCCAATCGATGCCCCTCCGATCAGATCGGATTCCCCAGGCACCGCCAACTCGGCGTTCAGCGCCAGGGGATTGAGCGATTCCTGCGAAGTTGATGCGTTGACCCCATTCAACAGCGCATCCGGGTCGGTCGCGGTCAAGTCCCCCTCGGTGCCCCCCGCACCTACTTCCTCTAATTGAAGTCTCGCCAATGCCGCTTCGCTCATTCCGTTGGCTCGGGCCAAGGCGGTCAACTCTGCATCACTGGGGGGGGGGCCAAAGACCCGCACCACGGTGCCCTTGCCCAACACAATCTCTCGTACGTGAGGTTGCTCCGCTGCGCTCAAGAGCTCACCGGCGGCATTGGCCCGATTAAAGAATCGATCCACCAAATG
>Ga0163212_1000473_pt1 | contig 17771 bp, 16 predicted proteins | sample Malawi_45m_30L_FD_113532 | JGI IMG/M metagenome (GOLD analysis project Ga0163212, IMG submission 113532) | Freshwater microbial communities from Lake Malawi, Central Region, Malawi to study Microbial Dark Matter (Phase II) - Malawi_45m_30L | ecosystem: Environmental > Aquatic > Freshwater > Lake...
CCGGCCGGAGATTGTGACCAAGGGCGACCTTGCCAGCGACTTTACCCTCCACCGCCTGCTCGCCGAGGGCGAGGGCTGGACCAAGGTTGTCGATGGCCTCGCCTTTGCCGACGCCCCCTGTACTGACGCCGCGGGCAACTTCTACTACTCGGATATGCGCCCGCCCGCGGCCGGCGTCTACCGCCTCACCCCCGAAGGCACCCGCACCCGCCTCAGCGAGGAGGGCGTCAGCGGGATGAAGTTCGGCCCCGACGGCCGCCTCTACGCCTGCCAAGGCGCCAAGCGCCGCCTGATCGCGATCACCCCCGCCACGGGCGCGGTGGAAGTGCTCACCGAGGACGTCCAGCCGAACGACCTAGCCGTGACCCGCCGCGGGCACATCTTCTTCACCGAGACGAGCAAGAAACAGGTGACGTTCCTCGATCCGCGGACGCGCGAGAAGCGGCCCGCCGACACGGGCCTCGCGAACCCCAACGGCATCACGCTCTCGCCGCGCCACGACACCCTGGCCGTGAGCGAGGCGGGCGGGGAGCACGTGCAGGTCTGGCGCGTGCAGGCGGACGGCACGCTGGACGCGCGCGCGCCCTATATGAATCTGCGCCGGCCAATCGACCCAAAGGGCGAGTTCAAGTTCAACCAGCCGCCGCCGTACCGGAAGGCGTCGGGCGGGGACGGGATGACGAGCGACACCGCGGGCCGTTGGTATGTCGCGAGCCCCTTGGGCGTGCAGGTCTTCGACCCCACCGGCCGCCTCTGCGGCGTGCTCACCAAGCCGCAGCCCGACCAGCCGCTGACCAGCTGCACGTTGTCCGGCCCCGGCCTCGGCTACCTCTACGTGACCAACGGTAACGCGATTTTCCGCCGCAAGGTGCAGGCGACGGGCAACCCGCCCCCCGCCAGCTGACGCTCGGTCTAAGCCGGGCTCAGGGCGCCAGCACCGCCCGGGCCACCACCTCAGCGACGGCAGCAAGGAACGGCCAGGCCAGGGTCTCGTAGGCGTACTGGTCATCGTTCATCACGCCGTCGGGATTGGTGTACACGACCGCGGCGAGCGCGAAGCCCCGCCCCGTGCGCGTATCCTCGATCCAGGTGTTCTCGACCGAGTTCCCGTAGGCGCAGCCGACCTTTGAGTAGATCCTCAGGTGAGCCGCAGGGATGACCCGCGCGAGTCCGGGCAACACGAACTTCACATAGTCGTCCGGGTACTTGGCGGGGTCATAGACGGGATTCTTCGACTCGCGCGGGTACTCACCCAGCGCGCGCACCAGGAAGGCCCGCTGCTCCACCGTCAGCCCCGGGAATCCTCTCCGCCCCGTGCGGAGCTCCGGTTTCACCACCGCGAGCAGCAAGTCCTGCAAGTCCTGCAGGCGCACCGCGTTCTTGGTGTCAAAGGCGAGCGGTCCCTCGATCCGGCGGCCACCCTCCATCCGCGCCACGCCAAGGCTCTGGTCCGCCCAGAGGTCGTTCACCAGCTTCAGGGTGCTGTCGGGCTGCGCGAGGCGAGCCGTGGCGCCGCCGTCCTCGAGGACGACCGGCCGATGCTGGCGCTGCTCGGCGGGCGGGCGCGCCTCGGACAGCCGGTGGTGGATTCGGAAGGAGGTGAAACCGGCCTCCCACATCAATTCGTTGAGCCGGCGCTGGCCGACGAGCTCGTAGAGGTGATTGAACGTGGCGTTGTCACTCACGAGGCAAATCCGGCGGATGCAGTGCCCGACGGTGACCGCGCCGCCTTCGCGGTTGGTCTCGTCCGTGTCGATCAGGCGGTCGCCGGGGAAGCGGGGCTCGATGCGGAGGCGCGTCGCGAGTCCCCAGGCGGTGCCGTCGCGGGCGTTACGCGTGTTGAGCTCGAGCAGGGCGGCGACCGCAGCGCAAAGCTTCACCGTGCTGGCCGGATAGAAGTATCTCGCGGGATCGCCGTAGGCGCTGCGCCGGACTCCGAGGGTGCCGTCGGGCAGGAGCGCCGGCTCGGTGACGAGGACCTGCAGGCGATGCGCGGCGGGGTCGCGGAGGACGGAGCCGAGCCGCTCCGCGTTCGCCGCAAAGAGGCCCGCAAGGTCGCGCGGGGGCGGCACGGGAGTGGCGGTCAGCAGGGTCGCGCCGGCCAGCAGGGGGAGGCAGAACTTGACCATGGCGCGGAGCCTTTTCGGCCGCTGAGCAGATCGCAATGCCGGAGAGGCGCCCGCCATGCCAGCCGCGCAGCGCAAATTTGCAAAACGCCAGCGGGCGACCCAAACTGACTGGGATGCGCTCCCACGATTTCCCGCGCCCCCGGACGAGGTTGCCCCTCCTCGCCGCCCTGCTCGCGTTCACCTTCGCGGTCCTGCCCGCCGGCCAGCCCTCGCCCCGGACGGGCGCGACCGAGACCGCCCTCGACCGCTACGTCGCCCAGCCTGACCCGGCCTTCCGGTGGACCCTCGCCGCGGAGACAGCCGAAGAGGCCGGCACCACCTTCGTGCTCGACCTCGTGTCGCAGCAGTGGCTCACGCCCGCCGAGGTCAACCGCCCCGAGTGGCGCCACTGGCTCGTCATCATGCGCCCGCCGACGGTGAACCACGGAACGGCGCTGCTGTTCCTCGGGGGTGGTTCCAACCGGCCCGGGCCCCCGCCGCGCGCGACGCGCGAGCTGGCCGAGATCGCGCGCGCGACCGGCAGCGTCGTGCTCGAGCTTCGCCAGGTGCCCAACCAGCCCCTCGTGTTCCACGGCGACGGCCGCGAGCGCACCGAAGACGACCTCATCGGCTACACTTGGGACCAGTATCTCCGCACCGGAGACGAGCGCTGGCCCGCGCGCCTGCCGATGACCAAGGCGGCGGTGCGCGCGATGGACGCCGCCACGGCCTTCCTCGCTTCGCCGGCCGGCGGCGGAGTCAAGGTCGGCTCCTACGTCGTTTCCGGCGGCTCGAAGCGCGGCTGGACCGCCTGGACCGCGGCCGCGGTGGACCGCCGAGTTGTCGGCGTCGCTCCGGTGGTGATCGACGTGCTGAACGTCGAGGACTCGCTCCGCAACCACTTCCGCGCCTACGGATTCTACGCGCCGGCGGTGGGCGACTACGTCCGCCACCGCATCATCGACTGGGCCGGCACGCCGGAGCTGCGCGCGCTCTACGCGATCGAGGACCCGTTCAGCTACCGCGACCGCCTGACGATGCCAAAGCTGATCCTGAACGCGGCCGGCGACCAGTTCTTCACTCCTGATTCGTCACAGTTCTACTTCGCGGAGCTCGCGGGACCAAAGCACCTCCGCTACGTGCCGAACGCGGACCACGGGCTGAAGGGCTCCGACGCCTACCAGACCCTCGGCGCATGGCACCACGCCCTGCTCCACGGCCGGCCCCTCCCGAGCGTGACGTGGCGACGCGCACCCGACGGCAGCCTTGCGGTGGAGACCAAACCTGCTGCCCGCCAGGCGCGCGTGTGGCGGGCGCACAATCCGGCCGCGCGCGACTTTCGCCTTGAGACCCTCGGGCCGGGCTGGATCTCCGCCCCGCTGCCGGAGGGCGGCGGGTCCCACCGCGTGGAGTTACCCGCGCCCGCAACCGGCTGGGCCGCGACCTTCGCCGAGTTTACCTTCGACGTAGGCGCGCCCGCCCCGCTGAAGCTCACGACCGAGGTCTTCATCACCCCGGACACACTCCCCGCCGCCGCACCGGCGGAGACGCGGCCAAGGGGTTTCCTCGGGAAGGGCACCGCACCCTGAAATGGCAGGCGCGGCCTTTCCGGTCCTAGCCGCGTCGCCGAAGCAGACCGCGCCACGCCCCGCGGGCGAGGCCAAGGCCATCCCAAAGCAACGAGCGATGGAACGGGAAATAGCGCCGCCGCACCGCGACCTCCTCCCGCCAGCTCGGCCACGGGCCGGCCGCGGGGTGATGCGGGCCGCACGCCGCGACGCGAATGGGGAGGGGCTTGAAGCGGACCCGGCCCTTCCACAACCGCAGCTGAAACTCGTAGTCGGCGGCGAGCGGCAGATCCGGGTCGAACGGGCCGTTCTCCGCGAACAGCGAGCGCCGGTAGAAAGTGCCGGCGGGTGGCGCAAACTCCCCGGCGAGCGCTTTCACCCGCGCCGGCAGCCGCCGCAACTCCCCCTCGTCGGAGGCCGTTTCGCCCACGACGACCCCCGCCTCGGTCTTACCCGCCCAGACCAGCACCTCGGCCACGACGCCATCCCCGGCCAAACGGTCCCCGGGCCGCAGGAAATGGACCCACTCGCCCCGCGCCCGCTCGATGCCGGCGTTCGCCGCCGCGACCCGAGCCGCACCGGGCAAATTCACCACCGCAGCAAACTCCCCGCGGCGCGCCTCCAGCCAGGCCAGCGTCCCGTCGGTCGACCCCTGGTCCACCACGATCACTTCCACCGCCGCCCGCCGCTGCTCGAGGGCGCTGGCCAGCGTGGGTCCCAGCCGCATTCCGGGGTTGCGGCAGGTCACGATGAGGCTGCAGGCGGGTTCGGCGGGCATCGGCAGGAGCTACCTAGGATCGAGGCGCGAGGCGGGGTGTCGAATCCGGAAACCGCCCGGCGCGGCGTGGCGCTTGACCGCCCGGTGGCGCCGGGGGCAGCCTGCGATTGATGCCCGAATCCGCGCCCGCCCCGTCTCCCATCCGCCCACGTTGGCTGCCCGCGCTCTTGACCGCGGTGGTGATCGGCGGGGCGCTGGTGGCGGCAGGGCTCTACTTTCTCGGCGGCGCGCGGCTCATCGCCGAGGCGCGGCAGGCGTGGGCGACGGCGTTTGCCGCGTTCGGCGCGGCGGGTCCGACGGCTTTCTTCGGGGCGATGGCAGTGCTGCCGCTGTTCGGATTTCCCATCTCACCCTTCAGCCTCGCTGCCGGGCCGCTGTTCGGCGCCAGTCTCGGGACCCCGCTGGTCCTCGCCTGCGGGATCACCGCCATCGCGACCAACCTGACCCTCGCCTACTGGCTCGCACGCCGCGCGCTCCGCCCCTTGCTCGCCCGCCTCGTCGCGCACCTCGGTTACCGGCTCCCCGCCGCCTCTGGTGAGGACGCGGCTGGCCTGATCGTCCTCGTGCGCGTGACGCCCGGCCCCCCGTTCTTCGTGCAGAACTACCTCCTCGGCCTGGCCGATGTTCCTTTCGGCCGCTACCTCGCTTGGTCCACGCTGGTCCAGGGCGCCTTCGGCACGGCGGTGATGCTGTTCGGCGACGCCCTCGCGCAGGGGCGCGGCCGGATCGCGTTCCTCGCCCTCGGGCTCCTCGCCGGCCTCGTGGTCGCCACTCGACTCGTGCGCCGGCATCTCAGCCGCGGGAAGGCCACCCCGTGAGCGGCCGCGGCGCTGCGCCGGCGGCCGAAGCGACGGACGGTGGACCACGCCCGGAGAGCGTCACCTCCTTCACCCGCCGGGTGAAGCAGCTGCTGGAGGGCACCCTCGGCAGCGTCTGGATTCGCGGGGAGATCTCCAATTTGCGGGCGCAGGCCAGCGGCCACACTTACTTCTCGCTCAAGGACGCGGGCGCCCAGCTGGCGGCGGTGCTGTTCCGCGCGGACGCGGCCCGCCAGACCGTGCGGCTGCGGGACGGCCTGCAGGTGATCGTGCACGGCGACGTCTCCGTCTACGAAGCGCGCGGCCAGCACCAGCTCATCGTGCGGGTGGTGGTGGACGACGGCGTGGGTCGCCTGCAGCGGGAATTCGAGGCCCTCAAGGCGCGGCTGGCGGACGAGGGTCTGTTCGCCCGCGAGCGCAAGCGGCTCCTGCCTTCGCTGCCGCGAACGGTGGGCTTCATCACTTCGCCGACCGGCGCCGCGGTGCAGGATTTCCTCCGCATCTTGCAGCGCCGCGGCTGGCGCGGGCGCGTGGTGATCCTGCCCGCACGCGTGCAGGGCGAGGGCGCAGCGGCGGAGCTCGCGGCCCAGCTGGCGCTCGCGGCGGAGGTCGGCGGCTTTGACCTGCTGGTGATCGGCCGGGGCGGCGGCAGCCTCGAGGACCTCTGGGCCTTCAATGAGGAGCCGCTGGTGCGCGCCGTGGCATCATCGCCCATCCCGGTGCTTTCGGCGGTAGGCCACGAGATCGACTACACCCTCTGCGACTTCGCGGCCGATCACCGCGCCGAGACGCCCAGCGCCGCCGCCGAGCTGCTCACCAGCGGCTTTATCGCGGCCCTCGAGCGGGCCCGCCAAGCGGGCGATCGCCTTGGGGAGCGCGTCGGCGCCTCCCTCGAGCGCCACGGCACCACGCTCGACCACGCCCGGGCCCGGCTGCGGCTGCTGGCCCCGGCCGCGCGCGTTGAGCAGGCGTGGCAGCGGGCCGACGAGTTGCGCGGACGCCTGGGCGCCGCCCTGCGGCACCTTGCCCAGCTCCGGCGCCAGGAACTGGCCGACGCCCGCGGTCGCCTCCTGCGGGCCTCCCCTGAGCCGCGCATCGAGCTCGCCTCCCACCAGCTGCTCTCCCTCTGGAAGCGCCTCCAGGCCGCCAGCCCGGCGTCCGTCCTGAACCGCGGGTTCGTCATCCTCCGCGACGCGTCCGGCCAGCCGGTGACCCGCCGGGCTGGAACCGGGCCCGGCGCGCCGCTTGAGGCCGAGTTTGCCGACGGCCGCCTCCGCCTCCGGGCCGAGCCGGGAAAATGAACCTTTTCCCGCGGCTGGCCGTCGTTACGGTGCCTCCCGGCGCATGAAGCTATCTGTCGTCATCCCCTGCTACAACGAGGTCCGCACCATCCGGCACATCGTGGACCGCGTGCGCGCCGCACCGGTGGCCGAGCGGGAGATCATCATCGTCGACGACTGCTCACGCGACGGCACGCGGGACCTCCTGCGCACCGAGATCGCGCCGCTGGTGGACAAAGTGCTGTTCCACGAGGTGAACCAGGGCAAGGGCGCGGCCCTGCGCACGGGATTCCGCGCGGTGACGGGCGACGTTGTGGTGGTGCAGGACGCGGACCTGGAGTACGACCCCCAGGATTACCCGCGCCTGCTGCAGCCGATCCTCGAGGGGAAGGCGGACGTCGTGTTCGGCTCGCGGTTTCAGGGCGGCCAGCCGCACCGGGTGGTCTATTTCTGGCATATGGTGGGCAACAAGGTCCTCACCCTGCTCTCGAATATGGCCACGAACATCAACCTCACGGATATGGAGACCTGCTATAAGGTATTCCGCCGCGAGGTGCTGCAGCGGATCGAGATCGAGGAGAACCGTTTCGGCTTCGAGCCTGAGATTACCGCGAAGGTCGCCCGCCTCGGCGTGGTGATCTACGAGGTGGGCATCAGCTACTACGGCCGCACTTACGCCGAGGGGAAAAAGATTGGCTGGCGCGACGGCTTCCGCGCGCTCTGGGCGATCGCGAAGTACAACCTGCTGCGCCGCTGAAGCGCGCGCGGTTTCAGACCTTGACCTCGGCGCGCTCGCCGCCGGCCGCGGCCGAGCGGTAGATGGCCTCGAGAATGACCAGATCGCGGCGCCCCATCTCGCCGGGCACGGGAGATTCGCGCCCCTCGCGCACGCAGCGCGCGAAATCGTCCATCTGCAGGGCCTGCTGGCTCTCCGGCGCCGCGCCGATCCGGGGCGCGCCCGCGCTGGTGCGGATCTGGATGCCGCCGTACGAGAACGCCGGGGCGAACTCGATCCAGCCGCGCTCCCCCTCCGCCCGGAAACGGTCCTCGCCGCCGTTGTAACTGGTGCTGAACTCACCCGAAGCGCCGTTGGCGAACTCCATCGCCCATGTGATCCCCTCCTCGACGTCCCGGAAAAGATCGGCCCGCCGCTTCGGGTGCTCGCGGGCCCGCACCGCCACCGGCGCGAAGGTGGCGTGCGCCGCCCCGTCCGCATCGGCCGCGAGGCACGCCGCCTGCACGCAGTAGATGCCGATGTCCATCAGTGGCCCCCCGCCGGCGAGGGCCTTCTCCACCCGCCAGACGCGGCGGTTGATGGTGAAGGCGAGCCCGCCCGACAGGCGCCGCAGGGGCCCAAAGTCCCCCTCGCGCGCCAGCCGCCGCAGCTCGCGGTGGTGGGGCTCGAAATGCAGCCGGTAACCGATCGACAGCCGCACCCGCGCCGCGCGGCAAGCCGCGAGCATCGCATTACAGTCCGCCGCGGTGTTAGCCATGGGCTTCTCGCAGATGACGTGCTTGCCGGCCCACGCCGCCGCGATCACATGCTCGGGGTGCAGGGCGTTGGGGGTGACGACGTAGACGATGTCGATGTCCGGGTTGTCCACCAGCCGCGCCATCGTCGCGTAGGCATAGACGTTGCGCTCCGGGAACCCGAACTCGCGCGCCCACGCAAGGCCCTTGTCGCGGTTGCCGGTGATCACGCCCCGCAAGGCGCACGCGCGGGTGAGGCGCAGGGCGGGAGCGAGCTGGCCGCGGCTGTAATTGCCGAGGCCACAAAGGGCGACGCCGAGCGGGCGTTCGGGTTCGCCGGCCGTCCCGCGCGCGGGCCAGCCGAGGGTCGCGGCCCCTGCGGTTAGGCCGCCGAGGAAACTGCGCCGCGTCGCCAAGGGGATGGGGTTCATGCGCGGGACGAGCGTTGGCCCTTGGCCCCGCCCGACGCAAGCCACGGCCGCTTTCCCGCTCGAAAGCCCTCGCGCCTCCCGCCACGGCCGCGGCCGCCGGCGATGATCCCCCCGTCCAGCTCGTCCTGCTGCTCACCCGGCTCGTCCCCGCCGTCCGGGGCGAGGTGCGGGCCAAGCGCGTGCTCCTCCCGGAAGGGGCCCCCCAGGCGGCTCCGCCGTCGTGCTGCCCGGCGGGGCCAACTTCTGCTCCGACCCGACCCGCAGCGGGTTGAGCTACGCCAAGGCCAGCGGGTTCCTCGACCTCACTCCGGCGCGTCCGCGCCCGGGCAAATTTATCGCCGCCGACCGGCTCCTCGGGCCCATCGTGGACCCCAAGGAAGACCCCGCGGCGGACCTGCGCGCGCCCGGCGCCCTCTGTGCGGCCGGGGCGGAGGTTCAACAGCTTTACTGCGCCGGCTGCCACCAGCTGGACGACCGGGGCATCCCGGGCGAAGCGGCCCACTTCGTCGAGGATCAATCTCGCCTCGCCAAGCCGGATCGGAAACTCCTCGCCATCATCGAGCAGGGCAACGAGGCGCGCGCGATGCCCGCCTTCGGCGCAATCCTCTCCCCGCTGCAGCAGCAGGCCGTGCTGGCCTACCTGCGCTCGGCGTTCGGCGCACCCGCCCGCTGAGAGGTCAGCGGCCGGCGCCAGAGGCCGGGGGCGTCGCGGGCCGGCTCGGCACGCGTACCCACCGCATCCCGGCCGCCTCCGCCGCCCGGATGCCCGGCTCGGCATCCTCGAAGACCAGGCAATCGGCCGGGGCCACCCCCATCCGCCGGGCAGCCAGCAGGAACATATCGGGCGAGGGCTTGCCGTGGGTCACATCATCCGCCGTCACCACCACGGGGAACAGCGGGGCCAGGCCGGTGATCGCCAACGAGCGCTCGACGATGGGGCGCGGGCCACCGGAGGCGATGGCGACGGCCCGAGCCCCGGCCGCGCGCCGGGCGATGGCGGCAACGGCCTCGATCACGCGGATCTCCGCCTGCAGTTCCAAGAAGAGCGCCTCCTTGCGGTGAAAGACCGCCTCGGGGTCGATCGTCAGCCGGTAATGTGCCGCGAAAAGTTCGGCCACCTTGCGTGTCGGCACACCCCCGAGCGCATAGAACAGGTCCTCGTCCAGGGCCTCGCGCAGCCCCGCCTCGCGCATCGCGGCCGCCCACGCGCGGAAATGCAGGGGCATCGTGTCCACGAGCGTCCCGTCGAGGTCGAAGATGTAGCCGGCGAATTCGCCCGGCGGCAGTTCCAGCAGCATGGGGGTCGGGACGCTGCGTCCGCGGCCCCCGCGAGGCAAAGCGAAAGCGGCCGCCGCTCAGCCGTCCGCGGCCCGCCGGGGCGAGGCTCGGGGCGCGCACGGCGCGAGATCCCGGCCCACCGGCCGCTCGCCCAAGTGCTCGGGCGCGAGGCACGCGCAGAGCGTCCAGGCCGCGATCGCGCGCGGGCCCTCGGCGAGGAACGCGTGCGTGTCTTCGTCCCTGCTGCCCCCCAGCCGGGCCACCAGCAGCCCCGCGGAAACGGTTCGCCGCGCCCCGACTCCGGGGCTAACTCTTCCGCCGCCAGCGCGTCCCCGCCCCTTGTGCCCAAGGTCACCTATCCTCTCTCGCTCAAGGTCTCGCTCTGGCTCGCCGCGAACCTGCTACTGCTCGCGATCCTCGGGGCCGGTTTTTTCCTCACCCAGGGCGGCGTCGGCTGGAGCGCGCTCGTCGCCGGACCCAGCGGGGACCGCGTGCACGCGCTGTTCAACGTTATCGCGGGCGAAGCGGCGGCCGCCGCGCCCGGACCCGCCCGCGACGCGGTCCTCGCCCGCTTCGGCGGTGCGTACGGCGCGCAGTTCTCCCTCCACGGCCCGGGCGAGCTTGCCCTCGCCGGCAGCGGGTCCGCGCTGCCCCCCGCTCTGCGGGAGCGCCTCGAGTTCCGCGGGCCACCCCGACCCTTCCCCGGCGGGCGCCCGCGCGACCGCGGCGAGCGGATAGACGGCGGCCAACCCGGCGCGCGTCCCGGGGCCGGCGAACCGGCGGATCCCCGCGCCTCGCCGCGCCCCCGGCTGGAACGCGAGGGTCCGTTCCGCGGTGAGGTCTCACTCTTTCCCGCGGCGGAGCTCCGCCCGTTCCGCTTCATCTCCCGCACGCAGGACCCGCCCGCCTACTGGCTAGGAATGCGCGTGAACTTCGCTCCGGCCGACCGTGAACGGCCCGGGCGGCCGCCCTTCGCGATCCTGCTCGCCCGCCTCGACACGCTCCCGGGGCTCCTTCACCTGCTCAACCTCCAGTCGTGGCTCCTCGGCGCGGGCGCCGTCCTCGCGCTCTCCATCCTTTTCTGGCTGCCCCTAGTGCGCGGCATCACGCGATCCCTCCGCGACCTCACCGCCGCCACCGGCCGCATTGCCGAGGGCCGCCTCGACACCCGCGTCGACACCCGCCGCCGCGACGAGCTCGGCCACCTTGGGGAATCCGTCAACCGGATGGCCACGCGCCTCGAGGCCCAGCAGCACAGCCAGAAACGCTTCCTCGGCGACGTCGCCCACGAGCTTTGCTCGCCCCTCGCCCGCCTCCAGCTCGCGACCGGGATCCTCGCCGACCAAGCGCCCGCGGGCCTCCGCGACACCGTCGGCGACGCGCGCGAGGAGGTGCAGCAGATCAGCACCCTCGTGAACGAGCTGCTCGCCTTCACCAAGGCGGGGCTGCATCCGCGCACGGTCACGCTGACGCCGGTCGCCGTCGAGCCGCTCGCGCGCGAGGTCGTGGCCCGCGAGGCGCCGGGCCATCCGGTCGAGTTCGCGTTCCCGCCGGACCTGCGCGCGGCCGCTGACAACGATCTGCTGCGCCGCGCCCTCGCCAACTTGGTGCGCAACGCCGCGCGCTACGGCGGGCCGGGCAACCCGGTCACGCTCTCCGGCGCCACCGCCGCGGGCCGGGTCACGCTCGCGGTGGAAGACGAGGGCCCAGGCGTGCCGGCGGCCGACCTAGACCGGCTGGGGGAACCCTTCTTCCGGCCCGAGCTAGCGCGCACGCGCGAGGGCGGCGGGGTCGGGCTCGGCCTCGCAATCGTCCGCACGAGCGCCGCCGCCTGCGGGGGCGAGGTGCGCTTCGCCAACCGCAGGCCGCGGGGCTTCCGCGCGGAGCTGACGCTCGGCGCGGCCTGACCGGCCCCCGCCACCGGCTGGCGCCTAGCGTTCGAGGCGCCGGTACTTGATCCGCCGCGGCTGGTCGGCCTCGCGCCCGCGGCGGCGCCGGAAGTCCTCGAGGTAGCTCGAGTAGTTCCCGGCGTGCCAGAACACGGTGCTGTCGCCCTCGAACGCGAGAATGTGCGTCGCCACCCGGTCGAGGAACCAGCGGTCGTGCGAGACCACGACCGCGCAGCCCGCGAACTGCCCGAGGCCGTCCTCAAGCGCGCGGATCGAGTTCACGTCGAGGTCGTTGGTCGGCTCGTCGAGCAGCAACACGTTCGCGCCGCCGCGCAGCAGCCGGGCAAGGTGGACGCGGTGGCGCTCGCCGCCAGAGAGGATCCCAACCTTCTTCTGCTGGTCGGCCCCGGTGAACCCGAACTGGGCGCAGTACGCGCGCGCGTTCACCTCGCGCCCGCCCAAGCGCAGGAGTTCCTCGCCACCGCTGATCGCCTCAAAGATCGTGGCCCCGTCCGGCAGGCCGTCGCGCGACTGGTCAACGTGCGCCAGCTTCACGGTGTCACCTAGCCGAAGCGTCCCCTGGTCGGGTTGCTCGGCGCCCGTGATGAGCCGGAAAAGGGTGGTCTTGCCGGAGCCGTTGGGCCCGATGACGCCGACGATCCCGCCCGGCGGGAGGGCGAAGGAGACGTCCGTGAACAAAAGCCGGTCGCCGTAGGCCTTCGCGAGGCCGCGCGCCTCCACCACCAGCGTGCCGAGCCGCGGGCCGGGCGGGATTACCAGCTCGTACTCGCGCTCCTGGGTGGCGACGTCCTCGCGCAGCATCGCCTCGTACGCGTTGATGCGGGCCTGAGACTTGGCCTGGCGCGCGCGCGCCGACTGGCGGATCCAATCCAGCTCGCGGGCCATCGCTTTGCTCCGGCGATCCTCGGTGCGCTGCTCCACCGCGAGGCGCCGCTGCTTCTGTTCCAGCCACAAAGAATAATTGCCCTGCCACGGGATCCCGTGGCCTCGGTCTAGCTCAAGGATCCACTGCGCCACGTTGTCGAGGAAGTAGCGGTCGTGGGTCACCGCGATCACGGTGCCAGAGTAACGCGCGAGGTGCTGTTCGAGCCAGTGGACGCTCTCGGCGTCGAGGTGGTTGGTGGGCTCGTCCAAGAGCAGAATGGACGGTTTGCGGAGCAGGAGCCGGGCGAGGGCGACGCGGCGGCGCTCGCCGCCGGAGAGGGCGTCGACGGGCTGGTCCCCGGGCGGGCAACGCAGGGCCTCCATCGCCATCTCGACCTGCGGCGTGGTGTCCCAGGCGTCGAGGGCGTCGATCTTCTCCTGCAGTTCCCCTTGGCGCGTGAGGATGGCGTCCTTGGCCGCGTCGTCGGAAGCGGCGGCGAGCTCGTCCCAGGTGGCATCGTAGGCGGCGACCAGGTCGGCAAGGGGCCGCACCCCCTCCTCGACGCAGGCGCGGACGGTGGCGCCGGGGGTGAGGCGGGGTTCCTGCTCGAGGAGTCCGAGGGTATAGCCGGGCTCGAAGTGGAGGCGGCCCTCGATCTCGGGGTCTTCGCCGGCGAGGATGCGGAGGAGGGAGGACTTGCCGGAGCCGTTGAGGCCGAGCACCCCGATCTTGGCCCCGAGGTAAAAGGACAGGGAGATGTCGCGCAGGATCTCCTTGCGCTCGATCTTCTTGGAGACGCCGAGCATCGAGAAGATGATCGTCGGGGCGGCTTCGGGTTTGGGCACGCGGAGCGCTTACCGGGGTCCCGGGGGCAAGAGAAGCGGAAACTCGCGGAACTAGGGCGTTGCCGGCGCCGGCAGAGGCCGCCATCGGCCCAGATCCTCCCGTTCCCGCCCGGAAGCCCCTCCCCCGGTGAATCCGCTGCTGCGCTCGCTCGTGCCCGTCCCAGGCCTCCGCCTGGCCCCCGAGGGCCTCTGGCGGGCGGCCGGGCTGGTACTGACGGCGACGCTCTTCGCGCTGGTCCGGAGCAACAGTCACGACTGGGGCGGCGTGCTGACTTATGCCGCCTAACTGCTGGCCTGCGAGCTTCTGCCGGGCGCGGTGGTGCTGGCCTGGGTCGAACGGCGCCCAGTGGGTGGGGGGCTGCTGGCCCTCGCGCTGCCGGCGGGCTTCGCCCTCGAGGGGCGCAGGGAGACTTCGCTGACGAACCCGAGGCGGAGCAAGCGGTGGCTGTTCGTCAGCCCGACGTTCTTCCTCGGGATGGTCTACTGCTGAGCCCTAGAGCTCGCCAAGCACCGCTGGCACCGCGCGCCCGCCGGTGACCTGCGCCGCTACGCTTGCGTGGGCCGCGTCGAGGCCAGCGGTCTCGTTCCCCTCATCTGGACGCGGCTCCCCGCGGTCACCCGGGGCCTGCTGGCCACCGGCGCCCTCGTGCTGCTGCTCACGGTCGGGATGCAGGGCTCGCTCTGGTGGCGCCGGAACCTCCCCGGCCTCGACGAATGGGCCCGCGCCGCCAGCGACCTCCGGCCCGGCCCGGATATGCGGGACCTGCGGGAGGCGTTGCTCTGGATCCGCCAGCACACGGAAGCGGACGCGGTGCTCGCCCCCAATGCCTTCACCCCGGAGAACATGCGCCGCAACCACTGGGGCGCTCGACCGCACACTGCTGGGGGTGCACTTCTATTAACCGGCCCTCGCGGAACGCCGCCTCTAATTTGAGGGGCCGAACTACATCCTCGACACGACCAAGGCCTGGATCCGCGCCTACCTCGCGGCCAACTTCTTCTACGGCGGCCAGCCCCTCGAGTCGGGCATCGTCGCCACGGCCCCCAGTTAAGCGCTCATCGACCGCCACCTCCGCGACGGGGCGGCCGTCACGCTGCCCGTGGGCGCCCGCGTCTTCGCCAGCGACCGCTTCGAGGTCTACCGCCTGTCCCCGACGAAGCCCGAGAGCGGCGACGGCGGCCTCTGACCGCCGCGCCGACCGTCAGGCCCGCGGCCGGGACGGCTGATACAACGTCTGGTCGAGGTCCGCGGCGAGCAGGCGCCGGAAGGTGGGCAGGTCGCGCACCGCCCGCAGCGCGATCAATTGCCGCGCAAGGTTGCCGACCGCCGTGCCCTCCAAGGCGAAACTCACCACCGGCACGCCCGCGGCGTCGGCCGTGGCTTGGCACAGCAGGCGGTTGCGGGAGCCGCCACCCACCATCAGGATCCGCCGGAAAAGGCGGCCGGTCATCCGCTCGAACGCCCTCAGGGCATCCGCGTGGCCGCGTCCCAGAGAGTCGCAGATCAAGCGCACGTAACCCGGCAACCCGGCCGGAACCTTCAGCCGGCGCGCGCGCAGGTGGGCGTCGATCGCCGCGCGCATCGAGGTGGGATTGGTGAAGACCGCATCGGTCACCTGCAGCAACCCCGCCGGGGCGGGCAGCCGGCCCGCCGCGTTGATCAGGGCCGCCCATTCGCGGTCGTTGCCCGGCCGCCGGGCGAAATCCTTCAGCGTGCCCTCGAGGAGCCACAGGCCCGGCACATTGGTCAGCGGCCGGTAACGGCCGTCGGCGATGCGCTCGTTGGCCACCCGGGCCGCAAGCGCCTCGGGCCCGAGCACCGGGGTGTCACTCTCGAAGCCCAGGAGCGACCAGGTGCCGGAACTAAGGAAGGCGTCCCCGCCGGCCGGATCGGCCGGCATCGCGTCGTAGGCGCAGGCGGTGTCGTGCCCGGGCACGGCGATCACCTTGGTCCGGCGCAGCTGCGGCGCGGTCCCGGCAACCGCGGGCAGGAGCCGGCCGAGGGAGGCGCCCAGCGGCAGCGGCGGGGTGAACCAACCGGGGGGCAGACGGAAGTGGTCGAGCGTGGCCCGGGACCAATCGCGCGCGCGGACATCGATCAGCTGCGAGGTGCTCGCCACGGTGAACTCGTTCTCCATCCGGCCGGAGAGCAGGAAGTTGAAGTAGTCCGGGAGCAGCAGGCAGCGCGTGGCCAGGTCGGTGATGGCGGGGCAGCGCGCCACGGTCTCCGCCAGCTGCAGGGAGGTGTTGTAGAAGACGTTCGGGATGCCCGTGGCGGCGTAGATCCGCTGCAGGGCAGCAGGGGTCCGCGCCAGGCGGCCGAGCCCTTCCTGAGTGCGGGCATCGCGGTAGGCGTGCACCGGGAAGACGAGGCGGCCCGCGTCGTTCACCAGCGCGTAGTCCACGCCCCAGCAGTCGACGCCCACCGAGGACAGGACGGCCCCGCGGGGCAGGGCCGCGGCGGCCGCGCGGAGGCCCGCCTGCGCCTCGTGCCAGAGCGAACCGAGGTCCCAGTAGTCGTGCCCCGCGAGGCTGCGGAAGGCGTTGGGAAAGCGGTGGACCTCGGTGAGGCCGAGCCGGCGGCCGTCCCAACGGCCGAGGATCACGCGGCCGCTGGTGGCGCCGAAGTCGAGGGCGGCGGAGTAGACGGTACGGGGCATCGCCCGGAGTAAAGCTGCCGCCAGGGCGGCGTCACATAAAATTCGCGGGCGCCGGCCGGCCGGGAAAATCCGAGGAATCCCGTTGCCAGCGCCCCGCCGCGGCGCAGATTCCCTGACTTCTCCATGCTCAACCGCGAGCGCACTCCCCCCACCGGCCGCCGGGTCCAGCTGATGGCCACCTGCCTCTGCGACGCCTTCTATGACGAAGTGGCCGCCGCCACAGTCGAGGTGCTGGAACACGCCGGAGTTGAGGTCGCCTTTCCGGAGGGCCAGACCTGCTGCGGCCAGCCCGCGTTCAACGGCGGCGACTGGCCCGCCTCCCGCCGCGTCGTGCGCCACACGGTCCGAACTTTCGCTGGGGAGGACCCGGTCGTCGTCCCCAGTGCCTCCTGCGCTGCGATGCTGTTTCACGGGGCGGTGCTGGAATTCGAGCGCGAACCCGACGCCTCCGCGGTCGAGGCCCTCGGCCGCCGCACCTGGGAACTCGCCGACTATCTCGTCAACGGCCTCGGCGTCCGCACCTGGCCCGGCCGCTTCCCGGCGAAGGTCGCCCTGCACCGCTCCTGCCACTCCCGCGGCACCGACAGCGTCGCCGCCGCCCTCACGCTCCTCCGCTCGATCGCCGGGGCCGAGCTGATCGAGTTCGGCGAGGCCGAGCAATGCTGCGGCTTCGGCGGCACCTTCGCCGTGACCTTCCCGCACCTCTCCGGCGCGATGGGCCAGCTGAAGCTGGAGCAAGTCCGCGCCGCCCAGCCCGACGTCTACGTCTCGGCCGATATGAGCTGCCTGATGCACCTCGGCGGCCTCGCCGCCCGTGAGGGCCGGCCGATCCGCACGCTCCACCTCGCCCAGGTGCTCCGCGACGCCCTCCGGGGCGGGGAGGCCCAGCCGTGAGCGTCCAGGCCATCGACCGCTTTGCGGCCGACCTCCCCGCGGACAAGCGCGCCTCGGTCTACCAGAGCACCAAGACCACCCACGAGAAACGCACGCGCCTGCTCTTCGACCAGTTCGCCGATCCGGACCGCCTCCGGGCCCTCGCCGGCGAGATCAAGCAGCACGCGATCGAAAACCTCGACACCTACCTGCCGCAGGCCGAGGCCCGCCTCCGCGCGAACGGCGCCCAAGTCCACTGGGCCGGCACCGGCGAGGCCGCCTGCGCCCTTGTACTCCGCATCATGCGCGAGCGCGGCGCCACCAAAATGGTGAAGGCCAAGACGATGGTCAGCGAGGAGATCGAGCTCGCCGACTACCTCGGCCGGCACGGGGTGGAGGCGGTCGAGACCGACCTCGGCGAGTTCATCGTCCAGATCGACCACGACCACCCCAGCCACATCGTCCGGCCGATCATCCACAAGAACCGCCGCGAGATCGCCACCAGCTTCGAGCGCGAGGGGCTGGGCGCCTACAACGACGATCCCACGACGATCACCCGCCGCGCCCGCCACCACCTCCGGCACAAGTACCTCGCGGCCGACGTCGGCCTCACCGGGGCGAACTTCCTTTCCGCCGAGAGCGGCCGCATCGCCCTCGTCACCAACGAGGGCAACTCCCGCTTCAGCGTCGCCGCCACCCGCTGCCACATCGTCCTCGTCGGGGTCGAGAAGATCGTCCCGCGCGACCGCGACCTCGGCATCCTGCTGAACCTGCTGGGCCGCTCCGCCACCGCTCAGGACCTCACGGTCTACACCGAGTTCATCTCCGGCCCCCGCGATCCCGCCCAGCCCGACGGACCCGAGGAGATGCACGTCATCTTCGTCGAC
>Ga0163212_1000476_pt1 | contig 17765 bp, 13 predicted proteins | sample Malawi_45m_30L_FD_113532 | JGI IMG/M metagenome (GOLD analysis project Ga0163212, IMG submission 113532) | Freshwater microbial communities from Lake Malawi, Central Region, Malawi to study Microbial Dark Matter (Phase II) - Malawi_45m_30L | ecosystem: Environmental > Aquatic > Freshwater > Lake...
AACTAAACTCCGCCGGCGGCAGCAGCTTCCGCACAGCCCTCACCGGACAAATGCCCGACATCCAGATCAATCACGACGAACCAGACCGCCGCTACAATTACTACTACAGAAACCCAACAGAAAACCAGCTGCGCACATGGCCGGCATTCAGCCTGACCCCCAATCTCTCTCCCGAAACACCCGGCCTGTGCACCGTGTCCGTGCCGATTTCACCATGGGGTGAAAGACATCTGCGGGCTGTCGATTTTCGACGCGTCAATTCACCGCTGCAACTCAAGCTCGACTACCTGCCCGAAAACCAAACCGGACCGCTGCAGGGGCAGTGGCAAGTCCAGGTCACCGGCACCTCAGCCTGGCGACCCGCGAATATCACCCTGAAAATGGAGATTCGCCATGTGCGACAGACAGAAAACGGCGCACTCAGCCCCGACCAGCTGACCTCCACACTAAGCATCCCCTTCAGCAGCAAAACAGACGCGCCCGAATGGACCGCAGAAGTCCCCGCAACCAAACTTTCCTGGACGCCACAGCAGATCGCCAGCTGGATTCGCTCAGATCAGCAAAACGAACTGGCCCCCGGAATGGCAGTCCTTTGGCTGGAAGGCTCCGTGCTGGAACCGGCAAATCTGAAGCCTGATGAGGCTGCTACCGAATTCACGGAAGTTGCTGAAACTCAGCACCGATTCATTTACCAGACCCCGCAGTCGCTGATCCCCGCAGCATGGCTGAACCTGCTAAGAACGGCCCCCTGAAGCCCGCACACAAGTCAGCCATCCCTGTCCTGCCCACGAGCCGGATTCTTCCAGGCCCACGTGTCGTCCTCGCGCAGCCGCAAATAACTCTGATACCGAATCATCGGTATCAGACCCTCCGCCACCGCCGCCTTCACACCACAATGCTCTTCGTGAATATGTGAGCAGTCCGGGAAACGACACCACGGAATGAATGGACGAAACTCTACGTAATAACCGTCCACTTCCTCCTGAGCCAGATCCCATAACTCAAATTGACGTATCCCCGGCGTATCACAAACCCACCCGCCGGCTGTCAAAGGCACCAGTCGCGCACGCCGCGTTGTGTGCGTCCCCTTGTGACTCCAGTCACTGACGTCCGCTGTCGCCAGCCCCAGCGCCGGATCCACAGCGTTCAGCAATGATGACTTTCCCACCCCGCTCTGTCCGCTCACCGCCGTCTGACGCCCGGACAGCAGCGTCCTCAGCTGCGCAATCCCCTCACCCGTCCGAATACTGGCCAGCACCACCGTATACCCCGCACGACCATAAGCCCGGACATGCGGGAGCAGGGTTCGAGTGTCCACGAGGTCGCTTTTGCTGATGCAGATGATGGGCATAATGCCCCGCTCCTCTGCACACACCAGATAACGATCCACCAGCTGCGGCCGAAACTCAGGATCAGCAGCCGCATTCACGATCAGCACCTGATCAATGTTGGCCACCAAAATGTGCTCACGCCCATGACTGCCGCGAGACAGCACGCCGTAACGTGGCTCAACACGCTCAATCACGCCCTGGCCGGCATCGCCCTCCTGACGAAACAGCACACGATCACCCGTGACCACCACATTCCGGGCATCTCGAGCCAGTGAACGCAGGATGCCGCGAACCGAACACGAATACTCGCGACCAGAATCATCACAACGAACCAGAATGTGCAGCCCGATAAAACTGACGACCCGACCACGCTGACACGTCGACTCGTCCACAACCCGCAACAGCTGATCACCCTCCGCCCGCACACCAACCATCGTGCGGCGACGGAACAGATCGCCCCGCGATGTCACACGCTCCTGACGTGAAACATCCTCAGCCGCCTCCTGATCACTCAGCAGGTCATGCGTCAGATTCTGCTGGCGGGCGCGAGCCTGCTTGTTGCGACGCAGATCCACCCGCACCTTATCACCGTAGTTCTTCGGTCGATGATGCTTGCGTCCCTTGTCCGCCATTACCCGCGCCCCTTACGGACCAAATATGCGGCACTACAGAATTGCAGCACCCTTCACCTGAATTCCCTTCAACTGCATCTTCAGCTCTTCCACGTTCGGCGAAATTTCAAATGCCGCCTCACGACTGATAATTTCACGCATCACAAAGTCATACAGACTGTCGTTGAACAACTGCATGCCTTCCGTCTTGCCAATGCGGATCGCCGCCCACAGCTTCTCGTCCTGCTCCTCCATCACCAGCTTGCGAACCGTCGGATTGAAACTCATGATCTCGACAATCGGAACACGCGGAGGCACGTCCACAATCGTCTTCAGCAGCTTCTGTCCCACGATGCACTTCATGTTCATCGCCATACTCGCGCGAATCGCCTTGTGCATGTCAAATGGAAACAGGTCCAAAATACGCGAAATCGTACCGGGGGCCCCCGGAGCGTGAATGGTTCCAAACACCAGGTGCCCCGTTTCAGCCGCATGAATGGCCGTCTCAAAGGTCTCCCGGTCTCGCATCTCACCCACCAGCATAATATCGGGATCCTCACGCACCGCATGCTTCATCGCGATGTGAAAGTCAATCACGTCCTGACCAATCTCTCGCTGGTTGATCAAACACTTGTCCGACGTGTAAATGAACTCAATCGGGTCCTCGATCGTCAGAATATGCTTGTTCATATTCCGATTGATCCAGTCCAGCATCGACGCAATCGTCGTACTTTTGCCGGAACCCGTCACACCCGCCAGCAGCACCATCCCCTGGTCATACCGACAGTGCTCAACCATGCAGGCCGGCAGAAACAGCTTTTCAAAGGGCGGAATCGAGCGTTCAATTTTTCGCGCTACCATGCCGACCTTGCCAAGCTGAGTCAGCAGGTTCACACGGAAACGCCACGGATCATTGTCCGCCGAAACGACCTTCGAAAAGTCAGCCCCCCCGTTCATATGAAAGATATCAAGATTGCGCTGGTCCATCATCGGGAACGTCAGCTCAATCATCTGGCTTTCACTGATCGGTGGCATCTCCAACTCACGCAGACCACCACGAATACGAAAAATCGGCGGTCGCCCCACCTGCAAATGAATGTCAGAACACTTGTGCTTGATCGCCATCCGGAAAATCTTGTCAATCTCCAGATCTTTACGAGGATCAAACGTAGATTTTTTCCAGTCAGCTATCAGCACCATCGGTTTTGCCCCGAAAATCTTCGCCCGCTGTAATTACCAATCAAGCCCGGACTCAACAGTCGGCCCAGACCCCGTTATACCAGGTTCCAGAGACTCGTGCAGCATTCCAGCCCCGAAAATTCAATCGCCCCGCAACAAGTTCCACCTGTTCATCGGTCACAATACGCCGCACAAATCGCTGATTTTCATCTGTTTCAGCCCAGCCCAATCGGCAGTGACACCGAAAATCGAGTCCCCCGGCCAGGCTCGCTCTCACACACAATCTGTCCCCGATGAGCCTCCACGATCCGACGCACCGTCGGTAATCCCAGACCACTGCCGCCCGAACGAGTCGAAAAGAAGGCCTGAAACATCTTGCTGCGAGTCTTCTCGTCCATCCCCCGACCCGTGTCAATCACCTCCAAGACCACCGCTCCCGCTCGCACCCGAGTCAACAATTCAATTGAACCACCCTCCGGCATCGCCTCCAACGCATTGCGGCACAAATTCGCCAGCGCCTGCCGCATCAGAGCCCTGTCCAGCGGCACCGGCGGAAGATCACTGTCCAGATGAGTCCTTAACTCCACATCCGCAGCCTCCGCCTGCGCCTCCAGAAACCCCACATACTCCGAGACCACATCGTTCAGCTGCCCCTCCTCCAAATGCAACTCGCCAGCCCGAGCAAACTGTAGAAAAGCATTCAGAATCTCCTCCAGATTCCGACACTCAGCACGCAAACTGCCAATTCGCCGCAACATCCTGCGACCACGAGGCGAATCATCCTCACCCAAATCCTCTGCCAGCAGCTCCAGATTCATCCCAATCGTCGAAAGCGGATTACGAATCTCATGCGCCAGTCCGCCAGCCAGCGTCGCCAGCTCAGTATTCTGAGCACGCAAGAGCTCCCGCTCTCGCTCCCGAGATTCATCCATATCAAACACTCCCCACCGAAAACGCTGCCGACCACAGCCACACCCTATAAAAAGAGCCCGGCAGATCGTTCTGCCGGGCTCCGTCTTTACGAGCAGATTCTCACTCGTCGTCACCACCAGCGTCGGCCTTCTTCGCCAGCAGCACCGCTTTCCGCGACAACCGCACGCGATTCTGATCGTCCACCGAGATCACCTTCACTTCAAACACGTCGCCAATCTTCACCACCTCAGACGGATGCTTCACGAAACCGTCCGACAGTTCGCTGACGTGACACATGCCGTCCTTGCCCGGAGCAATCTCAATAAAAGCACCAAAGTCCTTAATCGAAGTCACCTTGCCGGTGTAAACACGGCCCGGCTGAATCTCTTCACAAAGAGCCTCCACGCGAGCCAGAGCGGCGTCGGCAGACTGAGCATTCGCGGCGGAAATCGTCACTGTTCCGTTTTCCGCGATGTCAATCAATGCCCCAGACTCCTCCTGAATCGCCCGGATCGTCTTGCCGCCAGGACCAATCAAAAGACCAATCTTCTCTGGATTGATCGATGTCTGCACCAGCTTCGGAGCTGTGGCAGAGACGTCCGTGCGAGGACGACGGATCGTCGTCAGCATCTGACGCAGCAGCTCCTTGCGGGCACGCAAAGCCTGCTCCAGAGTATCACGGATGATCGCCTCGCTGATCCCCGCAATCTTTAGGTCCAGCTGAATCCCCGTAATTCCTCGACCCGTACCCGCCACCTTGAAGTCCATGTCACCAAAGTGGTCCTCGTCACCCATGATGTCCGTCAGCAAGGTGTACTTGTCGCCCTCCGACACAAGCCCAATGCTGATCCCGGCCACCGGCTGAACAATCGGCACACCCGCATCCATCAGCGACAGCGTCGCTGAGCAGACCGACGCCATCGAACTGCTGCCGTTGGACTCCAGAATGTCAGAAATCACCCGGATGGTGTAAGGGAACTTCTCAGGAGCCGGGATCACCGGTGCCACTGAACGCTCCGCCAGACAACCATGGCCAATCTCACGGCGCCCCGGACCACGCACCGGCTTGCACTCGCCCACCGAAAACGGCGGGAAGTAATAGTGCAGCATGAACCGCGATGCCTCTTCACCAAACAAGCCGTCAGACTTCTGCTGATCGCGAGTCGTTCCGAGAGTCACCGTGGCCAGCGACTGAGTTTCACCGCGAGTAAACAGGGCAGAGCCATGCACGCGCGGCAAAGTCCCCACAGCCGTACTGATCGCTCGCAGATCCGAAATCTCGCGACCGTCAATACGACGGCCCGCCAGAATCTGATCACGCACCACACGCTCCTCCAGATCATGGAAGGCATTGGCAAACTGAGCCTTCGTAAGACCACTGGCCGTGACCTCAGACTCGTTCGGGAAGTGCTTTTCAATCAGCGACTTCTTCAAAGCACGCACACGCTCAGCACGCTCCTGCTTCATCTTCGCCGTCTTGGCTTCCGTCAACGCCGCATACGCCTCAGACTTCAAAGTCGCGTAGAACGGATTCTCAGCAGGCTCGGCAATCACCGGCAGATCAATTCCAGCTTCAGACACCAGCTGCAGCTGCAGCTGACACAACGCCTGAATGTGACGATGAGCAAACATGATGGCATCACCCATCTCCTTCTCTGGAATCTGCTGACCAAAACCCTCGATCATCAGAACAGCATCACGAGACCCGGCGACAACCAGATCCAGCTTGCTCGTCTTCATCTGCTCGACGGTCGGCATCAGAACCAGCGACTCGCCCTCCATCCCCACTCGCACCGCAGCAATCGGACCACGAAATGGCAGACCCGATACCATCAGCGCTGCACTGGCCGCCGTAATGCTCAATACGTCCGGGTCATTCACCCCGTCGCAGGACATCACGTTCGACATCACCTGGACTTCGTCAAAGAAGCCCTTCGGAAACAGCGGACGAATCGGACGGTCCGTCAGCCGGCTGGTCAGAATCTCGCGAGTCGTCGGGCGACCCTCGCGCTTCAAATATCCGCCAGCAAAACGACCGGCCGCAGCCAGACGCTCACGATAATCAACCGTCAATGGGAAAAAGTCCGTCCCGGGTCGCGAAGGACCACTCTGGGACGCACAGAACACACTGGTGTCACCAAACTGCAACAGCACCGCTCCAGATGCCTGCTTCGCAAGTTCACCCGTCGTAATACTGAACTTCTGACCCGCAAATTCCGCTTCTACCGTTACCTTCTTCACAACACATCCTCACCCGGACCAGCCGGAATACCGACCGGAACCGCGCCAGGCTACTCTTCCAGATCCCTCTACCACTCCAGCAACTTCACGACATCAGATCCGCATGCAGCCAACTGCAATCACTGACAACTCAAAGTCACCGACAGGAAGCGGTAATCCGCTACGAGCCTGCGGCCCCGATCAAAAACTGACAAACCCTCAAACAACCAACCTGACACGTATCAGACTGTTACTGACCCTCACGCCCGCAAATTCGCAGGCCCTCACACTTTCCAAACCACAAAACCCAAATCACATCCAACAACACTCTGCCGCTTACCAGAAACACTCGGGGCGTCGCCGATTCTCTCCAACAACGCCCCGCACTTCGTCACTTTCGGATGTTCAGGCGACCAATGATCGACTGATACCGAGCCACACTCTGCCGCTTCAGGTAATCCAGCAACTGCCGGCGACGACTGACCTTGCTCAGCAGACCACGACGCCCCGCGTAGTCCTTCGGGTGAGTTTGCAGGTGCTCAGTCACAGCCTGAATCTCAGCCGTCAGAACCGCAATCTGCACCTCAGGCGAACCCGTATCGCCCGGCTGCAATGCATACTGGGCCAACACCGCCACCTTGTGCTCAGGACTAATCGACATCTTCTGCTTTCCCCGCTTTTTCACCGGCCGCACGCCGGGTACACCTCCGCCAGTCAATACCAGCAGGCACGTGACCTGGAACGACGAACGGCCAAACCTGCGTCTCAACTGCAGCCGCATACTCTGCGGCTACCAGCCCGGCGCTCGAAATACCGCCGAGAGCAAACCCGACGCTCGGTTCCTATTATGCCCGGAAATGCTCCGGGAATCAATCCAAAACCATCCTCTCGGCCGTTCCGGCCCCGCCATTCACCCGAAATCTGGGCAAAACCACCGTTTTTGCAGACTTTCCGATCCCAGAACTCACTTGTGGTGCTCGTGCTCCTTAAACAACACATGCTCCCGATCACCACCCGCCACAACCCAGGCCAGCAAATCGAGAATTTCTTCACGAGTCAGTTTGTTCAGTACACCCTTCGGCATAATGCTCACTTCACTCGCACTCCGCTCCTCAATCTCTGACTTCTTCACAGCGACCAGTTTGTCAGGCGCAGCCGGGTTGTCCAGAACCTTCAACTCCCCGCCAGCATCCTCCAGCACCAGCCCCGTCACCACCTTGCCAGAACTCAGCACAATCACACTGGACTGATACTTCGGCTCAATCTTCTTCGACGGATTCAGAATGTGGTCCAGAATGTCCATTCGCGAATACTCCGCCGGCAGCTTCGCCAGATCAGGCCCCACCGCCACGCCCTGGCCATTCATACGATGACAACCCACACAGGCCGCCGCCCTGAACAACTGCTGGCCCACCGCAAAACTGTTCGCACGATGCGTCAGATGCATCACATCACCCGCCAGATCGTCCAGCTGCCATTCCGTGTTTCGGCCCAGATACTTTAGTAACTCGTCCTTCTGCTCCAGCTTTGCTGCCGCCAGATAACCTGCCGGATCCGTCTCATAACCCCGTAAATCAGACACCACATACAACGCACCATACATGCGACGCCAGTGACCTGGATACGTACAAACATACGGGTAAATTCCAGGTTCGCTCGGTGTCTCAAAATAAACGGAAGCCACTTTCCCCGGCTGCACCAGTTCGCTCGCCGCCAGCACACTGCCCGTACTTGGCACAAAACCTCGCTCCGCAGCATCCGCATCCCGCCCCGTCGATTCCGCCAGCTCGCCCACCGCCGCCATCGTTCCCGGCTTCACGATCGCCAGATTGTGCGGCATGTTGTCCGTGTTCGACAAACGGAACTCCACCGGTCGACCAGCCTGCACCGCCACAATCTCACGATCATAAATCATTCTCTCAGGAACCGTACCCAGCGCTATCAGTGGCACCACCACCTCACTCAGCTGACGCTCCAGCGACAGCCTCGCCTCACCGGAAAGTCGCTTGCCCGCTGCCTCCGCCAGCCCCACTGCCACTAAACCCGCAGCAGAATTTCTCCGCCGTGGCTCAAGCCCCGACAGATATTTTACCGCCCCGGCACCCAACACTGCCGCCTGAGCCTCCGGACGACGATCCTCAGGAATTGCCGCAAGAGCAGTCAGCACACTGCCGGTCGATGCGCCCGACTGGAGCAGCCCAGCCAGCACCGCCGTCTTCTCCGCTTCAAAACCTGGCAGCTGCGATAATGCCAGAATCCCAAGGTCCTGCAGCGTCTGCTCCGCAGCAGTCACCAGCACCTCAGCCGGCAGCTCCTGCTTTCGCAGACCCGGACCCGACCAGCTCATACCCAAACCATCTCCACCGCCATTGTCAAAATAAGTTGCCACTATCGGATGCAATCCCGGCTCAAGCCGCACCTCACCACGCTTCTCCACAATCCCGTGCAAACCGTCATTGTCGATCAGCAACTCGCCATTGATGTAAAAACGCGAACCATCGTCGGAACTGATGAAGAACACATAACGACCAGCTTTCTCAATCCGAATGTGGCCGCGAAACATCAGGGCAAAGCCGTCACGAGTCTTAAGGATCGGCTGATCCATCACGATCTTCTCAGCCACTCCACTCGCCGACGGCGTCAACGCCTCCAGCGTTTCCCTCGCCACGTTCGCCGGATTCGGAGCATAAAAATCCACCCGCAAACCCGGCTGTACCAGTTGCGCAGCACCCCGACTGCCCTCCAGCGCTGGCAACAGCGCCGCCAGCTTTGGAAACAGTGCAGCCTGGGCCGATTTGGATGTCACCAGTGGCAATGCCCGCAACACGTCCTCGCGAGTCAACTGGTCCTCGGCCATCGCAGCAAACACCGCATCGCCATTGCCGTCAGCACTGATCCAGGCAGACAGCGCCACCCGGCGAGTCTCTGCTGAACGAGCAGATTTCGCCAGTTTCACGATTCGATCGCGGACCCGCACCAGTTGATCGGCAGGCTGAGCCGCCAGCAGACGACTTAGACTGTTCAGAACATTCACACTGGCCTTCGCATTCAACTCCTCAATCAACGCGAATAACTCCTCCGTTTCCGCCACCTTCCGCACACCAGCCAGTCCCGTCAGCGCAGCCCGCAAAGTCTCCTGTGGCACACTCTCACGAGTCAGTATCGCTCGATAAACACCTTCCGTCTTCTCCATCTTCAACAAATCTTCCACACTAGCATTCGACAGCGCATAAGCCTCGGCATTCCGACTCAACTTCCCGCCGGCAGCCAGCACTCCCCGCACCGCCCCATCCAGATCAATCACCCCACGCGCCTGCTGAATGACAAATGTGAGCTGTTGATCCTGCTCAGTCTGCATCGCCGCAAATAAAATCTCTGCCGCCAGCGGCCCGCGAGTAAAGGATGCGGCAACCACCGCCTCAGCACGCACCTGCGGAGATGCATCCACTGCCCGCTTCAACAACAACCTCTCCCAGGCCTCCACATCCAGCACAACTGCTGACTCGTCCAGCACCACCGGTATCGTCCGACCCGGACCAGACTCTGCCGCCGCTGATTTCGATACTGCTTGCTTCCGCCACGACACGTCCCGGGCCAAATCCCGCAACACACGAACCGCAGCAGCACGAGCATCCTCCTGAGGACTCTCCAGCAGCCCCTGCAACAACTCAAAATCCGTCCGCCGGGTCCGCTGAGTGGCCCACAGCGCTTCCACCAGCGACCTCGCGTCTTTTGCAACCTCAGGCAGCATTCCCTTGCGCCAAGCAGACACAGCCGCAGCTACCTCCGACTGGTCCCGCCCCGTCAACTCCAGACGCGCACGATAACGTTCCGCCAGCACCGGCGAACCCAGAGATCGAACCACCGCATCTGTTGCAGCCTTGCTCAGTTGCAACGTCGGCTGCACCGGACGCCCCTCCGCCGTAACCCGGTAAACACGCCCATGCAGATGGTCACGACTGGGATCCCGCAGATTGTGCTGCATGTGGCCAATGATCGGATTCTGCCAGTCCAGCAAATACAACGCACCGTCGCCACCAATCTCCATATCACTGGGTCGAAAATTCTGATCCGACGAATACAGAATCGGTTCCACTTCGCGAGCAAAAAATCCGGCACCACGCTTCTCAAACCGATACTGCGTTACCCCCTGAAAACCAATCACATTCGCAATCAGCAGATTGCCACGGTTCTCCTCCGCAAAATGCTGACTGTCCAAAATGCAAATCGCCGGCACCGGACGCACTCGCTTTTCGTACAGTTGCGCCGGAGCCCCCCGGCCCGGCATCCCAATAAAGTTCCCCGTTCCGCCAGTTCCATCAGTCGCAAACTGATTGCCCCACTGGTCAAACACATCTCCATGCGGATTCGGACCAATCGGAAAATGAAAATCAATGTCAAACGTCACCGGATCCCACTCATAAACACCAGTCCCGCCAGTCCCAAACCGCTTCGTCGGCCCCCATGGAGTCTCAAAGTTCTCAGCATGGAAAATTCCCCGTGAAAAATAAAACTTGCCCGCCGGACTCATCACAAACGCGTTGGCCGTGTGATGCGTGTCCGCAGAATCCAGACCATGGAAAATCCGCTCCCGAACATCGGCCCGATCGTCACCGTCCGTATCCTTCAAAAACCAGATATCAGGAGCCATCGCGACCAGCACGCCCCCGTTCCAGAACTCAAACCCAGTCGGGTTATGCAGACCATCAGCAAAAGTAATGCAGCGATCCGCCACACCGTCCACATTGTCGTCCGGAAGAATCAGTAGCTTGTCGTTCATCGCCTCCAGAGGATTCCAGTGCGGATACGTCGGCCAGGCAGCCACCCATAGGCGACCATCCGGATCCACCGCACTCTGCACAGGATTCACCAGATCCGAAAACATCTCCTCCGATGCAAACAGATTGACCTTCATCCCCGCATGCACCGTCATCTTCTCAATCGCCTCGGCCCCGCCCAGAAACTTGTGACGGCCACCCTCCAGTTCGCCCGGCTTGTTCGTCCTGACCTCCAGTGGCTGCGGCAGACCAGCGTCGTCAGGCTCCGACTGCTGACCGTTTGCCGCTGCCCAGATCACAGCGTCCCGCCGCGCTGTCATCTCAGTCAAAATCTCCAGCTCACGCTGCATCACCACAAAATTTGTCTGCCCCTCAACAAACTGCAGGCCCGAACGACCGCCAAAAACACTATAGCCGTCCGTCGCCCGATACACGTTGTGCCAGTACAGGTTCTTCGCCAGCACTGCCCGACGAATCAAAAGCAGTCTGTCCGCTGGCAGCGACCCCGGATTCACTACAAATGCCGACCGCACAATCGCTTCCGCAGCCACCCGATTGCCCCTGTCATTCAAATGCACACCGTTCAGTGTCAGTTCGCCGGCAGCTGCCCTCGCCGCAGCCGATTCCGAAACAGCCCGACCAAACCGATCACGCTGCACGCCCGCCAGATTTCGCACCACACTGCCGTCCCAGGCTGCCTGCGCAGCAGCTTGACGAGTCGCCTCGAAGAGATTCACAAAAGGCAAACCCAGCTCTGCAGCCACCCGGGCCATCTCAGCCGTGTATAGCTCCAGACTGGCGTTCGCCTCAGAACCGTCCGGCAGCTCGGCTAGCCGCAAATCCTCAAACCATGTCGGGGAACACAGCACCACCTGCGGAGCACTCCGGCCGTTAAATTGCTGCCCCTGAACCTGCTTCACGAAAGCCGTCAGCTCCCCCCGGAATTTCTCCAGACCCTCAGCTCCCGCCCACGACTCATTGTAACCAAAACACGCAATGATGACGTCCGCACGAACCTTGGTCAGCCACTCATCCGGACTGCCAAAATTGTCCGATCGCGGTCGCTCTGTCAGTGAATCACCACTAAAACCCAAGTCCCGCAGCACTAGCTTGTGCTGCGGATATGCCGCCTGCAGCAGCGTCTCCAGCCAGCCGGCATGCTGCATCCGATCAGCCAGAGTATTGCCGATGACCGCGATCCGAGCCTCAGGCTGCAGCCGCACCGTATGCTGAGCCTGCAGCAACGACGGGCTGAACTGCAGACACAAATACACCAGCAGCAGTCGCCACACTCGCAGCGACCACGCAGAATCAAAGGAAAGCAGAGCAGCAGAGCAGGGCAGGGACAGCGGATATCGCATGGGAAGACTCCGAGGCAGGATGCGGAAGCTATGGATTCCGAGGGTCAGCATCTCAGGTTCGGCCGACTAGTCAAGCGAAGAACTATCCCGCCCAGCCAAACAAAAAAACGCTTCGTGGCCTCCCCCCGGAACCACGAAGCATTCTCAAACCCCAGCACGAACACTCAGCCACCGTAACCGGAGCCATTCCCCTAAAAGTAAACACTGGCACCCGCCCTTGGCTCGTCATTGTGCATACCCCGAAGGTAGTCGTAGTCAACACTTGAACAATGAGCCGTCCAGGAACCAGCGAACGTGCGGAAATGCCCTAAAATCTTCAGTTCTTCGCCCCCATAAACCGTCGCTACGTCAGACTGGCAGGCATCCGTTCGATACTGTGCCTTGCCGTGCACACGGTGGATCTGGTACGAGCCCCCGGAAATGTATATCGGACAGGCATCCGCAGTCTTGTTGCGATACACCCAGCGCTCCACTGCCCCCACCTTCGGCGACTCCACGCATGACTTCGCATCATACTGACGTCAGTTGACCTGATAGCCACCCCCGGGCGACTCGATGTCAAAATACCGAGTCGTCTCGCAGTCCGTGAGTTTCAGAATGCGGTGCGGACGCAGACAGTCACCATGCTTCACCGTCCCACAGTTCTTCTACTTCGATCCCTCAACCACAAACTTCAGCCATGGAATGCAGCCACAGCCATAACGGTCGTCATCACACTTCTGGTCGTCAGGACGATAACCCTTCGATTTGTCGACATAGCCATAACTGTCCCTCGAACCCATGCCGTAACCAAAGCCATAGCCCTGCTTGTCATCACGGTCGTAATCACGTCCGTCATGGTCACCGTCGTAGCTGTCGCCGCAGCGAGGATTTCCGCTGGGCCGGCAGTCGTACGAGTACGTCAGACTGCTGCAGGGATGAATCTCCTGCACACAGTGACTGAACTTAATCGCCACGTCGGCACGTTCGCCAGGACACAATACCTCGCAGTCCTCTTTCACCGCGTTGTTGTAAAGGCACGAATCCTTACCCAGCTTCGTAAACGGCTGCACACCGCTCAGTCTCAACTCAAGAAAACGAGCATTGCAGCCGTTCAACGGCTGCAGGCGATACTTCTGCAGCTCCACCTTCAAAAACGGCTGCACACGACCATTTGCAAGCCACCCATCCCCCAGCGGCCCGTTATGATCCAGCAGCTTGTAAAATAATGTCCCGTCCGAATTGAATTTTCGATCCTGCAGAGCCAAAGGAATGTCATACGACGCTCGAGGCAGCACGTTGCGACGAACCAGATCACACTCCAGTTCATGAGTCAGCAGGTAAAATCCCGCCAGACCAGACCACACTTTGGGACCCGCCACGTCCATCGCATGATCATGCAGCCACATCGTGCTGGGACTCTCCGTAAAATCAGGCTCCCCATTCAGCAGCGGTAAAGTATTCGGGTAGTAATAATCCCGTGCTCGCCCCGGCAGAACATAAACATTCGGATAGTCATCCGCATGAGCCGGACCGTGCCCCCCTTGCAGATGAGTCGTCAATTCCACGTCCAGCTTATTGTAAGTTCGCACAACTTACGGCTGGCCAACTCGCGAACGAATCGTCGGACCACGTATCGATCCGCCATAAGCGTAACGAGGAATCTTCACGCCCGGAACATACTCATTCAAAACTCGCCGCACCCGAAGATCGAAATATCAAGTCGGATGGGTCTCATACAACGGAATATCCGGAAACCCAGCATATCGCCGCTCGAAAAACTCCGGAGCAATCCAGTGAAAAACAGCACCCGGCTGCCACGGAGCCACACCCTCCGATGTCGGCGCAAGATCCACAGATATCGCACACGCCTGCGTAAACGGAATATAATTTCCCGGCAGCACCATCGCGGCAGCCAATGCTCTGCCAGACCGCACGCCAGGCGAACGAACCGCCGCACCACCTGACCCCATGCCCGTCGCCGGACGATTCGGAGGCCCCGCAATACCGGCAGCTAACCCGCCACCAATCGCAGCCAAACCCGCACCACGATTCAACACACCGTGGCGACTACCCCGTTCTTCCATCTCCGCACCCGCTCCCAGATTCAATGCCGCAAAATCCCGCCGCAACCACACACCTCTGGGAACTTCGCAACCAGCATGCCGGAAAAATTCTTTTCCCCACCCCCCCAAAAAAGAAATGCAACAATCCCCTGAAAACACGACGCAGGGAAATCGCCGCCATAGTGACAGGCAAGTAAAGCTTTACTTGCACCGCAACAGACTGTTCAAAAACACAGTTCCCTCGACACCCAAGAGATTACTTACCAATTCCGACATATCCGACACTTCCTGCACAAACCCAGTATCAGGCAGGCACGTTCAATAAGTTCCACACAAATGTGAACTGCGACTACGGACCATTTGCCCGCTCAACACTGTCAGTGAATGATTGACAAAGTGTAAAGGGGTAGATTCCCGCCCCCCCCGGCCTCCAGGTCGCAACATGTCTGACACAAACCTCCTCAAATCGTCAGCACCAGGCTTTATCGATCTCTCGCTCCGCCGATAACGCGTCCGAAGGAGTCGAGCGTCGGCAGTTTCGCGACGGCGATCGCTCACTCCGCCCAGAAGTTGCCGAGCTGGCAGACGCCATCGCCGACTACAAAATCAACCATCGCCGCCGCTTCATCACCTTCAAAAAACTCTGCGACGTCATGATGTCCCTCGGCTACCACCGCTGATCGCACGCTATAGACTGCTCAATTGACCAACAGCCCGCTGCCACACAGCAGCAGGCCTGAACCTTCGGTATACAGTCGCTCAGCGCACAGGTCGGAACAGATCCACACGATCATGCGTCGTGTACAGTCGCCAGTCGCTGCCATCATGAATCAGCATCCCGCTCGACCGATTCTCCGATAACGGTCGCAATGGCTGCCCCAGGCGTCGCCACTTCACCAAATCACTCGACTCGGCCAGAAACGGTACCCAGCGGCGAGGCTTCTCGGTGTCGCCCGTGCCATGCAGAACAGCTACATACCGATCACCCAGCTTTTGCACCTGATTCATGGCAATCATCTGAGAACACCAGGGCTCAGGCCCCGGTACAATCACCGGCTCATCGCTGACATTCGTCCATGTCTTCAGATCCCCTGACTCAGCCAGCCAAACCCCCAGATCACGTCGCTCATAAAGCAAATACCAGCGACCGTCCCGATACAGGCCGTTCGGAGTCCCAAATGGGCCAGGCGGAATCGGATTGCCATCCCGCAAACGCACATCCAAAGTCCCCTCACGCTGCCAAACCAGACCGTCCACTGACGTCATCAACTGAGCCTGATCATTCAAACCCTCAGAAAACATGTAGTACCGGCCGTCCTGCCGCACCACCATCATGTCCTCCACCCAATAGTCCTCCACCAGTGGCCCCGCACCATGCCGCTGCCAACGCACTCCGTCAGACGATGTCGCATAACCCAGCTTCATTCGCAATGGCTGACGGTCAGGATCATACCCCGTGTACCACAACTTCCAGCCGTCAGAATCCCGCAGAATCCAGCCACGCTCGCGAATCTTTGCGTCCCACTCCCCCGGACGCCCGGTCAGCAACGGCACCGCAACCGCTGATTCAAAGCTGACCGGTACATCCTGACCGCTGGCACAAGCCCCCCCAAAGCACAGAGCCAATAAACACCACAGCAACCGCATACCTGCACTCTCCAGCCACATACACAGCCCCCTCTGCCACAACGCCCCCATCGCATAAAAAAAGAGCCCGGCGTTGTCACCGGGCTCCCGTCAACCGCTCAATGGCTGCCTGACACCGCATCAGTCCGGCAAACGCCGAATGCTGACGTTCCGGAAGCTCACTGCATCCCCGTGACCAGCAAAGCCAAATGCACCAATCTTGCGATCCTTGCCAGGATGTGGCCGACCACCCATGTACTCAGTCACCTTCGCAAGGTCCGCGTTCAAAATCACGTTCCCGTTCAGCTCCACGCGAATTGAACTTCCATTCACGGTCACTTCCTGGAAATTCCACTGACCAGCAGAACGCAAAAATCCACGCTCAGCAGCAACCATCCCATACGCAGAACCGTGATACTGGCGAGCATCCAGTTTGGCGTAGTTGGCGTGCTCAGAATCCAGCACCTGCAGCTCGCACATCGCGTCATAGGCCGAATCACCCTTGCCGTCCGTACGAATCGCCAGACCATTGTTGCCAGATGGCGGAGTATTAAACTCAAGACGAACGGCGAAATTCGCATACTCTTCAGAAGTGTGCAAAATCCCCCCCTTGCCCTCGCGACAGCGAATCGCGCCGTCCACAACTTCGTAATTGTCCACTGCCCCGGCCCAGCCCTTCAGGTCAGTGCCGTTAAACACGGACACAAAACCGTCCGCAGCACGTTCACTCAAAATCTTCGCTGACTCCTCAGCACTGATCTCTCGCAGATAGATGTTCTTCCAGCGAATCTCACCACCATGCGTCTGCAGACAGATCGGACCACTCGCAAACAATGGCTTCTGCCGGTCCCAGAAGTTCTCCATGATCGCATTGTCGACAACCATCTTGCCGTTCAGCCAGACCGATGTTCGAGCACCAATCTGACGAATTCGGAAACTGTTCCATTCGCCAAAAGCCTTGTCCGCCAGCACCGCCGGATCCTTCCCCGGAGCACCCGCGCTGTTGTTCCACAAGCCACCACTGCCCTTGTCAGCACCCAGCTTGAACTTCGCCTCTTCCGTAAAGTCCCAGATCTGAACCTGCGGATTAGCTTTCAGGTAAATCCCCGAATCCGCCTTCGGAACCGTACGGTAATCAATCAGCAACTCGTAATCAGTGTAGTCCTTGTCCGTTACCAGATAAGCACCGTGACCATCATTCACCAGATCGCCGTTCTCGACCGACCAGTGCTGCTTCGCGTCAGCCGTCCACTCGTCAATCTGCTTCTTCCGCATGTCTTCAGGCATACGAGCCAGATCGCGAGGATCAAAGTGCGGCATGCCATGCCAGCCCTCAAGGTCCTTGCCATTGAAGATCGCATGAAACCCCTCAGGTGGCTGCACGGCAAATGCAACAGCCGAAAACACAGTCAGGAACGCAGCGGCAAGGACTGCCTGAATTGGCGTTCGAGGCATAGACACTTTCTCCGGTAGGCGGGATCTGATTGACAATCGCCTCAGAGAACAGCCGGAGCCGTCCGGGAGGCAGAGCTGTGAGAATAGTCGAAATTTCTGAATCGGCCAACACCGACAACCCGATGTGATGGAAATTTCATCAGGGATTCCCGGTCGCTGCCGGCACTAGCTCCGACCCGACACCCGCCAGCCGCAGCTCACGCGCAAACAACACCCGCCCCGACTGCTCCAGCTCCGGTTCCAGCAC
>Ga0163212_1000479_pt1 | contig 17756 bp, 16 predicted proteins | sample Malawi_45m_30L_FD_113532 | JGI IMG/M metagenome (GOLD analysis project Ga0163212, IMG submission 113532) | Freshwater microbial communities from Lake Malawi, Central Region, Malawi to study Microbial Dark Matter (Phase II) - Malawi_45m_30L | ecosystem: Environmental > Aquatic > Freshwater > Lake...
ATGGTCGATAGCCCGATGGCCGAATCCATGGAGTAACGCCCCCCCACCCAATCCCAGAATCCGAACATGTTGGCCGTGTCGATGCCGAACTCCCGGACTTTCTCCGCATTGGTCGACACCGCGACAAAATGCTTGGCAATGGCCGATTCGTCGCCGCCCAACCCGCGCAATGTCCATTCCCGCGCGGTAAGCGCATTGGTCATGGTCTCGAGCGTAGTGAAGGTCTTCGACGAAATGATGAAGAGCGTTTCCGCAGGGTCCAGTCCGTGCACCGCCTCGGCAAAATCATCGCTGTCCACGTTGGAGACAAATACAAAGCGAAGACTGCGGTCGCTGTAGAATTTGAGCGCCTCGCAGGCCATGACCGGACCGAGATCCGACCCGCCGATGCCGATGTTGATCACATTGCGGATCTTCCTGCCCGTGTGACCGAGCCATTTCCCGGACCGCACCCGGTCGGCGAAGGCCGCCATCTTGTCGAGCACTTCATGAACCGCGGGCACCACGTCCTCGCCGTCGACCAAGATTTTTTGACCGCGCGGCGCGCGCAGCGCCGTGTGCAGAACGGCCCGATTTTCCGTGGTGTTGATTTTGTCGCCGCGGAACATAGCGTCGATCCGGCCGCGCAATCCGCGCTCCTCGGCCAAACTGACCAGCAATCCAAGCGTCTGCTCCGTCGCGCGGTTCTTCGAATAGTCGAGGTAAAGACCGCAGGCCTCGGCGGTGAACCTCTCGCCCCTTTCCGGATCGCCGGCAAAGAGCTCGCGCAGGTGAAGTCCGGCGATTTCGCGGTGGTGGGCAGCCAGAGCCTTCCAGGCCGGCGTTTGAGTTAGAGAAAGTTTGCTCATCGTTCTATCAAAAGACCAGAGATCGGGCATGAGGTGAAACCCGAATTTTGGCTCTTTGGTCTTGCACGGGGCAAAGGTTCGTCCAAATTGGTCGCGATGAAAACACTCCTTCCCCTCGCCCTCGCCGCCGCACTTCTGACCGGTTGCGCCGCCATCAAGAAAGCCGAACGCAAGAGCACGGAGCAGCAGCTCGCCGCCGCCGGGTTCAAGGTCGTCCCTGCCAACACGCCGCAACGGCAGACCGCCCTGACCCAGCTCAAGCCCTACACCATTTCCCGCCAGATCCGCGGCGATGAAGTTTTCTATGTCTACCCAGACCCGGACGGCGACTTTGCCTACATCGGCGACCAGGACGCCTACTCTGCTTACCGGCAACTCGTCGTGCAGCAGCAGACCTCCGACCAGAACTTGATGGCCGCGCAAATGATGGACATGCCCGGTCCCGGCGTGTGGCCCGGCTGGGGATATTGGGGATACTAGGACGGGAAATAATATCGTTTCCGCCCGCTTGCTGGCCCCGAAGACGGCTTCGCGCCATGATCTGACGTCATGGTAGTTGCTCCGGAGTTCGACCGCCGCGCGTCCGCCTACGGCACCGGCGCCCGCGTCCAGCAAGATGCCGCTGCATGGCTGGCCGAGTGGCTTCCCCGCGAATGCGGAGAGCCGGCGCTGGAACTTGGTGCCGGGACCGGATTTTTTACGCGCCACGCCCTGCGCTCTGCCCGGCAACTGGTGGCCACCGACGCCTCCTCGCGCATGGTCGAACTCGGGCGCGCTGCGCTTCCTCGCGCGGAATGGACGGTTGCCGGCGCGGAGAATCCGCCCGCGGCAAAGTTTCCTTATCGCGCCATCTTGACCTCGAGTCTTGTCCAATGGCTGAACGATCCAGCCGCAGCTTTCCGCGAATGGCATGGAATCAGCGCACCCGACGCGCTGCTCCTCGGCGGATGGTTTGTGCGCGGCACGATGGAAGAATTCGTTTCCGCCTGCCCCGAGAGCGCACCGTTCCGTTGGCGTTCGGCGGAGCAATGGTTGGTTCTCTTGAACGAAGCCAGTTGGAAAGTGAGAAGATCGGAGACAAAAATCTTCCAACTCACCCACAAATCATCGGCGGCCATGCTGCGCGAGATTCATGATGTCGGGGCAGTGGCGCCGCGGCGGCTCGGCGCCGGACGACTCCGCGCCGCCTTGCGCCGCAACGACGCCAAGAGCCGGTCGCAAGCGGGCGTGGTCACACCTTTTGTCTTCCTTCGCGTCGAGGCCGTGCGCGCATGAATCGGCCGCCGGACATCGATAAACTCGAGCAAACCTCGCAGCTCATCCTCTCGAATTACCGCAGGATTTTCAGGCGCGACCTCGTCACTCCCTGCGAGGCGAAGGCACTTTTCGAGGCGCCGTTCGCGGTCTTGTCCGCTCTCGGCCCCTTTGGCTCCGACCATCTTTTCAACTACGCCAATCGTCAGGCGCTCGAACTTTTCGAATACGCGTGGGACGAACTGATGGGAAAACCTTCCAGTGCCAGCGCCGAGCCCGTGCACCGCGACGAACGACGTCGCCTGCTCGACGAAGTGGGCGAACACGGTTTCATCGAAAACTATTCCGGCATCCGAATCAGCAAAAACGGCTGCCGGTTCCGCATCAAAAAAGCCACCGTATTCAATCTCCTCGATGCCGGGGGCAGCTATGTCGGGCAAACGGCGACTTTCGCCGACTGGGAACGTCTCGATTAGGCCAACTGGTTCTTTTTCAGCTGCAGGTTGAGCCAGATGGTCGACACGCCGGCCGAAATAAAGGAGACCGAGAGCGCCGCGCCCATGATCCATCCGGCGGTCGCCCCATCGCGGTATTTCCAAGCCAGCCAAGCTGTGCCGACGAGCAGCAGGCCGCTGAGGAACGTTCCCACCCACGCGCTGAACGGACGGCTCCGCACCGCCACAACGACACGCGACATTCCGACCACGGCCAAAACGATCGCAAGCACACCATTGCTGTTGGTCAGGAGAAAGTGGTCATTGATCCAGACCGCCACACCGCCTGCCATGGAAAGCAAACCGAAGAGAGTGGTGGAAAGAAACGTCCCCCACGCGCGCGAGGAAAACGCATAAATCAAATCGGACACCCCGATGGCAAAAAGCAAGAGCCCGACAAATTTCAAATAGTGGAACCCGGTGGCCATCGGCGCGGCCAAGCCGAGCAACCCCACGATCACCGCAATCATACCGAAATACCACGCGGAGGGAACGGTCGGCGCGACCTCGCGGTAAAGCGCGGCATACGATTCCTTCCCCTGCGGGGGAGTGAGATGTTGCGATTGCTCGATTTGCTCGGTCTTCGTGCGCACGCGGTTGGCCCAGTCCTGGCATTGGTTGCTGAAGAGCGAGTAGTACGCACCGTCCTGCACTTGGCCCAAGGCCTCGCAAGCCGCCTTGGCGTTGAACCGCGGTTCGACAAACCAGTAACCCTGCGCGGTGATCTCCTGTGGCGTGCGCATCACCTTGCCCATGTCGCGTTCATGGAAACGCTTGCCGTCATCGCCGTAGCCGATTTCGTCGACCACCGTGCCGTCTTTCATGAAAAAGAGCTGGTCGTGACGCAATTGCAGATGGAGCAAGGCCCCGAGCTTGTTGTTCACCAGCGGGTAGAGCCACGAGAGCTTGTCCAAGTTCCGCTGCGCGAACTGCGCGTAGTCGGCATTTGCCGCCTCCGGGCTGACTGTGGCTTCAACCGCTCCCATCGCCACGCAGCATCCACGCTCGAGGCCTGACAGACAAGCCCTCGAGGCGAGCCCCTTTAGCTCGCCTCGGCTCCGTCCGGCCCCTTTGCGTCCTCTGCGGTTTCCCGCCCTCCCGCACTTGCCGCTGCCGCGCCCGAACGCTATTCTTTCCTGCTCGCTTATGGGCAAAACACTGTTCGACAAAGTCTGGGAAGCGCACACCGTGCGCGAGTTGCCCAATGGAATGACGCAACTGCTCATCGGCACGCACCTCATCCACGAGGTGACCAGCCCGCAGGCCTTCGGCATGCTCCGCGACCTGAATCTCCCGGTGCTCTACCCGCAACGCACCTTCGCCACGGTCGACCACATCGTGCCGACCGACGAGCGCGTCGAGCCGTTCTCCGACCAACTGGCCGATGCCATGATCAAAGAACTGCGCAAAAATTGCGCCGACTCCGGCATCAAGTTTTTCGACATCGCCTCGGGCCAACAGGGCATCGTGCACATCGTCGGACCCGAGCAAGGCATCACCCAACCCGGCACGACCATCGCCTGCGGCGATTCGCACACCTCCACCCACGGGGCCTTCGGCGCCGTCGCCTTCGGCATCGGCACCAGCCAAGTGCGCGACGTCCTTGCCACGCAAACCATGGCTCTGCGCAAACCCAAAGTCCGCCGCATCGAAGTGCACGGCAAACTCGCCCCCGGCGTCTACGCCAAGGACGTGATCCTGCACATCATCCGCCGACTCGGGGTCAACGGCGGACTCGGTTACGCCTATGAATACGCGGGTTCGACTTTCGATAATTTCACGCAGGAAGAACGCATGACCGTCTGCAACATGTCCATCGAGGGCGGGGCGCGCGTCGGTTATGTCAATCCCGACCAGACCACCTTCGATTACCTCCGCGGCCGCCCCTACGCTCCCGCGCAGGGCGAATACGACACCGCTGTTGCCCGCTGGAAATCTTTCGCCAGCGATCCCGACGCGAAATACGACGACCTCGTGAAATACGACGCTTCCGACATCGCGCCGACCGTCACCTGGGGCATCAATCCAGGCCAAGCCATCTTCATCGACGAAAATATTCCCTCCCCGGTCGAGCTGCAGGAAAAAGACCGCTCCACGGCCGAAGAAGCCTACGCGCACATGAAGCTTCAGCCGGGCAAACCGATCAAGGGGACCAAGATCGATGTCGCCTTTCTCGGATCATGCACCAACGGGCGCCTTAGCGACCTGCAGGAGGTGGCGAAATATTTGCAGGGCAAGAAAATCAAATCCGGCATCAAGGCGATCGTCGTTCCCGGTTCGCAAGGCGTTGCCGCCCTCGCTGAATCGATGGGCTTGGCCGAAGTTTTCCGCGACGCCGGATTCGAATGGCGCGGCGCCGGCTGCTCCATGTGCCTGGCCATGAACCCTGACAAACTGATCGGCGACCAACTTTGCGCCAGCTCGAGCAACCGCAATTTCAAAGGCCGCCAAGGCAGCCCGACCGGACGCACCGTGCTGATGAGCCCGCTCATGGTTGCCGCAGCCGCCGTGACCGGCGAAATCAGCGATGCCCGCGAAATCTTCGGCCTCAGTTGATCAACTCGTCACTCGTCACAAGTCACTCGTCACTTTCTATGGCTCTGACCAAAATCACCCAAATCGCCGGCACCGGCATCTACGTCCCCGGCGACGATGTCGATACGGACCGCATCATTCCCGCGCGCTTCATGAAATGCGTCACGTTCGACGGACTTGGCGAATACGCCTTCTACGACGAACGCTTCCACGAGGACGGAAAACCCAAGGCTCATCCGATCGACAATCCAAAATATCAGGGTGCGACCATTTTGCTGGCCGGACGCAATTTCGGCTGCGGCAGCTCACGCGAGCACGCACCGCAGGCCCTCTACCGTCACGGTTTCCGCGCTGTGCTGGCCGAAAGCTTCGCCGAAATCTTTTTCGGCAATGCCATCACCCTCGGCATGCCCTGCCTGGTCATGGACGGACGCGACATCCGCGCCTTGGCCGCGCTCATCGACGAAGCCCCGCAAACCGAGATCAACATCGATATTCCCGGCAGCGAGGTGAACATGGCCGATGCCAGCTTCCCCGCCAAACTGCCCGACCACGCCCGCGAAGCGCTGGTCGACGGCAAATGGGACGCCATCGCCGACCTTCTCGAGGGCCTCGATGCGGTCAAATCCACCGCCGACAAACTGCCCTACATGCGGGTGGCTTAAAGCCGCCTGATGTAGCGGCGGCGTCCCCGCCGCCGTTCGTCTGTTTGTTCCGTCGCCGAGGACGGCGACGCTACATCTGCACCAATTTCCTCAGACGCACCGTTGCTTGTAGTCGGTCCAAGACACTCGCGGCGACCTCCAGCGTGAACTTCTCCCACTCATCGGTATCAAGCTGCTCATTGGGCAAAAGTCCGTTTTCCGAGAGAAAAACCAAACACGTCGCCAGAGCCGTGCGTTTATTGCCATCGATGAAGGGATGGTTGCGGCAAATGTAGAAAAGGTAGGCCGCCGCAATCTCCAGCGGATCCTCGAAAACCGGTCGCCCCATCATGCTTGCCTGCGGTGCGTTCACCGCGGACTCAAGTAGCGCTTCATCGCGGATGCCTGCGGAACCACCGTGCGCCGCCAAGACTTCCGCGTGGATTGCTCTGACGGAATCCACATCCGGATGGACCAACAACTCGCTCACGACAGACGTCGGAAGAGTTCGGAATTCTTCGCGATGAGGCGTTTGGCCATCGCTGCCGCACGTTCGGGCTCGATGGCTGGAGGACGCAACGGTGTCATCGTAATGGTGCCTCCCGCGTGGACTTCCACGTTGACCTGGTCCCCCATTTTGAGGTGCGCGAGATCCATGAGGGTCGCGTCAAAAATAACCCCGTGCGAGTTGCCGACTTTGGTGATGGTCTTGACCATGCGGTAAAACTACGTTTTACAGATTGTGTTGTCAATCTTGGGGTCTCCCCGACTAACCCGTAGTTCTTCTTTCCGCCCTTGCAGCGCTTTTCTACCCTCCCCGCGTGCTGAAGCTGATTGTCCGACGCCTGCCTGCCCTGTTTTTCGTCCTTTTTTGCGTCGTCACGCTGACTTTCTTTCTCATCCGCCTGGCGCCGGGCGGTCCCTTCGACCGCGAGCGCAAGATCCCGCCCGCCATCGAGGCGCAGCTTCTCGCCAAATACAAATTGGACGGACCGCTTTGGCAGCAGTTCACCGGATACATCGCCGACGTGGCTCGCGGGGATCTGCGCCTTTCGACCAAATACCGCAACCGCAGCGTCAACGAGATCCTCGCACAGACACTGCCGGTGACTTTCGCCCTCGGCGGTATTGCCTTCGTTCTCGCCACCATCGGCGGTATCTGGCTCGGCACCTTCGCGGCGGTGCGGCGCGACACCGCAGCGGATCGCATCGCGATGGGCACGGCCCTGCTCGGGCTCTCCATTCCCATGTTTGTCGTCGGACCGGTCCTTGTCCTTGTCTTCGGCCTTTGGCTCAAATGGCTTCCCGTCGGCGGTTGGGGCTCGCCGGCCCAAATCATTCTTCCGGCCATTACCCTCGCCATTCCCTTCGCCGCGGTTATCGCGCGGCTCATGCGCACCAGTTTGCTCGAGGTGCTGAATCAGGATTTTGTCCGCACAGCCAAAGCGAAAGGTCTCCCCGATCGCACCGTGGTTTACAAACACGCCTTGCGCGTGGCAATTCTCCCGGTCGTCACCTATCTCGGTCCCCTCGCCGCCCACTTGCTTACCGGATCGATCGTGGTTGAAACCGTTTTCAACATTCCGGGGGCCGGCGGGTTTTTTGTCCATTCCATCCTCAACCGCGACGGATTCCTCCTTGGAGGCGTGGTCATTGTTTACTGCGCCCTCTTGATCGTCTTCAACCTGCTCGTCGATGCCAGCTACGCGCTGCTCGACCGGCGCATCCGCGTCGATGCCTAAAAAGACCGCACCACTTTGCGTTGTCATCGCCGGGCCGAACGGGGCCGATCGCTGGACGGTATTCGACAACTCGGACACCACACCGTGATTCATCGATCAAAATTCATGAAAACAAAACATCGCTCCAAAAACGCGGCCAATCCTCTGAGCCGCGCGACCCGCGCCGCCCTGCGGAAAGCCGGTAAGCAAGCAAGGCGCACAGCCAAGGCTTTCGGCACTCCGGTGTATGTTATGCGCGATGGGAAGATCGTCGCGGAAAAGTCCTGAAGAACCAGCGAAGGTCTTTTTTGTCCGATGCTTGAACCCGGAGCAGCCGCCCGTATCCTGCGCCGTCCTGCGGCCAAGATTTGCTTGGGGATTTTGATTTTCGTCGCCCTCGCCGCGGCGGTCGGACCCGATCTTTTCCCCGAGAGTTATCGCGAGCCCGGACCGCTGCAATACTCACCGCCCACTTGGCAGCATCCCTTTGGGACCGACCTCAATGGACGCGATGTGCTTTACCGCGTGCTGCTCGGCGCGCGCATTTCGCTCGTCGTCGGACTGGCCGGCGCGGCGGTCAGCCTTTTCCTCGGCACTGCTTACGGACTGATTGCCGGTTACGCCGGGGGCAAGGTCGACAATTTCATGATGCGCTTGGTCGACATCATGTATTCCGTGCCGCGGCTCATCTTCATCCTGATTTTCATCAATGCCTTCGACGGACACGTGCGCGACTTCGCCTCGCGCATGGATTGGCAATGGCTGGTCAGCTATTCCCGCATCGTCATTCTCATCATCACGCTGGGTCTGATCGAATGGCTGACCATGGCGCGTATCGTGCGCGGACAGGTCCTTGCCCTGAAGGAGCGCTCGTTCATCCACGCCGCGCGGGTGCTCGGTCAATCGCACGGCAAAATCATCACGCGGCATTTGCTCCCGAATATTCTGCCGATTGTCATCGTCTACCTCACCCTCACCGTTCCCGCGGTCATTCTCGACGAATCGTTCCTCAGCTTCCTCGGCCTCGGTATCCAGCCGCCCCAAGCCAGTTGGGGCTCGTTGCTCAGCGAGGGCGCGGCCTCGATCAACCCGCTCAAAGTCTACTGGTGGCTGCTCCTTTTCCCCGCCGCCACCATGTCGGCTACACTGTTGGCGCTCAACTACTTAGGAGATCGGTTGCGGGATACCTTGGACCCGCGGCGCTGACCCACAGAACAACACTACTCGCGGATCTTGAGCCGGATAAATGCTGCGGGCATTCCGTTGGTGACCGGAATTGTGGCGCTACGCCAACCGGCCCAATCGCCGGAAAGATCGTTGGTGACAACATTCGCATTCGTCCAAGCGGGCACGGCGAGGCCCGGGGTCCATTCGACCGAACCGTTGACGTCGGTTGCGTCTCTGTTGACGCGATAACGCACGGACACGTTGCTTGTGCTGAGGCTGTGCACGACAAACGAAGCGACCGCATCGGGCACGCGGGGATTCAGTCCGTGGAAATACTCGGCAAGGTTGTCGATGCCATCGGTATCGAGATCCAAGGTCGAGGCCCCCTCGCCCGTGCTGTTCCAGGGGAAGTTGTTGGTCACGTTCCAGACGCTGCGTGGAGCGGGAGAGGCGGCGATATTGGTCACACTACCCGAGCGATTCAGTGCAACAATCTGGTAGCTGAAACCGGAGGTCGGTGTCCAAGCGCTGTCGGTGAAGTCGGTCGAGGCGGTTGTGGCAATTTGCACGCCATTGCGCAGGACGGCGTAGTTTGTCGCATTGGAAACCGGGCCCCACGTGAACGAAGCGGAGTTGGCCGCCAGATTGACCAGAGTCGGCGTGATCGGGGCGGACGGGATGCCGTCGATTCCCTGACTGAAGCTGTCGAAAACTATGCCTGTTTTGTCCACAGCCTCAATGGTGCGGCCGGTGTTGGAAATGGTGACCAAAAACGCATGGTGCCGTGCTTGGGCTCCCTGCAGATAGGGCCTTGTGGCATCGGGCGTGCGCAATTCCACACCCCACGCGCCGTCGCCGGCAAAGACAATGCCGTCGGCAACACCGGCTACCCCGTTGAGGATCGGCTTGGTCCGTTTGTAAGCGTGGTCGTGGTTCTCAAAAGCAAGATGCACACCCGCATTCTCGAGGAGCGGCAACCAGTGGGTGCGGATGCGTGTCGAGTTGGCATCGGTGGAAGCGCGAACCGAGGGATGGGACGGAACGTGATACATAGGGAGCAGATGCCTCACGTTGCGCCGTTCGTTGAGGCGTGCCGATAGCCACTGTGACTGCGCATCCGATCCGGAAATGAGGGGGCTGGCATGCTCGGTATCGAGAAGAATCAGGCTCAGGTAGCTGCCAAAATCGAGCACACCATAGGGCTGATTCGCTCCCGGAAAAGCAAAGTAGCGGAAGAAATAGGAGCCATAGCGCAGGCGCCAATCCGCCGTGTTCTCGAAGTCGGGGTGAAACTCTCCCCAGCCATTGTAGATCTCGTGGTTTCCCACAGCCGAGACGATGGGAATGAGGCGCCCATCAGGCGCGCGCAGCTTGGTGAAATACGAATGCAGATGGCGCTCCCACATCCAGAAATTGGCCGCGCGGGAATCCTCGTACGCGTGGTCCCCGATCATGGCGACAAAAGCCGGGGCTCGCGCCGCGATGGCCGCGGCCATGGCATCGGCGTCCGGACCGATGTCGGCATCACCCGCCGCGGCGAACTTGACCGGTTGGGTCAAATCGGCCGGCATCGTCTTGAAGCGAAAATTCTCCGCGTATCCACCGACTTGGAATTCATAAACCCAACCGGCATTCAGTCCGGTGATTTCCGCCGTGTGGACGAGCCTTTCGCCCGTTGGTGCGTTGACAGTTGTCGCCGTTAGTGTGTTCCACGACGTCGCCCCAAAAACGCGGTAGCGCAGCGTGTTTTGGGCCGCATCGAAGTTGTGCCAGTGGACGATCATCGTGGTCGTCGGGTCCCGTTGCCACGTAAGGTAGACAGCCGGCGGCGTCGCTATGCGGCCTTGGCTATCAAGATAAAGCCAGCGGTCATCACCCGCCTCGAACGCGCTGTTCGGGCGAAATTTGAATTTATGCCATCCGGGTTGGAGGATTTGCCCACCCGGAGTGGTGAGGACGGTCCGTATGTCGATCGACCACACCCCGTCGCCGCCTTTAACCAAGCTGTAGCTGGTGGCGAAGTTGTCCCCGCCATGGCGCATGGTGACCGAAGTGGCGTTGGGATCGGTGAAGCGTAGGAAGTAGGATGGCACCACACCTGGCGTGCGGCGCTCCCCGATGGTCAGCGGCAAATCGCCGCGCGTCTCCGTGGTGAGCGAGAATTGGTTGAAGTAGAGATTGCTCGCGTCGCCCGCGCTGGCCCCTGAAATGTAAAAACGCACATCGGCGATGGTGCCTGAGTCCACATTGAATGACCCCGAGGTGTTCGCGGTTATTCCTCCGGTGCGCTGGATAGTGTAGTCCACCCGCCGCTCGCGCTGGGTGAAGGTGAAGGTAAAAATGGTATTCGCGTTGTGGCTCGCATTGAGCGAAGCCCCGCCGTCTCCGTTGACATAATAGCCCCCGCTGCGCACATCGAAATTAAAGACGCCGGTGCCCGAGGCATTGCGCAGATCGAACCCACGGTTGCCCGGGCTGCGGTTGTTCACTGTCAGCTTAAAGCTAAACACGTCACCTGTGGTCAGCGCCGGCTTGGCAAACTTGCGAATCGCGGCCGCGTAAGGATTGGGTGAGCCGTTAGGATTGGCATACAGGCCGAACGATTGCCCGCCTGTATTGATGTCCCCTGCCCCGGCCGTCGAGTTGCCGATGAAACGCCCCGCCGCGGCCCATGACTCGGCCACAGCCTCAAAGAACCAGAAACCGAACTCGATATCGCCGCGGTGCCCGTTGCTCATCCAACGGGTGACGCCCGAACTTCCCGGCGTGTAGCGCGAGGCGTCGTCTGTTCCGCCATGGGCGAACGCGCAAAGAGACACCAAACAAGCCGCGGCAAAAACTCGCCGACCAAAAAGCCAGAAACGCCGAACGAATTGGCGCTTGGCGGAAACAGCTTTCACGGGAACAGGCCCGCGAGGCCTCAGTGAGCCAGACGGTCGCGGGCCGGGGCACGCAGGCCGAGGATCGACTTGGCGTCTTTGATCAGGCGGCGACGGACGGGCCAGAGGAACATGGCGAGCAATCCGGCCGCGGCCAAGTAGGTCGAGGGCTCGGGAATCGCGGTGATGGTGAAGTAGCTGCCATCGGTGGAAGTCGTATAGCCGCTGCTGAAACTGAACTGCGCCAAGTTTCCGTTCCCAAAGGAAGCGGCAAGGAACTGAAGTTTGTTTCCGGGCAGGAAATTATTTACGGTGACCAACGCGCTGCCTGTGTTGATGTAGGTCTCAAAGCGCATGCCGTAGGCCCCGGCCGCAATATCACCCGTTCCAAAGTCGAGGAAGGACGCTGCTGTGATGTTGAGGTTGCCGAAAGCCTCGCTGACTCCGCTGCCGCGAGAGATTGTGCCGCCGAAGAGTGTGACCGTCTGGCCAGCACTGCTGCCCACCTGGTCACTCGAAGAGAGCAAGAGTTTGACCGAGCTGTCGGTCGTGCCGCTGCCGACAACCAAGTCGCCATTGACCGCGTTGCTCACGCTCTTGTTGAGGTTGAGGACACCCGCGCTGACCGTTGTGGTGCCACTGTAGGTGTTGGCGCTCGCGCCCGAGAGGGTCAGGGTTCCATCACCGGTCTTGGTCAGACCACCCGCGCCGGAAATGATGCCGGAGAGCACGCCGGTGGCAGCTCCAGTGGACACGTTGGCCGTGAAGGTTTTTTCGGCCCCGACATTGCCGGACAGTGTGGCCGATCCGGTGCTGTTGGCGAACTCGATGGTGCGATCACCGGCAACTCCAGACGAGTTGGTGTTGGCGTTGACGGTGATGGGCGAGCTGTAGGATCCCGAGATCACGCGGAGGGTTGCAGCGTTGCCGGGTTGGGCACCACCGTCGACGCCGCCGCCAATTTCGATTCCACTGAAGGTAACCGATCCGCCGCCGAGAGTAACGGCGCCATTGTCGACGAACAAACCGCCGGTGGCGGTGTTCGCTCCGGAAAGGATGAGCGATCCTGTCCCCTGTTTGACGACGGCACCGCTGCCGGTGAGCGCGCCGGCGAAGGATGTGTTGGCCGAGGTGGAGGTCGTCAGGGCGTTGGCTCCGAGCGCAAAGGTGCCGCCGCTGCCGGAGAGAGCGCCGATCGTGTCGTTGCCGCCCAGCGTCAATTGGCCGCCGTTCACAATGACCGAAGCCGTGTCGGCGAGAATATTGGCCGCGGTTGTTTCGAACTCTCCACCCGTCACGGTCACGTTCGTCGTGGCAAGCGCGAATCCGGAGGAGAGCTTTCCGCCGGAGACAGTCGTCGTTCCTGTGTAGCCCTGCGTTCCGTAAAGGCCAAGGGTCGTGTTGCCCGAACCCGCCATGGTGAGGCCGCCGTCGCCGGAAATGCTGTTTTGGAAGAATGTTCCTTTATTCGTGCCGTCCACGGTCAGAACAGCGCCGTTTCCGATAGCGATGACGCCGCCGTTGCCGCTGCCGGTTTCACGGACGGAGTCGACGGTGACGTCCGTATTCACATTGAGGGTGGCTCCGCTCGAGATAAAGATGTCGGAATCCCCGTTGCCCAAGGTGCCGCCAGCAGCCACGGTCAGCGAACCGGCGACCAAGCGGGTATCACCGCTGTAGGAATTGCTGCCGGACAAGGTCAGATTGTTGGCGCCGTCCTTGTAAATCGACGTTGTCGTCGCGTCTTGGTTGGCCCCGGCTCCGGAAATGGCACCGCTAATGAACAAGTTACCGCCGTTGGCACCTAGGAAGAGCACGTTGGCTCCGCCGGTTATGTCGGCTGCCAAGGTGAGCGAACTGGCCGGTGAACTGCTCGTATTGTCGGCATTGATGCGGGAGTTGCCGCTGAGGGTGATCGCGCCGTTCCAGGTATTGGTTCCTCCGACGTTGCGCAGCGCGCCGTTAGCCCCACCGACTCCGACGCCGCTCAGGCTGAGAGCTTCAGCTGTATAGGAGATACCGGTGCCACTGTAGAGCTTGAGGGCCGCTCCGCTGGAGACGACGGTGTTTCCGGTCGCGTTGCCGAGCGCATCGGCATTTTGCAGTTCGAGCATGCCTGCGGAGACGGTGGTCACGCCGCTGTAGTTGTTCGATCCGCTCAGATTTTGCTGACCGTCCCCGGCCTTGGTAACCGAACCCCCGCCAGTGATCTGGCCAGAAAACGTGGCGTTTGCGCCTACGCCCACCGCGACGGAGAGGGCTCCGGTCGTGCCCAGGGTTATGCTTCCGGATCCCGAGATGGAACCAAGGTTGTCGGAGAAGTTGTTCATGTCGAGCGTCGCGCCACTGGCGATGCTGATGGCCGACTGTGAGGAAATGCGGTCGTTCTCGCCGATTCGCAGCGTTCCCGCGCTGATCGTAGTAGCTCCGGTATACCCATTGTTACCGGAAAGGAGCAGAACGCCCGAACCAGTCTTGGTCAGGCCGCCGGTGTTGATGATCGCGCCACTGATGTTGACTTGGTCGGTCGTGCTGGAACCTGCATCTACCGTTAAGGTGCCATCGAGATAGATTTCATTGCTGAAGGTGTTGGTTCCGGAACCGACCAATCCGATGGTGCGCAGCGCGCTGCTCGTGTTGGGCGAAACGTAAATCGATTGGGCAACCGTCACGCCATTGCTGGCAAGCACGGCAACGCTGTTGCCTTGCGAGACGTCCGTGATATTCAGACCAAGATCGATGCCGCGCTGGCTCGTGCTGTTGTTCACCCCTAAGGAACTGGCCGTGCCGGCGATGACCGTTCCTTGGCCGATCTGGATCTGGCCATTGTAAGTGTTCCCCGAAGCGCCTGCGAGAATGAGGGTGCCGGCTCCCGACTTGCCGAACTTGGTCGTGTTGGCCAAGGCGCCGTCTTGCGTGAGAGAGCCCGTCACCGTGAAGGCACTGCCTGCAGCAACGTTGATAACACTGTTAGTGCTGGCGTTTTGGATGAGCAGGGTCTGGCTGCGGCTGGTGTTCGTGCCAACCAAGAGAATGGCTTGCGTGCCGAGGCCGCCCAGTTCAAGCGTGCCACTACCGAGACTGTTGTTGTTGGTGATGCTGATCGTGCCCCCAAGCAAACGAACAAGGCCGGTTAATCCGGCGGTGTTGTTGTTGGTCAGGGTGAGAATGCCGGAGCCGTCCTTGTAGATGGCGCCGTTTCCGTTGGTCTGCGTGCCAGCAATCAACCCGCCAATCGTGATATTGCCCGCGCCACCGAGGTAGAGGTTGTTAGCGCCGCTATTGATCGCGCCGGAAATGGTCAGTGTTGTGCCCGTGTCCGCACCGATGCGCGCACCGGAGTTGTTGGAGATCGTGCCTTGCCACGTGTTGTTGCCACTGATGTTGAACAGCGCGCCAGTATTGCCCAGACCATCGCCGTTGAGCGTGAGAGCTTCCGAGGCAAATGTAATGCCGCCGCTCAGGCGGAGCACGCCGCCGGAGTTCACCGTCGTGCCGGCACTTGTTGCGCCGAGGGCGTTTGAGTGGGAAATGGTCAATGCGCCGAGATTAACGGTCGTAGCCCCCGAGTAGGTGTTGTTACCGGCAAACACGACCCGACTGTTCGTCATATTGGTCGTGTTATTGTCGAGGCTGTTGGTGCCAATGAGAATTGGTTTATTCCCGGTGACGGCGCCATTAAACGTCATCACGCCAGAACTCGTTCCGCCGATGGCCAAAACCGAAGTGCTGTTCGTAGCTTCAACCGATCCGCCGAATGTCAGACCGCCCGTGCTGCGCGACAAAATGAACATGGGATTCGCCGAGTCTGTGCGGCGAAAAGACAAATTCATGTTGATGGTTTGCAGAGCGCTGGAATCACTTAGAATGCCGCCGTTGGCACCGCCGTTGTCGAAAAATTGCACGTTCCCGCCTCCGAGCGTGTAGGCCTTCGAACCGCTGAAATAAAAACGCCACTGGCTCTGCGTTCCGAGGTTGTTGTAGCTTGTGCTGTTGCCGTTTCCTTTCCATTCCAACTGCGCATAGGTGTAACTCCCGCCCGCCCAGTTTGCCGCGTCACCCCAGTTCGTTCCACTGCCCGTCCACTCACGAAAGTTTTGCGCGCGCGCATCGTCGGTTGCGGCAACAAAAAACAGCGCGGTGAGCGCGGAGAAAAATGGGTTAAAGCGCGCAGCGGGAAATTTACTCGCGCGAAGTTTGCGGGTCGTCAGGAACGGCATAGTCATGTCGTTGGTGTCGTTAGGGGTTGGGGTAAGGTTGAAATCTTGTTTGGTCCGAACGCACAAAAATAGTGACAAAAAAGTTACTTTTCAAGTGACAAAGGCAAGAGATTGAAAAAAAAGTTGCATAAAGTCCGTAAGCTGCTGACTGGGAGTTTCTTGCCACAGCCGAGTCCACGTCTACGCGAGACAGCCGAGAACTCTCGGTTCGCAGGCAAATTGACGCGGATAAACACGGATGAACGACATTTTTGCGCCGACTGACGTCGGCGCAAAAAATTGCTCTCTGAGAAGGAGAGATCATCTCTGAGCCGCGGGTTGACAAAATCGCCGAGGAGAGCGCCTGTTCTGCCATGCCCAAGAAGCGAACCGACTTAGACCAGAGCCCACCTGATCGCTCGCTCATCAAGTTCTTATCTGACCCGGCACAGGCCGTAGCGCCGGAAGTGGATTTGGATCTGAGCCGAGGCCAACCCGATGAAGCTCGCGAAAGCAAAACTATTACCGCGAAAGAACTTCTTGCGCTGACACGCAAGCGCGGCGCGCTGCTGACCGAGGACGATGCCCGAGCGATCGACGAACTGAAGAAACTTTAGAAGACGAGAGGCGACATGCGGCAGCAGAGTGCCGCGGCTACATTCAGCGGCGCTTCAGAAACTCGTCACCCCGTTAGTCACCGCGGCGAACTATCTCCGTCCGCCGCAGCGGACTCCGGTTAAAGTTTGATCTCGCCTTCCAGCGAGACCGCTGCGCGGCTGTCGCTTCGCTCCAGTCCATCTCGCTCCGCTCGGTTCACGCCACAGGGCGCGCCGCGCCTCGTCGCAAAGCTCGGCAACTCTTACCGTCCGGCCAACTCGTGCAGGAACGATTCGTCCGCTGCCTGGATTTGCAGGTTCTCGCTCACGTATGCGGAAACTCGGACGACGGTGTCCGTGAGAAAGCCGATTTGCCCCTTCATCGCATTGAAGTGTCCTGCCGTCTCCGTGTAGTCCGTGCCGTAAGCGTGGGCCGCGCGGTTGCGCAGGCTGCGGCAGGCCTGCCAGTCTTCGAGCGAGGAAAGTATCCCCGCCTTATGACAAAATGAAGCCACACGCAAGGAAAGACTCCGTGTTTTCCCCGCTCAACTCGCACAAGTGACGCATTGTCGTGGCGAGCAGATCCTGCAGTTTGCCGAAGCGCTCGTTGAGCGCGGCCAACCGCTCGTAAAATTCCAGATCCCTCAACCGCTGCGCCAACTCCGTGCCGGTGAGCGGCCAATGCACTTTGGCGGCCCCGGCACGCAAATACCAAGCGCAGCGCTGCGCCGCCTCCAAAAGGTCGGCCAAATGACCGCGCGACTCTTCGAGCAGAGACAGCGTCATGCCGCGAGCGGTTGCGCTTGCGCGCAGATCATGCGTTTGAAGTGCGTGCTCTCGGCCCCCTCCGTCACGAAGAGCAGGTCCACCGGCAACTGCAGTGCTTCCTCCAATCGCGCCTGCAGCCGTGCCTGATCCAGTGTCTCGACCGGTTGCGTCGTCCGCACCAGCAAGTCGACATCGCCCCCGCGGGCTTCATCATTGAGCCGCGAACCGTAGACAAAAAGCTCCGCCCTGCCGTTGAGAAAACCATCGACCTGCTCGCGGATCGTCCGCTTTTGCTCTTCCGTCAGTCGCACTCCTCAAAAATCCGGACTCCACCTCGGAAAGCTAAGGGGGCGCGGAGCGCCTTGTGATGATGCAGCGCGCTACCTGCATTCCCCGCCATTGGGATCCGGCAAAATGTAGCGGCGCCGTCTCCGACGCCGGCTTTTGTGTTCGATTCGGCGCCGGGGACGGCGCCGCTCCACTTCTGAAACACGCCACGGGGCCCACCGCGCCTCAACACAGCGCGGCGCAGGCTGCTTCGACGGTGGCGGAGAATGTCTGTTTGCGGCGGGCGGCGATGCGACGGATTTTGTCGGCCACGCCGGAAGAGAGCATCACCTGCTTGCGCACTTTTTCGGACTTCTTGCGCCC
>Ga0163212_1000480_pt1 | contig 17735 bp, 12 predicted proteins | sample Malawi_45m_30L_FD_113532 | JGI IMG/M metagenome (GOLD analysis project Ga0163212, IMG submission 113532) | Freshwater microbial communities from Lake Malawi, Central Region, Malawi to study Microbial Dark Matter (Phase II) - Malawi_45m_30L | ecosystem: Environmental > Aquatic > Freshwater > Lake...
AACAGCGGCGATCGCCGAACTGCTCCGACGATCCGATCGGCGCAGGATGCTGCGGAAACCGCTGAGACGCGCGGTCGCTCCCACTACGAAGGGCTGTATGTGCATGTGCCGTTCTGTCGCCATAAGTGCCACTACTGCGACTTCTACTCCTTCGTGGACTCGGAGAATCGCAGCGCCCCGTTCGTGCAGCGGTTACTCGCCGAGGCTGCCGCGGCTGCGCGCTTCATTCGAACCCCCCTCACAAGCGTGTTCGTTGGTGGTGGCACACCCACCATGCTGTCGCCGCCGCTGCTTCGTGAGATGGTGGAGGGTCTCCGTGTGCGGCTCCCGATGGCGGCAAATGTCGAGTGGACAATCGAGGCAAACCCCGAAACTATCGACGATGCAATGGCGCATGAACTTGGCGCACTCGGTGTGCGGCGCGTCAGTCTTGGTGCGCAGTCATTCGACCGATCACTGCTGAAGGCACTCGAGCGAGACCACGACCCGGCATCTGTCGGACGCGCCGTTTCGCTGCTGCGCGCAGCGGGCGTTCCCCAGATCAACCTCGATCTCATCTTCGCGGCACCAGGCAGCACGGTGCAGCAGTGTGCGGCAGACTTGCATGAGGCGATTGCGCTGCAGCCTGATCACTTGAGTGCGTATGGGCTTGTCTACGAACCCAATACGCCGCTCACAATCAAGCTCAAACAGGGAGTCGTGCAGCGCGTGTCAGATGACACCGAAGCAGCGCAGTACGAGCATGTGGTGGAAGCGCTCGCGGGGGAGGGGTTCGAGCGCTACGAGGTCAGCAATTGGTCGCGCCGAGGTGCGCAGTGTCAGCACAACTTGTTGTACTGGCGCAATGGCGACTGGTTCGGACTTGGACCGAGCGCCTCAAGTCACGCGCGTGGTGTTCGCTGGCGAAATGTGCCGCGTCTTGGCGACTGGCTCGATGATGGTCCCAGTTCGCCCGTGCAAGATGTGGAGGTGCTCAGTGACGATGCACAAGTTGGGGAGGCATTCATGCTTGGGCTGCGTGTGGTCGGAGGGATGGAACGGACGCGGGTGGAGCAGTTGCTGCATCGCGGAAGTGGGGGACCGAAGCGCCGCGCAGCGATCGTGCGTCACTTGGATGCAGGTCTGTTGGCACAGGCGGGAACGCACCTGTACCTGACAGACCGCGGCTTCCAAATGGCAGATTCCGTGCTGGTGGACCTGCTTTGATGCGCAGGAACCCTGACTTGCGTGGAATTCCTCGCCCGTGGTGGGCGGCAGGGTCGATACAAACATGATGCATCCCTGGATTCGTCTGCTCCGCCCAGCGGACTGGGTGAAGAACGTGTTTGTGCTGGTGCCGATTGTCTTCTGGCTGCCGGGCGCCGGACGCGGCAGCGAGGCCGGCGTTGTGCAAGCAAAGGCAGTCTCTGAACTGCTTGCGTTCATCGCATTTTGTCTTGCGGCGAGTGGTTGGTACTGCATCAATGATGCGCTCGATGTGGCGGAGGATCGCCTGCATCCCGTGAAACGGCGTAGACCCGTTGCATCTGGTCAGGTGTCTATGGCAACCGCTCTGGTGCTCGGCGTTGTGGTCGCCAGTGCGGCACTTGGCGTCGCAGCCGCTGTGAATGCGGCCGTTGTGTGGGCGGTTGTCACCTATCTGGTGATGCAGGTGTTCTACAACATCGGTCTGAAGCGACTGATCTTTGTCGATGCGGCCACGATTGCCACGGGCTTCTGCGTGCGTGCAGTCGCGGGGGCACTTGCGATCGATGTACCCGTGTCGATCTGGCTTGTGCTCTGCGTGTTCTTCCTCACGCTGTATCTCGCGTTCATCAAGCGAATGTGCGATCTTTCCTCATCGCGCCGCGTCGGACAAGCCAACTGGAGACCGCGCGCGGGGTACGGCGATCCGGGTGAACTCAACTGGCTACTCAGCATCAGTGGCGGGCTCACCGTGCTCATGTTTCTCATGTACACGCTCAGTGGCCATGCGCAGGGGCTCTTCGGCGTGCGCGCATTCGGTCTTGCGATATTGACGCCGCTTGTACTCATCGTTGTTCACCGCTTCTATCACCGCGCCATGCAGGGGCTCAGCGACTCGCCGCTCGAGGCGCTGCGCACGGACAGAGTCGTTCTTGTGAGCGTTGCGCTCTTCGGCATCGGTGTATGGCTTGCGCTTTATGCGAGGGGTATTGAGGACACGCTGCGGCGAGCGCTCCTGATCTGAACTGGCCATGCACGCGCTGTCCGCCGTACCCGCCCGCCGTGAAGCCACCCGAGGCGGAGCATGGCTCGTGCTGCTTGTCGCCGCATTCTTATTGCTGACATGGCCTGTGATTCTGTTGGGCGGTGGAGGAACCAGCGAGGCATGGGATCAGGACGAGCACCATGTTCAAGTGATTGAACGATTTTCAGCATCCATGCGCGGGGTGGAGGGAGCACCATCTCTACGCGTAGCGCTTGAGGACTATCCATCTGCGACCAGTCCTGGGTTCCATCTTGCGATCGCATCGCTCGATGCGGTTGGGGTACGGTCGCGAATCGTTCAGCGGCTCGTGGCGAGTCTGGCAGGGGCGGCCGTTCTCGCTGTGCTCTGGATGGCGCTGCGTCGTGTCGTGGATCCGGTCACTGCCTCTGTGATGTGTCTACCGCTGCTGGCGAGTCCATATCTGCTGTCGGGCAGCGTCTGGATGACGACCGATGTCTCGGCACTGCTGTGGACTGGCGTTGCAGTTGTGAGTCTCCTGATGCGCCCATTGATGCCACGGTGGATTCTCGCTGCCGGATTCGCCGCAGCGATCGCCGTGTTCATTCGGCAACCATCTGTGTGGCTCGTTGCTCCTCTCGCCGTCGCCGCGTGGACCGCGTTCCGAGCGTCACTTGGAGCGGCGGGCCCTTCGGCTCTCCAGTCCTCCCGTGCCTCGATCATGTTGTCGGCAGTCATCGCAATTCTGATGCCGTGCATCGTGATTGCGGCGCTCATCTCGATGTGGGGCGGACTTGTGCCGCCGTCGTACCGCGCGCAGCACGGATCGGGATTCAATCCTGCACTGCCAGCGCTCGCGCTTTCGCTTCTTGGAGTCTGGGGCTTGCCGTGGTTGATTCGATCGCGCGCATGGCCTACGCCTCCTGTGCTTGTGGTCGCCGTGACCATTGGTGTGCTTGCAGCGGTGATTCCGCCAACGGACTTCAACAAGGATGCCGGTCGTTGGGGTGGACTCATCTGGCGGGTGATTGAACGCACCCCCGATCTCATGAACCGCAGTGTCATCATGGTGGTGCTCGCTTGCATCGGAGCGGTGATCATTACTGCCGTCGCGACCCGATCAAGCGCGCCTGGTGCGCACGGCTGGAAAACCACACTCGCCTGTGCAGCCCTTGCAGGAACCGCGGCGCTCAGCGCAAACAGTCAGGCATGGGAGCGCTATGTTGACTTGCCGCTACTGTTCCTTCTGCCGCTTGCGGTTGCTGCGGTACGGGGGAGCGGCGCGGACTGGACTCCGAGCGAACTGCGGCTGCCGTTCTTGTTGCTTGCAGGGGTGCAGCTGGCGATGAGCGCGGTGAATGTGTATCGACCGGCATTTGGCTGATGCAATCGGGTCGGCCCAGCGAGACCAGCCAGCGCAGCGAAACCGGCAAGGGATGCCGCGAGCGGCATCAACTTGGAAAGATGATCTTGCTCTTGGGCGCTGCGGACGAAGCGCCCGCCGACGGGCTCGCTGCAGAAGTGATGGAGGGCTGGGTGCTACCGCCCTTTGCCGCCTGCGCCACCACCATCTGCGCGAACTGGACGAAGCGAGCGCGCAGTTCTGTCAGTATGCCCGTCAGTTCCTTTGACTCTTCCGCCGTGAGATTGCCTTTGGTCTTGGCATCGAGCACGCCAAGAAGATCGATGGCAAACTGCGCCGCCGGAAGATCCACGACCACGCGCCGCGTCTGCGGATCGCCGTATGCGCCAAGCCCGCCAAGCGCTTGGGTCGCAAGCATGCCGACAATCGTTCGAAAATCGGCCGGCGGCAGTTCCTCCGAGTCAGCACCGGCCTTCTCACTCCGCTCGGTGTCAATCTTCTTGAGCTTCTCTCGTTCGGCTTCCGCCTGCGCCTTCCAATCGCTATCCACATGCAATTTGGGCTCGGGGCTGATGTCGCTCATAGGCAAAGTATAGTGCTGCCGCCACTTGGTCCGCGGTAATCTTTCCGTGTGGCGACGTCTTTGAGCCTTTCAGCTCTTCGTGACAGCGTTTGGTACGCGCTGTGTGCCCTTGTGGCGGCTGCTTTTCTCGCCCCGAGTGGGTGCAGGAGACTGGTCGATCGACCGGACACGGCAATAGAGGTTGGAACGAGCGACTTCAATGCGAGGTCGGGCGCAGTGAACCCGAACGACGTCGTCCAAGTGCCACCGAGCGTTTTTGCGTCACCCGCGGTGCGATCGACGAGCGAAGTGGAGCAGGAGAGTGGCGGCGAGAAAGTGGTCACGCAGAAATCGGTGGTCGAGACGGGGTCGGACGGGACGGAGAAGACAGTGGCAACACTCGCACCAACGGAGGACATTCGCGTCAAGCCGGGTGGGCGGTGGACGGTCGACAGCCTCGTTGGGCAGATCAATGGCCGCCCCGTCTATGCGAGCAAGTTCATGCAGTCGATTGAAGATCGCATCCTGCGCATCGTTGCAGAAAACCCCCGCGCTGCGGCGCAGCGCATGATCGCGCAGCTCGTCGCAGAACGGTTTGAGCAGTACATCAACAATGAACTGATCATCGCCGAGGCGGAGGGCATGCTGACTCCAGAGATGCGTGAAGGCCTGTTCGCATGGCTGCAGAGCGTGCAGGAGCAGACTGTTTCCGGCTACGGCGGAAATCGCACGGAGGCAACGCAGTCCCTGCAGGACCAGTTCGGTATGACGATGGATCAGTACCTCCAAGAGCGCCGCGACGAGGCTCTGGCGCAGAACCTACTCAGTCGCCGCGTGAAGCCGCGCACGATCGTGAGTTGGCGAGATGTGGAGCGGCAGTACAGCATTTTGGAAAGGGAATACGATCCGTCTCCCATCGTGACGATCGGTCGTATCCGCGTGACGGAGTCCGAGACAGCCATGCTTGAAGATGTCCGCGCGCGGTTCGCCCGAGGTGAGTCATTTGTCGATGTGGCAAAGGTCGCTGGCATGGAGCGCGACGGCGTTTGGCGGCAGGACAAGTTGCCGCCGTCGGGCATCGCAGGGCTCGACTTGGCCGAGGACATTCGAAAGGCGCTCGCCGCGGCTGAGCAGGGCAAACCGACGACCGAGGTGAAGCGTGGCACGAGTGTGTATTGGTTCTGTCTCCTCTCGGAGGAGATCATCGAGGCACGCCCCATCTTCGATCCCACGCTGCAGCGGCGAATACGCGGCGGATTGCAGGAGCAGCGGGCGCGGTACGAGCAGTATCGGTATCTCGCATCCCTTCGTGACCGATGGGTCACGAATGACATCGATCAGATGACTCGGCGTTTGACTGACATCGCTGTCGCGCGCTATCTGCCGCGCGAGTGACTCCAAGCGACTGGAACGGGGACCGCATCTCGGAACCAGTGGAAGACTGCATCGCCCAGCCTCGGAAGATTCACGGACAGCACATCGATCCGAACGCCGCTGCACTGTGGAGTCTCGATCAACGCCCTGTGCGCGATCCGAAGCAGTGCTGCGGACTTCGCCTTATCGACACGCGCCTCGGGCCATGCTCGTGAATGCGTTCGTGTTTTCACTTCCATGATGATCAGAAGGTTGATTGTGGGGTCCTTGAACACAAGGTCTGCTTCATCACGCCCGCGGCGGATGTTTCTCGCGAGAAGCACGAGTCCGCGGGCGATGAGCCACTGCGCCGCAGCGTCCTCGCCGCGCGCACCCAGCATCTGATGACGAGCAGGCGCCACGGGGACGACAGTACGACCCCGAGAAGTATGTCGCGAAGAAAGCGACCGAACTTCCAAGAACCAAGCGCGCCAACTCGATATGCATTCAGGATGGGTGCGCGGCAGTCTTGGCCGATGGCGCACGCTCAATGGGCGCAGCGGCGACAGCACAAAGCGTGCGGGCGATCGTGGCAGGGTCGATACCCGCCTCGACCAGTTGATCCTTGCGTTCACCTTGGTAAATCCATCCGTCTGGCAAGGCAAGCCGAGTGACAAGCCGAGTGTCGAGCCCCAGGCGGTTACACGTATCAAGCACATTGCTGCCGAACCCGCCCCGAATCGAATGATCTTCGACCGTGACGACAGGGATGCGGGCTTCGAGCAAGGCTCGCAGCAACTGTTCGTCCACAGGCTTTGCAAAGCGAGCGTCGTACAGAGCGGCGGAAACTTCGTCGCCAAGAGAGTCGATAGCTGTCGCAGCATCAATCACTGAGGTGCCGAAGGCAAGCACGGCCACATCTGGGTGGTCCGGCGTGATCAGCGGGCGTGCGCGCCCGAGTTCGAACGGTGGGCATGGCGTGGCGGTAAAGCGCGCGCTCACATTGTCGCGGGGGTAACGCACGGATGAGATGCCCTCGCCATACTCCGCCATGAACGCGAGTGAAGCCTTCAGGCTCGGTTCATCCATCGCGGCCATCACGCAGGCCTTCGGAAGCACCGACAGCAGAGCAATGTCACAGAATCCATGGTGCACCGCTCCGTCACCGCCAACAAGGCCTGCACGATCGAGGCAGAGACGAACTGGCAAGCCCTGCAGTGCCGCCTCCTGAAAGGCCTGATCGAATGCCCGCTGCAGGAATGTGGAATACACGGCAAAGAACGGCTTCCACCCGGTCTTGGCGAGGCCAGCCATCATGTCGAATGCATGGCTCTCGCAAATGCCGCTGTCCCAGACGCGCGTTGGGAAGCGTTCGATGACCTTGCTGATGCCCGTGCCGTCCGGCATCGCAGCCGTACATGCAACAACGCGTGGATCGGACTCCATGAGATCGCCGATGGCATCGCCGAAAGCAGCGGTGAAGGAACGCCCGCCCTTCTTCAATTCGACTCGACAGCCCTCATTCTCCAGCGTTTCCAATGTGAACGGACTCGGTGAATGGAAGGTGCAGGAGTCCTGCTCCGCAAACTCGAAGCCCTTGCCCTTCACAGTCTTCACATGCAGAACCATGGGATGATCAAAGTGCTTCGCCTCATTGAGGAACTCGATGAGCGTGGGCAGGTCGTGACCATCGATCGGTCCAACGGTCACGATGCCAAAGTGCTCGAACCAGTGGTTTTCTGCAATGAAAGCCTTCGATGACTCGCCCATACGGTGATACAAATCCTTGAGCCGCTCGCCGCCCGGCATGCGAGTTGCCATCTCCTTGGCTCGGCGCTTGAACTCGCCGTAGGTCTGCGACAGACGCAGCCGCGCAAAGTAGGAAGCGACGGCGCCCTGAGGCTTCGCGATGCTCATCCCGTTGTCGTTCAGCACGATGAGGAACTGCCGACCGAGCGTGCCGGCGTTGTTGAGTCCCTCCATTGCGACACCGTTCACGATCGATGCATCTCCGATGACTGCAACGGTTCTCCGCCCACCTGTGTTGTCGAGCGACCAGCCCTCGTTGTTCAGCGTGTCACCACGCGCCATGCCGACTGCCGTCGAGATGGCGGTTCCTGCGTGACCGACTGAGAAAAGGTCGAAGGGTGATTCGCGTGGTTCTGGGAAACCAGCCATGCCGCCACGCTGACGAAGCTTCGGTAACAAGTGCTGACGCCCCGTCAAGAGTTTGTGGGAGTAGCACTGGTGGCCGACATCGAACAGCAGCCGATCATGAGCGAAATCGAACACATAGTGCATCGCGACGGTCAGTTCGACGACCCCGAGGTTCGGCGCGAGATGTCCTCCACTGCGGGCCACCTGATCGCAGATGGCGTGCCGAATCTCCTGACAGAGTTGTGGCAACTGCGCTGGAGAAAGCGCCTTCAGGTCGGCGGGCGTTTGGATCGTCTGCAGGATGCTCATGAAACCTTTCCGTGGTCGCTTGTCGGGGCGAAAGACCGCTCCGTGAGTATAGGGTGGTGATGGAAAAACCGTTCAAAAATCGGCATCGTGGTCAGGCATGGCCAGGCAGCGAAGGGGTGGTTGGCGTGAGTGCCGCTCGAGGATCGCCATGCTGCCATCAGCGGGTGCGCCCTGCGAGATAGTCCGTCAAGAGACGAAGAGAATCGGCGGGCGCGCCCAAGGTAGCAAGCGAATCCAAAGCGGCGCGTCGCAGACGCTCGATCTCGGCGCGCGTGACATCCACACCGAGTACGGCTGGATAGGTCATCTTGCCAGCATCTTGGTCCTTGCCAACCGCCTTCCCGACATGCTCGGCAGACTGGGTGACATCGAGCAGGTCATCGACCGCTTGGAACATCAGCCCGATCGTTTCGCCCCAATGGACGATCGAGTCGACCTGCGCTTTCTTGCCCCCTCCCGCAATCGCTCCCACTGTGCACGCACAGCGAATGAGCGCACCTGTCTTTTGGGTATGAATCGAGTGGAGCCGCTGCAGCGGCGATTGCTCGGCAGCGTGCCCCCCAAGCGTGTCGAGTACCTGCCCGTTGATCATCTGCGCTGTGGCATGTGCGACGGACCGAACAATGGCATCGGCATGCTGCCGCGTTGTTGAAGCGGCTTGGAACGCCAGCGCAAGCAGCGCATCACCCGCCAGAATCGCCATCGCCTCACCGAACGCAACATGCACGGTCGGTCGCCCGCGCCGCATCAGATCGTTGTCGAGCGCAGGTAGATCGTCATGCACCAAACTGAACGCGTGCACCATCTCGATGGCAGCACCCGCCGCGAGCGCATCGCCTCTTGCGCCACCTACCGCTTCGGCACAACGAACGGCAAGCACCGGACGCAACCGTTTCCCGCCACTCAAGAGCGCATGCCGAACCGCAGCCTGCAGATTCGGCGCATACTCGGCGGCATCGACATATCGTTCGAGCTCGCGCTCAATGGTCCCGAGCAGTTCGGGGGTGAACACATCCTGCTCACACACAATTGCGCTCGCCATCCCCCGAAGTGTACCGCGCGCCGGAATCGCGTCCTTCGATATGCTCCAACCATGGAGTTTCTTTGGAGCAACTTCCATCTCCTGATGGAACGCGGCGGACCAGTGATGTGGCCGCTTCTTCTGCTGAGCATCGTTTCGGTGACACTCACCGTCGAACGCGTCTGGTTCTGGCGCCGCATGGCGTCACGCGGCTCACGCATACGACTTCGCGCCATGGTGAACGCGCTTCGAATGAACGATTCGGACACCGTTCTGATTTTGGCCGAGGAGGACAAGGGACCGTTCGCTGCAGTCGCGGCGGACTTGGCAAGTGATGGGCCATCCGATGCGATCGCCATCGCGGCGGTCGAGCGTCAACGCCCACGGCTTGAGAGGTTTCTCAACATCCTGTCAACGATCGTGACAGCCGCTCCGATGTTGGGGATTCTGGGCACCGTGTCGGGCATCATCCGTAGTTTCGAGTTGCTGGGAGGCAAAGACACCCTGAGCGATCCGCGACTGGTTTCTGCGGGCATTGCAGAGGCGCTCGTGGCGACCGCGAGTGGTTTGGTGGTCGCACTGATTTCGCTCTTCCCTTACATGTATTTCCGTTCACACTCGGATAAGGCGATCGGCGTCATGGAGGGTCTGGTGGCAAGTGCGAAGCTTGGGGTGGAGCGACACGGAGGCGACCCGGACTCTTCGCTTCGGCAGGGCGATGCGGTGTCGTCGGACGTGATACAGAAAGCCGTACTCCTCTGAGGAGTGATGGCAGGATGAGTGGAGCCTGATGAGCGAACTGCCGTGCACAATCGTTCCACTCGGGGGATGCCCCGCACCACCCGTGGTGCTGCAGCCCGGAACCAAGTCGTTCGTAATAGGGCGATCGACGGGCGCGAACCTCCGGATTGATCATCCATCCATCTCGCGGCAGCACGTTTCCGTTGGAGTGATCAATGGCAAGTGGACGGTGAGTGACCTTGGAAGCCGTCATGGCACCATGCTCAACGGCACCAGACTCCAGCCACGCCATCCCGTGGTCCTTCGGAGTGGTGATCGCATCGGCGTGATTCATTGGTCTTTGCGTGTGGATATCGGCGATCAGATGCCTGAGTCGACCACCATGCTGCACGACGCGGCGGTGGAATCATCGGCTGTGCAGGTGATGGAGAGTGTGCAAGTTCGCAGCGACTCCCAGCGGATGCTGGAACTGCTGATTTCCGCATCCGTCTCGATTTACTCTGGTGAGGCGGAGTCCGCATCAGCCGGGCAGGTGGTTCGCTCGTGCGTGGAGGGAACGCAGTGCGAGCGAGCACTGGTAGTTCGATCTGATCCGCAGGCAGGGCATGTGACGGTGGTCTCCGAGTGGCCAAAGGGGTCATCGAAGATTCGTCCACTGAGCCGCACGCTGATCCGTGCTGCGCTTGAGGGAAGACCCGTCTGCGTAAGAGATGACTTTGCGAGCTCCCCGACGCAGAGCATGATTGGATCAGGTGCAAACGAGGCACTATGTGTTCCGATTCCTTCTGGATCTGTAATCGACACATGCCTCTATCTCGACGAGTTTGTGGGTAAAGTCGACTTTGATCAAATACTCTCCTTCGCACAAGCCATGGGGCGATGGTGCGGAGCTGCGTTCGCGAGACTTCGTCAGCGCGACATGGAAGAGCGCCAGCGTGATCTGCTTGAAGAGTTGAACAGCGCCCGCCAAGTCCAAGAGCGCATGATGGGGTCGCAGGCAGGACGGCGCAACGGCGTCGTGTGGAGGATGCTCTCGCTTCCTGGCGAGGTGGTTGCCGGGGACATCTTTGCCACCTACGGCTCGCCAGATGGTGCTGGTTTGAGCCTGTGCCTTGGGGATGTCAGCGGTAAGGGGCTCGGTCCTGGACTGCTGATGGCGGCGATGACAGCGCATCTTGATGCCTCGCTTTCGGCTGCAGTTGCACCGCTAAAGGCTGTTCGTGATCTGTCGGACTTTGTCTGCGCGCGCGCTAACGCGGGGCAGTTCGCCACGCTTGTCATGGCGAATATCGATGCATCGATTCGCCGTGCGCGCGTTGTCGATGCTGGACATTCATACCTGCGGGTCGTGGATCAGGTCGGTTCGGTACGAAGCGTGGAGCTGTCAGGCGGTGTGCCCGTTGGTGTCGTGGAGGGATTCGACTATGAGTTGAATGACATTCCACTGGCGGCGGGAGATCGGCTCGTCATCTTCAGTGATGGGGTGGAGGAACAGCGCAATGCCGAGGGAGAGATGCTTGGAGCTGCTCGCGTGACTGCTGCACTCGCGGGAAGCAGATCCTGCGGTGAAGACGTCGATCGCCTTACGAACTGCCTCAAGCAGCATGCGAGTGGAATTAAGTATGCCGACGACGTCACGATCGCGAGTGCCGCGCTTGAGGCGGACTACCCGCAAGGGTGACAGAGGCGCGAGTGCAGCGTTGGGAGCGGCGGATCCGATGCAGGATGTTGAGTGAGCACTCTCAGTTGCTGTGGGAGAACTGCGCAGTGTCAGCAGCGGGAACCCACAGGCGGAGGTCGTTCAGCGCCTTGAGCGTGAGAAACTTGACGCTCACATCGCAGCAGCCGACCGATACTGCCTTGCCGTAGCGTTCGAAAGGAATCGCCTGGCTTTGATAGACCAACAGGTGACCGATGTCCCCTTGCGGGGCGGGTGCGGCCAACAGTCTGGGGCCGGGTGACAGCCACGCACGAAACGCTGCAGGCACGGCGGCGGACAGCGCATCGCCACCTGAATGATCCATTGGACTCAGCGAAGCCGACTCCAACGCGGCTCCACCAAAGCCCCACACATCCGTCGGTCCGAGCTTGTGTGGAACGACCCACGGCGCGCCAGCAAGGGTGTCGTTCAACTTTTCATAAGGGTTCGTCGATGCGTTGAGGAATGTGCTCCCACAGAACGCAACAATCTCTGCCGGGCGATTGATGTTGGACTGGGACAAGGCCGTCACGCTCCCCGCGTTGGTGCCGCTCGTGCCCCCTTGGGTCTGCGTGGCGTTTGCGAATGTCAGGCGCGGCGTGCTGTTGATCCAGCGCCACCATCCCCCGAGGTAATAGGCGTTGTATCCGAACGCAGGCTGCAGTTCCGTGCCCGCTCCATCCATGTTTGCGCCTACGGACGCGAGACACTCGGGCAGATTTTGAACCTGCTCCGTCTCCAACGCGAGCGCGGTATCGAGATCCTCGGTGATGTCGAGCCGCCAGCCAAGGATCGCGTCGTAGTTGTAATCAAGGAACGGAGCGAGGCGCCACGGGTACGCCTGGCAGAGTTCGGGTGCAAGTTCCTGGCCGCGCTTGTTTCGAAAACGCACTTGCCACGATGCGCTGTCTTGCGGTCCAGTCTGGACTCCGACATCGCCCATGCACTGCTCGAGATAGCCGGGAAGGAGGCGATCCTCGTACTGATTGCTGTACATCTGCCAAGCCAGAAGTACCTGCTTCAGTCGATTGGCCTCCTTGGTCTGTTTCCCCGATGCAATCGCGGCTCGCAGGCCGCCAATCAGAAGGCCGAGGAGCAGCCCAATGACGGAGATCACGACGAGGAGTTCGACGATGGTGAATGCGCGTCCACTCTGTGCGCGGGCGATTCGGTTGGTCTTGGCGAGTCTCGTCATGCGCTCATCTCCTTGCCATGTCACTGCAATGCGATTCGTACGCCACTCAGAACTGGTTCGATCAACTTCGCCCAATCGTCACTTGCTCGACTTGGCCCGCGGCGATCTTGACGTGTCCACTGCCAAGTTCGCCGATCGGGGCGGGAGGGAGGATCTCTACACGCTTCTCGCCAAGTTTGGCCTCGCCAGCCTTGACTCGTGCCTCAAACTCCTTCACTTCCTTCAGCAGGCGGGGAAGGATCTCACTCTCCTCGACGTTTGCAACGCGTTCGCCCTGCACATAGATGATGCCTCGGCGGTCGCCCGCAAAGACGGCAACATCGGCACCTTCTGCCTCGCCAGGACCGTTCACGATGCAGCCCATCACTGCAACTTTGATTGGTAGTTGGATCTCCGGCATCAAGGTGCGCTCGACTTCCTTGACAAGGGTGAACAGATCGACCTGAATGCGCCCGCAGGTTGGGCAGGCGATGAGGTCGACGCCCTTGCGTTCGCGCTTGCCGAGGCAGTAGAGCATCTCGAGAGCGTCCTTGACCTCATCGATGTGGTCGCTCGCGTACGAGATACGCACCGTATCACCGATCCCGTTGGCAATCAGGCTGCCAAGAGCAACGACACTACGGATGGCACCGCTGTCCTTCGTACCTGCGTGCGTGACACCGAGGTGTAGCGGGTATTCGAAGCGAGCCGCGATCTCCGTGTAGATGTCAATGACCAGCGCTGCGTCCATGCTCTTCGCGCTGATCACGATGTCGTGGAAGTCCCGCTCGCGGAAGATGTCGACATACTCCTCGAGCTTCGCGATCATCAGTGCAAGCAAATGACCCGAACGGTGACCGGCGAAGTACTTGCCGAGTTCCTCCATCCGCCGCTGCTTGTCTTTGCGCTCGATGATCGATCCCTCGTTCACGCCGATGCGGATTGGAATGCGACGCTCCTTGCACGCATCGATCACCTTGTTGACCTGATCTCGGTCGTTGATGTTGCCGGGGTTCAGCCGAATCTTGTGGATGCCCGCCTCGACAGCTTCGAGCGCGCGCTGGTAGTGGAAGTGCACATCGGCCACGATGGGGATGCGCACCTGCTTGAGAATCTCCTTCAGCGCTTCCGTGTCCTTCCGCTCCGGCACGGCTACGCGAACGACATCAGCACCCGCTGCGCGGTAACGCTCGATCTCCGCAACACATGCGTCGATTTCGTGGGTGTAGCCAGCGGTCATGGTCTGCACGCGGATGGGAGCGCCGCCGCCGATGGTCACGCGTCCTACATGGTCATCGCCGATGGTGACTTGCCGAGTTTGCCTGCGATCCTGCATGCCCCAAGTGTAGCGGCGAGGATGCCGAAATCGCGCGCCACGCCATGGACGCACGGGATTACTCTCCACGGCGATGAACATGTCCCAGGCAAGCGTCGCTTCAGCTTCGGCACCGATCGTGTATCTGCGGTCGCGTCTCTCGATCATGATGCTGCTGCAGTACGCGACATGGGGCGCATGGCTGCCCGTGCTGTACGCCTACCTCAGTGGGCACTTGAAGTTCACGGGCGCACAGGTGGGCTACTGCTTTTCGGCCGGAGCGATCGGTGCGGTGTTCGGCCCATTCATCGCCGGACAACTTGCTGATCGAACCTTCGCCACGCAGAAGATCTTGGGTGTCAGTCACCTTGTCGGGGCGCTGCTTGTTTTCCTCATGGGCATGACGAGTGACTTCAACACATTCCTCGGGCTGTCCGCTCTGTATGGATTCGTCTACGCGCCAACAATGGCGCTCACCAACTCACTGGCATTCGCGCATCTGCCCAACCGCGATCAGGACTTCGGACCTGTGAGGCTGTGGGGAACGCTCGGCTGGATCGCGGTCGGCATCACCGTGGGCCAGATCCTCTTTCGCATGCATACGCCGACGAGCGGATCACCCGAGGAGATCGCCGCAGCGCAGAACGCAGGCCGTGCGGTCGCGTTTCAAGTGAGCGCGGCAATTGGAGTCCTGATGGGGCTCTACTGCTTCACGCTGCCCCACACGCCGCCGACCAAGGATGCGAAGCAGAACACCGCGTGGTTGGAGGCGTTTGGCGAAATCTTGCGACAGCCGCTCCTGCTGCTGTTCATCGTGGCGGTGCCCGTCAGCGTGATCCATCAGTTCTATTTCGTACAGGCGGATGGCTTCATCAGCGGCGTGCAGACCAAGGTGGGGGAAAAGACATGGTTCGACAACACCATCAGCCAGGTCTTTGGCGTCGGCGGTGGACTGATGACCATCGGGCAGATGACGGAGATTCTTGTCCTCGCCGCAATGCCGATTCTCACGAAGTTTCTCTCGCGCAAGCGGCTTCTGCTGATTGGGCTCGCCGCGTACGCGGCTCGCATGGCGCTGTGGGCGTACGCGCCATCGCTTCCCTTCGTCATCGCCGGCATCGCGCTGCACGGACTGTGTTTCGGGTGCTTCATCTTCGTGGCGTTCATGATCGTGGATGAACACACCACCACGGATGTGCGCGCCACCGCGCAGAATCTGTTCAATCTGGTGATTGTCGGTGTCGGGACGATCGTGGGCAGCATCTTCGCTGCGAACATCGTGGGGGGCTGGGCCTCGCAGGGCGGGGCGATGGACTACCTCAAACTGTTCAGCGTTCCGATGTGGATGGCGGTCGGCTGTTTCGGACTGGTGCTGCTTGCATATCCAGGCAAGAAGCCAGCCACACATTGAGCGCGCGTATCACCGCCTGATTCAGTGCTCTCAAGCAACAGCGCTGCGCGTGCTGTTCTCTCGCTCAAAGTCTGGGTGCACTTTCAATTGCGCTTCGCCGCTCGGTACCAGGAGCGTTACCACGGGCGAGCCATCGGCGATCGATTCACCCGACATCGTTGTGATCTCGAACTTCGGCTGGCTTGCCTCGTGCAGCACAAGCGCCTTCTCGAGTGACTTTTGCTTCTTCTCGTCAATCTTTGTCCAGCTTTCCCGCCCTCGGCACTTGGGGAATGCGCTGCAGCCGAGCCACGGACCGCGCTTGCCTGTGCGCAGATTCATCGCGGTGCCGCACTTGGGGCAGGGGAGATCGGTCAGGTATGGCTTGGGTGATGGGAACCTCACGCACCCCTTTCGGTCAATGTTCAGTATGAACTTGGTCTCCGGGTTGCTGCTCGTCAGGAAATCGCCGAAGCGGCCCGTGCGAAGCACCATCTGCGCGCCATCCAAGGGGCACTTGATGTCAACACGCTCGGGGAGGAGCGGCTTGCCTTGTCTGTTGACTGGCGCCGCATAGACGCACGCAGACTCTTCCTTTGGTTTACGGGCCTTGCCAGTCTTGGTCGGCGGCTGCTTGACAAGCACCCTTTCGCGGAAGCCACTGCAGGAGAGGAAACGCCCCGTCTTACCGAGCCGATACTCGCAGCGGCGCCCGCACAAGGGGCATGCATAGGGGGATGGATCTGCCTCGGCTTTCACATGAGCTAACTGCATCAGCCCGCCGACGACCGATTCAAAAGGCTCGTAGAACTGCCTCAGCATGGCGTGCCACTCGACCTTGCCTTCGGCGATCTCGTCGAACTCTTCCTCGATACGGCGCGTGTAGCCGACATCCATGAAGCCGTCCTTGAATGGCTGTTCGAGGAATGTGCACACGGCGATTCCAATGTCTGTCGCGTGGAACGACCGACTGACCTGCTCAACATACTTTCGCTCCTCGATCGTGCCGATGATCGATGCGTAGGTGGATGGCCGCCCAATGCCTTGCTTCTCCAGTTCGCGGACAAGGCTCGCTTCGCTGAAACGCCCTGGCGGTGAAGTGAACTTCTGTGTTGGCGAAAGCCAGAATGGCGCCATCTCCTGACCCTCCTTGAGCGGAGGGAGTTCTTGATCATCGCCGTCGCCGCGAATCCCGGTTGCCGTGTAGCCGTCGAACACCTCCACGCGCCCCGTTGCTTTGAAGACAGCGCCCGTTGTCTTGTCACTCCGTTCAAGCAGGACGGCCGTCGACTCGTACTGCGCGTCTGTCATCTGACAGGCGACAAATCGCTGCCAGATGAGGTTGTACAGCCGCCACTGATCATCCGAAAGTGCGCCGCGCAGACTCTCTGGCGTGCGAAGGACGCTCGTCGGGCGAATCGCTTCATGCGCTTCTTGTGCGCTCTTGTTGCTAGAGCCATAGAAGCGGGGCTTTTCAGGCAGATACTTCGCTCCGTAGTGTTTCCCGATGAACGCACGCACTGCACCGAGCGCTTCACCACTCAGGTTGGTGCTGTCCGTTCGCATATAGGTGATGAGACCGACGCTGCCCTCGCCGGGAACATTGACGCCCATGTACAGCTGCTGCGCCGTGCTCATGGTTCGCTTCGCCGCGAAGCTGAGTGCGTAACTGGCGCTCGACTGGAGCGTGCTTGTGATGAAGGGGGCCTTCGGTCGACTGCTCGTGGCACTCTTCTCGATGCTTCCAACCTTGTAACGGACTCCAGCGCCGATGGTGCCGCGAACGACTCGCTGCCAGCGCGCAAATCCGACTGGCTCATCCTCGCCGCGCAGGTCCGTCGTCGGTGCCTTCGGCGCGATGACGATGCTCACAGTTTCCAGTCCGACGGCTTCCGCCACGGACTTCACCCGAGCCACAAGTGCCTCCCCTGGGTCGAACCAGTTTGCAGGCTGTGGAATTGGTGTCTTGGTTGACTTGTCCTCGTCCACCTTGCGGAGAACCCACGCCGGCACTTCGACTGCACACTTCGAACTCCCGAAATCAGCCAGGTCCTCATACTTTGGAACCTCGCGGCGAAGGTCAAGGGGTTTGCCACCCACCTGCACAAGTTCGCATTCGATGCCGCTGCGCTCCGCGAGCCAGTGAGCCTGCTCCTTGACCGTCGGCCCCTTGCCGCGCTCGTCGCGCTGGGCAAGGAAGGCGTCCCACGCTATCGAGAGTGCCTGGCCGCGCGCCTTGTCTGGCGTCATTGCCGCTTCGACCTTCCAGTACTCATCGGGTTGGAAGCCGCGGATCTCCCGCTCGCGATCCACGATCAGCTTTAGCGCGACACTCTGCACGCGCCCAGCGCTCAGTCCGCCGGCCACCTTCTTCCAGAGAACGGGGCTGACCATGTAGCCCACGATGCGATCGAGAATGCGGCGTGCCTGCTGTGCGTTCACCCGGTCCAGATCGATAGGTCG
>Ga0163212_1000486_pt1 | contig 17648 bp, 14 predicted proteins | sample Malawi_45m_30L_FD_113532 | JGI IMG/M metagenome (GOLD analysis project Ga0163212, IMG submission 113532) | Freshwater microbial communities from Lake Malawi, Central Region, Malawi to study Microbial Dark Matter (Phase II) - Malawi_45m_30L | ecosystem: Environmental > Aquatic > Freshwater > Lake...
GGTTGTCGATGCAGACATTGATCCCCGAACCGGCATCGAAGGTCCAGACTCGGCGCTCCTGAAGTTCCGCGGCGACGACGACAGCAGGCGCCCCGCTCGGTCGGGCCGGAGGATCCACCGCCGCCTGCACTGCCTGCGCGGACACGGCACATACACCAGACCCAAGCGCCAGCCACACACCCGTCCAGAGGATAAGGACCGATAGCCATGGCCCTGTGGTGGCGCCAACGCCGTTCACCGAACAGTGCGGGCCGGGCTTCGACACGGTCATGACCAAAGCCTACCCCCGTCGCCGCTGGATCGGCGGGCGCAGCACGACCAACCATGGGGGTCACACGGGGGCGATGACGACCGCGCTCCAGGAGACGAACCGCTTCCGAGTGAACCCAAACCGAATTTGGATTCCGTCCAATCCGGGCTATAGTCCGAACGGAAGGTTTCGGAGAAGGCACTGGAGGCGGGCACAAGGGCGCAGACCACCCTTTTCCCCCAGGAGCCTCCCCCAATGAAGTCCATCGTTTCCCTGACTGCCGGCGCGATTGCTGTCGCCTTGGTTTCTTCTGCCGACGGCGCCATGATTGCCGGTTGGTCGATCACCACCGCGTTCCCCACCGGCACCGGCAACGTGCCGACCGGCCAGACCTACTCGGTTGGCGCGGCTGATCAGGGCGACCAGACCGCGGGCAGCTCCCTGAGCTCCTACCACCTGCTGGCTGCGGCGACCTACACGTCGCCCTCGGGCAACGGTTCGCAGTACTCCTTCAGCAGCAACAACTGGTCGATCGGCGATTACTACGAAGCCCGCGTCTCCACCTCCAACTACGCGAACATCAGCGTGTCGTGGGACCAGGCTCGCAGCTCGACTGGCCCCTCGTCGTTCGAACTCATCTTCAGCATCGACGGTGGTTCGAGTTGGACGACGGTGACCAACTACACCGTCCTGCAGTCTGGCGGCGGCGGCTCTCCCGCTACATGGTCCTCGACGGTCTACAGCGCGCTGTACTCCAGCAGCCAGGCACTCGCCGGTGCTGAAAACGCGAGCCTTCTCATCGTTCGCTTCCGCTCGCTCGTGACGGCGGCAGCCACCGGCTCCAACCGCATCGACAACGTTGTCATCAGCGGCGATCTGGTGCCGGCCCCCGGCGCCGTGGCGCTGCTCGCGGTCGCGGGCCTCGCATCGCGTCGCCGTCGCTGAATCGCACGCGGCACATCGTGATCCCCTCCAGCGGGTGTCGGCTCCGGCCGGCACCCGCTGTGCGTTGATGCACATCGGACGAGATCGACCTCGCGCGGATCGGTCGCGACTTCCGCCCGCTCGCCTTCAGCGCGCAAGCACCACGAGTGACCACGGAGCCACGTTCATCGAGCCCCTGGCCGTTGCCATCGGCACCGCACCCGCGCGCGTGCCATCGGCAAGGACCGACCACTCACCCGATGGCAGCGCAAGCGTCGCAGTCACTGGCTCGCCATTGAGGGCGATGATCAGCGTGCGCGATGGATCACCCGCCGAGCGACCATCGATCGTCCAAGCCAACAGCGGAGCCGCGCTCATCCATTGGATCGAGTTGCGTACGGTTGAACCATCGGTCATGCGCAGCAGAGGGTGCGCCTTGCGCAAGGCGATCATCCCGGCGATCCAGTCCGTCGTCGATTGCCATGGACCGGCCCGTTCCCAGTCGAAGCGATTGACTCGGTCGCCGCTCACGTAGCTGTTGTGGTCGCCGCCCTTCGTGCGCCCGATCTCGCATCCACCTTCGAGGAACGGGATGCCCTGCGACAGCAGCACGGTGCCGACCGCCAGCCGCAGCATCGCCTCGCGCTCGGCATCGCTCGCGCTCTTTGCCGACCGGGCCAGCTTGTCGACCAAGCACAGATTGTCGTGCGCGCTGACGTAGTTCACGCTTTCCGCGGGTGAAGCCGTGAAGTCATCGATCGATCCCGCCACGCCACGCTTGACCGCCTCGCGGTCACCGCCCGGACCGTTGACGAACCCTGTGCGATCGCCATCAAGGTCGCCCCGAAGCGCATTGCGCAGGTGATCGTTGAAGACGGCCATCCCGCTCCCCTTCTGCGCGCCCTTGCCGAAGCGGATCGGGCCTCCGCCGGTCCAAGGCTCACCGTAGAGCGTGGCATCAGGCCGGATCGAGCGCACGCGATCGACGATGGCACGCACCGTCGCTGGATCGTGCGTCCCTAACAGATCGAAGCGGAATCCATCGACGTGGTACTGACGCAGCCAATGCGCGAGTGAATCGAGGATGTACTTGCGTACCATGGGGCGCTCGTCGGCAACCGAGTTGCCGCAGCCGGCGTCATTCGTCAGCGAGCCGTCACGCGTCGTGCGGAAGAACCAGCCCGGCACCGTCGCATCGAATGGACTGGCTTCGCCGCTGGAACTCGTGTGGTTGTAGACGACATCGAGCACCACGCGAATCCCCGCTGCATGCATGCCAGCGACCGCCTGGCGCAGCTCGCGCACCGGCGCCAGCGGATCGCGTCGGTCCGCCGCGAAGTTCGACTCGGGCACGTTGAAGAGCGCCGTCCAGTAGCCCCAGTTGTACTCATCGGGCTTGGCGGTGAAGTCATGGATCGGCAGCAGGTGCACGCCGGTGATGCCCAGTCGCCGCAGGTGCGCAAGCCCCGTCGGCGCACCTGCCACGCTGCCTTCATGCACCAGACCGAGGTACGAGCCGCGACGATCCGCCGGGCACGACGCATCGGCCACCGTGAAGTCACGCACATGGAGTTCGTACAGCACCTCATCGGTGGGCTGCGCCAGAGTTGGTCCCCGATCGGCCTGCCAGCCTGCTGGCTCCAGGCGCGACAGGTCGGCAAAGATACTGAACGAACTGTCTGCACTGGCCGCCACGGCATGAATGTCCGCCGCGGTGCGCCGCCGCCCGTAGTGCGTGAACGCCAGCCGATACAGCACGCCGTGCAGATCGCCCGGAACCTCGATCGACCAGGTGCCCTTCGGTCCGGCGACCAGCGGGAGCGTCCTGCTTGGGCCGTCAGGCCCCTTCTCGAAGAGTTCAAGCTCGACCCCGCGTGAGACGGGCGACCACGTGGTGACCGTGACGCGATCCTTCGAGCACGTCGGCCCGAGCACCGCATCGAGCGCCGCGAAGGCCGCGTCCTCAAGGATGCCACGCGCGATGACGGGCTTCGATGCGCCACCGACCTCAAGGAAAAGTCGGCCAATCGCCTCGTCTGCAACAGGCTTGCCCAGCTTGATCGTGAACGTCGGGCGCCCGTCGCCGCCGCGATCCGCCATCACCGACGAGACCGCAAGCGAGCCACCATCGTCGATGCGCACCTTGATCGCCTTGCGCGCCTTGTCGTCGAGCGGTCCCGACATGGCAAGCGTGATCGATTGCCGTCCATCCAAGAACGCCCCGACGAAGGAACTCGATCGATCGATCGCCTTTGCCGAGGCATGGATCGCCACCTGCCCGGCCGCAAGCCAGATTTCCGTCCGGCCGCGCGGCTTGAGATCGATGAATCGGTCCTGCTCGACATCCTTGCGCTCCCAATCACCCTTGCGCACGATGAAGCCCAGCCGCTCGATGCCGTCATCGGCCTCGAAGCGCGCCACGGCGCCGTCCTTGTCGGCGGCGAACGGCACGCTGCGCCCGGCACCACCTTCGTTCCACACCCAAAGGTTCCAACCTTCGTAGTCGCCATCGGGCCGCCAGTAGTGCACCACCACAGCGCGTTCCGCCAACGCAGCCGTCAAGGACTCTGCGGGTTCCGCAACGGTGGACCCGGGTTCCACCATGACCCACGACACCAGCCCCAACACCATCGCCATCACTGCGGACATGCTCGGCATGCCGTGGATCCTAGGGTCCTCGCGCTCCATCCTTGCTTCATGGTCCATCGTGATTCATGTCACGTGCCACGGCGCACCGATGCATCGACATGCACGATGACGGCCTGCAGGCTCGATTCGACCATCTGGTCCGATGGCTGGACGAACTCCGTTCGATCAGTCTCCATTGGGCCGGGCAACCGCTGCAGGTCGACACCAAGTCCGACGGATCCCCAGTCACACAGGCCGATCGCGCGATCGAGTCGGCCCTTCGAGCGAAGATCCGGATGCACCATCCGTCCGATGCCATCTTGGGCGAAGAGCATGGGGATGAGTCGGGCTCGAGCGGCTGGCGCTGGATCATCGATCCCATCGATGGCACCGCCAGTTTCATCCGCGGGATACCCCTCTGGGGAACGCTCGTTGGACTTGAGCAGCGCACCGACGGCGGGGAGCCGGTTGTGGTCGCCGGCGTCGCCGACTACCCAGCACTTGGCGAACGGATCGAGGCCTCTTCGCATGATGTAGCGTGGTGGACACGAGCTGATGACCGACAGCGATGCCGGGTCGCCCCGCCGCGACCACTGCATGCTGCGACGATCTGCACGACCAGCACTGAGTACTTCCGCAGCTCCAACCGCTTGAACCTCTGGTCGCGCTTGGGGAGAGCCGCGGGCTCACTTCGCGGGTGGAGCGACTGCTCCGCGCTGCTGCTGCTTTGCACAGGTCGCGTGGATGCTGTGGTCGAACCAGTCATGCACCCATGGGACATCGGCCCGTTCGCGGCCATCCTGCCCGCCTGCGGCGCCGTATGGACGTCGTTGGCGGGAGAATTGACCCACTTGGGGGGTTCCGTCGTTGCGGCGGCGTCGGACGAACTTCACTCGCAGCTCTTGAGGCTCGATGAACTGAGATCGACGTAGTGGTTATAAGACTCTACCGCCCCTGCAGGATCCACTCCGCTGGTTCGACCGTGCTCACAAAAAGATCGTGAATTGACGCACCGCGCACTTGCCTGTCCCGCTCGCCGGGTCATCGTGTGGAGGTCAGGGATTTCGAAAAGGGTCGCGCCGACGATCTCGGCTGAGTTCCCCTTTCTCGAGAGAGTCCCTCCATGAAGAAGATCGCCCTCGTTGCTGGCCTCGCCGCCGCTGTCGCCGGAACCGCTTCGGCCGATGTCACCTACACCTTCACCAACCAGACTTGGACTGGTTTCAACTTCACTGACCTGAGCGTCCTCCTCGGCGGTTTCAGCGGCAGCCTCACCGGCGTCTCGGTCAACGCGACCCTGAATGCCTCGACCAACTACACCTACGCCGACGACATCTGCGTGTACGTCGATGTTGCTCCGCTCTCTACTGGCGGCCTGCTCCAGGTCGGCGGCTTCTCGAACCTCGGTGCCGCGCAGCGCCTTTCGTGGGCCAACGGCGGCTCGAGCGCTCCCAACACGACCGTCATCGACAGCAAGTCGGTGAACGCGATCTCGTTCTCGGGCACCTCGGCTGACGCCAGGATCTACCTGGGCAACGGCTACGGCGCCTCGGGCACCTCGGGCACCTGGACCGGCTCGATCACGCTCATTGGCGTGGACGTGGTTCCCGCCCCGGGCGCGATCGCCCTCGTCGGCCTCGCCGGCCTCGCTGGCCGTCGTCGTCGCTGAGCACATCACCTCCGGAGCCCGTGGGCTCTCCCGGAACTCGGCACCGAGCGTCCTCGTGGCGCTCGGTGTTCTTTACTTTTGCGACACCCAACACCGCCCCCGCGGGGTCAACTCCGCTGGTTCGACCGTGCCCACAAAAAGACCGTGAATTGACGCACCGCGCACTTGCCCGTCCCGCTTGCCGGGTCATCTTGTGACGGTCAGGGATTTCGAAAAGGGTCGCGCCGACGAACTCGGCTCCCCCTTTCAAGAGATTCCCTCCGTGAAGACAGCACTCCCTTCCCTCGTTGCCGCACTCGCTGTGGCTTCTGCTTCCAACGCAGCCCTCGTGTATGGCGGCGGCACTGAAACGGGCAACCGTTTCAACGCTGGCGCCAATGCCATCACATACATGAACTGCTTCACCGCCGTGAGCGAAGGCCAGAATCAGCTGGCCTTGGAAAGCGTGATTGTCGGCATCCGACGCCTCACGTCGGCGGGAGCGTTGCTTGATGTCGGCATCAACATCTACGCCGCTGAGATGACCTTTGACGGCACCAGCTTCGGCCGCGGTGCCAACAACCTGATCTACTCCTCGGCGTCGCTCGGCGGAGGTGCAGCAAGCGTGACCCAACTCGTCAGCACTGGCGCACTGTCTGGTGTCACCCTGAACCTGGAGACCACCTCGAACGCTGGCCTTGGCGGCTGGTGGATCGGCGTTGAATTCACGGGTGCCAACGCTGCGAGCACTGCCAATGGATGGCGCGTCATGAACGCCCCGACAACTGGTGCGTCCATCAATGGATTCGGGGTGTTCAACTTCAACAACAGCAATGCCTTTCAGTCGTTCTTCGCCTTCGGCTCCCCGCCGGGTTCGGCTGCGAGTCGCTTCATGGTCGACGTGAACGGCTCGCTGGTGCCGGCTCCAGGCGCGATTGCGCTTCTGGGCGTGGCTGGTCTGGTCAGCCGCCGCCGCCGCTGAAGCCAACAGCCTTGGCCCGACCCGGTCGGGCCCTCTCTTGGAACTCGGCACCGAGCGTCCTCGTGGCGCTCGGTGTCTTTGTTTTTGCCCTGCCCCATACCCATTTTTGCGGCCTGGCTGATTTCATCTTGCCTCGACCGAGGTGGTTGCAATACTTCGCCAGACCATCCACATCAGCACAGAGGAGCCTCGGACCATGCGCACCAGCTTGGCGATCATCCTGACCGTTGCCGCTCCAGCCCTTGCTGACGAGATCGGCTACGAAGAACTGGTGGCTCGACTCGGTTCCGCCGTGCCGACTGGCGCGGGCGTTCCAATCGTGCAGGTCGAGGCCAACGAATCAGCGGGCCTCAGCTACCGCCCGAACGGCTCGGAACCTGACTTCGCGGGGAAGTCGTTCACCCTGATGTCGGGCGCCTCGGCGAACAGCGGCCACGCCACGTTCGTGGGAAAGAACCTTTATGGCCAGTACGGCATCGCCAAGGGCATTACCCAGATCAGCTGCTTCGATGCCAACAACTGGCTGTCAAGCTACCTGCGGCTGGGCCAAGGGCAGTCGGCATTGCCACTCGCACCAACCAACGGCTCAAAGCTCTTCAACTGCAGTTGGATCGGTTCAGCGGGGGCCAATACCGACAACGAAATCCTTCGACGCGCGGATTACGCCATGCAGCGCGATGGGACGCTGGTCATCGCAGGCGTGAACAACGGGGCGGGAGGAGCCGTGCCTGCGCTCATGGGCAGTGGGTTCAACGGGATCTCGGTCGGCCTGCTCAACGGCAACCACAGCTACGGCGCACCGCCCGCGGGCATCGACGGCGCTGGCCGGCAGAAGCCTGAACTGGTAGCCCCGGGGGAATTCACGAGTTTCTCCACACCCGTCGTCAGCGCCTGTTCAGCAGTTCTCCACCAATTTGCGAACGAACTCCCGTACAGCTTGAACGTGAATCGCCGCAGCGGCGTGGCCATCAAGGCCTCACTGCTCGCTGGCGCAACGCATGGCCCAGCATGGTCAAACGGCGCTCCGCAATCAGGTGCATCCCGCGGCGTGGCCACCACGCCCATCGACCCGATCGTGGGCTTCGGGACCGTCAACATCGATCGTGCGCACCGGATCCTCTCTGCCGATGAGGCCATCGGCCAAGCCACCGCAAGCGCCGCGATCTCAGGTCCTTCAGTCGGGCTGGCCGCCTGGGAGTACGAGGTGATCTCATCGACCACCTACGAACGTCACTGGCGCATCGATGTCCCCGGCACCGCCGACGTTCGCGTGGCCTTGACCTGGAACCGCAACCCTGCGTCGAGCCAGTTCACGGGTTCGGCCCCGATCCTGCAGAACAACGACATCAAGCTGCAGCGCATCGTGAACGGACAGCCTGTGTCCATGGTCGGCAATGCCGGCGTGAGCCTTTTCGGCTCCGGCAACGTGGTCAGCCAAAGCGCGGTGGACAACGTGGAGCATCTTTCAATCGATGATCTCGCACCAGGTTCGTACCTGCTGTCCGTGAACCGCATCACGACCACCGGCTTTGCAACGATCGCCGCGCTGGCATGGATCGTCGATGTCACGGCCGTGCCTGGCGATCTCAATGGCGACGGCGTCGTCAATGGCGCCGATCTCGGCCTGCTCCTCAGCAATTGGGGTGGCTCCGGCGTCGGCGACCTGTCTGGCGATGGCGTTGTGGATGGCGCCGACTTGGGCCTCTTGCTCAGCGCTTGGTCCTGACCACGAGCGACGACGGTTCCTCGACCGTCACCTGCTCACCCACATGCCGGCGTGCCACCCGGCCAACGGGCCAACGGTCAGTCGTCTCCAACAGGACCCACTCCCGGCGCCACGCGCGGATGCTGTCGTCGCCCGTGCGCATCTGGAGGCCAAGGCCCACCAGCGTGTGATCCTCGGTGTGCACCAAGACACTGTCGCACACCTGGGTCGAGTTGAGCAGCGAGCACAACAGGATGGCCTTCGAATCGCAATCGCCGCTGGCGCGGGACAGCGTCGCAGCCGGCAGCATCACGCCCATCTGCTCACGCTCGGGGTCGTCGCTGGCTTCAAGGTTCTCTCGGTAGGCCAGCGCCTGGACGAAGCCCGCCATGATGCACGCTCGGCCACGGATGCTGGTCGCTCCCGCTCGACGTGCAGCCTCCTCAAGCCGATCGGCCATCGCATGCACGGTGGGCACACCGCGACGGAGCATCCACGGGTAGTCAGGCGAGACGACCTCGTCGTTCAGTCGAACGCCACGCGCATCGAGCAGTCGATCGCGCTGCAGCGCGCCAAGGTCGTACTCCTCTTGTGTGCGGTAGCGGAACGAGATCTCGTCAGGATGGAAGCCGAAGCCGTTGATCGCCTCTTCGACATCCGCCGAATCGATCTCGATCGAGACGCCGAGCTCGGGGCCATGCGTGCCGCAGTCACGCACGTCACCTCGCCATGAGCGGATGCGCTCGGCGTTGGGGTCGCGCCAGGTGACCACGGCATCGGGGCAGATCCAGGATCGCTCGGCCGCGGGAGCGTGACGAGGCGGTGTCCATGACGAGGCATCCGCCGGTGCGGGCGACTCGATTCGTGCTCGATCCACACGGATCGCCGCAGAGCCACCTGCGCGCCGCTGGATTCGCGGCATCGACGCCACACGAACGACAACCCGGTGGTCAGCCTTCGCTGCTGGCGTGCTGGCGTGCTGCCATGCCTCGAGCCCCACGCGCATCCACGCCGCCACGCCGATGGCGAAGGCAGCCGAACCGATCATGGAACCGAGGGAGCGCATGGTCATGGTTCGTCGACCGAACGCCGCAGGCTCGCCAGTCAACCTGCCGCAATCCACCGAGGTTTGTTTATGGACCCCTGCATACCGCTAGGATCGACCTATGCCGCTGCCCCGAAGCCACGAACGAACCACGCGCTCGCGCCTCGCCAGTGCGATCCTGACCATGGTCGCTCTCACAAGCGCGGCGGGTTGCGTCAGCCACAGGACCTCGCTGCACGAACCAGCGCCGTCGGACCGCCAACGCTGGAACACCTACTCCCTGCAGACGCAGGCATCGATCGATGCGATGGCCGCGTGGCCCCGCATGACGGCGGACCAGGTCATGCGTGGCGAAGCTGGCCAGGATGGTGCGATGCCGGTCGTGATCGAGGGCGAACTGTCGAAGGTCTGCTTGACCATGGGCTGCTGGGTCGAGATGAAGACCGGCGGTGAACCGCTCCTCGTCATGACGCGCGACCATGAGTTCTTCGTGCCACGGAATGCACAGGGCGTCTGGGCTCGGGCCTACGGTCGAGCCGTGGCGCGCGAACAGTCGGTCGAGACGCTGCGGCACATCGCCGAGGACGCAGGTGCAAGCGCCAACGAGATCGCCCGCATCACCGAGCCCCGCACGCGCATGGTGTTCATCGCCGACGCGATCGCCATGCCTCCCGAGGGCCTCGACCGACCCGCTCGATGATGGATCCGTCGACGCGAGCTTCGATGACCCGACGCGACGCGGTGCGGCTCGTCGCCGGATCGACGCTGCTCGTTGGATGCACCACCCCGCACCACGCAACGACTGCCGCCGACCTTTCCGGAGCCATGCCCATGATCGATGCCCCCATCGTGCTCGCGACCTGGAACCATGGAAAGCCCGCCACCGAACGGGCCCTCGCCGAACTTGCCGCAGGACACAGCGCACTCGATGCTGCTGAACGCGGCGTGATGGTGGTCGAATCGGAGTGCCCCGATCGATCCGTCGGGCTGCAGGGCTGGCCCGACCGCGATGGCATCGTCACGCTCGATGCCGCCATCATGGACGACACGGGGCGCTCGGGCGCCGTGGCATGCGTGCGGGGCGTGGCGCATCCGATCGCCTTGGCGCGCCGCGTCATGGACCGCACGCCGCATGCGTTGCTGGTCGGCCCGGGCGCCGAGGCCTTCGCCCGCAGCGAGGGGCTCCACACCGGAGCACGCCCGCTGGACCCGGAGCAGGAGCGTGCCTGGCGCGAGTGGCTTCGCGAGCGCCAGTACAGCCCCCGCGCCAACTCGGAGAATCACGACACCATCGGCATGGTGGTGCGTGATGCACACGGCCGCATGTCGGCTAGCTGCACCACCAGCGGGCTCGCATGGAAGATGCATGGTCGCGTCGGTGATTCACCACTCGTCGGTGCGGGGCTGTACGTGGATCCCAAGGCCGGCGCCGCCGTCTGCACCGGGCTGGGTGAAGTCGTGATGCGCAAGCTCACGTCGTGCATTGCCGTCGAACGGTTGCGTTTCGGAGCGAGCCCCGCCGAAGCCTGCCGCGATGCGCTCCACCGACTGGTCGAAGCCGGACCGCTGGCGGCGAATGTCCAGGTTGGCCTGATCGTGCTTGCGAAGGATGGCACGCACGCTGCCGGCGCGCTCCAGCCCGGGTTCACCTACGCGCTCGGCACGGCTGCGGGCGTGACGCTGCACGAGGCACCGGCAGTCACCTGACGCCCCGCACAACGTTCCACAATCAACTCAGAAGTCCACCGAGAAGAACGCGCCGAGCAGGATCGCCGGGTTCATGTCGGCGGCCGCGAGCTGATCGCCCGAACTGTCGGAGATCGTGAGTTCCTGCATGGCGTTGAACCCGAACACGACATCCATCCGGGCCGCACCGCGCCGCCAGCCGCTGCGGACCCACAGCGGGATCGACTGGTCCTCGCCGACGCCGTCGCTGCGGGCGGCCGGGCCACCGTCATCGAGCCGGAACCGCTGGTAGGACCAGCGGCCACCAAAGGCCAGGTGGCACTCCTTGCTCACGTCGAACACGAGCTCGATGCCCGGCCCGGTCGGGAACGCCTGCGGGGCATCCACGTTCGTCAGTCGGATCCCCTGCTCGAGTTCCCAGTCGATCAGGATCACCGGCACGATGAGCGGGTCATCCTCGATGCGCGAGCTGCCGATCACGCCCAGCCCAAGATTGAAGTCGGGGCCCATGCGGTAGGAGAACGCACCGAAGCCACCACCGGTGATCGTGTCGCTGAACTCCGCGCCATCTTCGCCGTTGGTGCTGGCGAAGCCCTGGAGCAAGACCGTCCAGTCGGAGTCGACGCGGATCGTGGTCCCCACGTTGACCGTCGCGTTCACGATCGTGTCCCATGGATCCGCGCCACCGATCGCATTGCCAAGCGGCGTGCCCGTGCCGAAGTCGTACCAGTTGCCATCCCACTCGATGCCGGCATTGACGGCCATGCCCCGATCGACAGGCGTGCTGAAATCCACGGCGCCGTACCCGCGCAGGATCGACAGGTCACCGCCACCGGTGAACGTGGCCGGCGCCTGCCAGACCACGCCGCCACCGACGAGGAACGTGGAGCCTCGGCCAATCGCCGCTGCTTCCTGCTCATCGATCGGACGCTCGATGATGTTGGTGTCCTGCGCGACCGCCGTACTCGCGAAGAGGCCAAGCACGAAGAGAACGATGACGTGATCATGCGGCATCGCCGGAGTCTATGGTGCTGGGCAGATCGACCGGATCGACCTAGCATCGCACCGCATGCGGCTTGACCTGACCCCGCTCCTGCGACGACCGTTCGGACAGGCTTTCCTGGTCGCGCTGCTCACGGCGCTCTGCGTGCTGCCCGGCATCGCCTCGATCCCCACGATCGATCGCGATGAGGCTCGTTTCGTCCAGGCGACGAGGCAGATGCTCGACTCACCGGATTGGCACGGCTACGTCGTGCCGCGCTTCGGCGACCAACTCCGGCTGCAGAAGCCGCCGGCGATCTACTGGGTGCAGAGCGCGAGCGTGGCCGCACTCGGAGGCGTGGACCGCGGTCCCGAAGCGATCTGGATGTATCGGATCCCGGGTGCGTTCGCAGCGATCGCCACGGCGCTCGCCACGTGGTGGCTCGGACGGAGCATGTTCGGCGCGCTGAGCGGGACGCTCGCGGGCATCCTCATCGGGATCTGTCCCTTGGTGGCGTTCGATGCTCACCAAGCCCGCGCAGACCAGGTGATGGTCGCAGTCACCACATGGATGATGGTGCTGCTCTGGCGGCTCTGGCGCACGCGCGACGCCGCCACACCATGGCTCACGCTGCTCGGGCTCTACGGACTGTGCGCCGCCGGCATCCTGCTCAAGGGGCCCATCACGCCCTTCGTCCTCGGATCGACGGTGCTGTGCATGGCAGCAGCCACGCGCAGGTGGTCGTGGATCGTGCGCGTGCAACCGTGGACCGGCGCACTCATTGTGCTTGCGTTCGTCGTGCCGTGGGTGATCCTGGCTGCTCGCGAGATCGGCGGCGACACGATCGTGGGTGCGATCCGTCGCGAAGTGTTCGAGCGCGCAGGCAGCGGGATGGAAGGCCACTGGGCGCCTCCTGGCTACCACCTGGTCTTGCTGCCGGTGCTCTTCTTCCCGGGTTCGCTGCTCACGGGCCTGGCGATCCAGTGGGCGTGGTCGCGCGCGCGTCGCGCCCGCCGAGCCGAATCGCTGCCGGCACGGATCTGGTCAAGCCTCACCGCGCGCGGCGGCCGCCAGCCCGAGCTCTTCCTGCTGTGCTGGCTCGTGCCAACGTGGATCGCCTTCGAACTCGTGGCGACCAAGCTGCCGCATTACGTGCTGCCGTGCTATCCAGCCATCGCCCTGCTGTCGGCGCGCGCGGTCGTCGGCGGGCTGTCGAGCCTGCCTCGCGCGCTCGAACCGGTGAATCGCTTTGGCTACGGCGTCTGGGCCGTGATCGGCTGCCTCATCGGCTGGATGCCCGCTGGCCTGATGCTGGCACTGGACCGCGCGGGCGTGCTGACCGATCCGAACCTGGGCTGGTCACTCCCCCTCGTCTCAAGCGCGTTCGTTCTGGTCGTGGTGGCAGGCGGCTATGGCAGCGTACTCATGTGGCGTGCTCGCACGAGCGCCCTTCGCGGCGACTTCGCTTCCGCGATCCGTGCAGGGATCGCGATCACGGTGATGAGCCTGGTGTGCACGATGGGCATCGTGCTGCCGCGCGTGCCCGCGCCGTGGATCACCACGCGGATCCTCGATCATGCTTGGCGCGAAGCCGCCAACCGCGGCAGTGCCACGCTGCCGGCCATGGCCGCGGTCGGCTACGTCGAGGATTCCCTGCTCTTTGAGTCGGGCCGCCGCGTCGAGCGGCTCGGCGCCGATGAACTCGCCGCATGGATCGATCGCCACCCCGGCGGCTTGGTCATCGCAACGACGGATGCGCTCGCTGGAAACGGGGCTGTCGCAGCGAGCGCCGCCCGACTGCAGCCCATCGAATCGAGCCGGACCCGAGGCTTCAACTACAGCAAGGGCCGAGTGGTCGAAGTCATGCTGTACGCCGTGGCGCCGCTGCGCTGAAGCGGCGCGGATGCGGGCCAGCGCGCCCGCCAAAGCGCCATCACGATCCACGGCGTGACCCAGCCGAGCGCGCTCCCCGCGAGCATGTCACCGAGCCAGTGGCTGTTCTGCACCACGCGAGAGCCAGCGACGACCGCACTCAGCACGACCCACAGTGCCGTCAACCGCGGCCACTTCAGCGTCGCCAGAGCAGCCAGCGTGAAGGCCGTGGTCGCGTGACCGCTCGGATACGAATTGCGAACGTGCTCGATGATGAACGCCGGGAACGCGAAGCCTGATTCGCCGTTGAAGGCACCGTCCGCAACGAAGGCGCGCGGCCGCCACCGCGCCAACGTGGCCTTCAGGATGCCCGAGACGACGCCGCTCGCAGCAAGCGATGCGATCGACAAGAAGCACCACCGTGCAGCATCATGCGATCGGCGCAGGTGGAAGACTGCGAGTCCGATCCCGAACGCGATGAACCAGTACAGGCTGTCGCCGAGTTCAGCGATCCACGCGGCAGCCGTGGACCACCCTCGATGGGCATGCACGAACCGGGCCACCGACTCGTCCGCCAACTGAATGCTCGCGAGCGACACGATGACCAAGCCCAAGGCGATCCAAAGATGCTTGCGCCACGAAACCGACATGCCCACAAGGCTACCTGCTTGGTCCATCGGCCACCTCGGGTAGCGTCCGCGCATGCAGTCGGTTACATCGATCCTCGCTTCGGTCGACACGCTGCTCGCGTCGATCACGTCGGCTGTCGCAGCTGAGCGGTCATCCATCACGCGCGCTGGAGCCGACTGGACCATGAGTGCCACCAACCTTGTGCAGTATGCCGACCTGCGACGGGCACTGCCGGCTGGGCTGCAGGGCGACCTGGTGCGCTTGGGCCTGAGTTCGCTGTCGCGGCGCGAAGCACACATCGAACCCACACTGCGCGCGGTGCGTGCCGCGCTCGTGGCGATGAACGGCGGAGCATGGAAGGATGAGTCCCCCGCAGCCGCCATGGATGCCGGCGTCGCCGCACTCGAACGGCACGCTGATGACCTGCTCGGACCGGCCCACCCCAAGGGCACGCGCATCATGGTGAGTCTGCCACCCGCGATGGCGGATGACCCCACGCTCGCCGATCGGCTCATCGAGGCCGGCATGGACGTTGCGCGCATCAATGCTGCGCATGGGAACCCCGAGCAGTGGCGGGCGAACGCCGAGTCACTGCGCGCAGCCGCCGTGCGGGCCGGTCGAACCATCCGACTGTGCGTTGACTTGGCCGGCCCCAAGGTCCGCACGGGCCTCTGCAGCCAAGGCCCCATCGAGATCCGACCGGGCGACCGACTCTGGCTGCATGCCGACGATGCCATCTCGACCGGATCGGTGCGCTTGCCTGATGGCTCGCTGCCAACCCCGCACCGCATCGCCGTCACACCGCGGGAACTGCTCGGCGCCCTCAAGCCCGGACATCGCGTGCTCATCGATGACGGCAACATCCGCGGCAGGTGCGCGTCCTCTTCGCCCGCAGGTGCGGACGTGGTCATCGAGCGAGTGCGCAGTGGTGCGTGGCCGCTCAAGGATCGCAAGGGCGTGAACGTCCCCGACAGCGACGTGCCGATTCCGTCGCTGACCGACGCGGACCTTGCCACGCTTGATGCGGTCGCGGGCCTTGCCGACATGGTGGCGCTGAGCTTCGTCCGGAAACCACAGGACATCCTCGACCTGCACCACGCGCTTGAGACGCGAGGTCTGTCCAGCATGGCGGTCGTTGCCAAGGTCGAGACCCCGCAAGCGTGCCGAGACCTTCCGGCGATCCTCCTGGCCCTCATGCGGCGCCCGGCATGCGGAGTGATGCTGGCCCGCGGCGACCTTGGCGTCGAGATCGGCTTCGAGAACCTGCCCATCGCGCAGGATGAAGTCCTCGCCCTCTGCGAAGCTGCCCACATGCCGGTGATCTGGGCCACGCAGGTCCTTGAATCGATGACGGAGCACGGCTTCCCGACGCGTGGCGAGGTGACCGACGCCGCCGACAGCGCCCGCGCCGACGCGGTGATGCTCGGGATCGGCCCGTGCCTGCTCGACACCACGGCGTTCGTGCATGACCTGCTCACGCGGATCCAACGCATCCGGGCGCGGAGCCGCGCACTCTTGGTGCCATGGGGGGGCTGGGACCATGCCTGAAGCCGGCGCGGACGTGGCTCACTGGATCCTCGATGGCGGCGCGATCACGGCGATCATCCTCGCGATCGAAGCCATTGGGTTCCTGTGCGCTCTTGATTCGGTCATGCGTGCGCGGACCCCGCAGGGTTCGATCGCTTGGGCGCTCGCGCTGGTGTTCCTGCCCATCGTCAGCGTGCCGCTGTACATGGCCTTTGGCCAGCGGCGCTTCGATGGCAAGGTGCTCGCCCATCGCCGCGGACGTCACGCACTCGACCGTCGCGTGGGTGAGGTCACCCGTGCCACCGCAGCGCTCCACTCCCTTGATCCAGCACTCGTGTCGCTCGCGCCGCTGTACCGCGTTCCACCCACGCGGGGCAATGACTGCGAACTGCTCATCGACGGCAAGGCCACGTTCGATGCAATCGAGCGCGCGATCGATGCAGCCGAGCGCTGCATCGCCTTCCAGTTCTACATCATCCGTGATGATCGTCTGGGCCGCCGCATGGCTGCGGCGCTCGCTCGTGCCCGGGCCCGCGGCGTTCGGGTGATGGTGCTCTACGACGCCATCGGCAGCATGCACTTGGCCGAGGGCTGGTGCGATCGGCTGCGAGCCGACGGCGTCGAAGTCAGGGCCTTCAGGACTTCACGCACCGCCCTGCCGATCAACATCAACTTCCGCAACCACCGCAAGGTGGTCATCGTCGACGGCGGCGTGGCCTTCCTCGGCGGGCTCAACGTCGGTGACGAGTACATGGGCCAGAGCCCCGCGTTCGGATCATGGCGCGACACGCACGTCCGCATCGCTGGGCCAGCCGCGCTGGCGGTACAGCTCTCCTTTGCCGAGGATTGGCGCTGGGCCACCGGCGAGGAACTGACGTCGGTGGATTGGGCCGTGCCGCCCGAGCGTGGAGATGACCACGTCGCGATCCTGCCGACCGGTCCGGCCGATGAACTTGAGTCCTGCTCCCTCATGTACCTGCACCTCATCAGCCGCGCCCAGCGACGGTTGTGGGTGGCATCCCCGTACTTCGTGCCGGACCAGGCCACCTTCGCCGCGCTGCAGTTGGCGGCACTGCGGGGCGTCGACGTGCGCGTCATCATGCCGCTCAAGCCTGACAACGTGCTCGTCCGCATGTCCGCGCTGACCTTCATCCCGGAAGCGTTGGCCGCCGGCATCAAGGCGTACTCGCACACCGTCGGCTTCATGCACCAGAAGGTGATGCTGAGCGACGATCTGGCCTGCGTGGGCACGGCGAACCTCGACAACCGCAGCCTGCGCATCAACTTCGAGATCAGTGCGCTCGCGCATGGCGGCACGCTGTCCAAGCAGGTCGAGGCCATGTTCCACAGCGACTTCGAGGGCTGCCACGGCATCGGAGCACGCGCGTGGAGCGGACGGTCGTGGATCTACCGAGGCGCATGCCGGGCGGCCCGGCTCATGGCGCCGATCCAGTAGACGGTGCGCAAGCCATATCAACCCACTTTGTAAAAACAGAACACATACTGACTCACTTCTTGTCTGATAATGCACGGGTGAGGGCGTCATGCAGGGACCGAACATACGACGCCCCCGAGACTGCACTCCTCGACCGGTTGTTACCGTTGCAACTTCGAGCTCCCCATGCACCTGCGCCACCTCAGCATTCGCAACTTCCGTGGCCTACGGGGGCTTCAGCTCCGGCTCCGGCGAGACACGACCGTCCTCATCGGGGAGAACCAGTGGGGAAGAACCAGTCTCGCGCGAGCCCTTGAAGCAGTTCTTGGAGCCA
>Ga0163212_1000489_pt1 | contig 17569 bp, 15 predicted proteins | sample Malawi_45m_30L_FD_113532 | JGI IMG/M metagenome (GOLD analysis project Ga0163212, IMG submission 113532) | Freshwater microbial communities from Lake Malawi, Central Region, Malawi to study Microbial Dark Matter (Phase II) - Malawi_45m_30L | ecosystem: Environmental > Aquatic > Freshwater > Lake...
AGAGGCCGGTCACGATCTCGGTGATGTCGTGGATGCCTTTGTTGATGCGGTTGGCCAGGAGGTAGTAGGCCATGAACGCCGGGATCGCGATGAAGAGACCGGAGGCGGTCGCCACGAGCACTTCGCCGATCGCGCCGGAGAGCTTGGAAGGGTCGCCCACGCCGGAGGTGCCGAGGGTTTCGAACGCGCTCATCATGCCGGTCACGGTGCCGGTGAGGCCGATCATCGGGGTGCACACCCCGATCACGGAGAGGTAGGAGGAACGGCCCTTGAGTTCGCCCTGGATGCGGACGATTTCGGAGAGGATGGCTTCTTCGGTCATCGTCTTTCCGTCCGGGGTGAAGGCGACGCCGGCGCGCACGACGTCAGCGACGGGGGAGCCGGCCCTCTTGGCGAAGCCGTAGGCGCCGACATAGTCGCCTTTCTTGAACAGCTCGCGAAGTTGGGTGACGTGGTCAGCGGGGTACAACTTGCCGGCGCTGGTCTTGATGAAGCCGTCGACCATGAACCAGATCATGGCCACGGAGCAGAGGGTGATCGGGTACATGACCCAGCCGCCTTCGATGAAGAGGTCGGCGAGGGTCTTGTGATTCACGGCGGCCGGGGCTGCCTCCTGGGCCGAGGCGGTGACGGTCAGCACGCCGAGGACGGCGGTGCTGAGGAGGGCGGAACGTAGGGTCATCTTCATGATGATAGGGTGTGGTTGGTGTTTAGGTTAGGTTTTGGAAAGGGGCAAGGACTCACTTGTTGCCTTCGACCTTCTCTTCGGCGGCCAGCTTGGGCTTGGCCATCAAGATGCCGTCAGGCAGGGGGCCGCCGGCGGCGATCGCCTTCTGGTCGGCTTCGGCTTTGGCGCGTTCCTCGGGCGGCAGGAGCTTCTTGGCCTCCTCGGCTTCCTTGGAGACCGGGAAGGAGACGATGATGTCGTAGAGATAGCGGTTAGAGACCGCTTCGAGCTTCTGGTCGCGCAGGCCCGGGCTGTCCATGCCGCGGAAGGCTCGGGCGGCGCCGAGGAAAGCCTTCGGGATCATCTCGGACTCGGAGCCGAAGAACACCGGGACGCGGAGATAGGTCGTCATGGCGGCCTCGTATTTCTTGGTGGCGAGGAGCGAACTGGCCTTGGTGAGGTGGAGGCGGGCCTGAAGCTCGGAGGTGTCGACCTTGGTCAGGAGGTCGGTGGCCTCGCGGACCACGGCGTCATGCTCGCCCTTGCGGGCGCGCAGCATGAGGCGGGCCAGTTGGATCTGGGTGGCGACCTCCGGCTGCTGGGCGGCCTCCTCCTTCTCGAAGCTCGCGAGGAAGGTGTTCGTGGCGGCGTCGTTCTCGAGGCGGTCGAGGGCGTCGAGCTTGATGAGGGAGGCCTTGACCCACCAGGATCCCGGGACGTTCTTGAGCGGCTCGAAGAACTTCAGGACGGCCTCCGCGTTGTCGAGGGCCTTGGCCGGCTCGCCGCGGTTGACGTTGTTCTGGGCTTCGGCGAGTTGGGCGGGCATCGGCCAGATGATTTCGGTGACCTCGGAGAGCTTGCGGGTCAGGACGACCTCGAAGCCGCTCTGGTTGCTCGTGCGGTCGACGGTGCCCTTGACCATGTTGACGACGCCCTTCTTGGCGTCGTTGACGGGCTTCGGCGGGATCGAGTTGTCCAGCTTGAACGGGTCGTTGATCTCCCAACGTTCGCCCTTGAAGACGAAGGTCTGGGCCGGCGACGAGGCGGCGGCGAGAAGCGCGAGGGCGGTGAGGAGGAGGGGGCGGCGCATGGCGTTCAGAGTCCGAGGAGGTAGGCTTTGGCTTCGGTGGCTTCGCGGGTGTCCTTGATGCGTTCCTTTTCAAGCATCTCCTGAAGGAGGCGCTTGGCGCCGTCCTTCTGGTCGAGCTTGGTGGCGAGGATCTTGGCTTCGTCGAAGTAGGATTTCGCGGCCCAGACTTCGTACTTCTTCCAGGTCATGTAGCAGCGGCGGTAGAAGGCGACGGCGCGGGCGTAGCCCTCCTTGTCGGTCGCCTGGCGTTCCTCCATGAGGCCGAGCCAGTACAGGGAGGCGGCGGTCTTCTCGCCGCGCCACTCCTTGGTCTTGGCGATCTCCTCGAACTCCTCCTTGGCTTCCTTGAACTTGCCGAGTTCGGCGAGGGAGCGCGCGCGGGTGAAGCGGAGGTCGAGTTCCTTCGACATCAGGATGTTGTTCTCGATGGCCTCGTTGCAGAGGGACAAGGCTTCGGCGTACTTCTTCTCGCCGAAGCGGATCTCGGCCAGGCCGGCGAAGCCGTAGTCGGCGTACTCCGACGAGCGGGAGAACTCGAGGATGTAGCGGAAGTACTCCTCCGCCTTCTTGCTGTCGCCCTTGGCGAGCAGGCTGTCGCCGACGAGCGCAAGGATGGTCGGGTTGAGCTCCTCGGCCTTGAAGTTGGCGGCGATCTTGGCGAAGTTGGACGCGGTCTTCTCGGGTTCGCGGGTGAACACGGCGAGCTGACCGAGGGCGAAGAGGCCGCGGGCCTGCGCCACGAGGGAGGAGCGGTTCTCGTCGAGGCGCAGCAGCTTGGTGAGCTCTTTCTCGGCGTCGGCGTTGGTGTAGGCGCCGGGCTCGGGCTTGTCGCCGGCCTTCACGCGCTTGATCTTCCGGGCGAGCTTCTCGGCGAGGAAGACGATGAGCTTCTCGGTGCCTTCCTGCTTCCGGTCGTTGATGGATTCGGCGACGGCGTCGGAGAGGATCTTCAGCGCTCGCTTCTTCTGCTCGGCGATGGAGGTCTGGCGCTTGACCTCGATCTTGGCGAGCTCGGCTTCGAGGTCGGCGGAGAGCTTCTTCACGGCTTCCTTGGCGACGTCGATCTCGGGGCGAGTGACGCCTTGCTTGCGTTCCAGCTGGTCGACGGCCTTGCGGGCGTCGGCGAGCTTGGCGCTGAACTCCTTGCGGACCTTCTCGGTCTGCTGGGCGAACTCGGGCATGTCGCCCATGCGTTCGGTCGAGCGGATGACTTCGTAGAGGTAGGTCATCGCCTTGGGGTCGTTGTGGTCCCAGTCGAAGATTTCCTTGAAGAGGTCGCGCATGCGCTTGTGCTCGCCGCGCCCGGGGAGGAGCTTGCGCAGCTCGCCGAGGACGAACTCCAAGGCCTGCGGGTTGGTGCGGGCGCTCTTGGCGGCGGCTTCGTAGGCGTCGATGGCCTTGCCGGTGACCGTCTCCTTCTCCTGCTCGAGTTTGTCCTTGATGGCGGCGAACTTCGCCCGGTCGGGGGTCCTGAGGTTGAGGCGCAGGTCGATGTCGGCGGCCTTGATCTTCTTGTCGATCTCGTCGGCCATGCGGATGTAGGCGTCGCCGATCAGCGTGTAGACCTCGGGGGTCTGGGCGATGACCTCGTCGGTGCGGTCCTGGGCGTAGTCCTTCAGCCAGTCCTCGCAGAGCTTGATGGTGCCGGCGATGTCGGGCGGGTTGACGCCGAACTTGACGATGGCCTGGCGGTAGCGGACGTCGGGGATGAACTGACCCTTCGGGTATTCCGACTCGTACTTGTCGAAATCGACCTTGGTCTCCTTGTATTTGCCCTGGAAGAACGAGCAGAGCGCGTTCATGTAGAGCACCTGCTGGCGGACGGGCGAGCGCTCATGCTTCTTGAGGAAGGCCTCGAAGGCCTTCTGGGCGGGCGCCCAGTCGACCTGCGAGAAGAGGCAGGCCGCGATGCGGAAATCGATCTCTTCGGCGATATCGGGCATGAGGTTCGTCACATTGGCCTGGACCCACTTGTAGTGCGCGATGGCTTCGGGGAACTCTTCGCGCTCCTGCGAAATGTCACCGAGGATGAGGGCGATGGACGAGACCAGCTCGTCCTTCGGGAATTTCTGGATGAAATCCTTACACTTCGCCTGGGCCTCGTTGTTGCGGCCGATCCGGCGCAGCGCGACGATGTGGTAGTAATAGGCGCCGGCGACGCGGCTGAATTCCGGGCTGTTCTCGAAGATGTCCAGGAAGGCGACGTGGGCCTCCCACGGACGCTTCAGCTCGAGGAGGCAGAGCCCGATGCGGTAGGAGATGAAGGCGTCGTAGTCCTTGTTGGCCTTGAACTCGGTCTCGATCTTCTTGAACTGGTCGAGGTCAACCTGGGCGCGACGGATGGCGTCGGCCTGTTCGGGGTTCGGCTTGGGGGCCGCCTTGGTCATCCCATCGAGCTCGGCGGTCTTGGCTTCGATCGCCTTGGCGAAGGAACGGGTGAGGTTCACGCGGCGGAGCGTGCCTTGGTAGTTGTTGAGTGCCTGGCGGTAGTAGTCGCCGCGGAAGGCCTCGTCGGCCGCGGATTCGGCGGCGGCGAAGCGCGCGTCGCCGATCTCGAGGCGCTGGAAGTTGGAACGGACCACCTCGACCGGCGAACCCGAGCTGCGGGCGTCGACCTCGCTCTTGAGCTGGGAGGCTTCCTTGGTCAGGCCCAGCTTGGTGTACATCTCGACGAGCCTGTAGGCGGCTTCCCGGCGTTCCGGCGTGTTGATGCCATCGGCGGTGGCCTGCTTCAGGAGACCGATGGCCTGGGCGTAGGCGGCTTTCTTGAAGTCTTCGGACGAGCTCTTGGCGCGGTCGACCAAGATCTGGGCCGACAGGGTGTAGGCGTTGACGCGTTCCTCGGGCCGGGCCAGCGAGTTGGTGCGGATCTTCTCGAGGCGGGCGAGGGACTGATCCCACTTGCCCTGCTTGGAGTAAGCCTCGATGAGAATCAGCTCGGCGGTGCCGCGGCGGTTGTCCCCGTCGAAGAAATTTTCAGTGCCTTTCGGGTACTTGTCGAGGAAAGCGGTGAGTTCCGCCTCGGCTTTTGGCCAGTCCTTCATGAAGAAGTGGCAGGCGGCCTTGCGGAAGGACAGCACCGCCTTCATGCTGGCTTCGACGTCGCCGGCCTTGTCCTCGAGTTCCACGAAGAGGGCGAGGGCCTCCATGTACTTCTTTTCCCCGAAGGCTTTGTCGGCGGACTTGTAGAGGATGTTCAAGGGGTCTTCCTTGGCTTCCGCGGCGGGCGCTGGCTTGGTCTGCGCGCGGAGGACGCCGGAAACCGGGGTCACGGCGAGGAGGACGGCGAGCAAGGCGGCCTTGGCCAGTTGGTAGGTGCGGGACTCTGGGATGGGCATCGGGTGTGGAGAGCGTTTGGCTCCGCGTCGGGGATTCTCAGGAATAACCCAAGCCTTCGAGGGATGCCAAGCAATAAGCCCCGGCCGAGGGGGAATGTCTCGCGCCGACGGGTCCGCCTGTGAATAACTCAAGCCCCGGGGCGTAAGCCGGTCGCCAGGAGGGTTTCGAACCCGGGCTCCTTGGTCTCTTTGGACACCACGCGGACCTCGGAATGGGCGAAACCGGCCTCTTCGATCCAATCGTGAAGCTCGTTCTCCTTGAAGCCCAGCCAACGGTCGGCGTAAAGCTCGCGGGCTTTCTCGAAACGATGGGCGCGCAGGTCGAGGATGATCAGCCGGCCTCCCGGCCTGAGGATACGGTAGGCTTCGGCCAAGGCCAGGCGGGGGTTCTCGGCGTGGTGCAGGGCCTGACTCAGCAGGGCGAGGTCGATGCTGCGGTCGGGCAGGGGTACTTTCTCGATGTTCCCGAGGACGTAGGTCAGGTTGCGCAGCTGCTCCTTTTTAGCCAGCGCGCGGCCCACCTGGACCATGCGTGACGAACTGTCCACGCAATGGACGCTTTCGGCCTGGCGCGCGAGGAGCCGGGAGAGGGTGCCGTCTCCGGCCCCGAGGTCGGCGATCCGGACCTTGGGCGTGAGCAGGAAGAGCATCTGGCCGATGGCCTCCCACGAGCGGCCAGGGCAGTAGTTCCGACCCAGCCGGCCCGCCACATGGTTGAAGTGCTGCTCGGCCCTTTGCCGGCGCTTCTCGACGATACGCTGCCAGGCCCGTTGGTCGGCCGCCGCCTTGGGTTCCCGCGCGCTCGCGGCGAGGGCCGCTTCGACGACGCCCCCGACGCTGGCGGGCAGGTCGCGGGCCACCGCGTAGAAGGATTTCTTCCCGTCGCGCCGGTCGAGGACGAGCCCGCCTTTGCGGAGTAACGCGAGGTGGGTGGAGATGCGTGACTGCGGCAGTCCGAGGATCTCCTGGAGCTCGCCGACCGCCAGCTCGCCGCGGTGCAGGAGGTGGAGCATGCGGGAGCGCGTGGGGTCGGCCAGCAGGCGCAGGGATTCCCAAGGGTCGGGCATAGGAGCAGATTGGGCGGGGGCCGCGGGCTTGTCAAAAGAGGAAGCCCCGTCGCCGGGGCTTCGTCGGACAGGACCGGCGGTCCGTTCAGCGCTTGTCGACCCAGCGGCCGATCCTCACCACGGTCCAACCCTCGGCCTTGCCGTTGATGTTCGTCGTGAACGTCTCGCCGGCCTTGTGGTTGAGGAACTGCTTCGCGAGCGGCGAGATGTAGGAGAGGATGTTCTTCTCCGGCAGGCCGTCCCAGGCGCCGAGGATGTCGTAGGAGACTTCGGCCTGGTCGGAACCGCGGCGGAGGACGATGCTCGAGCCCACGCTGATGGCGTCAGACTTGGCTTCGGTGAAGTCGGTGACGCGGGCCTTCTTGAGCAGGCCGTCGAGCTCGGCGCGGCGGGCGGAGAGAGTGTCATGTTCCTGCCGGGCCATCTTGTATTCGGAATTCTCGCGCAGGTCGCCGTGCTCCTTGGCGACCTGGATGGCTTCCTTCACGGCGGGCAGGCGCGCCTTCACGATGTCCTCCAGCTCGCGCTCCTTCTCCTCCTTGGAGGCCTTGGAGACGAGGAGTTCCTTCTCCTCGGCTTCGGAGCCGGCGTGCTTGGACTTGGCGAGGCGCTGCACGTGCGGCTCGATCTTGGCGAGGCGCGAAAGCAGGGCCTTCTTCGTCATCTCGTCGAAGCCTTGGCTGCTCATCATGGTGCGGGTGAGGTCGAAGATGGTCTCGCTGTCGGCCTTCTTGCCTTCGGCCGGGGCGAGGATGTTCGCGATCAGTTCCTTGTCCCTGATGAGCTCGTTGGCCAGCGGGATACGGGCGGTGGAGTTCGACTCGAGCGAATCGGTGTCGATCGAGGCGAGGATGGCGCCGAGGAGCGCGGGGGTGATGAGGCGGCCGACGATCTCGGCGTACTTCTTGGAGTCGCGGTTCTTGATGATCCAGATGATCACCGGCGCGCGGAGTTCGCGGGTCTCGAGCCACTGCGCGAAACGCTCGGCGACGGCGCCGGCCAGTTCCTGGTCGCAGAGGTAGGCGATGGATTCGGAGACGAGCTTGGCGGAGCCGCTCTTGGTGCCGCCGATGTCGCGGTTGCGGAGGAGGTCGAAGGCGCGGTCGGCCCAGCGGTCGCCGTGGTGGGCGCGCACGAGCTCGAGCAGGCCACGGATCTTCTCGGTGGTGTGCGGGATGTTGAGGGCGACGAACGCGAGATCGCTCTCGGTGCAGAGCGCGATGATTTCCGAGGCCGTCGGGCTGACGGTCTCGACGTTCTCGACGGCGGACCGGAAGAACTTGTCGCGGTTCCAGATGCCGCCGAGGATGACGGGCAGTTTGTCGCGCTTGCGGGCGGTCTCGAGCTTCCTGATCTCCTTGAGGATGTCGGCCGAGACCTTGTCGAGGTTGGCGGCGGTGGCGGCCGAGCGGGTCTCGGCGGAGGCGGCGCCGGCGAGCTCCTCGAGCAGCATCAGCTTACGCTCGAAGTTCGGCGCGGACTCGTATTGGGCGAAGAGGTCTTCGCCGAGGTCCTTGGGGGCTTCCAGCAGGGCGTAGAGGCCGCCTTTGCGTTCCGGGACGAGGATGGCGCGGTCCTTGCGGACGGCGGCGCGACCCTTGGTCCACCAGGCCTTGAAGGCGGCGGCGCGGTCCTTGCCGGCGGCGAGGGAGGCGAAATGGACGCGCTCGAGGTTGGCCTCGAGGGCGTAGGAGGTGCACTCGCCGGTGGGGTATTCGGCCAGAAGGGCCTTGACCACTCCCGCCGGATCGTTGGCGACGAGCTCGGCGATCTCGGTCTTGGTGGCGTCGGCGTAGGCCTTGGCGACCACGTTGTTGGGGTTGACGAACTCGATCTTGCCGAGGAAGAAGGCGGTGTCCATGGCGTGCCCCTTCTTGTTATGCTCGGGGAAATCGACGACCAGGCGCTTGGTCGCCTCGTCATAGGAGCGGATGATGCCGATGCCCCAAGCTTGGTGGAGGCAGAAGGCCGGCTGACCCGTGGCCACCAGGTCGATGGCGGCCTGGAGGGCGTTCATTTTGCTTCCTTGTGGGGTCAGGGCCTTGTTGCTCATTGCAAAAATGGGTTTTGGGGACAACAATTCTCACTTGCAAGCAGGAAGGCGGAGGTTCCGGGGTCCTCAGCTCCCGCTTCCGCCGCACCTCCCCCTCCGATGGCCTTTAAGCCCGAAAAACCCTCCATCCACGGCGAAACGCCTGACACCCTCGGCGAGCGTCTGGTCGCGGCCGGCCACCCCCGTTACCGTGCCGATCAAGTCTTCGCCTGGCTCTACCCGCGGAGGGCCGAATCCGCCGAGATGATGACCAATCTCCCTGCCGGCCTCCGGGCCTGGCTCGCCAAGCAGTATGACTTCGAGGCCACGGCCTTGGTCCAGCGCAAGGCCTCCTCGGACGTCACCCAGAAAATCCTGCAACGGCTCCGAGACGGCTCCCTCATCGAGACGGTTATCATCCGGGCCCCCATGGAGGGCGTCGGGCAGGAGAAATCCCGCCGGACCATCTGCATCTCGACCCAGGTCGGTTGCGCCTACGGGTGTAAGTTCTGCGCCTCGGGGCTGGAGGGGTGGAAACGCGACCTTTCGGTCGGCGAGATCGTCTCCCAGCTCATGCAGGTCTGCCGGATCGAGGACAAGGTCGACCCCGCCCGTGCCGCCGAAGGGCTGGCCTCTTTCGACAACATCGTGGTCATGGGCATGGGCGAGCCTTTGGCCAACTACGACAACCTGCTCGCCGCCCTGCGCATCGTCAACGCGGGCTGGGGCTTCGGCTTCGGGGCCCGGCGCGTGACGATCTCGACCTCCGGCGTCGTGCCCAAGATCCTGAAGCTCGCCGAGGAGCCGCTGGGTTTCCGGCTAGCCATCAGCCTGCATGGCGCGACCAACGAGGTCCGCGACCAGATCATGCCGGTCAACAAGAAGTTCCCGCTCGAGGAGCTCATCCCCGCGGCCAAGGCGTTCGCCCGCAAGCACGGGCGCATGCTGACGCTCGAGTTCATCCTGATCGAGGACATCAATGACTCGCTCGAGCAGGCCAAGCGGCTCGCGGCGATCGCCCGCGAACTCCACGCGCACGTCAACCTGATCCCTTACAACAAGGTCGAAGGCCTGCCGTGGGTGCGTCCGTCCCTGACGCGGCAGGACCGCTTCGTGAAGGAGCTGCGCGCGCTGGGCGTCACCGCCACGCTGCGACGTGAGAAGGGCCACGACATCGACGCCGCCTGCGGTCAGCTGCGCCTGCAGAAGGAGAAGGAGCTGCGCCTCGATCCGCCGCCGGCGGCCGCTTAAGCCGTCAGCGCGGCAACGAAGGCCTTGCGGTCCGGCGCCTTGAAGAAGGTCGTGCCGGTCACGAGGGTGTCGGCGCCCGCTTCGCGGCAGAGGCGGCCCGTCTCGACGTTGATGCCGCCGTCGACCTCGAGGCGGAAATCCGCGCCGCGCCGCGCGCGCTCGGCCGCGACGAAGCGGATGCTGTCGAGCACGGAAGGCATGAACGCCTGGCCGCCGAAGCCGGGGAAGACGCTCATGCAGAGCACGAGGTCGACGTCGCCCAGGTAGGGCAGCACGCGCCGCGGATCGGCGTCGGGATTCATCGCGACGCCCGCGGAGAGACCGGCGGCCTTGATGGCGGCGAGCGTCTTGGCCACGTCGTGTTCGGCCTCGACGTGCACCGTGAGGCGTTCGGCGCCGGCCTTGGCGAAAGCGGCGACGTAGCGGTCCGGATGGCTGAGCATCAGGTGGACGTCGAAGTGCAGCTTCGTCCGCGGACGCAGGTCCGCGACGACCTGCGGGCCGAAGCTGATGTTGGGCACGAAGTGTCCGTCCATGATGTCGACATGCAGCCAGCCTAGGCCGGCCGCCTCGACCGCGCGGACTCCCTCGGCGAACGCGCCGTGGTCGGCGGCGAGGAGGGACGGAGCGACGACGGTCGGTCTCATGTTACCAGGCCGTCGTGGCGGCTTGCCGGATCTGCGACGCGATGTCGGTGAAGAGCGTCGGCGCGACGCTGAGTTCCTCGGCGACGGGGTCGCCGGCGTTCTGCAGCGTGGCAGTGGCGCGGAAGATCCGGTCCTTGAAGAGCGTGCGCGCGCCCCCTTGGGCGGTGAGCGTGGCGCGGACCTCGAACGTCACGCGGAAACTGCTGAAGGCGAAGGCGTCGCCCGGCTTGGTGGCGAAGCCATCGCGTCGGTAGGCCGTCACTTCCGTCGCCAGCAAGGCGTCGCCCGCGCCGAGGCGCACGCGGGGATCCCCCGCAAACGCGTCATGCAGCTTGCCATGCAGGACGGCGTGCGTGCCCGTGCGGGCGGTGGCGTTGCGGACCGGAGCGATCTCCAGCGAGCGGAAGGCGGGCTTCGGGCCCCCGGTCTGGTAAGCGGAGCAGCCGGCGAACAGGAGGCTCGCGCCGAGGAGCAGCGAGGTCTTCATCGGTTGGCCGGGCCGACGGGGGCCTTGGCGCCTTCCTTCTTGAAGCCGAGGGCATCGAGGTCTTCGCCGACGACCTGCGGCTTGGCTTCCGTCACGCCGCGCGGGCGGGGCATGACGCCGAGGAGGCGGTCGGCGAAGGTCTTCGGCGGATTCGGGTCCTTCTCGATCGCGGCGAGCAGCGTCTCCGCTTCCTTGGCGGCGGCCGACTCCGGCGCGATGTTGCGGCACGCGTTGGCCATCAGCTTCGCCGCCTCGGGGTTGTTGCGGTTGAAGAAATAGAAGCGGGCGAGGCTCAGGCGGGCGCGCGCGGCGCGGTCCCGCAGGAGCGCGACCTGTTCGATGGCGACCTTGGCCCGGGGGTCGTCGGGGAACTGGTCCGCCAAGGACCGCCAGTAGTCGGCGGCTTCGAGGGTCGTCGCCTGGTCCCAGGCGGGCCCCAAGGATTCCTTCGCGCGGAGGGTCGCCAGCATTCCGAGGGCTTCCGGCGCGAACTTCGAGGTCGGGTAGTCGCTGACGAGCCGTTCAAGGGCGTCGTTCGTCTTCGTCGAGAGATCGCGCTCCATGCCGAGCCGCGCGATCCGGATCAGGCACTCGTCGGCTCGCGGACCGTTCGGTGCGAGCCGGATGGTCTTCTCCCAGGCCGCCACGGCGCTGTCCCGGTCGCTGAACCACGGGAACCAGCCGCCGAGCCGGCGGCGCTCGCCTTCGGCCAGCCGGTTCGCGATCTCGAACTGCAGTTCGACCGCGCCGGCGAAGCCGGGGAAGCCGGAATGGCGGGCGAAGATGTCGTCGATGATTTTCGTGGCCTTCTCGAATTCTCCGCGCGCGACGAAAAGACCGGCGCGGGTCAGCAGGGCGATGGCCTCCGGTTCCGCGCCGACGTTGGCCTCGGCGATGATCTCCCATTCCGCGAGGGCGCCGCCGACGTCGCCGGCTTCGAGCCGGGCGGAGGCGTGGTCCATGGCGAGCAGCAGGAGGGGGAGCCGCGACGGCGTGCTGACGTCGGCCGGGGTGCCAGACTTGACCTGCCAAGCGCCGTCCACCCGGACGAATTCCGCACGGAGATGGGCGCCGAGCAGGAGCGCCGCGGCGAGGAGGAGTTTAGCGGGAGGGTTCATGCCAGCGAAGGAGGGTCGCGCCCCAGGTGAGGCCGGCGCCGAAGGCGACGATGAGGACGAGGTCGCCGTGCTTGATCTTGCCGTCTCGCCAGGCTTCCTCGAGCGCGAGGGGGATGGAGGCCGCGGAGGTATTGCCGTAGCGGCTCAGGTTAGATGGGAAGCGTTCCATCCCGACGTTGAGCTGGCTGGCGACGGCCTCCAGGATGCGGATGTTGGCCTGGTGCGGGATGAACCAGGCGACTTCCGCCGAGGTCACGCCGCACTGCGCAAGAACGCGTTCGCAGGACTCGGCCATCACGCGGACGGCTTGGCGGAAGACCTCCTTGCCGTTCATGCGGAGGTAGTGGCGGCCTTCGCGGAGCGAATCGGCCGTGACAGGGGCGGCGGAGCCGCCGGCCGCGCAATGCAGGAGCTCGGCGTTGTTGCCGTCGGCGCCGAGCAGGTTGCCGAGCAGTCCGACGCCCTGCTCCGGGGTGGTCTCCAGCACGGTCGCGCCGGCGCCGTCGCCGAAGAGGACGCAGGTCGTGCGGTCCGACCAGTCCACGACGCTGGAGAGTCTCTCGGCGCCGACGACGAGGGCTCGCCGGTAGGCGCCGGAGCGCATCATTTCCCGGGCGACTTGGAGGGCGTAGACGAAGCCGGAGCAGGCGGCGGAGACGTCGAAGCAGGGGATGTCCCGGCGCAGGCCCAGCTTGGCCTGCAGCAGGCAGGCCGTGGAGGGGAAGGGGATGTCAGGCGTCATCGTCGCGACGATGAGTAGGTCGACGTCGGCCGGCGTGAGCCTGGCGCGCTGCAAGGCCTGCGCGGCGGCCTGGGTGCCGAGGTCGGAGGGGTTCTCGCCCGGGCCGGCGATCCGGCGTTCGCGGATGCCGGACCGGGTCTGGATCCACTCGTCCGACGTCTCCACCATCCTGCAGAGCTCGGCGTTCGTGAGCTTGCGCTCCGGGGTGCAGACCCCGATGGCCCGAATGAAGACTGATGGCGCAGCGCTGCTCATCGATGCGTGAGGAAAGACCCCTTGGGCGGGGAAGGGAACACTAAAACCTCAGGCTTCCTCGGGGGTGGCGGCGACGACGGCGTTCGCTTCCGCCAGCGAGGCCAGCATGCGGTGCCCCGCCCCGTGGCCGAGGGCTTCGAGGCCCAGCCGGATGGCGCTGGCGATGCCTTGCCGGTTGCTGGAGCCGTGGGCCTTCATCACCAGGCCGGTCAGGCCGAGCAGCGGGGCTCCGCCGTAACGTTCGGGCTTCAACTTGCCTTTCAGGTGGCGCAGCAACGGGAACATCGCGATGCCTCCGGCCAGGTAGACCGGATTGCTCTTCACCTTGCTGCCGACCATGTCACGGACCATGTAGACGAGGCCTTCGAGCGTCTTGAGGATGATGTTGCCGGTGAAGCCGTCGGTGACGACCACGTCGCAGGCGTCGCCGAAGACGTCGAAGCCCTCGACGGGTCCGACGTAATGGATCCGGTCGCCCATCGCCTTGAGCAGGGCGTGCGTGCGGTTGATGCGCGGGCCGCCCTTGCCCTCTTCCGTGCCGACGGTGAGCAAGCCGACCCGCGGACGGGCGATGCCGAGGGCGCTCTGGGCGTAGATGGAGCCGAGGACGGCGTTGTGCAGCATCTGCGCCGGCGTGGCTTCGGGGTTGGCCCCCACGTCCAGCATGATGAAGTGGCCTTCGCGCCGCGGCATGATGGCCGCGAGGGCGGGCCGTTCCGCGCCCTCCATCGGGCGCACCTTGATGGTGCCGGCCGCCACGAGGGCCTTGGTGTTGCCGGTGGAGACGACGACGTCGACTTCTCTGGCCTTGAGCATCTCGAGGGCGACGACCATCGAGGAGTCGCGCTTCGACTTGAGCACAGCCATGGGCGCGTCGTCGGACGACACGATGCTGGCGGCTTGGCGGAAGGTGACGCGTGAGTTCTTCAGCGCCCGATGGTCCGAGGCGAGCATGCGCAGGTTGTCCTCGTGTCCGACGAGGACCAGGGTGTCCTCGGGGCCGATGAATCCTTCCTTGAAGGCCAGGGCGGCGGCGGCCACGGCTTCCGAAGGACCCATGTCTCCGCCCATGCAATCCAGGGCGATACGTTGGCCTTTCTTCGGAATGGCTTCGGTCATGAGGTCGGGCTGAGCCCGGGGAGGAGCTTAGGCTCCGGTGTCCAGGACCTGACGGCCGCGGTACTTGCCCGTGGTGGGGTCGACGCGGTGGGAGCGACGAAGGGCGCCGGATTCGGCATCCTTGACGAGTTTCGGGGCCCGGAACTGGTTGGCGCCGCGACGGAGTCGGCTGCGGCGTTTGGACTGTTTGCGTTTCGGGTTGGCCATGGTTCTACGCTTGGATGAGGGTCGGTTCTACCCCGCCCGCTCCTTCGGTCAAGCCCCCTTTCCATTCCCTTGCGATTGAAAGCCGGTTCGGTTGGATGGGGGGATGCCCGGTCATCCCGCCCTCTTCTTGGACCGCGACGGAAACCTGATCCGCGACCACCATCATACCTGCCGCGAGGAGCAGATCGAACTGATTCCGGGCGTCAAGCCCGCCCTGGAAGCCTGCCTCCGGGCCGGCTACCGCCTCTTCATTCTCACGAACCAGAGCGGCATCAATCGCGGCATCTTCACTTGGGCGCAGTACCAAGCCTGCAACCGCCGCATGCTCGAACTGCTGGCTTTGCCGTCGCCGGGGATCCTGGAGATCATGGCCGCCCCGGAACGCCCTGAGGAGCCCTCCGTTTACCGGAAGCCGAGCCCACGCTTCATCCTCGAGAAGATCGCGGAACACGGGCTGGACCCCGCTCGCTGCTGGATGACCGGTGACCGCGTCTCGGATTGGGAGGCGGGCTTCAACGCAGGTATCCGCTCGTGCGCGATGCGGAGCGGCGCGGCCAAGCCCGAGGAGCTCGCCCAGGCCGCAATCCGCGGTTTCGCGGTGCACGATGATTTCCCCGCCTTCGTGCGCGCGGAGCTGAAGCTGGATTTCTGAGCCAAGAAAAAGGACGAACCCGTAGGTTCGCCCCTTGATCGCCATGGCGGAAAGGTCAGGCCTTAGGCTTTTCCTTATCGCAGGGGCACTTGTCGTCCTTCTTCTCTTCGTCGGAGGCCTTGGGTGCTTCCTTGTCGCAGGGGCACTTGCCTTCCTTCTTTTCTTCGTCAGCGGAGAGGGAGGCCTTGGGTGCTTCCTTGTCGCAAGGGCACTTGCCTTCCTTCTTTTCTTCGTCAGCGGAGAGGGAGGCCTTGGGTGCTTCCTTGTCGCAGGGGCACTTGCCTTCCTTCTTTTCTTCGTCAGCGGAGAGAGAGGCCTTGGGTGCTTCCTTGTCGCAGGGGCACTCCTTCTTCTTCTCTTCATCGGCAAAGAGGACCGCGGAGGAGAGCGCAAGCACGCAGGCGACGGTGGACAGGAGTTTGAGGAACTTGGTGTTCATGGCTTATGGATTGGAACCAATATCATGCAAGCGAGCGCCCCGCTGTCAACCCGACCGCCCTGCTGCTCAGCGGGGCAAATCCCTCAGTCTGGCCCTCAGGTTGACCAGGCCCGAGCCCGGCAGCCATTCGGATCCGCTCGGAGCCACGAAGACCGTTCCTTCTCGTACAGCTATAACGTCCTTCACGGCAGGGACTTGGCTCAGCTGCGCCCGTCTGGTTTCCGATTTGATGACTGGGCCGTCCCGGGACGATTCCTCCACCCAGATGATCAGCCGCGGGTTGGCTGCGGCCAGGGTTTCCCAGTCGAGCCGGTTCCATGAGCCTCCGGCGGGCACGAGCGTGAAGCCGAAGGTCCTGAGCGGTCCGGCCAGATACGAATCCTCCCCGGCGGTGACGCCGCTCCAGATGACGGCCACCGTGCGTCTCGGGCCCGCGTCGAGATGCGTCGGGCCGAGCTTAGCCGCCAGCTCCTTGGCGGCCGGCTTCCTTGCGACGGCCTCGCCGATGGCATTGATGTCCTGACTCACGGAATCAGGCGATTCGCGGTGCAGCACGAGCGTGCGCAGGCCAGCCTTCGCGCACCTCTCCGCCCAGAGCGGATTCGCCACGCGCGGAAGGATCACGAGGTCGGGCCCGGTCTTTAGCAGTCGCTCGAGGTCGGGCAGGAAGACGTCGGCGTCCCGTGCGGCCGGATGGTCCTTCGGCAGCGGACACCAGCGGGTCGCCATGACGATCTCTTCCGCGCAGCCGAGGTCGAGCAAGGTCTGGGTCGCGCCGGGACTGTAGCTCGCGATGCGACGCCCGCCGGCGCTCAGCGTCAGGCAGCCTGCGAGCCAGATCAGCAGCGTGCGCATCAGGACGAAAGTAACCGGGCCAGCCGCATCGCCGAGTCGAAGCTGCCGCGGGCGGCCTTGCCCTGGCCTGCGATCTCGTAGCCGGTGCCGTGGTCGGGGCTCGTACGCACATGTCGCAGGCCGAGGGTAAGGTTGGCCGCCGTCGCGAAATCCACCGTCTTCAGCGGGGCGAGGCCTTGGTCGTGGTGGACGGCGGCGACGGCGGCGAACTCGCCCTGCAGGTGGCGATGGAAGACCGTGTCGCCTGGCAGCGGCCCGACGACGTCGCGGCCCTCCGCGCGTAAGGCCTCGACGGCGGGGCGGATGACGCGGTCGTCCTCCTGCCCGATGAGGCCGCCTTCGCCGGCGTGCGGATTGAGCCCGCACACCGCGATCCGCGGCTGTCGGTCGCCCAGCTTGGCGCGCAGGGCGATGAGCGCGAGCACGGTGCGCCGGACGTCGGCGCCAGACACGGCGCTCGGGACTGCGGCGAGCGGGATATGCCAGGTGACGAGTCCGACGGTCAGCTGGCCTCCGGCGAAAGCCATCACGGGCTCGCCCTGCCAGCGCGACGCGAAGAACTCGGTCTGGCCGGGGAAATCATAGCCGACGCGGGCGAGGCCTTTCTTGTTCACCGGCCCCGTGACGACCGCGGCGAAACGGCCGCCGGTCGTGCCGCGCGCGGCGAGTTCCATCGCTTCGAGCGCGATGAGCTGGCCGGCGTCATCGGGTCGTCCTGGATGCGCGCGATAGTCCGCCGGCCCGACGGCGAGGCCTCGGCCGAGCGAGGCGATCCAGCCGGCGGGCCCGATCGGCATCACCGAGTCGGCCTGTGTCGGATGGGCCTTGAGCCAAGATGCGAGCAGTTCGGGTCCGAGGCCGGCCGGATCCCCACAAGTGACGGCGACGGGCAAGGCACTCATGCGGGCGAGACGAAGCGGCCGCGCTTGCCGCCGAGGAAGAAGCTCAGGAAGTCGCGCGCCTCCGCCGTCTGGTAGCCGCCCGACGTCAGGGCCTCCTGCGCGAGCGCGGCGCAGGCGCCCTCTGCGGCGTAGACTGCGTGATAGGCGCGCTTGATCTCCGCGACCGCGGCGCCCGGCACCTCGCGACGACGCATCCCGACGAGGTTGAGGCCGGCGACGAGGTTGCGGCCGTGGGCGAGCGCGTTCGGCGGCACGTCCTCGGTGATCACGGCGTTGCCCGAGACGAGGGCGCCGCCGCCGATGCGGCAGAATTGGTGGACCGCGACGCCGCCGCTGACGAACGCGCGGTCGCCGACATGCACGTGGCCGCCGAGCATGCAGCCGTTCGCGAGGATGACGTGGTCGCCGAGCACGCAGTCGTGGGCGACGTGACTGCCGGCCATGAGCAGGCCGTCCGCGCCGATGGCCGTGTTTTCGCCGGCCTTCGTGGCGCGATGGACCGTGACATGTTCACGGATCATCGTACGGTCGCCGATGATCGTACCGGAGACCGTCGCCGGGTCGAAGGAGAGGTCCTGCGGATCGCCGCCGACGACGGCGAAGTGGTCGACGCGCACGCCGACGCCGAGACGGGCGCGGGCTTTGACGATGGCATGCGCCGCGACGCGGCAGCCCGCGCCGAGCGTCGCGCCAGCCTCGAC
>Ga0163212_1000490_pt1 | contig 17554 bp, 18 predicted proteins | sample Malawi_45m_30L_FD_113532 | JGI IMG/M metagenome (GOLD analysis project Ga0163212, IMG submission 113532) | Freshwater microbial communities from Lake Malawi, Central Region, Malawi to study Microbial Dark Matter (Phase II) - Malawi_45m_30L | ecosystem: Environmental > Aquatic > Freshwater > Lake...
AAAGAAATCAGCGATCTCGTCATCGCTCAGCATGTTGGTGAGACCGTCCGTGCATAGCAGGTAAAGGCCTCGCTCGCGGACGGCGAGGGTATGCAAATCGATAGTGTTGTCGGCTTCGATGCCTAGCGCGCGCGTGATACAGCTGCGGGGTATTAGGCGTCGCGCTTGATCGGGCGGAGAGACGCGGGTATCAAGCAATCTTTCAGCGTGGTGTGATCGCGCATGTTTTGGATCACTTTACAGCCCTGGTGGTCGCCCCGATAGCGGTCGACCCGCGAGTCGCCAACGTTAGCGACAACGAGTTGCGCACTGGGCGGCAGAATACACGCCGCCTGTAGGGTCGTGCCTATGCTTTCGCAGCCCGACCAGCTGTGTACACCGACGAAGATTTCGCGGTTTGCTTCGGCGACAGCGTCGACGAGCCGAGTGGACGCAGTTCTCTTGGCGCAGGCGTACCCGACCCTGATCGGTCGGTGCAACGCAGCGGACGAAGAAGGGCTCGCTCGAAGGAGGTTCCTCTATTGCGAGTGTAGGTCCAGCGCGCCGAAAAACCGTGTGCTGTTTCAGGTGAGTTTGTGTGACTAGCCGCGCTCCGTCGTTACGCCTTTTCGTTCGTGAACGCGCACGGTTCGAATCGCATTGTCGGCGATCTGCAGCACCTGCATGTCTAGATTGCCGATGCGCACCGAGGTGCCGGCTTCCGGGATAGTCTCGAGGCGCTCGAGCAGCAGGCCGTTCAGGGTTTTCGGGCCGTCGGTCGGCAGTTGCCAGCTCAAGGCGCGATTGAGCACGCGGATATGCGCCGAGGCATTGACGACGAATGCGCCGGACGCTTCGCGATGGATATTGCGATGCAACACGGTGGCGGGATCGCTCGTGAACTCGCCGACGATTTCTTCGAGGATGTCCTCGAGCGTCACCAGGCCCTGGACATCGCCATATTCATCGACCACGAAAGCAAATCGGCGTCGATCACGCTGAAAGTTCGCGAGCTGGACGGTGAGCGCAGTACCGTCCAACACGTAATAAGGTTCGCGCTGCGCGGCGATTTCTTCGAGGCGATCACGATCGAGCGTATCGCGGGCAAGCTCCTGTGCGATGCGGCGCATGTGCACGAGACCGATCATTTGATCGAGATCGCCACGACAGACCGGCAGGCGGGTGTGCGGGGTTTGGCGCAACTGCTCAAGGATGCGCTCCCAATCGTCATCAAGATCGATGCCCGCAATATCCTGCCGCGGGATCATGATGTCATTGACCGTAATGCGCTCGAGATCGAGGATCGAGAGCAGCATCTGCCGGTGACGCTGTGGCACCAGCGGCACCGATTCATTGACCACCATGCGCAATTCTTCGGGCGAGAGTTGTTGGCCGCCGCGATCGCTGGCGTTCACTACGCCAAAGAGTCGCAGCAGTCCGTAGGCCGCGGCATTGGCGAGCGTCACGCCAGGGCGCGCAACCCAGACGAGTACTTTGTACAACGGCGCTGCAGCCCGCGCCACCCCGTCCGGATGGGCGGCCGCGTAAATCTTTGGCGCAAGCTCGCAGAACACCAGCATTAGAGTCGGCAGCAACACCGTCGGTAAGATCAGTGCGTACGGAGACCCGTTACGTACGGCGAGGATCGTGGCGATGGTGGTGGCGCCTGCGCTGGCCAGCGTCAGAACGGTGAGGTTCGCGCCCAGCCAGTCGTCGGGCTTGGAGAGAATCGACAACAGCAGTTTGGCGCGCCGGCTGCCGGTCGCGGCCTGTGCGCGAGCGCGGTAGCGATTGGCGGCAAGCATTGCGACCTCGGTGCCTGAGGAGAACGCGACCACGGCGAGCGTGAGCAGCAGCAGCCAGAGCAGGGTGGGGGTGGCAACTTCTTGCAAGCGGGTTCTGCGGGCGGAAACGGCCTCGTAGCATAGGGCGAAGACGCAACCCGAGCCAGTTTATACTCGCACCTATGTTCGAAAACCTGAGCCAAAAGCTCGCCAAGACCGTCCAGAACCTCAGGGGCAAGGGGCGGATCAGCGAGGACAACATCGCCGAGACTCTGCGCGAGGTACGAATGGCCCTGCTTGAGGCCGACGTGGCGCTGCCGGTCATCAAGACCTTCGTCGATGCGGTGCGCAGCAAGGCGAAGGGGGCGGACGTCGCGACCAGCCTAACCCCGGGTCAGGTCTTCGTCAGCATCCTGCATCGCGAGTTGGTCGAGCTCATGGGTGGGGCGCGCGAGGGTTTCGAGCTGCGGGCCCAGCCGCCCTTCGTGGTGTTGCTGGCGGGTCTGCAGGGTGCTGGCAAAACCACCACCGCCGCCAAGCTCGCGCGCTGGCTGATCGAGGCCCGGAAAAAGCGGGTGCTGCTGGTCAGTACCGACGTGCGTCGGCCGGCGGCAATCCTGCAATTGCGGCGCCTGGCTGAGCAGGTGGGCACGGGGTTCCATGCGGCCGAATCGGGCGGTGATCCGGTCGCGATTGCCACGAGTGCGCTCGAGGCGGCGCGGCAGGGGGTATACGACGTCCTGATCGTCGATACCGCAGGTCGCCTGCACGTCGATGCCGAACTTATGGACGAGGCGAAGGCCATCGAGGCGCGGGTGGGCGCGCACGAGCGGTTGTTCGTGGTCGATGCCATGGCCGGTCAGGATGCGCTCAATTCCGCTAAGGCGTTCAGCTCTGCACTCGATCTCACCGGCATTATTCTCACCAAGACCGATGGCGACTCACGCGGCGGCGCGGCGCTCTCGGTACGCCACATCACAGGCAAGCCGATCGTGTTTTTGGGCGTCGGTGAAAAGACCGACGCGCTGCAGCCGTTTGATCCCGAACGCATAGCTAATCGCATCCTCGGCATGGGCGATGTGGTTGCGCTGGTCGAGCAGGTGCAGGGCAAGGTCGATGCCGCAGAGGCAGAGCGGCTCGCCAAAAAAGTCGTCTCTGGCGGCAAATTCGATCTCTATGATTTAAAAGGTCAGCTTGAGCAATTGCAGAGCATGGGCGGGCTCGAATCGTTACTGGATAAACTCCCCGCGCAGCTCGCCAAGGGCGGCATGCCGACGGGTGTTGGTGACAAAGAGTTGCGGCGGCAGATCGCCATAATCAATGCCATGACCCATTGCGAAAGGCGGCGTCCCGAGATCATCGACGGCTCGCGGCGGCGGCGGATCGCCACCGGCTCGGGTACTCAGGTTCCGGATGTGAACCGCTTGCTTAAGCAGTTCACCGAGATGCAGCGCATGATGAAGAGCATGAAAGGCGGCAAGTTCCGCCGCATGCTCGGGGCCTGGAAGGGTGGGGGGATGCCGCCTGGTTTCCCGCCGCTGAGATAGCGGGCGGCGCTTCCATCAAGCCCATGGTTTATGTAGACTCCGCGATCTTTTTCGGCCCCTCGGCCCGATGTTGGGGTGAGACGGTTTTGAACCCGAGAGCATATTGAACATGGTGACCATTCGTTTGACCCGGCGCGGTGCGAAAAATTCGCCCTTCTATCACGTGGTGGTGACGGACAGCCGCAAGCGCCAGGGGGGCCTCAGCCTCGAGAACGTCGGCTTTTTCAACCCGGTGGCCCGCAAGGCCGAGCCGCGTCTGAAGCTCAACCTTGCGCGCATCGAGTATTGGATCGGTAAGGGCGCGAAGCAGTCTGACCGCGTCAAGACGTTGGTCAGCGACTACCGCAAGCAGGCCACTCAGGCTGCGGCCTGAGGAGCGCCACACCCGGCCGCGCGTGGCGCTGTCCCGCGTGGAATGGGTGGAACTGGGACGACTCGGTCGTCCGAAAGGGCTGCAGGGTTGGATGCACCTCGAGTCTTGGACCGAGCCGCCCAAGAAGCTTCTTGATTTTACCATTTGGCAGCTCCGAAATGCTGTCGGGCAACGGCGGAGCTGCGAGGTGGCAGAAACGCGATCGACTCCGGCGGGATTCGAGGCGCGCTTCGAGGGCGTCACCTCCCGCGAGGGAGCAGAGGCCCTAGTAGGGGCGATCATCGAAGTGCCTCGTTCCGAGTTGCCGGCGACGGCTCCGGGCGAGCACTACCAGATCGACCTGATCGGTTTTCGAGTGGTGAACCGCGAGGGCGTCGAGTTCGGCGTCATCGATCGATTTGAGAACATGCCGGCCCATGCTGTCATGGTGGTGCGCGGGGAACGGGAGCGCTGGCTGCCGGTGACTTCGCAGCATCTGCTGGCCATCGATGCCGAGGCGCGTAGCGTCACGGTCGATTGGCCGGAGGATTTTTGATGATTGGTCATGAGCCGCCACTGCGCATCGCTCTAGTCAGTTTGTTCCCGGGTATGGTCCGCGGAGCATTAGAGTTTGGTGTGCTGGGCCGCGCTCTCGGGCGCGGACTGGCGAGTGTCGAATGCGTCGATCCGCGTGACTTCACGGCAGGTACGCATAAGACGGTGGATGACCGGCCTTTCGGCGGTGGTCCGGGTATGGTGGGCACACCGCCGCCTTGGGCCGCAGCGATAGACGCTGCGACCTCGCGGCTGCCGAGTGGTGTGCCGCGAATCCACCTCTCAGCGCAGGGTGAAAGATTTGATCAGGGCGTGGCGCGTGAACTAGCTGCCTTGCCCGGGTTCGTGCTGGTGGCGAGTCGCTACGAAGGGCTCGACCAGCGAGTGATCGATGCACGCATCGACCGCGAACTGTCGCTCGGAGACTACGTGCTCTCCGGCGGCGAATTTGCGGCGTTGGCAGTGATCGACGCTGCGGTTAGACTGCTGCCCGGAGCGCTCGGCGATGAGCGTTCGAACGTGGAAGAGTCTTTTACTGCGAGCCGGCTCGACTGGCCGCATTACACGCGACCGGTCGAGTGGGAAGGTCGAACGGTTCCGGAGGTGCTGCAAGGTGGAAACCACGCAGCAATTCGGCGGTGGCGGTTGCAGGAGTTGGTGGTGCGCACTTGGTTACGCAGACCCGAGCTGCTGCAGCCGGGTGGATCTGGTCGTGCTCTGTCCGACGAGGAGCGCGAACTTTTGAACGAATATCTCGCCGGGCGAGAGGTGAATGGATATGGCTAACGTCATTGCTGATTTCGAACAGCGCCGTACGACGCGGAGGCTGCCGGAATTCCGGCCGGGCGACACCGTGGTGGTCGACGTGAAGGTGATCGAAGGCGAGCGCGAGCGCGTGCAGGCCTTCGAAGGTGTGGTCATCGCCAAGAGTAACCGCGGTTACAACTCGTCCTTCACGGTGCGCAAGATTTCGCATGGTGAGGGCGTCGAGCGTACCTTCCAGTCGCAGAGCCCGACGATCGCGGCGGTCGCGGTGAAGCGTCGCGGCAGTGTGCGCCGTGCCAAGCTCTATTACCTGCGCGACCTATCGGGCAAGGCTGCCCGCATCGAAGAAAAGGTCTAACTATTTGCGGTATCGGCCGTGATACGAGACTCATGGGCTCCCCTGGCGAGCCGGTGGGCGCTTGCTAGACTCGTAACCACAGTTGTCATTGAGGGCAACCTCCCACCCTGAAGGTTTGATTCATGATTCGCAAGTTTTTCCGCGGTTTGTTCAAGGGGCTCGACGGGCTGCGCAAAGGGCTGCACCTGCTCGTCTTGCTGCTGATCTTTGGCTTCGTGATCGGCGGTTTGAGCGGCTCTATTCCCAAGCTCCCCGACGACGCAGCGCTTGTGATTCGCCCCGAGGGCGAGATCGTCGAGCGGCCTAGCGGCGACCCGTTCGAGCTCGCCTTGGCCGAGGCGCGCGGCATCGGTAGAGACGAGACCACGCTGCGCGATCTTGTCGATGCGATTATCGCGGCGCGCGACGATGAGCGCATCAAAACTCTGGTCATCGACTTCGACGGCATGAGCGGTGCAGGCCAGCCGACCCTCGACGAATTTTCGCGTGCGATCACCAGCTTCCGCAAGTCCGGCAAAAAGGTTGTTTCGACCGGTCTCGGCTTCTCGCGCGACACTTACTACGTCGCTGCGCACGCCGACGAAATCTATCTCGATCCGCAGGGTCTCGTGCTGATGGAGGGCTATGAGCGCTTCCGTAACTATTACAAGTCGGCACTCGACAAGCTGGGGGTCGATATCAATGTATACCGGGTCGGGACGTACAAGAGCGCGGTGGAGCCTTTCCTGCGCAACGACATGTCGCCTGCCGACCGCGAGGCTAGTCGGGCGTTTGTCAATTCTTTGTGGGACAGCTACGTGACGGCAGTCGCTAAAGCGCGCGGGCTCAAGCCCGAAGAGCTGCGCGGCTATGCCGAGACGGTCGCCGAGCGCGTGCGTGACGCCAAGGGTGACACCGCCAAGGTCGCCCTCGATGCCAAGCTTGTCACGGCGCTCAAGACCCCGCTGCAGATCGAAGAGCGGGTGATCGCGCTGTCTTCGAAAGACGAGGAGAAAGAGACCTACCGTTCAGTCGGCCTCAAAGATTACCTGCGCGTGGTACGTGCCGAGGACAAGATTTCCAAGCATCCCGACAGCCGCGTGGCCGTGGTGGTGGGATCTGGCGAAATTGTCGATGGCAGTGGCGGCGGCGGCAATATTTCCGGTGACGCGACGGCCGAGGTTATCCGTAAAGCGCGCCTCGATAAAGATATCAAGGCGCTCGTGCTGCGCATCGATAGCCCCGGCGGTAGCGTGACGGCCTCAGAGCAAATCTACCGCGAACTGCTGGCCTTTAAGCGCACCAAGCGTCCGGTGGTGATTTCGATGGGTGACCTGGCCGCCTCCGGTGGTTACTACATCTCGGCACCGGCCGATGAGATCTGGGCGAGCCCCGCGACTGTTACCGGCTCGATCGGAATCTTTGGTCTGTTCCCTACGGCGCCGCGTACCTTCGAAAATCTGGGTATCGGCGTCGATGGGGTCGGGACGACGCCGTTCTCGGGGGAATTACGTCTCGATCGCCCCGTTGGGCCGGCGCCAGCGATGTTGCTGCAGTCGGCCATCGAGCACGGGTACGAGGAGTTCCTCGGTAAGGTCGTGGCAGGTCGTAAAAAGACGCGCGAAGAGGTCGATGCCATAGCGCAAGGCCGTGTGTGGTCCGGTCGCGATGCGCTGCGTCTCGGCTTGGTTGACAAGCTCGGCTCGTTCGATGAGGCGGTGGCCTCGGCCGCGAAGCGTGCGGGTCTCAGCGAAGGCAAGTACGAGCGTGACTACCTCGAACCCGACAAGAGCTTCGTGCAGACGGTGCTGAGCAATCTTCAGGTCTCGGCGGCGGCCTTACTGCTGCGGGCGTTCGATGTCGATAGCCTTGGCGGTTTGGCGTTGGGCAGCGTTGCCGGTTTTGATGCGCCGACGCGCGCCGCGCTTATTGCGACGCGACGCGACTTCGGGCCCATCGAGCGCAGCGTGCTGCGTTTCAATCGGCATGCACTCGGTAATCAGCTTTATGCGCATTGCTTCTGCACGCCATACTGATGATTTCAGCGCGTTCGGCTGACGTAAAGTAGACAGGGTGCATTTTTCCGATCAAAGAGCGAACCGGCTGTTTGTGGTGCTGGCCGGGTTCTTTTTGACGAACGCGATCTTGGCCGAGTTTGTGGGCGTAAAGATCTTCTCGCTCGAAGCGACGCTCGGGATTGCACCCTTTGAGTGGTCATTGCTCGGTGTCTCGGGGACGCTCAATTTTACGGCCGGTGTGCTGGTTTGGCCGATCGTCTTCGTGATGACCGATGTCATCAACGAATACTATGGTGTGAAAGGCGTGCGGCTCATTTCATGGGTCGCGGTCGGTTTCATTGCCTACGCGTTCATGGTGGCCTACGTCTCGATCGGTCTTGCACCAGCGGGGTTTTGGGTCGAGGCCAATCGCGACCTCGGTGTACCCGATATCCAAAACGCTTACGCGCAGGTGTTCGGTCAGGGGTTGTGGACGATCATGGGCTCGATCGTTGCCTTTTTGATCGGTCAGTTGGTGGACATCACCGTATTCCGCCGTATTCGCGCGGTGACGGGCGAGAAGCTCATCTGGTTGCGGGCCACAGGCTCGACCGCGGTGTCGCAGTTGATTGACAGTTTTGTCGTGCTGTACATCGCTTTTGTGCTCGGTCCGCAACACTGGCCGATTCCGCAGTTTTTGGCGGTCGGCATGGTCAACTACAGCTACAAAATGCTGGCCGCGATCGCGATGATCCCGCTGCTCTATCTGGCGAGACGCATTATCAAGTCTTATCTCGGTAACGCCGAGACCGAGCGCCTGAATTCACTTGCGCACTGAATCAGTGCAACAGACTGGCGAGCCGGCGTCGAGCAGCCGGCAGTTGCGGATCATGGGCATTAAATAATTCCAGTGCCTTGCGCAGATCGTCTTTGCCTGCGGCGTTCGCATAGCGTCGGTTGCGCTCGGCGGCTGCGAACAGCCTTTCGAGACCGCGTGCATTGTCAGCACGCAGGAAATACTTGGCCGCGCTCACGCGCGCTGTCTGAATTGTATCGGTCTCGTCAGGCGAGCTCGCCAGATTAGAAAAATGCACGAGAGCGTAGGCCGCGCGCACCGGTGCATCGCTCTGCGCCGCCGGACGCAGGCCTTGCAGCAAGCCGAGGGCTTCGGCGGCGCGTCCCATGCAGGCGAGCACTGACGCGTAGGTGACGACCAGCGCTTCGTCGGTAGAGGCCGGAGTCCCGCGGAGCGCGAGCGGTTGCGTAGGCACGGGTGCGGTAAGTGGCGCGAGGAGCGGCGCCATCAGCGGCTCGAGCAACGCCTGTGCCTCCTGGGGGCGCCCTGCCGCCAGCGCCGTGCGGGCGATCGCCAGCGGACCGTCGCTCGCTTTTGGCAGATGCGGTTCGACGAATGCGCGCACAGCGCCCAAAGGTTGCGCACCGACGAATTCATCGACCACCTGGCCATCGCGGAACAGCTTGACCGCGGGGATGCTGCGAATCGCGTAGGCGCTAGCGACTTCGGGCTCCTCGTCGGTATTGAGCTTGACCACCTTCAGCCCGGGCGTTTCGGCGGCGAGTTGATCGAGCACGGGCCCGAGCAGGCGACAGGGGCCGCACCATGGCGCCCAAAAGTCGACCAATACGGGCTGCGTGGCCGAGGTCTCAATAACTTCGCGGCGAAAGTCCGCGGTGGTGACGATTTGCGCTGCGCTCATATCGTTTTTTATGGATGTCGCCGCGGACGATTTCAAGTCGCGGGCTGCGGAGAGGGCGGGGATAATGCGGCGATGACCCGCCAGGCCCCGAAGTTGCTCGCGCTGATACCGCCCATGACGCAGCTCAATACGCCGTATCCTTCGACGGCATACCTCACGGGATTTCTGCGCTCCCGAGGTTTCGACGCCGAGCAGGAAGATCTCGCGATCGAGCTTGCACTCGGCTTGCTCTCGGCCGAAGGCCTTACCGAGTTGCGTGGCGCGATCGAGGCGATTCCGGCGCGCAGACGTGGCTCGCGATCGAAAGCCTTTTTGGCGGCGTTCGCCGAGTACCACGCGGCGATCGACGGTACGGTCGCTTTTCTTCAGGGCCGTGATCCGACGTTGGCGCATCGGATTGTCTCGCGACAGTTTCTGCCCGAGGGGCCGCGTTTTCAATCGCTGGAGGCCTACGCCGACGAGGCCGACCCGCTCGCTTGGGCCTTTGGTGCACTCGGTAATCATGATCGTGCCCGACATCTCGCCACGCTCTTCATCAACGATTTGGCGGATGTGCTGCGCGAAGAGATCGATCCCGGCTTCGAGTTCGTACGCTATGCCGAGAGACTGGCCGCGAGCGAGCCCTCGTTCGAGCCGCTGGCTACGGCGCTCGCAGCGCCGCGCAATCTAATCGATCAACGTCTGCATGCACTCACGCTTGCTGCGCTGCAGCGGCATCGCCCCGACATCGTTTTACTGTCCGTGCCGTTTCCGGGTGCGGTCTTCGGAGCGTTTCGTATTGCGCAATCGATTCGCGCGGCAGCACCCAAGACCGTGCTGGTGCTAGGCGGAGGTTACGTCAATACCGAGTTGCGTGATCTCGCCCAGGCACGAGTCTTCGATTACTTTGATCGGGTGACGCTTGATGACGGTGAGCGACCGCTGCTGGCGTTGATCGAGCACTGGCAGGGCCGACGATCCGCCGATCGCTTGGTACGCACTTTTCTGCGCGACGAGGTGCTGACGGACGTAGTCCGCTACGTCGATCACCGCGAACTCGACGTACCTTTTTCCGAGGTCGGTACGCCGACTTGGGATGGTTTGCCGCTAGGGCGCTATCTCTCGGTGCTCGATCTGCTCAATCCAGTTCACCGTCTTTGGTCGGGCGGACGCTGGAACAAGCTCACCACCGCGCACGGCTGCTATTGGAAGAAATGCAGCTTCTGCGATATCTCCCTCGATTACATCTCACGTTACGAGGCGGCGAATGCGGCGCTGCTCGTGGATCGTATCGAGGCCGTAGTCGCCGAGACGGGGGAGAGCGGTTTTCATTTCGTTGATGAGGCCGCACCGCCCAAGGCGTTGAAGGCGATGGCGGCAGAGCTGTTGCGCCGCGGCCGGGTGATCTCTTGGTGGGGGAATATCCGCTTCGAGAAAACCTTCTCGCCCGAGGTGTGTCGCTTGCTCGCGCGGAGTGGTTGCATCGCGATCACCGGGGGACTCGAGGTGGCCTCGGATCGTCTGCTGCAACTGATGAAAAAAGGCGTGTCGGTGGCGCAGGTGGCGCAGGTCACGCGAGCGTTCAGCGATGCCGGCATCCTGGTGCATGCCTATCTCATGTACGGATTTCCGACACAGACGGTGGGCGAGACCATCGACTCGCTCGAATACGTTCGGCAGCTATTCGAAGAGGGCTGCATTCAATCGGGCTTTTTCCATCGCTTTGCCTGTACGGTGCACTCGCCGGTGGGTCGCGAGCCTACGGCCTATGGCGTGACTCTTGCGCCGCAACCCTTTGGCGGATTCGCGCGTAACGACGTCGCTTTCATTGATCCGAGCGGTATTGACCACGATGCGCTCGGTGAGGCTTTAAACGCCGCGCTCTACAATTACATGCACGGCGTAGCGTTGGAGCGCGACGTGCGCGAGTGGTTTGCACCCTTGGTGCGCCGCGTGCCACACAGCACGGTGCGCCGCGATTTCGTTAGCTCGGCGCTCGCGAAAAAAACACCCCGAGCGGTGCGCTGAGACCGGAGAGATCCGCGGCGGCTGTCGCGAAGGTCGCTGAGCACCAGCCTGCGGTGCCGAACCCCTGAAAATCCGCGTATTCCGGGAAGTGTCGCGACCAGCGCAGCGCAAGATCCGAGATCCCGGGATTGTGGCCGACGAGCAGCAGGTGAGGCGTAGCCCCATCACTCGCCTGCAGCACTTCGAGCAAATGCGACCAGTCGGCGTGGTAGAGACTGCGCTCGAAAACGATCGGCAGCGTTGCTTCGGGCGCGCTCAGCCGCTCATTAAGTAGGATGGCTGTTTGCGTCGTGCGTACGGCAGTGCTTGCCAAAATCATCGAGGGCGCGCCGACGCGGGTAAGCAGGGCCGTTGCCGTTCGTGTCACTTCGCGCCGACCCCGGTCCTCAAGCGGCCTAACGTAGTCGCCGCCTTCCGCATGAGGCGCGGCGTAGCCGTGACGAACCAGGGTAATGCGCCTCATGCGGTCGCGATTTCTACACGACCACCACGAATGCGTGCCGCGAATACTTTGAGGGGTTCGTAAGCCGGCGGCGTGAGCGCAGCGCCGGTGCGCAAGCAGAAGCGTGTACCATGCCGCGGGCAGATGACCACGCCGCAGGGCGTGCTGAAGTCGCTCTCGACTTCGGCGCCGGTCAGCGACTCGCCGTCGTGGGTGCAACGATCTTCAAAGGCGTGCAACTCTCCCTCGAGTAGTACCGCGGCAACATAGTAACCGTCCACCTCGCTATCGAGTCTGCCGCCTGATTGCAACACTTCAGCTGCACCGATGTCGATCCAGGAAGCCGCCACGATTTACATCATGCCGGTCTGCAGCCGTGCAGCTTCGGACATCATCGACTGATTCCAGGGTGGATCGAAGACCAGTTCGACATCGGTCTTAGTCACGGTCGGAATGATTTCGAGCTTTTCTTTGACATCCTGTACGAGGACATCACCCATGCCGCAGCCGGGCGCAGTCAGTGTCATCTTCACAGCGAGGGTACGCGTGCCATCATCGTTAGCTGCGACCTCACATTCGTAGACCAAACCAAGTTCGACGATGTCGATCGGGATCTCGGGGTCGTAGCAACTGCGCATTTGTTGCCAGGCCAGCGATTTGATGTCTGCCTCGGTGGCGCCTGGCGGCAGCACGGGCGGCGTGAGCGCCTGCTTGCCGATAGCATCGGCGTTCTCGCCCGAGAGTCGGTAGAGATTGCCTTCTATATAAAGCGTGAAACTTCCGCCGAGGGCTTGGGTGATGAAACCCGACAGGCCCGTCTGCAGTTCGATGGCATCGCCCGAGGGCACCATCACCGCCTGGGTGTTGCGGCTCAGCGTGAAGGCTTCGTTTTCGTGGCTGCGCATCGTTCCAGATCCTATTCGGTCGATACGGTGACGGGACCGTGATCGGCGTGGCGTTGTGCGTGGTGCTCGAGCGCGGCACCGAGCGTATGCCAGCACAAACTCGCGCACTTCACGCGGGCAGGGTAGTCACGGACGCCCGCGAGTGCCGCAAGCTTGCCGAGTTCTGCAGGCGGCAGAGTCGTCTCACCGTGGGCGGTGAGTGTCTGGTGCACAAGATCGCGCAGTCGCGTGATGGCAGCTTCGTCCTTGCCTTTAACGGCCTCGGTCATCAGCGAGGCGGATGCAGTTGAGATCGCGCAGCCCTTACCGTCAAAGCGAATATCCGTCACCCGATCACCCTCGAGTCGCAACGTTAAGGTAAGACGATCGCCGCAGAGCGGGTTATTACCATCGGCGGAGGTGTCGCAGGGATCGAGTTGCCCGAAATTTCGCGGGTGCTTGTTATGATCGAGGATCACGTCGCGGTAAAGATCTTTGACTTCCATCAGCCGAATACCTCGAGTGCTCTACTGAGCGCGCGTACGAGTTGCTGGAGGTCGGCGTCGTCGGTGTAGCAACCAAAGGAAGCCCGTGCCGTCGCTGGCACATTGAAGAATTCCATGACGGGCATCGCGCAGTGATGTCCGGCGCGTACGGCAACGCCCTCGTCATCAAGGATGGTGCCGAGGTCGTGTGGGTGTACACCCTCGAGCATAAAGGAAACTACGCCGATTTTTTCTTTGGCCTCGCCGATGATGCGCAGGCCAGGAATGGAACGCAGGGCGTAGCTGGCGCGCGCCAGCAGTCCCTGTTCGTGCTCGTGTACGCGTTCGATACCGAGCGCTTCGAGATAGTCGATTGCTGCTGCCAACCCGACTGCTCCTGAAATGTGCGGTGTGCCAGCTTCGAAGCGGTAGGGCAGTTCGTTATAGGTGGTTTTGGCGAAACTCACGGTGAGGATCATGTCGCCACCACCCTGCCAAGGCGGCATCTCACGCAGTATGGCCTCACGCGCCCACAACACGCCCAGCCCGGTCGGTCCATAGAGCTTGTGACTCGAAAAAACGTAAAAGTCACAGCCCAGTGTGCGCACATCGACTCGCTCATGCGCTACGGCTTGCGCGCCATCGAGCAGCGTTAGTGCGCCGACTGCGCGGGCGGCGTCGATCATGGCGCGGATGGGCAGCACCGTACCGAGTGCGTTCGATACCTGCGTGAAGGCCGCTAGCTTGGTCCGTGGCGACAGCAGGGCGCGGAAGGCGTCGATATCGAGTTCACCGCGCTGATCGATCGGCGCCACCTTAAGCACCGCCCCGGTGCGCTCGCAGAGCATCTGCCAAGGCACGATGTTCGCGTGATGCTCCATCCAAGTGATAAGTATTTCATCGCCCGGACCGAGCCGCCGACCCCAGGACTGGGCGACGAGGTTGATGGACTCGGTGGTACCGCGCGTGAACACAATTTCTTTAATACTGGCCGCATTGAGAAAGCGACGAACTCGCTCACGTGCGCCCTCGAAGGCGTCGGTGGCTTTTTGGCTCAACTCGTACACACCACGGTGCACGTTGGCATGGCTGCCGCGCTCATATCGATCAACCGCCTCGATGACGGCGAGCGGCCGCTGCGCTGAGGCGGCGGTGTCGAGGAAAGCCAGCCGCTTGCCGCGCACGGTCGTGCTGAGAATCGGGAAATCAGCGCGGACGCGCGCCACGTCATAGGCGCGCGGCGTGACCGCAGCGTTCACGACAGCGCTCTCGTGGCGGCGCCCGGCAGCTGTCGCTCGAGCGCGGCGGCGACTTGCGCGTGCAATTCGGGCGACGGGAGTTTCGCGAGCACGTCGCTGACAAATGCCCACTTGAGGATCGACTCTGCGGTCGCGGGCGGGATGCCGCGCGACAATAAATAAAAGAGCACATCCGGGTCGAGCTTGCCGACCGTCGCGCCATGGCTCGCTTTCACGGCATCGGTGTAGATCTCGAGTTGTGGTCTGACGTCGGCCTCGGCCTCGTGGCCCACGAGTAAACATTTGAGTGACTGGTCGGTTTGCGTGCCGACCGCCGCCGGCTCGATGCGCATGCGGCCGTTGAAGGCGACACGGGAGCGATCCTCGGCGATACCGCGAAAGCATTGCAGCGACCGCGTACCCGGGGCGGTGTGGGTCACATGCACGAAAGCGTCGTGGTGCTGCGTGCCTTCGCCGAGTGCCGCCACGTGCCACTCGAGTGAGGCCTCGCGACCAACGTGTTCGATCAGCGCCGTGGAACGGCTGACGAGCGCACCCTGGATGAGCTGCACGAGTTTCAGCGTCGCGCTGGTACCGAGTTGCAGCTCTAGTGTATCGAGCGCTTGTGCTTTGGCACCGTGGTGTCCGATGCGGGCGAGTTCCAGCTTTGCGTAGTCGCCGACTTGCGCGACCAGGTGCAGGTTGACGAGCGTGGCGTGGTCGTTCTGCGCCGACCAATCCCGCTCGATCAATTGCAGTTTGGCGCCGTGGCTGAGGGTGATATCGAGCGCCGGGTGCGAGCTTGCCGTCGCGACACAAATGACTTCTAGCGCGAGTGCGGTGTTGGCCGGTACGGCGATGCGACAGGTGCCCTGACGAAAGCGGCGATTGAGATTGGCAAAGCGTTGATCCGCACCAGGTTTTTCGTGTGTGTCGACATCTTGGGTGATGCTAAAGCCAGCCGCAGCCGTCGACAGCTCCGCCACATAATGGCCATCGACCAACACCAGTCTGCCGTAGCCCGGCAGGACCGCTGGCAAACGGGCTGCGATATCTTTAAGTTGCGCCGCCTCGGGAGCCGGTACCGGCTCGAAACGCGCGCGCGACAACGCTCGCAGGTTCGCGTACTTCCAGTTCTCGTCGCGATTCGACGGCAGAACGATGGGCATTGCGCTCATCTCATGCCGCCTCGTTCAGCACCCAGTCGTAGCCGCGCGCCTCGAGTTCGCGGGCGAGCTCGGGACCGTCGCTGCGGATGATGCGACCGCGCGCCAATACATGAACACGATCGGGCTGAATGTGATCGAGCAGGCGCTGATAGTGGGTCACCAGCACGATGGCCCGATTCGGCGAGCGCAGCGTGTTGACGCCATGGGCCACCACCTTGAGCGCATCGATATCGAGACCCGAGTCGGTCTCATCGAGTAGCGCGAGCGAAGGTTCGAGCACGAGCAGCTGCAAAATTTCGTTGCGTTTCTTTTCACCACCCGAGAAGCCCTCGTTCACACCGCGCGACAGAAACGTCTCATCCATCTGCATGACTTTCATTTTCTCGCGTACCAGCGTCAAAAATTCAAAGGCATCGACCTCGGCTTCGCCGCGATGTTTGCGGGCTGCGTTGAGCGCGGCCTTGAGCAAGTAGACGTTGTTCACGCCCGGGATCTCGACGGGATACTGAAAGCCGAGAAAAAGCCCGGCCTGCGCACGTGCCTCAGGTGCGAGCGTAAGCAGATCGCGGCCTTGGTAGCTGACGCTACCCGAGATCAACTCGTAGCCGGGACGACCCGCAAGCGTATAAGCGAGAGTACTTTTCCCCGAGCCGTTTGGACCCATGATGGCGTGTACTTGGCCGGCAGGTACCTCGAGGTTCAGGCCATCGAGTACCTTTCGATCGCCAACTCTGGCATGTAAATCTTTGATGATAAGCATGGATCTCTCCGAGATGAGCGTGCCGCAGTGGGCTCAGCCAACCGAGCCTTCGAGGCTGACTGCAAGCAGGTTTTGGGCTTCGACGGCAAATTCCATCGGCAGTTCCTTAAACACGCTCTTGCAGAAGCCGTTGACGATCATGTTGACGGCATCTTCTTCGCAGATGCCGCGCTGCAGGCAATAGAACAACTGGTCTTCGCTGATCCGCGAGGTCGAGGCCTCATGCTCGATCGTGGCACTCGGGTTCTTCACCTCGACATACGGGAAGGTGTGAGCTCCGCAACGCGCGCCCATCAGCAAAGAATCGCACTGGGTGAAATTGCGTGCACCCGTGGCCGTCGGCAGGATTTTGACGAGTCCGCGATAGGTGTTTTGACCGCGACCCGCCGAGATGCCCTTCGAAACAATGGTGCTACGGGTGTTGGCGCCGATGTGGATCATCTTGGTACCGGTGTCGGCCTGCTGGCAGTGGTTGGCAAGGGCGACCGAATAGAACTCCCCGACCGAGTGGTCACCGCGCAGTAAGCAACTCGGATATTTCCAGGTGATGGCCGAGCCGGTCTCGACCTGCGTCCAGGAAATTCGCGAATTGCGGCCGCGGCACTCGCCGCGCTTGGTCACGAAGTTGTAGATGCCGCCGACACCGTTCTCATCACCCGGGTACCAGTTTTGTACGGTCGAATATTTGATCTGCGCATCGGCCATGGCGACGAGTTCCACCACCGCGGCGTGCAGCTGGTTTTCATCGCGCATCGGGGCCGTACAGCCTTCGAGATAACTCACGTGACTGCCTTCGTCGGCGACGATCAAGGTGCGTTCGAATTGTCCGGTCTTCGCAGCGTTAATACGGAAGTAGGTAGACAACTCCATCGGACAGCGCACGCCCTTCGGGATGTAGACGAATGAGCCGTCGGAAAACACCGCTGAATTGAGACAGGCGTAGAAGTTGTCGGTGTAGGGGACGACGCTGCCGAGATACTGCTCGAGCAGCTCCGGGTGCTTTTGCACCGCATCGGAGAACGAGCAGAAAATGACGCCCGCTTTCTCGAGTCGATCTTTGAAGGTAGTGGCCACCGAGACACTGTCGAAGACGGCATCGACCGCTACGCCCGCCAGGCGCGCGCGTTCGTGCAGCGGCACCCCAAGCTTTTCATAGGTTTCGAGCAGCTTCGGGTCGACCTCATTGAGACTCTTGGGTCCGTCTTTGTTCAGCTTGGGCGCCGAGTAGTAGGAGATGTCCTGATAATCGATTGGCTTGACCCGCACGTGCGCCCACTCAGGCTCGTTTAGGGTCCTCCAGTGATGGAAGGCGCGCAGCCGCCATTCGGTGAGAAAGGTGGGCTCACGTTTGATCCGCGAAATCGCGCGCACCACGTCTTCATCGAGACCGGGTGGCAGGCTTTCGGACTCGATGTCGGTAACAAAACCGTGCTGATACCCACGACCCATGACATCGCGAATTTCTGCATTTTGGATTTCGGCGTTCTGGCTCATTTTTGCTCGTTCGGCACGGTCGCAGAGTCGGCGGTGCGGCG
>Ga0163212_1000491_pt1 | contig 17552 bp, 14 predicted proteins | sample Malawi_45m_30L_FD_113532 | JGI IMG/M metagenome (GOLD analysis project Ga0163212, IMG submission 113532) | Freshwater microbial communities from Lake Malawi, Central Region, Malawi to study Microbial Dark Matter (Phase II) - Malawi_45m_30L | ecosystem: Environmental > Aquatic > Freshwater > Lake...
GTATGAATTCTATGTCACGATTTCCATGTTTGACTTCTATGGCCACTCGAAAATGGAAAATGTGTCTGTGTGGAGATGCCAGAAAACTCACATCGTATTCGTCGCCTGTGGCCAAATCGGGATCTGTAGCTGCTGCTGGATAGCAATGTGTGCCTTCACGAGAAAAAGTCACCCAAATCATGCGTCGAGCACGATCTTTCACACGCTGACGTTTGTCAGCCAACGCTTGATTTCTTTGTTCCATGTGTGTCCTTATGATATAATGTCTTGTTTGTATTGATCCCAGTCTGTGAATTTGTCTGTGCTTTTCAAATCATGTAATCTATGACACCATACACCTGGATTGGTGGCTTGAAAATCCCGATCATCAATTTTTATAGTGGTATTGTAGTTGAACAATTGAATATAAGGTAGTTTAACACTGATCATGGGAATAAATCTACGATATTCACATAAATTGCTATCATGAAATTGATCTAAATTGCTCAAATCCATGTCCAGAGTACACCAGTAATCGCGCGTCAAGAAATACTCAATCATGCAGTTCCATTGTTGATATTGTTCATAGGTGGGATCTTTGGGAAAACTCATGTTGGCACCAAAGTAAATGTGTGTGCAGCCTTGTAAATGTCTGGCAATGTCTGTGACTGACTGTAAGCCCACCACAAACAAAGTTCGCTGACCCAGCGCTGGAGAGTGTTCCACTTCAATGCCAGTGAAGAAGTTCACTGATGAATCAAATCCTGGCCTATGCATGATCGACCTCAAAAAATTGAGAATTCAAGTCCGGAATCACAGTGTCACGCTGACACTTGACCTTGGAGGTGTCAATGTCTAATTCACAGTGTTTTTCAGCCATGACTTCTGAACTAGTGATGTTTTGGCCTTTGATGCCACGGGTGCCTATAATTTGGTTCCAATATCCAGATTTACGAGAGTATTTGGGATCTTCAATCACAGCCATGGCAGCAGATTTTGTGGGAGCACGGAAAATGCGGTCCACGATGTCAGAAAACATTTCATGATCATGCTTTTGATCACGCAGCATTTCTGGATACTCACCCATGTCAAATCTCCGATTGGCTTCTTGCACTGCAGTGATGTGCAGGTACACATTGTGTGACATCATCAAGCAATAACTGAAACTGTCCCAACTGGTGCGTCCTTCTTTGCCATTTTTGTTTACATCACCTGGTTTATAATAGCATATATCCTGCATGCGCCACAACTCACTAACTGGACTTTCTTGCCAATTGACATGAATACCGTCGGCCAATACCCCAACACTCCACTGACGTGTGTCGGTGGCGTATCGTTTATCGTCGGCACTGGGTGCCATTCGATAACTCCATTTGTCATTGTGAGGGAACACGTTTTGATAATAGACTTGACCATTGGCAGTGGCCAAGAATGGACTGGCACAGTCAAAGCTGATAGTGAAGTTAGGATTCACATGTCTGCGCACTGCCCGCTGTATGACTGTGAGCAACACTGCCCATTCCAGTTTACTGGTTCCCAAAAAGTGCATCCAATCATGTAGTCCTTCCTGTAGTAATCCATCATGCCACAGTGTGATCAATCTTTTCAATACCAGATGTACATCACACATGTTCTGGCCACCCATGGCCCAGCCATCAAAATGACGTCCTGGGTGTTTTTTGGGATCACAATAGTGCTTCATGGTGTCATACCATGAGTCAGCATCTTGGTGATTGGTACCTTGTAGCACATTTAGAAATCTAGTGCCTCCTGCTCTGATGCCACGACGGTGCTGCATGAAATAATCATTGTTAAATTTGGTGGCGGCCACAGCATCTTGGCTGGTGTGTATGCCGGTTTTTTCTTTGGACCCTGGTATTTTAGGGGTCCAAGTGGGAATATCCAAACACATGCTGTAATCTGCAATGTGATCCAGCCAGGTCAATGCTCTATGCCTGTGCTGTTGTGCTTGTGCACATCCTGAACCCGCACGCCAGTCGCCTTGCCAAATGCCTTTGGCAATTTGAAATCCACCAGAATCGCCTAACATGAAGGTTCCGGATTCTCGATCACGCACCATGAGTTCTGACCAGTCTGATTTGGCCAAATCCAAGTTGGCATGACCTGCTGAATATAGACTCCAACGATAAGGAAACAGTGATTTTTGACTGTTTAACCAATTCAGCTGTTCCATGTCAGTCATGCCTGGAGGAAATCTTTTGGGATCCACATAGTGTTCATGACGTTGACGACCAATAAATGTAGCATAAAATCCCGATATGGCTGGAAGAAATACGGCCCATTTACTGCGACCATTGGCATCTAATTGATTATTTGTTAAGTGATGCTGCATCTTCTTCTCTGCATAATGCTTCCATTATCCGAAACTTTTCATAGGTGTCTCGTAATCCGGGATGGCGTTCCATGCGTTGGTTCAATTCGTGTTCTTCTGTCATCTTCGTCATGACCCAGGTCAGTGCTTTTTGTGCGTCAGTGGTTAAAGAAACAATGGTATGTTTTGCACTTAGGACACGCCAACTTACACCATCATTTACTTCCATTTCATTTGTGTTGGTATTCCAACGCAGGTGTCCTGCACAATTGGCGTTTTTAAATTTAACAGCACCTGAGCTCAGGTATGGATAATTATGATATCCGCCATTGACCACAAGATAAGGTCCTTCTGAAACTATACTTTTAATCATTTTGACAATGCAGGAATACTGTAATTATACCGAGCAAGGCCGGAATCCACAGTGATTTGTGCCACTCCTTGATCGGAAAATCTGAGAATTTTGTCCCCACTGATGCCAAAAATGGTGTTGAACACTCCAATTGGCCAGCTGCGATCTGCTTGCAGCCGGCCCATGACTCCGGAATGAAACACAAAATTACCAGCATGTGTGCTGGCAACTCCAAAATGGAATTCCAAATTATTGTTTTTAGTTTTGGCCACAAAACTGGTTTCTTCGCTGTTGGCCTGTGTTTGAAACCTCAGTCTCTGTATGGCTGCGACCTGAGGTTCAATCTCAATGTCCCAAGCGGCTCCACGAAACTTCACTGTTTTGAGTTTTTCAGAAACCACACTGGCCACCATAAACCTGTAATTATTTTTAAAATCACCATATTGGTTTTCAAAGTCAACGCCACATGGCACTGGGACTCCCGTGGCATCCGGCTGATGGCATATGGTCAGTTGAGCATGTTCGCGATATTCGGGAATGTTTAAAATCACATTCAGCTTGTTGAGATTAGGCATGCCAAACACACCAAGAAATTCTGGAATGGCATGATGAAATTCTGCTTCTAGAATCACAGTGCGATCTTCTGCAACTCCGTTGACCAATGTTCGGTTAGACTCTCCGGTGATCTTGACCAGTTCAATGTTCAAACCGCTGGTGTGCGCTACTATGTCTTGCAATGCATCTTTCATGATTGATCCTTGTCGTTTAATTAGTATACTATTTAGATCGTGTGCATGTCAATGATAAAATTATTCCACTGAAAAAAGATCATCAAACACACTGCGTATGTCTGTGTGTGCTGTGATATCCCATCCCATGACTGCCAAAAGATTTTCCACTTTTTGATCCACAATGGTGTCTTCCATGGCTGTGTCATCAAAAGGCAATAGTTTAAACCATTCTGGTATGTGTGTTTCGTCTGTGGGGTAACCCACAGACGTCAAACCCAAAGGATTCACACGCAGTTTACACACTATGGTTTTCATGCCATCCACTATTTCAAGACTGCGATTATCACTGTTGATTCGTCTCAAAGTGTTCCAGTTCATGGCAGCTCGCACATGCCCCGGCATGTTGGCACGACCTTGTTTGATCTCCTGATCCACGTAGTGAGTGAGATTGTTCACTCGTTTGGGGGTGCCTTTTTCCCAAGCTGATCTTGATTTGAACCATGTTTTGAACTCTCGAACTTGCTGATAAATTTCTTCTGCCTGAGCACCTGTGAGCACTCGGAGCAAAATATCAGATAGAAAGTCTTGCACTGACTTGGGAGTGTCGGATCGTTTGAGATCCAGTCCCATGGCCTTGACCCGGCCCGGTGATCCATTTTTGTCTAATCTTTGACCTTCTTTATCATAGATTAAAATTGCATAGCGTTTCTTTTTGATAAACAAGCCAGTGCTGCCCACTAATTCACGACCGCCACGGATCAATTCACCGTGTGTTCTGGGACAATTAAAGGCCTGTTCCATGAATCCAGGAAAACTTTGATTCACTGATTCCGAGATACTGTCATAGAGTTGCACACAAATTTCATGATTCCAGGTCACACGACCTGTGTCTATGTCTGGTTTCAGTGTGGGATAAGCAGTGAAAATTGCTGAATCTGTGTCTCCATAAATTATGGCCTGTCCCTGATGATCATATTCACCAGTGATACATTGATTGATCTGTGCATCCATGTGTCTGGCAATCACACGACCTGTGAGTGTGGTACTTTGTCCAATGCGTTTATCAAAGAATCTTGAACCAGGATTTAAAATGGCACCATAAAGACTGTTCAAATTAATTTTTTTTACCAATTGGCGTTTGTCCCAGAATTCCGTGTCTGTGATGTCTTGTGCTTGCTTTTTTTTAGCCTGTAATTCTTTACGTTCCGTATTCCAACGCTCCAGCAAGCCGGGTATGATGCCTTGTGTGTCTGATCTAAAAATGGTGCCGTTCGCACTCAACATCCAAGGACGATTTTGGCCAAATATCATGGCATGTGTGTGTTGAGCAGTCATGGTCACACTGTCTCCGGATTCCCAATCCACGGTGATTGATCTGCCCGGTTCTTGATTCATCACTGCTGTGTACTCCAAACTGCCAAACAGACCCTCCCAGGCATCGGCAAAACTCATGCCTTGGGCCAATCTTTCATTGATATATTCGTCTGTGTGGGTGGGTCTGAGTTGTCCCACAATGGTTTCTGGGGCCATGTTAAGAGCGCGGATCGTGGACGGGTATAGACTGTTGATGTCGATGGCCCCAATGTATCGGTGGAACCCTGCTTTGGGCGTAGCAACATAGGCACCTGCCGCTTTGTGATCGTCATGTGATTGTCTCCTGTCGGGCACTATCAGGCCCTTTTGATGTGCTTCGTTGATGATGGCTTGATCTGTCACTGCCACTGCTCCCATCACAGTGGGCAGCAACACAGTGTTTTCATGTGCAATTTGATTGGCCAGGTCTAAAAATTTCAGTTTACGATCAAGATGTGCCAACAACATGGTGTCTTGACGATTGTATTCTATGAATTTGACAAAATCTCGATTGTACAGTTGGTCCAAGGTACCTTCATACTGAATTTTCCGTTGATTGAGTTCATATTCGCCTATGCTGTCTAAACTGTAGCTGTGTCTTTCTTCATAAGTGAATTTTCTATAAAGTTGCATGTAGTCCATGTGCACACGACCAAACAAGTCAAATGTGATGTGATCAGCACCAAATCTTTCAAATTTCCTCTGTTTAGGCAATTGATCCCAAAGACAAAATCTTCTGGTGTCATCAGTGCTCAACACCTGTTTGCATCGCTGTACCAAATAAGGAATGTCGAATCCCTCTGAATTCCATCCGGACAATGTGTCTGCATCTTCTATGAGGGTGAAAAATGTATCAAATAATTGTTTCTCACTGCGAAACAAAAAACAAAGATCTAGATCCTGGGTTAACTCTTGAGCTCTTTGCTCAGTCATGGCAGGAGGTATCAACACCAATGACACCAATTGGTCCAACCATGTCATGTACATGCTGATCGCAGTCACAGCATTGAATGGATCTTCTGGTTTGCTGAATCCACGCACAGGATCAAAAGCCACCTCAATGTCAAAAAACACTTTGTGTAGGCTGGGACTGGTTTGATTAAGATAACGTTCCTCCAAACACCTCAGCAAAGGTTTCATGTCGCTTTCCCATAGCTGATGCTGGTTCATGTGACGAATTTCGCGTTGAAATTCTCGAAAGTTGTGTGTGGAAAATCTCGACACAGGTGTGTTGTAAATGGTGCGATAGCGTCCTCTGGGATCTGAGTAATAAAATCTATACTCAGCAGGAAATTCTTTGTACACACGCTGGCCCTTAATTCGTTCCACCACATGTATCAAATTTTGATCACGATCATGAATGGCATCCACATAAGTCATAGAGTACGACCCACTGTCTCCAAAATATCATTAAGTTCTGTGTTGTCTCGATTGATTTCGCTGAGTCGACTCTTGGCTGCTATGCGTATGGCTCGTTTCAGCACACCTGGTTTAATTTCCATTTCTTCTGCCACAGCTCGGACAGTTTCATTCAAACCTGTGTTGAGATCATCGATTTCTGTCAACACTTGTATGCCTTCGTTGACTAATTGTGTGAGACGACTGCGTTGTTCGCTGGAAAACATGCGACTGTTCATGTGTGCTCCTTGATGTTGAAACAATCAATTATACACTGATTATGCCATGGATAGCAAGAACTCAGACATTATTTTTGGTACATCACTGTGTTGGTGTCGCCCAGTGCCCATTTTGGGTTAATCTCTACTTTGTACTTCACTGTACACACTGCAAAGTCTGGAAATTGCAATTCAGTGGGATTACTGGACGCATCTAAAAACACACATCTGTTATTGGGTTGGGCAGCATACTGACCATTATGCAGTTGCAAAATATTAAAGCTCTTGTGATCTTCTGGCCACTCTGCATAAGTTGTGTCTAAAATATTAGTGTCCGGACAGGCATTATCAATGGTAAACATGTATTCGCCATAATAAAACTTTTTATCTTTGGCTAAAAATTTAGCGGTGAGATTAGATAAAAAACTTTTACATATCACTGCTAGATTATGACTAAAACAATCCCAAATTTGCAAATGATCTAATGGTAAAAAATCAGATGGTTCTAAATTGTTATCTCTGCTGACAAAAGCATGCAAAGGCAATTTATCGTACAAAGCACCATAGCGGGGTAGATAACTTTCTATGCGCAAAGATTGTCCACGAAGGCTCTTGACTGTGATCCAAATGCATGGTTCATATTCACCATGTCCTTTTTTAAAATCATATAAAAATTCTCTTCTCACATAACAATGCACAGGAGGTAAATTTGCCAACAAAAAACTCATTTACGACTTCTTTTGACGTCATTTTTCATGCGGAATTTCACATCATGTCACTGATGAGCGTGTCAAACTCATTGAGTTTTAACATTTATGGCCTTACCTTTGCGCGAGGCATTGGGATCTTGACGACGTTTACGAGAAGCAGCTTTGGCCCTGCCTTTTTTACCTAATGCATGGGCTTTGGCCTGTGGTAAACATTTGGGTTTGCCTTCTGTGTCTTTTTCTCTGGCACAATCACCGCGTATTTTTCCATCTGGACCAAAACGTACCCATTTTTGTTTAAACCATTTACGCAGATCTTCGGCTATGATTTCGTTGATTTTCATTTTTTCTTGCCACCTGTTCCCCAGTTTTTAGCACCACGATTTCTGCATTGAACCAATTGTCCACTGGCATAAGCACTGGGCCATACTTTGACACGACTTTTGACTTTGTGATAACATGCATCTTTTTTACTTTCGTGCATGACAACTATTTCATGAATTTTCATTGTGTTTTACCTGTATTGTCAATATTAATTATTTACAGTGGAATCTTCATTGTGTTTCTGACAGGAGTACGTAATAATTGATTATCTTTTGTGCGAAAATACACAGTCAGCTCGCCGAATGGTCTATAGTATTCAATGCTTTCCACAATTCCTCTATGAGAATTAGTGCGCACCGTGTCATTTACTTGAATATTTTCTCCATATCGTCCCAGTGGTTGTTGTGATTCTTTGGCCAATTGTTTAGATATTGTGGGTTCGGCTGTGGTTGAAATTGTGGATGGCTCATGAAAATTTCGCAGACCCATGTGTGATCTTGCCACGCTCATCAAGTGTCTGATCCATGGTGGACCCAGTTTTTTCACATTATAGGCCTTGCTCCAGACTTCATATGCTTGTGAATCAGACATGGTCTTTAGTGCTGTTCTCAATGCTGTAGTGGATATACCTGTGCCTCCTGCATCGCTTTGTCTTGGAGTTATATAGGCACTGACTCGAACATGGCTCAAAGGAGGAAACGTTGCATACCTAGCTTGCATTTGTTCTGCTCGTTTGGCAATAGATTCTTGATCACTACCCACTGTGATTATGATGTTATTGTAGTAAGGTGGGCGCTTGATTAATTCGTATTCTATTTTTTTGAATATATTTCCCACTGAGACATTACCGGCTGCATCTGTTTGATTCTCTACCACACTGACTATGACACCTGGGAATAACTTTTTAAGTGTTTCTAATTTTGTTGCAATGTCTATGGGATCATCTGGACCAACTTTATGCCCAACAAAAATAAAAGGTGTGCCGCCTTCTTTTCTAGCCCGTTCTATAGCAAAGTTAATCAACTGTTCATGCCCACGGTGTCCAGCAAAGTTACCTATGGCCACAACTGCTGTTCTTGGTTTTGTATCGCCAAATGTCTGGGCTGGTGCTGCATTTTTTGCCGCCATGGCCGACTTCATGGTATCGGTGGTTATTTTAACTAGACCAGTTTGTGGAAATTCTAAAACAATGCCTTCATTTTTATCACCAAGAACGTTCATACCTTTTAGCTTAGGTGACTTGATTATGGCCTGGCTTAGTCTTTGTCTGGCTCGATCTAATATAACACGAGCCTGTGTTTTGGCATCATTATTACCACGTGTCGATAAAGCGGCACGCAAATTAGGATCCATTTCAAGCACAGGTTCAATCATGGAACCAACATTTATATCAGACTGCTCTAACCGATTAGTGATAATCTTAATTTCCGGTGTACTGGATTTAACTAAGGTTTTTATAATACGATCTTGATCAGGGCTAGTTTGTCCGGTGCTATATTGCTTGGCCATAAATGGAACCAAGGTCATTGACCGACCGAGTCGTCGTGTATCATAAGCAATATTAACAAATTTAAGTTGATCGCCATCACTTTGTGCCATGGGGTTAAACAGCATCTCTGCCTGAACTATGGTATCACTGGGTAACCGTTTAATAAAATCGCTGTTGACTATGATGTCTAAGGCTTGATCATAATTGCGTGTTCTAGCCAATTGTTCTGCACTTTGTCCTTGCTCTCGGCCGTATTTTTCAAAATCACCTATGTTGTCGGCATACAGTGGTTTAGTGACCTTACTGGTCATAAAGAATGGTCTACCACCAACATTTTTACCAAAACGAATACCAGCACCATCAATTTTAAGATTGATAGGTACATTGTTTAAGGTTCCGCCATTCTCTGCTATTTCTGCACATAGCTTGATAAAATCTTGATCCTTGATTTCCATACTGCTAGATCTACCGTCGGGCAAGCGGCTATAGATATGTCTAATACCTTGACGCTGGTAGTTAGGCACAACATCATCCTCGGTAATGCTTTCTTCTTGTTTCTTTTTATCATATGTACCATAATAACTTTGCAACATGTTGTCAAAGTCACTGGGTGCCTGTACACCAAGTGTTTTTCTTAAAAGGTTATAGGCAGTTAATTTTTCTGTGCGGTCTTTTTCAGCATCACCTTTATATAGTTCTTGTGCCCGTCTATCAAATTCATCAATACCTATGATTTTTTCTCTAAATTTATCAGCAATCTTTTGACGTTCATTTTGGTCACAGTACTTCTTAATGATTGCTAATAGTCCTGTGAACGAATCAAATTGGCCGGATATTTTTTTAAGATCGCGTGGTGAAATTCTCATGTTAAAAATATCTGCGAAAATACGATCAACATCTCTCACATAACCAGTGGTTTCGGCCTTATCGTAAACTTTGACACCATCCATTTCTTCTTGATCACCATCTGCTCCTATAACAGGTATATAAGTTGGTCTAAGCCCACCACCTTCGCGGCTGCCAACAGCAAAAGTATACATGGGTACTCTTGTGGGTTCGCTGTATTTAAAGCTGTCATAAGTTTTGGTTTTTCTATTATAAACTGGTTTTCGTACTATGACATCTTGTTCAGTTAACTTGGTAAGTGCCATGATAAGGTATTTGTGAAACACACCTTTTACACCGGCATTTAGGTCTTGCCATGAACTACTGGCTGAAAATTGACTCCAACGAGTTGGCTGGCTGTAATTGGTCCCTGCTTTTACTTCAAATTCTTTTAGTTCTAAATCTATCTGTACATTAGTACCACGCTTGGTTATGGAGCCATCTGGATTAGTGGTCTTAATTTGTATTCCTGGGAAGTTCCATAAAGTGATCAACTGTGGCCCACCTAATGATAATGGGTCATCTTTCAATCCAATGTACACAGCATCTCCCAGTCTTGATCCTGGAGGAAGTGCTTTCAGCCATGCAACGATGTCATCACGCATGGTGGCATCAACTTGTGTGTCTATATCGCCCACAGTGGGTTTGGCACTGACAAAATCTAAATCTTTAATGGCTTCTCGGTCAAAGAAATGAAAAGCACTACCACTTAGGAATTGGCGTGATGCAAGTAATGACGGATGCCATAAAGGACGACCAGCATGATCAGCAAATGCAGCATTAATAGCACGAAGACCATTATCTATAATTGGAACTGCTTGTGCTCTTGCATTTGCATCAATACGATCAGCACTTTGATCATTTATGGTCACATTACCGCCCTCTAATAGAGGAGTTTTCTTTTTTAAAGTAATTTCATTTAGTTTCATATTAGGTATTTATTATGATTGAAACTAAAGCAATGGTTGCAAAATAAGCCATGCCCCACTATCATCCCATGTAGTATATTACAGCAACCACGCTCAAAGTACAAGCTATTTGGTATAAATGTATGTGCCAAGGCATTATAGTCCTAATGCAGTGTCCAGTTCTCGGTTATATGTTTTATACAATTTATTCATAAATCCAAGATTGCGAATGATTTTATAAGTCAAGTTCTCTAAACTATATTCTCCGTGTTTGTCTAGACCGGTTTGGCGATATTTTCGTAATTTACTTGATAGTCTATCAAGGTCGTCTGCATCATCTACATGTGATATGGTATTATTGATAAGTTTTATAAGGTCTTGTACTTTATGATTAAGAGCTCGGTCGTTTATGTCCGGCGGATCGTAGCTAGGAACTTTCTTCCACGAATCATCTAATATGCTGTAGATACCACCCGAAACAGGTGGCTGTTTAACATCTTCTATGTACATTTCAACTTCATGTCCACGAACAATTATATCATGCCTGTCATTCCACAGTGATTTTTTAGCTAGGTATAGTTCTTCTGCTATATCGTCGCATTGCAATGCGTCAAAATCTGTTATAAGATGTACATCAAAGTCACTGAACTTTGTGTAGTTATAGTTTGCCATACTGCCGGTTAAAACTACATCAATAAGTTTAAATCCCGAGATGTTTAAAGTGTCTTGAAAGTGTTTGGCTGCGTTAAGTAATTTATATCTAACTTCAGGTATCAAGCGGTTTTTAACCCATGCCTCTGGTGCCAATGTTCTGCTATATTGTAGGTACTTTTTTGCGAAATCGGTCATTAGAATGTGTCCATGTTTTTATTGACTAGTTAAGTGATGGGTTCTAATTCAACTTTCATTATATTAAAGGCAAATTGGTTTGCAGCCCCTGTGCCTTTTTGGTTTTTTATTTCTAAGTACTTTTCTTTATATTGTGGGTACTCGCGGAAAAATTTTATTAATTCCATGATGCCTAGATTACCCTGGTATCTTAATTCGTCAAGAGGTTGACCTTGAATTCCTTTGTGTAATTCCTGGTCTTGTCTAACATTGTCTGATTTGCCAAATTCCACTTTTAGTTTAGCATTTTTCCATATGGGATTATTTGGCTGCACTCTTTTTTGCATCAGATTTATTGTTGAAATACGATGCGCTCCATCTTGTAGTTTACCATCTAACACAATAATTGGAGGCCAACTTTTGTATGCATCTGAGCGTATAATCAACTCTCTGGCATATTCTAATACTTTTTTAGTAACACCCCAACTAAAATCTTTGGCATCACGGTCTTTGACAACTTCATTATAATAAGGAATTCCTTGTACAGAATTTAGAATCTCATCTAGTGTTAAATATTTTGTAATCACTCTTTCAGGTGAGATCCATGATATAGGCTTTCCTGAAGACTTTCCTGGTTGTGGGACGCCTTCTGCCATGCCTTCGCCACCACCATTGTCTCCACTGTATCCTGTATAGTAACCATACCAACCGTAGCGACCGGGACCATAAACAGCCTTTTTTGCTCGACGTTTTTTCTTACGTGCTTCCGCCACACCTTGCTTTTCATGTATTGAAATATTAGACGTTTGCATTAATACTGGTATTTGGTCTAATTCTAATTCAATTGCTCGTTGTAATCTATGATTACCGTCCCAAACAAATCCATCACGATCTAACACTGGAGGATTTTTAATTAAACTGTTATAGGTAATTGTTCTGTCTCTAGCACGATCCATTTTATCAACATCAATTATATCATTATCTGCATTTTGATCTGTAAATGTTCTATATTTCTCAGCAGTTTGTAAATCTATATTTTGCAATTTGAACTTATTTCGTTTTACTTTTTCTAATTTTTCATCAGAATGATATGAATTTTTTCCTAGATAGTCAGCGACCACACTGCCACGAACAACATCTCCTGTTTTACCCCAAGCGAATCCTGTTAATCTCTTGACAAAATCTATTATTCCTTCCTGTAATTTTCGGCCTTCCGCCACACCTTGATTAGGCAACTTGCCTTTGATCTTGCGGGGATTGTAGATAGCAAAATGTGCCGAACCGTCTTGCTTGACTTTCCATCCTATGGTCTGAGCAACTCGTGTTGCCATTCTAGCATACAGTCGTTGTCTATTTGGTTCCGCTGCTTGAAAATACAGCATTGACGGTTTTGCCTTTTTAATATACTGTAGTATCACATTGGTCACAATACCAAACACTTCGGCAGCAGCGCCTGTGCCTTCGATTCCTTGTTTGCCTACATCTCCAGGTTTGCTTTTCTGCTCAAACTCAACAAACTTGGCAGATTCGTATGCTTGGTCTGATATTTCTTCGTCAGGTTTGAAGAATGTGTAAGGATCTAACTCGTCTGGGCCTACCTCCGGAGCCAAAAAGTCAATTTGATAAGCAATACCGTTGCTGGCAACAAAGTTGAACTCGTCCATGTCGTCCCACTGACCAATGGGTCTAGCCCATGCCGCAGACTTAGATGGCTGTGTATTAAACAGTTCGGTGAGTTCACTGGGAATTGTATCATCTCTAAGGCCTTCCGAGACATCTTCTTTGATGTTTTTCCATTTGTCGGCCAGGAAATTGACCAAGTCATTCACTGTGCCCAATCGATTCTGTTGCATGAATTGAATCACACGCACAGCATTATTACGATCAGCATCCGGTCCTGGTTTGCGAGCATTGCTTAGGTCCACAGCTAGACTCTTGGCCATCCCTTGTTTATCGTAGGTGTATTGTAGGTTATAACGCTTGCTGTCAGCATCTTTACTGAGCTGACTTTTTTGCTTGGCCTGGATCAGTTCCATCCATGGCTTCAAGTATCCACCCCGACGTCTTTCTACATAACCACGAGCAGGATCTTGACCACGGAGTTGACTGACATCAGCCAGTTTTCTAGTATCACGCTGACGCCAGGCCTCTTGGTCATTGAACAAGTTCACAGGAATACCTGCTTTCTTGGCCAAAATAATTGTCTGTCTTGTACGAGCACGAGCAGCTTGGTCGGCATCGGGCGCTATATAAAGATCTATTACTCTAATAGCAGCAGGTATAGCATTATCTCTGCTAAAGATACGATCTTCGGCCTCATGTGCCCGATGATGATCTTTCATGGGATCGCGATTATTCCAGTAATCTACAGCCCGACCGGGATATCGTTGATTATAAAAGTCCCCATCTAATTCAAATAACACAGCATCTTGCCCGAGATAACCATGATAACCACCGTGGCGTGTTCTAGTGGTGCTTAGAAAGTAAGGATAACCCTCGGGTGCAAATTGTTGTTCCCAGCTGGTACCTAGTGTATGACTGAGTTCAAATTTGCCTGATTGTAGAATTCGAAGTGCAGTGCCCACTCTGGTATAGTGAAATACACGACCACTGATGATTTCAAATAGATCTATGACTCGCATATGAGTGCCAATTTGGTAGGTGTGGTGACTTCATGAATTTTCATGTTTTTTCCGACCTCGTCTCATGTTGGCTTGCCATCTGGCCAATTGTGCTTTTCTGCCAGTGCCTTGGCCGATTTTATCTAGGGTACTCAAGCTGGCTTTCTTGGGAATACCCAAACGGTGGCTGATGCCCTGATCTTGGGGACGGCGCCCGTCTATGAAATTTTCTATGGCCACCGTGGGATCGGGGTTTTGCCATGTGAGATCATTTACCACTGTTGCCAATGACAGTTTCAAGGGAATTTTTGGTGTGGGCATGAGTTTTATAAGTAAAATTTTTAAATTCTTTTTTTTACTCGAAATCCATATTCTTTGATTTGGTTCTAACCTTTCCCATGTGCTTTTGTACTGAGGAAGTTTTTTGATCATCCACATCACATCTTGTTCATTGATGGCTCTGGCGTTGATTTGATCATTAAAATGAGTTTCTCTACGCAAGGTCATGTCTCCACGCTTGTAGTGGAGCAGCCCATTTTTAACATAAACCTCATCATATACACCTAAAAAAGATTCATTTATGGTTTTAGATGGATCCCATGCTTTAAATTCCCATAATTTCATGTCATCTCCGGGACTACTTCCAAATTAGATTGAATATGTTCAGGATTCTGTCTCAACCAGTTTGTAGCATAGCGATTAGCATCAGATTGAACATTACCAACACCACTAAATCTATGTATTACACGACCGCTGGGATCTTGTATTGACCATGTACCTGTGAATCCTCTGCTACTGGCTTCACTGTCCTGACTAGATCTGGGTCTAACAGCGATCAGATAATATGGATGCTGTGTGAGATTGGCACCCTGTGACCTTAACCAGTTATTAAACGCCTGTTCTGCTTCTTGTCTTGTATTACGAGTAAAATAATTGATCACAGCATTGTCAGTGTTTCTAATAATGGCAAAATTTGCATCAGGATCACTTTCTGGTGCAGTCATTGATCCATCTTGTCTAAGCGGTAGTTGGGCACTAGGTGCTGATTGTTGAGTTCTTGATTGTCTCACACTGTAACTAGCGTTAGGATCGCCGTTGTTTCTCAGCCAACGTAAGGCCATTTGATTGGCATTTTCTTGACTATTTTCTCCTGACATATAAAAGTCGTACGCGACTTCGCCAGTGGCATTGTTAATGATCTGCCAAAGATTACTATCTGAAGACGAGGTATCTGAATCACTTGCTGGTTGTTGAGTACTAGGTGTCTTATCGCCAGTGTAGGGTTTGACCACTCGTATTGTGGCTGCTGCGGCACTAAAGCGACTCCCCCATTCTGGATAGCCTTGATCGCTAGTGGCCTTGGCCCAAGCATCATTACGATTAGCGGCTAAAACTTGTAAGCTAGCACCGGAACCAGGAACAGTGACATTCCAGTAATACAGTTTGCCATCATCGGGCTTTCTATTTACTTCGCGTTCAAGTCTGGCTTGCTTAAGAAAACTCTTTAGTGCTGCTTTTGGCATACTGCCTGAGGCATACTTGGCAAAGTATTTTATAGTATCATTAGCATCTTCTGGTGCTATGACTTTGTATAATTTCTTTGAATATTCTTCTTTATACTTTGCAGGATCAACTGCGGCATCAAGAGCCACTACAAAACGATTCATGGTAGACACAATCTTGTCAAGGTCTGAGTTCAGCCAATCTCCACCCGGGCTACGAAACTCAATGTAGTTATTTTTATTGTTTATACTGATATATTTGGCAGTTGATCCACTGTGTATCATTTTACTGGCCAGCTTGTTCAGGCCTGCTTTCATCATGTCCAGTAAACCAGGAACTTGATCACGGCTGGCTTTTGCTCGTGACAGAATCTCATCCATGGCACTTCTACAATAGGTATTGGCTGACCTGCCAAATTGTTCTAGCACATACTTGTCACCTAACAGTAAGGCCAATTTAATATAGTCTAGGTTATCCATGCTCATGCCAGGTACACTGACATTGATATGTAGGCCTGTGGAGTCATTGGTATAGCAGTCTTTGTCTTTGGCATATTTTTTTACAGCAGCAAGATGCTCTGTCATCTGTGCCAATGTCAGCGGGGGACTCACAAACTCTAGACCTGTGTCATTGCGATTGTCACCACTCAAGCTGCTGTCTGGTTCAACCACATAGCGGTCAGATCTACGCTTGGCACCATGATAACTTTGGCTGTAGTCAACCTTCATGTTCACATATGCTGAAAAGTCATTGGCCACTGAAGAAATATCGCTGTCACGAGAATCAACCTGCTCATAATGTGGCCAATTCACGATGTCTCCGTGAGCATCATGGACATCGCTCATGTTTGTGTATTCATTACGTAAAAAACGATCAAAAAACCGATCATGGTCAGGTTCTGCATCGTCCATGCCATCTTCACGAGCTTGAGTGTAGATCTTGTCTGTGTTTTTTATACTTTCTTCTGTGCGATCTTCTACTAGACGGCTGTATATTTCTGTAATTGCATTTTTACGATCACGCTCATCGGCAAACTTTCGATCGCCTAACTGTTCCGAAGCCTGTTGCCATAGTTCTTCGCCTAGTTTTTTTTCAACTTCTTGTCCTACATAGTATTCTTCATTTTCATTCCACCAGTATTCATCTGCTTGTTGAATGTAATCACTTTCAGTGTATTCTTCGAAAAGCACTTCCTGTAGCCTGCGTATTGATCGGGGTGAGTTGTGGTCAGGATCATCAAAAAAGTCTTGAATTGATCCTATGTTACGAACACGCTCGTCTCTGGAGAAATCCAGTTCGTATTCATCAGAATCGTCATTTTCAATATCGGGCACTATCATTTCAAATTCCATGCCCACACGAGCGTCAATCTTTGATGCCAGTTGCCGGAGACTGCTGGGGCTCATGTCAATTTCTTGCAGAATATTTGATTGGTGTTGGTGTGTGATTTCCATTATCTTCATGACAGATTCCTTGATGACCTAGAAGATCCACTGTCAGGCACTTTCAATAAAAATCTTTTATTGGGATTTTGTCGTGGTTTCATGGGTCTTAATGTATATGAATTATCAATCAAATTATTTAGTCGTGTGTATTGTTCTGCCTGCTGTAGCGTACCAAACATCATCATTGGAAAATAGTCTGTGGTTCGTGTCAATGCCACCCAGCATGATTAGCTTCTTGTCTGCTTGGGGCCTTTGCGTGTCTTCCAACGTTGATCAGTGCTGCACCAATAGCGACCATGTCCTTCTGCAATTGGGAAAAAACGATTCAGATATGTTTGTGCTTGGTTGCGTTGTGAAAACTCATGTTGATTGATGGGTCTATGATTTGAGTCTAAAATTTTATAAAATAATTTATACTTGCCGTCGGGCAGTGTTTTCTTAAAAGCCTGCACATGATATTTTGGCCGAGTCTTGGTAGA
>Ga0163212_1000494_pt1 | contig 17511 bp, 19 predicted proteins | sample Malawi_45m_30L_FD_113532 | JGI IMG/M metagenome (GOLD analysis project Ga0163212, IMG submission 113532) | Freshwater microbial communities from Lake Malawi, Central Region, Malawi to study Microbial Dark Matter (Phase II) - Malawi_45m_30L | ecosystem: Environmental > Aquatic > Freshwater > Lake...
GCCACAAGCACAAAGGCCTGGCGCAGCCGCAGCACCTGTTTCTGCAGCGCGCGGCTGCTGCGCAGCTGCTGCAGGGCCTCGGCATCGGCCAGGCACGCCATTCGCGCCAGCGGCAGGGCCCAGGCTCGTTCATCGCTGTTGAGCCCCAGGGCTGCAGCGCGCCCAAGATCGAGCGCGCTCAGCGGCGGCTCGAGCGTGCTGCCATGGCTGAGCCATGGCGCCAGCAGGCCGCTTTGGGCCACCTGCAGCAGCCCGTGAGCTCCGCCAGCTGTGCAGGCGAGCTTCTCCAGTTCGGCCAACACCCGCTCGCTGGCGACGGCCGCCAGGCTGCTGCGGTGTTGCTCGATCCAGGCCCGGCTCTGGGCGTTGAGCGTGAAGCCCAGCTCGCAGGCCAGCCTCAGGCCCCGCAGCAGGCGCAGCGGGTCGCTGAGCAGATTGGCTTCACTGATTGCGGCGAGCTCGCGCCTTGCCAGGGCCGCAAGGCCCCCGCAGGGATCGAGCAGCACCGACGCTGGCTCCAGCGGCAGCGCCATCGCATTGACGCTGTAGTCGCGGCGGCCCAGGTCGATCTCCAGGCTGGCCCCCTCACAGGCGGCCAGATCAAAGCTCCAGCCTTTGAGCACCAGGCGGGCGATGTCACGGGTGTCATCGAGTACCACGGCACTGCCGCCCAGCTGCCGGGCCAGGCGCTGGCACAGGGCAATGGCGCCGCTGGGCACCACCAGATCCAGATCGGGCTGGGCCGCCAGGCGTCCCAGCAGCCCGTCGCGCACGGCCCCGCCCACGACGGCACTACCGGCTGGCAGCAGTGCCAGCGGCAGCGGCCAGAGCTGGGGGGCTAGCCGTTGGCGCAGCTGAGCGCTGATGCCGGCTGCGTCATCGGCGCCAGCCGGCACAATGGGGTCCTGGCATGGCTGCGGCCGCATGTGCATCTGCGTGGACTGCCACTGGATCGACCGCTGCCAGGCCTACCACGCGGTCGAGCGCCAGCACGGTGTGCCCCATCTCACCGCGATGCCCGATTTTGCGCCTCAGCAACCGACAATCCATGTCCAGGTCATGGATCTGGGCGCTGAGGCTGTCGGTGTCGAGTGGGATGTGCGCTCCTGCGGCAGCTTTCAAGCTGAGCCGGGCCGCTGGCAACGGCTGCGCCCCGGCCAAGCGGTGCCCCCATGAGCGTGCTTCTGGCGCTGCACAGCTCGAGCCCGGCCCTTGGGGTGGGGGTGCTCGATCTGGAGCAGCCGGGCCTCCCTGCAGCGATCGAGAGCTTTGATCTGGGCCGGGGGCTGGCCAACGGGTTGCTGGACTGCATCGAGCAGCTGTTGCCCGCCGAGCGCTGGCGGCAGATTGCCCGTCTGGCTGTTGCAACCGGCCCAGGTGGCTTCACCGGCACCCGGCTGACGGTGGTGCTGGCGCGCACCCTGGCCCAGCAGTTGTCATGCCCCCTCGACGGGGTGAGCAGCTTTGCGTTGATCGCCGCCCGTGCGCGCATCACCGGGCCCACCTGGTTGCTGCAGCCCTTGCCCCGCCGCGGCGTGGTGGCTGGCCTGTATGGCCCGAGCCCTGCTGAGCCGCATTGGGTGCTGGAGCAGCAGACGCCCCGCTTGTTCACCAGCGTCGATGAGCTGCCAGCCGGTCCCCGGCTTGAGGCCGAGGTGCGTCTGATCGATGATGTGCAGCTGCTCTTGGCCCGCTGCGCGGCGCAGGCGGCAGCCGGCGCTCCGGCGCCCTGGCAGCCGGTGTTGCCGCTCTACCCCACCAGCCCGGTCGATCGCTGATGGCGACCCCCCGCTCACGCCGGCAGCCATCTCGCCGGCAGCCATCGCGCCCTGCCAGGCCCAGGCGTTTCCCCTGGCGGGCTCTGGCGCTCTTTGCCGCCAGCACCTCGCTGCTCTGGCTGTCGCGTGGCTGGTGGCTGCCGGCCCCGCCCAAGCCGCAGATGATCCTGGTGCTCGGTGGCGATGTGGCGCGCGAGCAAGCAGCTGCCGAGCTGGCCCGCCAGCGGGGCTTGCCCGTGGTGGTCAGCGGCGGCAGCAACCCCGAGTACGCCCACTGGTTGTTTGCCCAGCGCGAGGGCCTGCCCCAGGGCCAGGTGCTGCTCGATTACCGCGCCTCCGACACGGTCTCCAACTTCACCTCCCTGGTTGACGATCTGCGCCGGGCCCGCATTCGCCATGCACTGCTGGTCACCAGCAGCGATCACATGGAGCGGGCCCTGCTGGTGGGGCGCCTGGTGGCGGGCAGCCGCGGCATTCACCTCACCCCGGTGCCGGTCAGTTGCGGCAACGATTGCCAGCGCGAGCCCCGTCGCAAGCTCTGGTTCGACACCCTGCGCTCCGCATTGTGGGTGCTCAGCGGTCAGGACATCAGGGGCTGGGCGGCAGAGCATCTGCCGACGTGGCTGGGAGGCGTGGCTGGAGCTCGCGGCCGCTGAGCAGGCCCCGATCGAGCAGGGCGTTGATCTGCTGCTGGCAGGCGGCGGTGGCGGCATCAAGGTCAGGGCGGCGGCGGCTGGCCGGCGGCGGGATCAGCGTGCCGATGCGGATGTGAATCGGCACCAGCCGGGCCCGCTTGCTGCCGGTCCCCAGGGCCCGGTGGCTGTTGATGATCGCCACGGGTAGCAGCGGCACACCGGCGCGGGCCGCCAACAGGGCGGCACCGGGTTGGGGGTCGTTGACGCGGCCATCGGCCTGGCGGGTGCCATCGATGAACACGCCAATGGCCCAGCCCTCTTCGAGCCGGTCGGTGGCGGTGCGGATCGCTTCGCGATCGCTGGCGCCGCGGGCCACCGGGTAGGCGCCGCAGGCGCGGATGATCGGCCCCAGCAGGGGCACCTTGAACAGCTCGGCCTTGGCCATGAACGCCACCGGACGCCCCAGGGCATGGCCCAACAGCGGCGGGTCGAGATGGGAGCCGTGGTTGGCCACCACCACCATCGCCCCCTCCATCGGCACATGGGCGTTGGAGCCGGTGCGGCCGCGAAACAGCAGCCGGTAGATCGGAAAGACCAGCAGATAGCTGATCAGCCGGTAGGTGAGGCTGGGTTTCGGCGTGCTCAGCAGGGCGGGGGGCTCCGCCCGTTTGCGGCGCCTGAGCACCCGCTTCATCGCATTCACAGGGCGATTCACTGGCCCAGGTCGCCGGCGGTGCTGATCTGGGCGGTGGTGATGTCCGGGCAGCTGCGCTTGATCAGGCCGCTGAGCACGTTGCCCGGTCCGATCTCCACCGCCACATTGATGCCAGCGGCGCTCAGGCGCTGCATCGTTTCGCGCCAGCGCACGCCGCTGGTCATCTGGCTGGTGAGCCGGGCCTTGAGGGCCTCGCCGCTGGTCTCGGGGGTGGGATCGGTGTTGCTGATCACGGGGATCTGGGCATCAGCAAAGGGCACCGCCGCCAGCACCTGGGCAAAGGCGCCGGCCGCCTCGGCCATGAACGGCGAGTGGAAGGCGCCACTCACCGCCAGCGGAATCGCCCGCTTGCAGCTCAGCTGGCTGCTGACAGCAGCCACCGCCTCGGGGCTGCCTGAGATCACCACCTGGGCGTTGCTGTTGTCGTTGGCGATCACCACGCCATCCGTGGCTGCCACCAGCTCCTCGAGCTGGGTGCGATCAAACCCCATCACCGCCGTCATGGCGCCGCCGCCGGCAGCCGCCATCAGCTCACTGCGGGTCTTGATCAGCTGCAGGCCGGTGTCGGCATCCAACACGCCGGCGGCATACAGCGCCACCAGTTCACCGGCGCTGTGGCCGGCCACCAGTTGCGGGGCGCGGCCCTGGGCCTTGAGCGCGTCGATCAGCAGGCTTTCAACGGCAAACAGGGCCGGCTGGGTGTTGCGCGTGTCGTTGAGATCGCCCTCCCCTTCGCCTTCGCAGATCGCCAGCAGATCGCGCCCCAGCAGCTCGGATGCCGCTGCAAAGCGCGCGCGCCCACCGGGCAGCTCCAGCACGCCAGCGGCCATGCCCACCTTTTGCGATCCCTGGCCGGGAAACACCCAGGCATTGCCCATGAACCGTGGCTCCTGCTGCTTGTGGCAGGAGATTAGGCCTCAGCGACCGGGCCCACTCCAGCGCAGCAGCGCCGCACCCCAGCTCAGGCCCGCGCCGAAGCCGCTGCTGGCCAACAGGTGCCCTGGCCGCACCCGGCCGTCGCGTACGGCCTCATCGAGCATCAGCGGGATCGTGGCGGCCGAGGTGTTGCCGTAGTGCGCCAGGTTGCTGAGCACCCGCTCGTGGGGCACCGCAAAGCGATCGGCCACCGCATCGAGGATGCGTTGGTTGGCCTGGTGCAGCAGCAGCCAGTCGAGGGCATCGGCAGGCGTGCCTGTGGCCTCGAGCAGTTCGGCCAGCACAGCCGGCACCTCCCGCACCGCAAATTTGTAGACCTCCTGGCCGTTCATCTGGATCGGCGCGAAGCCCCCTTTCTGGCTGCTGACCCCCTCAAGCAAGGCGTCGCGCGTCTCGGTCTGCGCCAGGGTCAGGCAGGCGTTGCGGCTGCCGTCGCTGCGCATGCGAAAGCCCAGCAGCCCGCTGTGCTCGGCGGGGCAAGCTTCAACCGCGACGGCCGCGGCGCCATCGCCAAACAGCACGCAGGTGCGCCGGTCATCCCAGTCGACCCAGCGGCTCAGCTGATCAGCGCCGATCACCAGGGCACGCCGCATCGCACCGCTGGCCAGGTATTGGCCCGCGGTGATCAGGGCAAACAGAAAACCGCTGCACGCGGCGGTCAGGTCAAAGGCCACGGCACCGCTGGCGCCGATGGCCGCCTGAATGCGCGGCGCCGTGCCAAACAGATCGTCGGGGCTCGAGGTGGCCAGCACGATCAGATCCACCTGATCGGCGCTCCAGCCCGCCTGCTCGAGGCACGCCTGGGCTGCCCGGGCCGCCAGCGCGGTGAGGCCTTCACCGGGGCCGGCGATGCGCCGCGCGGCAATGCCCGTTCGGGTGCGAATCCAGTCGTCACTGGTGTCGACCCGCTCGCTCAGCGCTGCATTGCTCACGCTCGCCGCTGGCACGGCGCTGCCTGAACCCACCAGCGCCATGCCGTGCAGCTGAGGTCCGGTGGCCAGCGCGCTCAAGTGTGAACCGCAGATGGGCTCAGTCAACCACAGGCAGATGAGCTCAGGGCGTGCAGGTTCTCCATGACGCCGTGGCTGGCTGCTGAATGGGCCAGGCGCAGGGCGCTCAGCACCGAGAGCGCCTTGCTGCTGCCGTGGCCGATCACGCAGATGCCGTCAACCCCAAGCAGCAGGGCGCCGCCGTGCTCGGCGTGGTCGAGGCGTTTTTTGATGCGGCGCAGGTTGCCGATCAGAAAGGCTGAACCCACCTTGCCGCGCCGTCCGCGGGGCAACTCGGCCTTGATCACATCCAGGAGCACGCTGCCGACGCTCTCGAGAAACTTCAGCAGCACGTTGCCGGTGTAGCCGTCGCACACCACCACGTCGAAGTCGCCCGAGAGAATGTCGCGCCCTTCGCAGTTGCCGGCGAACTCGAAGCGTGACTCGCTCGCCAGCAGCGGGTAGGTGCGCAGGCACAGGTCATTGCCCTTGCACTCCTCTTCGCCGATGTTGACCATGCCGACGCGGGGCTGGCCCAACTGCAGCACATCGCGGCTGTAGATGTTGCCCAGCAGGGCCCACTGCAGCAGCCACTCGGGCTTGCAGTCCATGTTGGCGCCCACATCGAGCACCAGCACCTGCTGCTCGGGGTCCTTGGTCGGAAACAGCGCGCCGATGGCGGGCCGGTCGATGCCCTTGAGGCGTCCCAGCCGGAAGATCGCCGAGGCCATCACCGCCCCCGAATTACCGGCCGAATACACGGCAGTGGCCTGGCCTGCCTTGACCAGGTCCATGGCCCTATTGATGCTGGCGTCGCGCTTTTTGCGCACCACCGTCGCCTCTTCGTCCATCCCGACCGAAGCGCCGCTGGGCACCAGCTCGATCAAGCCGCGCTCCACGGCGGCATCGAGCTGTTCCTGCAGGCCCATCTCCGTGATGGCCTCCTGCAGGCGCTCGCTTTCGGCCACAAACCGCACCCGCAATGGCAGGCGCTCAACGGCCTGCAGGCAGCCTTCGAGAATCGGACCGGGCGCGTGATCGCCCCCCATGCCATCGACCGCCACCCAGAGGCGGTCGGCATCATTGATCGGATTGGCTTCGCCGGGGCCGCCCAAACCCCGTTGCAGGCGGCGCAGCGGGTCGAACACCAGCGGTTCGAGCACCGTGCCCGCCACCGTGCCGGCGCCCGAGACGACTGAGCCAGCCATGCTGCCGGCCATCGAGCCAGCGGCACCCGCCACGTTGCCCGCCACCCCGGCGGCCGAGGTGGCCGTGTCGACCAGGCTGGTGACCGCCGCATTGCGGCGATACCAGATCACCAGCCGCCGAATCGTGCGGTTGGGCTTGCTGCGCCGGCCGGGCAAGCCGCTGAATTCAGGGTCCTTCGGAGGCAACGGCGTCAACGATGCGCTGGAACAGGTAGCCGGTGCCCCGGGCTGTGAGGATCAGCTCGGGATTGGCCGGATCGTCTTCCAGTTTGGAGCGCAACCGGGAGATATGAACATCCACCACCCGGGTGTCCACGTGACGTTCGGGTGTATAGCCCCACACCTCTTTGAGAATTTCGCCGCGGCTGAAGGGTTCGCCCGAGCGCCCCACCAGCAGCTCCAGCAGGCTGAACTCCATGCCGGTAAGGCGAATGCGCTCGTCTGCCCGGTACACCTGGCGCTTGTTGGTGTCGATGCGCAGATCACCGATGCTGATCACGCCCGAATTGGGCAGGCCGCTGACGCTCTCTTTTTCGACCCGGCGCAGCACGCAGCGAATGCGGGCCTCGAGCTCTTTGGGGCTGAAGGGTTTGACGACGTAGTCGTCGGCGCCGAGCTCCAGGCCGGTGATGCGGTCAGCCACATCGCCAAGGGCCGTAAGCATCACGATCGGCACGTCTGATTCCTTGCGCAGCTCCTGGCAGACGCCGTAGCCATCGAGCTTCGGCATCATCACGTCGAGCACCACCAGGTCGGGGTTGCACTGGTGGAAGGCCTCAAGGGCCTCCTCGCCGTCACTGGCGGTCACGACCTTGTAGCCGATCATCGACAGGCGCGTGTCGAGGATCCGGCGAATGCTGGCCTCGTCATCGACGACAAGGATCGTTTCTTTTGCAGCTTGTGGAGCCGTCATCGAGGCGGCGTGGCGTTACAACGGATCCGATCTACTGAAAAGGCCCAGGGGGGGCTTCGTTCATTGAACGACGCCTTTCTTCACAACTCCATCGCCAGGACCTCTCCCCTGGCAGCTGGGTTGCAAGCTGCAGCAGCAGCGCTGGTGTCTTCAGCCGTTGGTTGCTCCACTGCCGCTCTGCCCCTGTGGCCAAGACCACAAGCCTTTATGTGTGCACCGAATGCGGCGCCCAGACGCGCCAGTTCTTTGGTCGTTGCAGCAGTTGCGGCAGCTGGAACACGCTGATTGAGCAGGCCACCCCGGCCGGGGTGGACCAGCGCCGCCGCCGGCCGGTGCCTGCCGAGCATGAGGCGGCATTGACGCCGGCCCAGCCGCGCCGCTCCGAGCCCATCGCGGCGGTGGGCGAGCGCGTGCTGCAACGCCTCAGTAGCGGCTACGGCGAATTTGACCGGGTGCTGGGGGGCGGGCTGGTGCCCGGCTCGCTCGTGCTGCTGGGGGGTGATCCGGGCATTGGCAAGAGCACCTTGCTGCTGCAGAGCGCCCAATCGATGGCCGCGCGCACCTCGGTGCTCTACGTGAGCGCCGAAGAGTCGGCCCAGCAGGTCAAGCTGCGCTGGCGGCGCCTGGCCGACGTTGCGGAGAATGATCTGCAACTCCTCGCAGAGACCGATCTGGAGCTGGTGCTGCAGGAGCTCGAGAGCCTGCGGCCGGCGGTGGCGATCATCGACAGCATCCAGGCCTTGCATGACGGCGAGCTCAGCAGCGCCCCGGGCTCGGTGGCCCAGGTGCGTGAGTGCGCTGCAGCCCTGGCCCGCATCGCCAAAAAGCAGCACACGGCCCTGCTGCTGGTGGGCCATGTCACCAAAGAGGGGATGCTGGCCGGCCCCAAGGTGCTCGAGCATCTGGTCGATGCGGTGCTCACCTTCGAAGGCGACCGTTTTGCCAGCCACCGGCTGCTGCGGGCGGTCAAAAACCGCTTTGGTGCCACCCATGAGCTGGGGGTCTTCGAGATGCGTGATCGCGGCCTGGCCGAGGTCAGCAACCCCAGCGAGCTGTTTTTAGGAAGCGAGGAGCCCAGCAGCGGCACTGCCACGATCGTGGCCTGCGAGGGCACCCGTCCGCTGGTGATCGAGCTGCAGGCGCTGGTGAGCACCACCAGCTATGCCAGCCCGCGCCGCAGCGCCACCGGCATTGCCGTGAACCGTCTGCACCAGATCCTGGCGGTGCTCGAGAAGCACCTGGGCCTGCCGCTCTCGCGTTTTGACTGCTACCTGGCCGTGGCCGGCGGCCTCGAGGTCGAAGAGCCGGCGGCCGATCTGGGTGTGGCTGCCGCCGTCGTCGCCAGTTACCGCGATCTCACCTTGCCGCCGGGCACCGTGCTGATTGGTGAGCTGGGCCTCGGCGGCCAGCTGCGGCCGGTCAGCCAGCTCGAGCTACGCCTGGGTGAGGCGGCGCGCCTGGGCTTTACCCGGGCGGTTGTGCCGCGCGGCAGCGGCCTGGGGCCGGTGGCCGCTGGCCTGGGCCTGCAGCTGCTTGAGGCAGGCACCATCGCTGAGGCGCTGGTGGCGGCGCTGGGCAGCAACCCTGCCGACGACGCCTGAGCCTTCGAGCCGCCTTGCTGATCAGCGCTGGTGCTGCAGCAGGCCCAGGGTCAGATCGTTGGGGTCGCTCTGCAGGTAGATGTAGCCGCTGCCCTGGCTGTCGCGCTGCTGCATGCTTCCCAGGCAGTCGGCGCCCAGCTTGAGCGCCCCGCGGTAGGGAGCCCGTTGAATGCGCCCGCCGTAGCTCGACAGCGCCACGCCACTCACCTGGCCGTTCTGCCACCACTCGCGCTGCACCACAGCGTTGGGGACCCAACGGCCCTTCTGCCAGCTCTGACCCTGCTGCTGGCTGGTGACCAGCCCATTGAGCTGGGCAACGCTGCAGGCCTGGCTGCCCTGGTTGACGTAGCGCAGCGACAGCACGCCATCGGGGCGGGTCACCAATGAAGCCGTCGGCCGGCCCTGGCGGTCGAGGGTGTCTGCGCTGAGCATGACCCCGGCAGGACCCCGTCGCTCGATGCTCACCCAGCAATCCTGGCCAGGCTTGAGCGAACCGCTGTAGCGATCCTCCTGAAAACGCCGACCCTGCCTGAGGTAACGCACGCCTTCAATGCGGCCGCCGGGGAGCCATTGCTCCTGCATCAGCACAGCCACAGGCTCGGTGCCATGGGTGCCGCTGCCCAGCAGGGCATAGCGGCCTGTGGCAGGCGGCTGGCACTGATCGAGGCCATGGCCTGCATTCGGTGCGGCAGATGCCGACCAGGCCCCTCCCCCAAGGGCGAGCGTCAGCGCAGCGGCTCGTGTTGTCCATCGACGGGGCATGGTCTGTAGGGATGAGCGTTGTGCGCAGTCTGAGCCCGCAACTGCATCCGGGTTGCATCACGGTTTTTCATCCTGATGCAGTTGACATGCACTAAGATGCAGTGCTGGAGGAACAGATAAAGCTGTGCGCACCACCCTGACCATCAGTGATGCTCTTTACGAGCAGGCCAAGGTGGAAGCGGTCCGCCAGGGCACCACCGTGGGCGGCGTGTTTGAGAGCGCGTTGCGGGGCTATCTGGAGCGTCTCGGCCAGCTGCAATGCGCGGAGCTTCCTGATTTGCCGGTGTTTGCAGCCGGTTGCGTCAGGCCCGGTGTCGACCTCGACCGTAATGCGGCCTTGCGTGAGCTGCTTGACGAAGGCCTGGGGATGGATGCACTGCGTTGATGTCAACGTGCTCGTGCAAGCTTGTATCGCTGGCACGCGGCACCACGGTCCCGCTCGTGCTTGGTTGTTGCAGCAGCGCAATGCGCCGCAGGGGCTTGGGTTGTTTTCGGTGGTGGTCAGCGGCTTTCTGCGGGTGGTGACTGATCGCCGCGTGTTCAGCGAGCCGTTGAGCGCCGAAGCTGCCGTCAGCTTTGTCGACGGCCTGACCGCTTCCCCCACGGTTCGGATCCTGGAGCCGGGGCCGCGTCACTGGAGCCTGTTCCGTGAGCTGGTTCTGGCCGATCGACCGGCTTCGGTTGATATGACCGATGTCTACCTGGCAGCCGCAGCCATCGAGCGCGATGCCGTTTGGGCGTCGTTTGATCGCGGTTTTGCCCGGTTTCAGTCGCTGCGTTGGATCAACCCCGAAGACGTTTAGCTGTGAATCCTCAGACGCTTTCGAGAGTCATCAGAAATACACGTCGACACTGCCGCGACCGCTGGTCTTGAGCCAGTTCTGGGCCTCGATGTAGTTGTTGGGCGCCAGGCGAATGGCTTTGCCCCAGAACTCGGCCGCCGAGTCGTATTGCCGATCCGCTTCATCGGCATCGCCGCGCTCCTCGGCCATCGAGCCGAGGTGGTGGTGAATCACCGCCATGTTGTTGAGCGCCTGGGGCATCTTGCTGTTGAGCTCGAGCGCCTGGCCGTAAAAATCGAGGGCCTTGCTGTGCTCCCCGTTGGAGGCGAACACCAGCGCCATGTTGTAGAGGATGAAGGCCTTGTCGTTGGGATCGTCCTCGAGCTTGAGCGCTTCTTCGTAGTTCTCGAGCGCTTCGGCGTACTCGCCGTCGGCCTGGGCGCTCATGCCATCGCGGTAGTAGGCGAAGGCCTCTTTGGCACGGCGGTTGGTGGGCAGCACCTTCAAGATCAGGTCGGCCATCACCGTGAAGCTCTTGTCGATGAAGTTGTCGTTGCGCTGCGAGCGGGGCACGGGTGATGGCGCGGTGGCCGCGCGAGGCAGATGCAGCCCATCTTGCCTTGAAAATCGACCTAGCCTGAGCGCTCTCAGCGCCAGGTCATGGGGTCGCTGCTGCTCGAGATCGAGGGCATGAAGTGCGGCGGCTGCGTGCGCGCCGTCGAGCAGAAACTGCTCGAGCAGCCCGGCGTGGCGGCGGCCAGTGTCAACCTGCTCAGCCGCAGCGCCTGGGTCGAGCTGCAGGACGCTTGCACCGCCGAGGCCGAGGCCGAGGCGCTGCCGGCGCTGGCTCAGGCGCTTGCTGCTCTGGGCTTTGTTGACCAGCACCGTGCGCAGGGCAGCATCCCGCTCAGCCGCAGGCAGCGGCAGCAGCAGCTGGGCTGGTGGCAGCAGTGGCGGCAGCTGGTGGTGGCCCTGGCGCTCGTGCTGGTCTCGAGCCTGGGCCATCTGGCGATGCTGGGGTTGCTGGGTTCCAGTGCACCGGCTCAGGCCCTGGGGAATGCCTGGTTTCATGCCGTGGTGGCCACCATCGCCCTGGCCGGCCCTGGCCGCGCCATCTTGATCAATGGTGGCCGCGGCCTGCTGCATGGCGCGGCGGGCATGGATTCGCTCGTGGGCGTGGGCCTGGCCAGTGCCTACGGCGCCAGCGTTGTGGGTTTGTTGTGGCCGGCCAGCGGCTGGCCCTGTTTTTTCAATGAGCCGGTGATGCTGCTCGGTTTTGTGCTGAGCGGGCGTTTCCTGGAAGAGCGGGCCCGCTACCGCACCGGCTGGGCGCTTGAGCAGCTGGCCCAGCTGCAGCCCGACACCGCCCAGCTGCTGGTGGCGCCAGGCCAGACCCGGCCGCTGCGGGTCGGTGGTCTGCGGCCCGGCGATGTGATCGTGCTCTCTCCCGGTGATCGGGCGCCGGTCGATGGTGTGGTGCGACAGGGCGCGGGCGCTGTCGATGTGTCAGCTCTGACCGGTGAGCCGATGCCGCTCACCGCCAGCGAGGGCGTTGAACTGGCTGCCGGCAGTCTCAACCTCGAGGCGGTGCTGCAGCTCGAGGTGCTGCGCAGCGGCGGCGAGAGTGCTGTGGCGCGCATCATGGCCCTGGTCGAGAGGGCCCAGGCGCGCAAGGCGCCCATCCAGGGCCTGGCCGATCGGGTGGCCGGTCGCTTCAGCGTTGCTGTGCTGGCCTTGGCCGCGCTCACCTTTGTCTTCTGGTGGCAGTGGGGTGCTCGGCTCTGGCCCCAGGTGCTGCAGGCCTCGAGCCATGGCATGCATGGGAGCCATGGCGTTTTGGGTCAGCATGCCGAGACCCCAGTCGCCTTGGCCTTGCAGCTCGCCATTGCCGTGCTGGTGGTGGCCTGCCCCTGTGCGTTGGGCCTGGCGACCCCCACGGCGATCACCGTGGGCGCCGGTCTGGCGGCCCGCCGCGGTCTGTTGTTTCGCGGCGGCGATGCCATCGAAATGGCTTCGCGCCTCAAGGCCGTGCTGTTTGACAAGACCGGCACCCTCACCGTCGGGCGGCCTCTGGTGCAAGCGGTCGAGCCGGTCGACGGTTGCAGCGCAGATGCCCTGATCGCCCTGGCCGCTGGGGTCGAGGCCGGCAGCCGCCATCCGCTGGCGTTTGCGCTGCTGCAGGAGGCCGGCCGCCGCGGTCTCACCCCGGTGCCTGTCAGCGCCGCCAGCGCCGTTGCCGGTGAGGGGGTCCAGGCCACCGTCGCTTCTGCTGAACTGGCCCGGGTGGGGCGCCTGGGCTGGTTGCAGCAGCAGGGCATTGCCGTGCCAGAGCCGTTGGCTTCGGCCCATGCCAGCCAGTTGGGCGTGGCTTCGGGCCATCGCTTTTGGGGCACGGTGCATGTGGCTGATCAACCCCGCCCCGACGCCAAAGCCGCGCTGGCTGAGCTGCGCCGTATGGGACTGCGTCTGCGCCTGCTGAGTGGTGATGCGCGCGGCTCCGTGCAGCAGCTCGGCGCCCAAGTTGCGCTTGAGCCCTCTGAACTGGCCTGGGAGCTGCGGCCCGAGCACAAGCTCGATCAACTCGAGCGCCAACGGGCAGCTGGCATCACCGCCATGGTGGGCGATGGCATCAACGATGCCCCGGCCTTGGCCGCGGCTGATCTGGGCATCGCCATCGGCACCGGCACCCAGGTGGCGCAGGACACCGCTGATCTGGTGATCCTGGGCGATCGCATCGGCGCTGTGCCCGAGGCGATTCAGCTGGCCCGGGCCACCATGACCAAAGTGCGCCAGAACCTGGCCTGGGCGTTTGGTTACAACCTGATCGTGATTCCGATTGCCGCCGGTGTGCTGCTGCCGGGCTTCGGTGTGCTGCTCACCCCGCCGCTGGCGGCCCTGCTCATGGCCTTGAGTTCCATCACGGTGGTGCTCAATGCGCTGCTGCTTCAAGATGGCGGCCGCAACGACGCCCTGGCCCGTGCACGCTGAATCCGATTCACGCCGCGGCCGCTTGGTGGTGCTGGAAGGCATCGATGGCTGCGGCAAATCGACCCAGCTCCAGGCCCTGGCGGCCTGGCTGCCGGACTCGGGTCTGCTTGAGCCAGGTGCTGAGGTACGCCTCACCCGCGAGCCTGGTGGCACGGCCCTTGGCCAGGCCCTGCGCGAGCTGCTGCTGCACCCCCCCGGTGGCGCAGCCCCAGAAACCAGCGCCGAGCTGCTGCTGTACGCGGCCGATCGGGCCCAGCACGTGCAACAGGTGATTGAGCCGGCGCTGGCGGCGGGCCACTGGGTGTTGAGTGATCGCTTCAGCGGCTCGACTGCGGCGTACCAGGGGTATGGCCGCGGCCTGCCTTTGGCGACCATCGCCCAGCTCGAGCAGATCGCCACCGGTGGCCTGCAGCCCGACCTCACCCTGTGGCTTGATCTGCCCCTGGCTGAAGCCTGCCGCCGCCGCGGCCATCGCCCGGCCGATCGCATCGAGGCCGCTGGTGATGCCTTTTTGGCCCGGGTGCACCAGGGTTTTGCCCGGTTGGCAGCGGAGCGCGGTTGGCAGCCCATCGCTGCCGCTGAGCCCCCCCAGGCGGTCACCGCTGCCTGCCAACAGGTGCTCTGGCGCTGCCTGCAGAGCCAACCCACCGGGGCTTCAGGGGCTTGAGCGCCATGGCAACAGCGACCGCACCAGGTTTGTTTGCCGATCTGATCGGTCAAGCCCAGGCCGTCGAGCTGCTCATGGCCAGCCTGCAGCAGGCGCGTGTGGCACCGGCTTACCTGCTGGCTGGCCCCCATGGGGTGGGCCGGCGACTGGCTGCGCTGCGGTTTCTCGAAGGGGTGATCGCCGGCCCTGCAGGCGATGCGGGCATTCGCCGGCGGCTGGCGGCGGGCAACCATCCCGATCTGCTGTGGGTGGAGCCCACCTATCAGCATCAGGGCCGCTTGGTGCCAGCGTCCCTGGCCCAAGCCGAAGGCGTCAACCGCCGCACACCGCCACAGGTGCGGCTCGAGCAAATTCGCGAAGTCTCCAGGTTTCTGGCGCGCCGGCCCGTTGAGGCCCCCGGCTGTCTGGTGGTGATCGAGGCCGCTGAGGCCATGGCCGAGGCGGCGGCCAATGCCCTGCTCAAAACCCTCGAAGAGCCTGGTGATGGTGTGTTGCTGTTGATCTGCAGTGCCCCTGAGCAGTTGCTGCCCACGATTCGCTCGCGCTGCCAGAGCGTTCGTTTTGGCCGGCTTGAGAGCGCCGCGCTTGAGCAGGTGTTGGCGCGGGCCGGGGCCGAACCTAGTGCTGATCCGCCTGAGCTGCTTGAGCTGGCGGCCGGTTCACCAGGGGCTCTGCTGGAGCACCGGCAGCAGTGGCAGCAGCTTCCTGAGTCGCTCACCGCTGCCTTGCAGCAGTTGGCCGCGGGGCGCGCAGCGTTGGCGGCCAGTTCACCGCTTGAGCTTCTGACCCTGGCCAGCACCATTGCCGCTGAGCTCGAGGGCGAACAACAGCTGTGGCTGCTGCAGTGGTGGCAGCTTCTGCTCTGGCGCCACTGCGGCAATCAGGAGATCCTCGATCGCCTCAATCGTTTGCGCGGCCATCTGCTGGCCTATGTACAGCCGCGCCTGGCTTGGGAGGTCGCCCTGCTCGATCTGGCTCAGCTGGCCTTGGCTGATTCGGAGCGCTCGCGCGCCTCCTGAACCATCGGGATCAAGTCGGCCAACTGCTCGTCACTGGGGAGCTCGAGGCAATAGCCAGCGCCATAAATCGTCTTGATGAAACGCGGTTTGCGCGGGTCCGGCTCGAGCTTGGTGCGCAGGTGGCGCACGTGCACGCGAATGGTCTCAATGTCGTCGTCGGGCTCATAGCCCCAGACCTCTTTGAGGATCAACGACGGCGAGACGGTCTGGCCGTGGCGTTGCAGCAGGCAATGCAGCAGCTCGAATTCGAGGTGCGTCAGCCGAACCGGTTGATCGAACCAGATCGCCTCAAAGCGCTCGGGCACCAGGGTCAGGCAGCCGTAATTGAGGATTTCGTTGTGCTTGCTGGCCAGCGGGCTGTGCTCGCTGCGGCGCAGCAGGGCCTTGACCCGCACCACCAACTCTTCAAGGTCAAAGGGTTTGGTCAGGTAGTCATCAGCACCTGAGTTGAAGCCGCTGACCTTGTCTTTGGTGCCACCCAGGGCGGTGATCATCAGGATCGGAATGCTGGCGGTGCGCTCATCGCGCCGCAGGCGCTGACACAGGGTCAATCCATCGACCTTGGGCAGCATCAGATCCAACAGGATCAGATCAGGGTTGATCTGCATCGCCAAGGCCTGCCCTTTGATGCCGTCCTCGGCGCGGTGCACGGCAAAGCCGCCATGCTCGAGGTGGCCTGCCACCAGGTCGCGCATGTCCGCGTCGTCTTCGATCAGCAGGATGCCGGGCTTCATGGCACTGCAGCGATGACGATTATTGTCACGGCTCAAGTGCGGCTTCGGGGCTTGTTGTTGCAGCTCCCGGGCTGCTGTCGACCTCGCGAGCGGCCGCCTGCTGCGACGCTGCTGCTGCTTGATTCGCTGATCGCGCTTGCGGCGCAATCGATTTCGGCAGGCCTTCTTGGTGCAGGCGTACAGCAGATTGCCGCCCAAGGGCTGCAATCTTCACAATCTCTTCACCCTTTTTTGTTGCAATCGCCACTGTCTGTGACGTGGCGTCTGAACTCCCCGGGCGGGATTCGAACCTGCGACCAATCGGTTAACAGCCGACCGCTCTACCACTGAGCTACCGAGGAATGAGCCCGCAAACGGGCTGTCCCAGCGCTGGGACCGAATGAACCTACCTTTTGGCCCCGCCTCCCTGCAAGGCCCCCCTTGGCGGCGCGAGCCTGCGGCGCAACGAGCCGCCGTGTTGCCAGGGGCCAACGCTGCCGTGTTGCATCAGCGCTGCCCCGTCGCAGTGCTCGAGCTCTTCGAGCCGGTGGGTCACCCACAGGGCCGTTAACGGGCGGGTCGTATCGCTGGTCAGCCGGCGCAGCAGCGCGAGAATCTCCTCTTGGCTGCTGGGATCGAGCAGGGCGGTGGGTTCGTCGAGCAACAGCAACGAGGCGCCGCTTGCCACGGCCCCGGCGATCGCCAGGCGCTGTTTCTGCCCGCCGCTCAGGGTGTGAATCGGCCGCTGCTCCAGGCCGGCAAGGCCCACAAGCGCCAGCGCTTGCTGCACGGCGTGCCGGCGCTGGCGCTCATCGAGCTCTGGCGGCAGAGACAGCTGCAGGTCGCTGCCGCAGCTGGGCAACAGCAAGTGGTGGTCGGGGTTCTGGAACACCAGCGCCGGTTTGCTGGAGCAGGCGATGCTGCCGCCGCTGGGCGCAAGCAGTCCTGCAAGCACGCGCAGCAGGGTGCTTTTGCCGCTGCCGTTGCCGCCGACCAGCATCCACAGTCCCGGGCGGCTCACCTCGAGGGTGCAGTGCTCCAGAGCGGTGCGGCCATTGGGCCAGCTGAAACGCAGCTGGCTCACCTGCAGTGGCGCCGCCTGCGGCCCGCTTGATTGTTGCGCAGGCTCAGCTGTCAAAGCTGAATCCAGGGCGCTTGCCGCCGCCGGCGGTGGCCGATTTCTCATAAAGCTGCACGGCTGCGATTTCGCTGCTCAGCAGGCTGAGGCGCTTGTGCTCCTCTTTTTCGCAATGCAGTTCCAGCAGCTTGGGTGAGCCGCTCTCCAGGCTGCTTTTGATTTGGTTGTAGAGGGCTTCGGCGTCGCTGAGCTCCTTGCGCTGCACGGCCAGGGGCATCGGGTTCAACTTGATCGAGAGCTCAACGACGTACATCGGCCAAAAGGGCTGCTTGGGCCTTCCACTTTGGCGAAGCGGCTGCCGCACCGGCGCCTGCTTGGCCGGTGAGCACAAATACTCATTTGCGGCTGAATCGGATCTGCCTGGGCCCGCAGGCCACGCAGCCAGCGCCCAGAGCCCGTAAGCTGCCGATGTAACGCTTCATGAAGCCCTCTCATGACGATCGCTGTAGGGCGCGCGCCGCAACGGGGATGGTTCGACGTCCTCGATGACTGGCTCAAGCGCGACCGCTTCGTTTTTGTGGGCTGGTCAGGATTGCTGCTGTTCCCCACCGCCTATCTGGCGCTGGGCGGTTGGCTGACCGGCACCACCTTCGCCACCTCCTGGTACACCCACGGCATTGCCAGCTCCTACCTGGAGGGCTGCAACTTTCTCACCGCTGCAGTGAGC
>Ga0163212_1000498_pt1 | contig 17410 bp, 20 predicted proteins | sample Malawi_45m_30L_FD_113532 | JGI IMG/M metagenome (GOLD analysis project Ga0163212, IMG submission 113532) | Freshwater microbial communities from Lake Malawi, Central Region, Malawi to study Microbial Dark Matter (Phase II) - Malawi_45m_30L | ecosystem: Environmental > Aquatic > Freshwater > Lake...
GAAGGACCCCGCGGCGATCAGGCCCTGCGCCTGGTGCTGGTGCTGGACCATCACCAGGCCCGCCTCTGGCGCCTGGATGGTGATGCCATCGACCACGCCGTGCTCCATCCCCATGGTCTGTGGGGCACCGGCGAGCGGCTCAGCCACCGCCATGACCGCGACATCGCCGGTCAGCGGGCGCCGCTCGATTACGCCTATCTCGAGGAGATCGCTGCTGCCATCGAGGCCGCCGGCACCGTACTGCTGCTGGGCCACGGCCACGGTGAGAGCGACATGCGCAGCGTGCTGCTGCGCCATCTGCAGACCCGTCACCCCGGGCTTGTCGAGCGCCTTGTGGCGATCGAGACCGTCGATGCTTCGGCCCTCAGCGAGCCCCAGGTGCTGGCGCTGGCCCGCGAGCATTTCGGCAACCTGCCCCATCGCCACAGCCTGCTGGTGCCAGGCCAGGAGCCCCGCTTTGGCTGAGCCTCCAAGGAGCCCCTACAGCCGCCAGTACATCAGTACTGTGAACTGGTGTGCGTTGAGGTGCTGATGGCTGGGTCGCATGGCTGGTTGCGGGAGCGGGGCTTGCCGCCGCAGGGGGCTGCCTGCCGAGCTGTTGAGCTCACGCTGCTGGGCCCTGTGTTGCCCGTGGCTGAGCCCGTGCTGTTGCCTTTGGCCCTTGAGGCGGTGGCCGCTGGTTTTCCCAGCCCTGCGGCCGACTATGTCGAGGCTTCGATCGACCTCAACATTGAGCTGGTGCCCCATCCGAGTTCGACGTTCTTTCTGCGGGTCGAGGGCGAAGCCATGGCCGCCAGTGGTATCAGCGACGGTGACTTGCTGGTGGTGGATCGCAGCGTGACGCCCCGCCGCGGCTCGACGGTGGTTGTGGTGCACGGTGGTCAGCTGCTGCTGCGGCGCCTCGAGGGCGGTGCGCCGCGTTGGCGCCTGGTGGCTGACGATCCGTTGCTGCCGCCGCTGGCCCTCAACGGCGATGACCCCCACCTGCTGATCTGGGGGGTGGTCATTCATGCGGTGCATCACCTCACCAGAAGCCCTGGCGGTGCAGCCACAGGCCCAGCAGCAACATCGGCACAAACACGGCCCCGGCGATCTGCAGCTTGACCACCAGGGGCGAGGGTTGCTTGTCCTTGTTCTGGCGGCCGGCTTGTCGGGGGGTGGTGCGGCCCATGGCAATTGTGACGATTGATGCGACTTTGCCCGGTTTTGGTCGCGTTTGCGACCATTGCCGCGCCCCCGCAGGCACCCCTTCTTCGCTTTCGCTTAAGATTTGAACTGTCTCCAGCGCGGTGCGCGTGTGAATGACAACCATCCCGTTCTGAATGCTCTGGAGGCTCAGCTGCGGGAGTTGCGCCTGCGTTACGAGCATCACCCCAGCGAGCACAACCGTTATCAGCTGGTCAAGCTCGAGCGTCTGATTACCGAGTGGGCGCCGGGGAGCCTGAACTGAGTTCGCCCGTCGTGCGGCACTGCAAGACCCTGGCTTTGCCGCGCCGCCAGGTGGCTTGATCGCCCTTGACCCAGAACACCTCGTCGCCGTCTGCATAGCGGGCTCCGCTGCCCGAGCGCTGTTGCAGAAGCCTTGAGGCTCCTTCTGTACCGGTGAGCAGCACCGCCTCGCTGGGGGCTGCATTGAAGAACAGGGCGCGCACCTCGCTGGCATCAAAGGTTCCGCTGCACAGGTACGTGGCGCGCATCGGTTCTTCGGCCTGGACGCTGCGCGGCGCGCTGATCAGGGCGCTGGTCGCCGCCGTCAGTCCGATCAGCGTGGCTGCTGCCCTCCACGGAGCGGATGCGGGGTGATGGGGCTGGCTCACGGCTGGCTGCGCAACGCTGCGAGGTCAGCTTGGCGCCGGCACCCACGCCTGTCAGCTTCAAAAGTGGTTCAAGTGTACTAATTTAGAGGGGTTTACTGGGGGCGGCCGTGGCGCGGGGTGTTGATCTGGCGGCTTGGCTGGTGCGCGATCCAGCCTCGGCGCTGCTGCTGCGGGTGAGCGGCCCATCGATGCAGGGCGCCGGCATTCGGCACGGTGATCTGCTGGTGCTCGACTGCGGCCTGCCGCCCAGGCCTGGTCATGTGGTGGTAGCCCGTTTGGACGATGGTTTCACCGTCAAACGCCTGGTGCACCGGCGCGGTGGGCTGGCCCTGCAGGCGGCCCATCCGGCCTATCCGCTGCTGCCGCTTGAGCCTGATGGCGATCACCAGCTGCTGGGGGTGGTGCGCCATGTGATCCGCCGCCTGTGAGCTGCCATGGCCGCGGCGATCGTGCTGATTGATGGCAACAACTTCTACGCCTCCTGCGAGGCGGTGGTGGATCCGGCGGTGGTGGGCAGGCCACTGGTGGTGCTCTCCAACAACGACGGTTGCATCGTCTCGCGCAGCGCCCAGGCCAGGGCCCTGGGTATTCCCATGGGCATGCCCTATTTCAAGCTGCGCCAGCAGCTTGAGCGCCAGGGGGTGGTGGTGCGCAGCTCCAATTACGCCCTCTATGCCGACATGAGCCACAGGCTCATGACCACGCTGGAGCGCTGGGTCGAAGAGCTGGAGATCTACTCGATTGACGAAGCCTTCGGTCTGCTGCACCGGCCGGCGGGGGGCGATCTCACGGGCTGGGGCCGGGCCCTGCAGCGCGAGGTGCAGTGCCATCTGGGGTTGCCGGTGGCGGTCGGTATCGCCGCCACCAAGGTGCTGGCCAAGATCGCCAACAAGGCCGCCAAGGCCGATGCGGGCCGCAGCGGTGTGCTGGATCTCGCCAGTGAGCACAATCCCGACGCCCTGTTGGCGAGCGTCGCCATCGACGATGTCTGGGGCATTGGCCGGCGTCTGGCGCGTTGGTGCCGCCTGCGGGGGGTGGCCGATGCCAGGGCCCTGCGCGACATGCCCAGCGGTGAGCTCAGGCGCAAGTGCGGTGTGGTGGGCCTGCGGTTGCAACAGGAGCTGCGCGGCCACGCCTGCTTGCCGCTGGTGCTGCAGCCACCGCCCAAGCAGGAAACCTGCGTGAGCCGCAGCTTCAGTCGGCCGGTTGAGACCCCCGAGGCGTTGCGCGAGGCTCTCGCCACCTATCTGGTGCGCGCCGCCGAGAAGCTGCGGCAGCAGGCGCAGCGCGCCGGATCGATCACGGTGTTTGTGCGCAGCAGCCCGTTCAACGGCACCAGCTTGTACAGCCAGGCCGCCACCGTCACCCTGCCCGTGGCCAGCAACGACACGGCGGTGCTGCTGGCGGCGGCGCTGCCGCTCACCGCCCGCCTGTTTCGCCCCGGCAAGCCGCTGCACAAGGCCGGCGTGCTGTTGCAGCAGCTTCAGGGTGACGATCTGCTGCAGCACCATCTGCTGGTGCCGTTGACGCCTGGTCAGCAGCGCCGGCGCGAGCGGCTGATGGCGGTGATCGATGCTCTCAACTGCCGCTATGGCAGCGGCGCTGTGCAGTGGGCCGCCTGCGGCCTGCAGCCCGCCTGGGCCATGCGTCGCTCACGGCTCTCGCGAGCCGCCACCACCTGCTTGGCCCAGATCCCGGTGGTCCACGCTCGCTGAAGGCACGCTCACGCTGGGGCCGCGGCGAGCCGCGTCGGTGCTGGGGCTGGCAACGGCAAAGAGAGGGCCGAACAGGGCTTTGAGCGCCTTGTGGTACTGGCTTTCGCTGATGACCTGTTCGTCGACCAGTTGGCGCAGGTTGTCAATGCGCGCCTTGATCTGGGCGTCCTTGAGCAGGGCCTGGCAGCTGAAGTTGCTCTGGCTGCGCGCCAGAGGAATGTTCAGCGTCACCAGGGCCAGAAAACTGCTCTGGCTGCCGATGCTGTTGTTGTTGGCATTGGGAGCGACGTTGACGTTGTTGCCCCATTGGTCGGGATAGGCGCCAGCCGAGAGCGACAGGCTGGGCACCACACCACCATCGGAGCTGCAGCGCAACCCGCCCAGATCAATCGCGACCCTGGATCCCTGGGGGAATTGCTGGCTAGGGGCCATGTAGATCTGGGCTAGGGACTGGCCTGATCCACAGGCAAGGACGCAGCAGGTGGCTGTCCAGAGCGCCATCGGGAGCACACCCGCAGGGTGAACAGTCCCTGTTCCGAAACGCCACATAGAAAAAAGTCTCGTGTTGGATCGAGAACGCTGTAGGGAATGGTGCGGCTGGCGCCGGGTCCCAGCCGCAGGCGACTGGGTCGCAGGCGGATCCAGCGTTCGGCTTGTTCAGGTTCAAGCGGTGTCAGCGCTGCGCTGCTGCGCGCGTGGTGCTGGACCACCGCAAACACCTGAAGGCTCAGCGCAATGCTGCGGGAGCTCGGGTTGCTCAGCAGCAGAACTCCGCGTGGCTGCTCGAGCCGTAGGGGCGATTGGCCAAAGGCCAGGGCTGCTGGGCTCGAACCAACGAGCCCGATCAGCCCAAGGCCAAGCCCAAGCATCAGCCTCATCGGCGTGGTCAAGGCCGTGCTGGTCGCCGTCATCAGCCGTCGTAGCAGCTGACCGTGGCGCTGGCGCTGTAGGTGCCGTTGGCAAAGCGGTTGTTGTCGTTGGTGGTGCTGAAGCGCACGTGCAGCGGCGTGATGGGCAGGCTTCCCTCGGTGTCGAGGTTGACCTGGGCACTGGTGTCCCAGCTGCCGCTGCCCATGCGCACCTGCGAGCTGGTGGCAGCGGTGCTGCCTCCTGTGAGCGTGGGGTTGTCAACCCTGACGAAGCCGCTGCTGGTGAGGTTGCTCACCGCTGCGACCGTGGCAGCGGCCAGGTTGCCGTTGAAATTGCCGGTTTCGCCGCTGTCAGAGGTGATCAGACTGCGGTTGGTGCGCACCCCGATCGAGCCATCGCTGGTGCTCAGGGTGCATGAGCTGCTGATCAGGGCCTGGCCGAAATTCACGCTTTGGCTGGCGCCCACCTGCGCTGCTTCTGCGCCGCGCCAGCTCTCAGCCAGCGGCAGGGTTGAGGCCATGGCGGCGGCGGCCAGCAGGGCCCGGGTGGTGGCCAAGAAGGGTCGATGGGGGAGGGTCAAAGCAGCTCTCAGGTCAATGCCCACTGCGTTTAAGCGGCGGCTGGGCGGGCGGCAGGTGGCTGCTGCGGCAATGCGGCGTGGCGACGTGTCTTCGCAGCACTACTGCCGCGAGCAGGTGCCGGGAGGGCTTGAGAGGGAAACAGTTGGCAGGTGGTCTCTGGTGAGTCGATCGGATGTTTTTGACCTACACCCCTGATGGGAGCCTTGTGCAGATCAAGCGACTGCAGGATCTGCTGGATCCGTTTGAGCCCTTGGTGGAAGGGCGCTTTCATGCTGGAGAAGAGATTCAGGATCCCAAGTCGTTTCTGAAGTGCGAGCTTCGCTTCCCTTCGGGAGAGCCGTTGCCCCGTTGCTGGATTGATCCTGACTACGGCAAGAGAACTGTGGCCCATTGAGGCGCGTCGGCCGATGAGCCGAGGAGAACAGGTATCGGTTTGGCTTTAGATGGCTGAAATGCTGTAAATCTGCTTTTCTGCTGATGCATCTACATGCCTTGATGTGAGCTATTGGTGTTAAAATGTTTGTTTGGCGATTAATTGCCTGCCTCGATGCGAAGGATCACAATCTCTGTGGAGGACGACATGCATCGCGCGTTGCGATTGCTCGCTATTGTTGAAGAAAAGTCATTCGGCGCTGTTGTGATCGACGCGATCGATCTGTATCTCAAGCAACACAATGCTTACAGCCTTGATGTTTCAAGGCGCAAAGATTCTTCGGCGTGATTCATAACCGCTCGCTGGCGCTGTTCCCCTGCTTGTGGCGAGTCATGGTTGGGTTCAGCTTGCGAGGCCTGGACCGCCTTGACGCCTGTCTCAGGGAGAGCGATCCGTGTTGCCTGAGGTGAACGTGCCGGGAGTTGGTTGCTGCAGGCGGCAACTGGCTTGATACGTTGGCGGGGTTCGTCATGGCCCTGGCCAAGTGGCTGGTGCAGTTCTGCTCGGTTTGTGATGCCGTTTTTGCCCAGCCTGCTTGAGATCATCGTCGGCATCCTGCTGCTGTTCGGTGGCGGCGAATTTTTTGTGGCCGGCTCGGTCGCCATCGCCTTACGCCTTGGGATTCCGCAGATCGTGATCGGCCTGACGCTGGTGTCGCTTGGCACGAGCGCTCCTGAGCTGTTCGTCAGCATGATCTCGACGGTTCAGGAGAACGACGGCATCGCTGTGGCCAACGTGGTGGGCAGCAACATCTTCAATGTGCTGGTGGTGCTCGGGCTCAGTGCCCTGGTGATGCCGCTGCGGGTCAAAAGCCGGCTGGTGCGCCGCGATGTGCCGCTGCTGCTGGCGGTGTCGATGGCGGTCTGGGGGATGGCCGCTGGGGGGCGTGTCTACTGGCAGGCAGGACTGGCTCTGCTGATGGCACTGGTGATCAACATCGTCTGGGAGTGCCGCACAGCCAGTGAGACTCCCGATGAAGCCGACGACTTTGACGAGGCAGATCGAAGCTCGATCCCCGTGGCGGTGCTCAAGCTCGCAGCAGGGTTGGTCTTGCTGGTGATTGGCTCGCAGGTGCTGGTTCGCGGGGCCGAGGCTGCTGCAGCGCTGTTGCAGATTCCTGAGTCGGTCGTGGGCATCACGATCGTCGCGGCCGGGACCTCAATGCCCGAATTGGTCACCTCGGTGGTGGCGGCCTACCGCGGCAAGGCCGACATCGCGGTCGGCAACGTGGTGGGCAGCAACATCATCAATCTGTTGCTGATCCTCGGCCTTTGCGCCACCTTTTCGGGGGAGGGTCTGCTCGCTGAGCCGAACCTGGTCAATCGCGACATGCCGATCATGGTCGTCTCGATCCTGGCCTGCTTGCCGATTTTTTGGAGTGGCGGCGTGATAAAGCGCCGCGAGGGCCTGTTGCTGGTGGCGCTCTATGTGCTCTATCTCGGCGATCAGTTGCTTGAGGTCACCGGGGCAGGTGGTCTGCTGTTCAATTTCAGAGCGGCCGTTCTGGTGCTGGGTCTGCCACTGGTGATGGTGTTCCTGGCCTGGGAGAGCCTGTTGTGGTTCCGAGCCCGCAAAGCTCAGAGCCCGAACTGACGGCAGATCAACCAGGGCACCAGCACAGTCATTGTCAGCGTCAACGGCACGCCGTAGCGAGCGACATCCAGAAACCTGTAACGGCCTGGGCCAAACACCATCAGGTTGGTCTGATAGCCCACCGGGCTCAAAAAGCTCTGGCTGGCACCGAAGAGCACCGCAAAGATGAAGGCCATCGGTGGCTGCTGCAAACCCACCGCCAGCTGGGCGGCAATGGGGATCAGCATCGCCACGGTGGCCGCATTGCTCATCACTTCCGTCAGCAGGGTGGTGAACAGAAACACCACGAGCAGGGCCCCATAGACCGGCCAATGGTTCAGATTCGTCAGCAAGCCCTGGGCCAGGGCGCTGGCGAGCCCTGTTTTCTCAAGGGCAACGCTGAAGCTCGCGAGCGAGCCCAACAGCAGAATCACATCAAGGCGTATCGCCCGCTGCAGCTCACCAGGCCTCAGGCAACCTGCCGCCACCATGGCCACGGTGCCCAGCAGCACCGAGGCCACCAGCGGCACCAGCTCAAAGGTGGGCAGCACGATCACCAGGCCGGCGATCAGCAGTGCCATCCGTTTGCGGCTCACCGTGGGTAGATCCTTTTCGAGTTGCTCCAGCACCACCAGGTCGTTGCTGGCCTGCAGGCCGCGAATGGCATCTTTGGGACCCTGCAGGAGCAGCACATCGCCTTCGCGCAGCTGGGCCCGCCCCAGGCGCTCCCGAAGCACCGCATTGCCGCGGCGCAGGGCCAGCACAGTCACGTTGTAACGCTGCCTGAAGCGCAGATCGCGCAGGCAGTCGCCCGCCAGGGTTGAGCCTGCTGGCAGCAGCACTTCGACCATGCGTTGGTTGTTCTGCTGGTCGGCTTGGGTGTCGCGCGGGCTATCGGGCACCGGCGCCAGCTCAATGGTGTGGTCCTGCTGCAGGCGCAGCAGGTCCTCGCGGCTGCAGCGCAGCAGCAGCCGATCGCCCAGCACCAGGGTGCGGTCGGCCAGGGGCGGCAGAAAGCGCTCGCTGCCGCGGTGCAGCTCGAGCACATCGAGGTCAAAGCGCCGTTGCAGGCGGCTGCCGTGCAGGGATTGACCCACCAGCTCCGAGCCGGCTGGAATGCGCACTTCGGTCAGATAGCCGCTGCTGGCGAGGCTGCCAACAAGATCGTCGTCATTGCGGCCGCGGTCGGGCAACAGACGATCGGCCAGCAGCACCATCACCACGCCGCCCACCAGCCACACGCCGATGCCGATGGCGCTGAACTCAAACAGACCGAAGCTGCCGTAGCCCAGCTTGCTGCTGACTTCACTGGCCAGCAGGTTGACCGAGCTGCCCAGCAGGCTGATCGTGCCACCCAGCACCGTGGCAAACGACAGCGGCAAGAGCACCTTCGAGGGGGAGATGCCGCGCCGCTGGCACCAGCCTTCGACCACCGGCAGCAAGGAAGCCACGATGGGCGTGTTGGGGACAAACGCCGACACCGGCCCAACCGCCGCCACCATCAAGGTGATCATGCGCTTGGGGCTGCGTACCGCATCGGAGCCGATCAGCGCGCGCAGCCGGTCGAGCGCCCCTGAGCGAAACAGCCCTGCAGAGAGGGCAAACAGCCCCATCAGGGTGATCAGCGCTGGGCTGCCGAAGCCAGCGACGGCCTCGCTGGGTTTGAGAACACCACAAACCATCAGCAGGGCCGCCGCCAGCAGCCCCGTCACCTCGGGGGCAAGCCAGCCACCAACGAACAGCACGATCGAGCCCAGCAGGATCGCCAGGGTGATCCAGCCCGATGGCGTGATTGCAGAGAAGAGCTCGGCCATAGACGCCGTTTTAACACGGCAAACAGGTCGGAAATTCGTATTAAGTGGCGCCGCTCAGAGGTAGACCTCTTCGCGCGGGTAGCCCACGCGGGTAGGCGCGCGGTTGCCGTACAGCGCCGAGAGCACCAGCAGGATGCCCAGCCTGCCGACAAACATGCAGACCATCAGCACCAGTTGACCGATGCGGCCAATGTTGGCCGTCACCCCCAGATCAAGGCCCACGGTGCCGAAGGCCGACATGCAGGTGAACAGGTTTTCCAAAAAGCTGAACCCCTCGCCAGCGCCAATGCCCCCTGTGGTTTCGCCGATGCCGAGCAGCAAGGTCATCAGAACCACAAACCCCGCCGAAGCCAGCGCTGTGCCCACGGCCTTGAGCACAACGGAGGCGGGAATGAGCCGGTTGCGGATCACCACGCCCTCGCGGTTCTGCAGCGTCGAGCGAGTGGCGCCCACCAGCACGGCAAAGGTGGTGGTTTTGATGCCGCCGCCGGTGCCTCCGGGGCTGGCGCCGATGAACATCAGCAGGATCATCAGCAGCAGGCCTGCATCGGAGATCGTCTCAACCGACAGCGGCACGGTGTTGAAGCCCGCGGTGCGTGTGGTGATCGATTGGAAAATCGTCACCTGAAGCTTGTGCAGCAGGCTGAGGCGCTGCATGACCCCGTCAGAGGCGAACTGTTCGGTCAGCAGCAGCCCCAGGGCGCCGATGCCGATCAACAGTGCGCTCGAGCGCAGCACCAGGCGGGTGTGCAGGCTGAAGTTGCGCAGCCGTCTGAAGCGAAACCGAAAGCCCAGCAGGTCGTTGGTGACCCTCCAGCCAATCCCCCCCATCACGATCAAGCTGCCAATCACGCCGCAGACCACGGCGTTGAACTGGTAGCCCACCAAGCTGTCCGCCCAGAGGCCAAAGCCAGCGTTGTTGTAGGCGCTGATGCAGTGGAAGAGGGCGGCCCAGAGACGTGCGCCCCTGTTGTCGATGTCGGTGAAGCCGAAGCTGTAGAGAATCACCGTGCCCAGGGCGATCAGGCAGCTGGCGGTGATCAGGATCTGGTGAAAGGTGGGCCCAATGCCGCCGACGCCAAATTCATCGAGTGCCCGGCCTTTGTCGAGCCGTTGCCGCAGGCCGCTGCGGCCCTGCACAAACCCCTGCAAAAAGGTGGTGATGGCCATCAACCCCAGGCCGCCCACCATGATCAGCGCTGCCAGCGTCACCTGGCCCACCGGCGTCAGATCACGGCCGACATCGATGATCGACAGCCCGGTCACCGTGATGGCTGAGGTCACGGTGAACAGCGCTTCCCACAACCCCACAGCGTCGGTGGAGCACAGCGGTGATGCCAGCACAAAGGTGCCCACCGCAATCACCAGCAGGCCGGTCACGGCGGTGAACTGCGGCACCGTGAGCCGATGCCGCCAGTGCTGCAGGCGGTTCCAGGAGCGGGCTGCCGGATTCCTGTTCATGGGCTCCAGTCTGCAGCCCGCCGTTGGGCTTCACCAGATGGTTCAGTCGCTGCCGCCACGTGCCTGAGCGCGCAGACGCGCCAGTCGCCTCAGCGGAGCGGCGTCTGGCTGGCGCCCCTGGAGCCTGAGCTCCTGGCTGCCCAGCAACGGCAGCTCTCCCTGATCCTTCAGGGTCATCAGCACCGATGCGGTCATTGCAAACAGAAGCACCAGCAGCGCCGTGCTGATTTGTCTGCTGCGGCTGGCCAGGTTGGCGCTCACCTCGCCAGCTGGACACTGGCCGCTCAGCGGCGAGCGGCAGTCAGAGCAGATCAGCCGGCTCCCGCCCCCGCCCGCTTTGCTCAGCATGCGACAGCCGCAGCGGGGACAGGCCATGGCTTACTGCTGCGGTGCTCCGTTGTAGATGGTCTGCAGCACGATGCGTCCGTCGGTTGAGACGCGCAGTTCAGTCTGAAGGGTGGGCGGCAGGTTTTCAGGCTGCCAGCCCGGTGCACCTCCGAGAAAGCGGAAGAAGTAGCCGTTTTGATCGTTGCTGATCAGGGAGGGGGTTGGTGAGTTTGGTGGTTTCAAAAATGCACTTGGCTGGGTTGTAGACCCCCAGACCACCGTTGAGGGTGATGGCTGCGTTGCGGGCGGTGTTGATGGCGCGCACCTGGCTGTCGGGCACCAGGCCCTGGGCCAGTGCTGGGGCCAAGGCAACGCTGCTGGCCATGACGCAAGCCCCCAGCAGGGTGCTCAGGGCTGGGGTCGATCGAACGGTGCGCATCACCAGGCGTGGCATCTTGGTTTCAGTGTGCGTTGGCGTACCGGTTTTGACAGCGTCTCAGGCCGGCAACGGGTCGACGGGTTCGCTGCCAGCAACCTCTTGAAGTCTTGAGCGGCGCTGCTCGTCGAGGTGGGCGACGTGCTTCCGCTCGGAGTAGTACAGGCTTTGAAACTGCAGGGCGTCGCGGTTGAGCTCGGCAAACAGGGCGTCGATGCGCGCTTCCATGTCGAGTCCAGGATTGCTGGGTCCACTGTTGCTGGGGTCGCTGTTGGTCTGACCGCGATCGAGCAGGCGGGCGATGCAGCGCTCGAGGGTTTCAAGTCTCTGGCTGCTCCAGGCATCGAGCAGGTGCCGGCAGCGCTTGAGGCTCTTCTGGCGTTCCAGCACCGCAACCGCTCCGCGCAAGTGCAGCTGCGGTTGCTCGAGGCCTGCCCGTTGCACCTCGCTGGGTTCAAGCAGCGGGGTGAGGCGGTTGAGCAGCTCGCTCTGCTCGATCAGCAGCTGATCGCCCAGCAGTCTGGGTAGGTCGAGATCGGCGAGCGCCTCTCCAGAAGCGGCACCTCGGCTGATCGCCTCCAGTTGCCCCAGCCCGAGGTTGTCTTCCTCGAGGCTGCTGATCGCCGCCCACAGCAGCCGGTGGTGCTGCAGGGCGAAGTCTTCGAGTTCGCGGCGGTGCAGCTCCTGGCGAATCGCGGCGCGCTCGCCGGGGCAGTGCAGGTAGAGCCGCAGAACTTCTGCTTCGGCCCGCTCGCGCACCCCCGCATCGCCCGGCTGCTCCCAGCGGCTCGAGCGGCCATGCCAGCGCTGGCCTTTGACCTGCTGGCGCAGATCGTCTTCGAGCTGCAGGGCCAGGCGGGCCTGGCCGCCGCTGAGGCGTTCGGCCACCTGCTGCAGGTAGCGGCTGCGCACGGCCGTTGCCGGCAGCTTGCCCAGCAGGGCCACCAGGCCGGTGACCGCCTGCTGAAACTGATCAGAGCGGCTCAGGTCAAGCCCGGCCAGCACCTGTTCGATCTGCCAATCGAGCCACACCGGTGCCTGATCCAACAGCGCGCGGTAGTCACCGGCGCCATGGGCCTTGAGGTACTCGTCGGGGTCCTTGCCCGCCGGCAGTTGCAGCACCCGCAGCTCCAGCTGACCCTGCAGGGCCAGTTGCTCCACTTCGCCGATGGCCCGTTGGGCGGCGCGCACGCCGGCGCCATCGGCATCGAAGTTGAGGATCAGCCGCTTGCTGTCGCAGCAGCGGCAGAGCTGGGTGATCTGCTGGCTGCTCAGGGCGGTGCCCAGCGCCGCCACGGCATTGCTGATGCCGGCGGCGTGCAGGGCGATCACATCGAAATAACCCTCGACCACCACGGCCCGGTCGTCCTTGCGGATGGCTTCGGTTGCCTTGTCGAGTCCAAACAGGTGCTTGCCCTTCTCAAACAGTTCCGTTTCAGGGGAGTTGAGGTACTTGGGCTCGCTGCCATCGAGGCTGCGTCCGCCGAAGCCGATCACTCGCCCCTGGCGGTCCTTGATCGGCACCATGAGCCGGCCCCTGAAGCGGTCGTAGAAGCCGTCGCCCCCCTTGCGCGGCACCACAAGGCCTGCGGCCTCCAGCAGGGCGGGCTCGATCCCCTCGACTTGCTGCAGGTGCTGCAGCAGGCCATCCCAGCGATCGGGCGCGTAGCCCAGCTCAAAAGCCTCGATCGTGGCCGGCTGCAGGCCCCGGTTGGTTCTGAGGTAGTCGAGTGCTGCCTGCCCTGCGCTCTGCTGCAGGTTGCTGCGGAAAAAGCCGCAGGCCAGGGTGAGCACCCGGTGCAGCTGTTCACGCCGCGACAGCTGTTGCCGCAGCCGCTCCTGCTGGGGCCCGTCGAGGGTTTCGATCGGCAGCTGGTACTTGCGCGCCAGCTCCAGCACCACCTCGCTGAAGCTGGTGCGCTGCAGTTCCATCAGGAACTTGATGGCGTTGCCGCCGGCCCCGCATGAGAAGCAGTAATAGAACTGTTTGGCCGGTGAGACCGTCATCGACGGCGATTTGTCGTCGTGAAACGGGCAGATGCCGACGAATTCGCGGCCTTTCTTTTTGAGCACCACGTGCTCACCCACGACATCAACGATGTCGGCCCGCTCCTTGACGGCTTCAATCGTGCGGGGGTGGAGACGCGGCTGGCTCAAGGCCCTTCAGGTTGGGGATAGGTCTGCAGCGCTTGGGCTTTGCAGATGGTCTTGGCCTGCTCAATGCTGGCGCGGGCCTTGATCTTTTGCACCACGCAGCCGCAGGTGAACTCCACGATGCCCTTGGGGGGAGTTTTGCCGGCTGTCTTGAAATCGGCCTTCATCGCTCTGCCGCAAAAGTGAAAGATCAGCTGGTCTTTCATGTTGCCGCCAACCTGGGTTGTTGCTGCAGCGCCCGTGCCAGACAGGTTCAAGGCGGCCACACTGGCGGCGGCCAGGAGCAGGCGTTGAGGGCGCAAGGGGGTGCCGTGAGCTCTTGGGCCCTCAACCTAGGCCGCTTTTGACGGTGCTTCGATGGGGTGATGCTGCCGCCTTCGCCAACGCGATCGGCGACCCTCGAGATGGTCGCCAGCGCCTTTTCCTTTGCCTTGATGGGCGTTTGCGTGAAGTTCGCAGGCAGCCGCATCCCCGCTGTCGAAGTGGTGCTGGCCCGGGCTGTGGTGAGCCTCGTGTTGAGCTGGTTGCTGCTGCGGCGTGCTGGGGTCAATCCCTGGGGTCAGCGCAAGGGCCTGTTGATCTGGCGCGGAGCGATCGGCACCCTGGCCCTGCTGTGCGTCTATCAGGCCTTGGCCCAGCTGCCCCTGGCGGCGGCCACGGTGCTGCAGTACAGCTATCCGACCTTCACGGCGCTGCTGGCCTGGCTGCATCTGGGGGAGCCGATCGGGCGGCGGGTTCTGCTGGCCATGGCTCTGGGCTGGCTGGGGGTGTTGCTGCTGGCCCAGCCGCCCCAGCTGCTGCATGGCTGGCTGGGGAGCTCGCCAGCTGCGGCACTGCCGCTCTTGCCTGTGGCGGTGGCCCTGCTGGGGGCGCTGTGCACGGCGCTGGCCTACGTCAGTGTGCGCGCCCTGCGCCACAGCGAGCATCCGCTGGTGATTGTCTTTTATTTCCCTTTGGTGGCGCTGGTGCTCAGCCTGCCGCCGGTGCTGCTCAATCCCGTAATGCCGAGCGGACCTGAGCTGCTGGCTTTGTTGGGGGTGGGGGTGTTCACCCAGCTGGGGCAGGTGAACCTCACGCGTGCCCTCATGGCCCTGCCGGCGGCGCGCGCCACCACCATCAGTTACGTGCAGGTGGGTTTTGCGGTGCTGTGGGGCTGGCTGCTGTTTGACGAAGCGCTCGATGCAGCCACCCTGGCCGGCGCGGTGTTGGTGTTGGCAGCCACATTGATCAGTGTGCGGCGATCCGCGCCAACTGCTGCTTGAGCTGCTCCACTCGCTCCTGCACCAGGGGCAGGGTGCCCGCAGGCCACTGCGCCGAGGCCCTGTAGAGGCCATAGACCGCGTTGTTGTAGAGCTGCACCGTCGAACTGTTGGCCCAGATCGCATCGAGGTATTGGTTGGTCACCTGAATCAGGGTGGTGCTGTCGATCTGGTTGCTGTTGAAGCGCTTCAGGGCCAGAACGAGGGATTTGCTGGCCGAGTCTTTGGCCGCCTTGGTGTTGTCCAGCGCCAGCTTGCTCGTTATGTATTTGAAGTAGTACTCCTTCACCTCTCGCTCGACGGAGAGGGTCTCCACGGCTTCGCGTTGGCGCTGCTCCACCGCAATGGCGGAGCGGTTGCTGGCTTCGGCGGTCTCGATGCCGCCATTGAACAGACGCCAGTTGAAACCCAGCCCGACTGAGCCAACCCAGTTGGAGCGAACGGTGTTCTCAAGGGCTCCGGCGCCGGGAGCCCCACGACTGGTGTTGAAGTTGGTTGCGGCTCCTTCGGCTTGCAGGCTCAGTTCTGGCCAGTAACTGCGCAGCAAGGCCTTGGCCTGCCAGCCCGAGCGGTCCGCTGCGGCGGCCAGCGCCTTGATCTCCTCCCGCAGCTGCACCGCCTGTTTCAGGGTGGTCGCAAGATCGAAGGGCCAGCCTTCGATCGGTTGTAACCCTTCTTCTGGCAGCACCATGGCTTCAGCGGGGAGTGCCAGGCGCTCGGCCATGCGAGCTGACGCCAGCAGCAGTTCACGGGTGGCGTTGATCAGACGCGTCAACTGGTTGCGCTGAAAGGTGCGCAGCTGCTCCAGCTCGGCCCGTTGCAGCTGCCGGCGTTGAAATTTGCCCACGGCCATATCCACCTCATTGCTGCTGATCAGGAACAGGGCTCTGTATTCGTCGATCAGATCGATGCTCTCCTGCAGGTCCGTGTAATCACGCTGCAGCTCAAGCACCAGGTTGCGCGCGCTCACATCAAAGAGCCACTGCTCAGCCAGCATCCCGTTGGTGGCAGCCTGGATCTGGGCATCTCGGCTGAGGTTGAAAAAGGTCCAGTTGAGATTGAGCAGGGGGGTTGCAACGCTGCGCTCCGCCGTCACCACCGTGGTGGTCCCCGAAGCAGGGGTGGTGCTGTTGGCGATGCGGTTCTCCTGGGCGACCAGCCCCGGCCACGGCGCATTGGCGCTCAGGCTTGGAGACCAGCGCTGGCGCGCTGCCACAACGCTCCATTGCTCCCCCTGGACACGGGCATAGGCCGCTGCAAGCTGCGGATTGGCTTTCAGCCCCAGTGTCAGCACCTCCTGCAGGGTCAGTCGTCTGGCCCGTTCGATCAATAGGTTCTCCAGATCCTGAAGCTGGTTGAACAGTTGTTTGGCCTCAGGGCTGTGCTCAAAGCGCGCTTTGCGAAACAGCAACGTCTGCTCGGCCTTCACCGGAGTGACAAGCAAGGCCGCTGCGCAGGCCAGGATCGGAACGCGCAGCCAGACGATTTGCTTGAGCGGGTTCATCCTGGATATGGACCTAGCCACGCGATTGTCAACCGATAGAGCCATGTCGGCCACTCTTTCGACCTCACTGCAAGCCCTGCTGAGCGCCATGGATGGCGATCCAGCACTGATGAATCGTCTGGGCACCGCTCGCCTGGCCGGTTCGTTGGGTGGTGATTCCCAAACAGACGACCTGGCGGCACTGCTGAGCGAGCTCGCCGCGTCGGGTCGGATCCCTCCACTGCATCTCGAGGCCTCACGGCTGGCTCAGGAGCTGCTGCTGGAGCTCGAGGGGTTGCTCGCAACGGTGCAGCTGCTCACAGATGAGCAACTTGAGGCCGTTGCTGCCGGTCGGATGAGCTTTGGCAGCATGCTCTGCATGGTGGCCGGTTCGTTGTCGTTGGGGGCCAGCGATGGGGTGGCGTTGCTGTCGGCGTCGTCCCCCCCGCTCGCTCTGGGCGCCCCCATGGCGATCGAAGCGGTCTACCGCCAAGGAGCGAACCAGACACAGACCCTCGAGCGCCCCAGCTGGATGGCACCTGCTCTGGAGATCATCAAAGAGTTTGAAGGGCTTGAGCTTGAGGCCTACGTGGATGCTGTGGGTGTGGTCACCATTGGTTGGGGAACGACCCGTTATGAGAACGGCTGCCCAGTTCAGATGGGTGACACCATCAGCGCGGCCCGGGCCGAGGAACTGCTGGTCGGATCAATCCTGCGGGAGTACGCCCCGGGGGTGTTCGACTCCCTGCCGATGGCCCGCACGATGCAGCCGCATCAGCAGGCTGCGTTGATCAGCTTCACCTACAACGTGGGCGTGGAAGCCCTCAAGGAGTCCACCCTGCGGAAACGCTTGGTGGCCGGTGAGGGGGCCGAAGCGGTGATCCGTCAGGAGCTGCCCCGCTGGTGCTTTGGGGATGCGGGAGAGCGGTTGGCCGGTCTGGTGCGGCGTCGAGCCGCTGAAGCGGACCTGTTTTCGGCTGGTTGAACGACAGATTGCGCCCTCAGGCTGGAATCGGCAGTGGATCGATCAGCCATTGCTGACGCGTGTCGCTTTGGTCCGGACCGATCGGGCGTGCCAGCAGCCAGCTCTGGCCGCGCTCGCCCCGCTGCAGGTAGAGCTCGAAGGGGGAGTCCACAGTCTTGGGGTCATCGGCCAGCTGCCAGTCGAAACGCCCGCGCAGCTGCAGGCCTTGGCCCTTGCCGATGGTGAGGCCCCGCTGCTCCTCGATGCGCACATGGCTGACCCGGGGGGATCCGGCCGGTGGCAGCGCCAGGGCTTCGGCGATCCCCTGCTGGGTGAGTTCAATCTGCAGGCTCAGCGCGCTCAGCACGGCTGCGCGTGGCGGCGAGGGCAGGCGGCCGCAGGCCCCCAGCGCCAGACTGAGCAGCAGCACCGCCGTCAACAGCAGATGCTGGATTCGCAAGGCCCGATGCCATGGCTGCTCCATGCTGATCGGGCTGGAGCCCGGGCGGTGCGGGGGGCTAGGC
>Ga0163212_1000500_pt1 | contig 17363 bp, 11 predicted proteins | sample Malawi_45m_30L_FD_113532 | JGI IMG/M metagenome (GOLD analysis project Ga0163212, IMG submission 113532) | Freshwater microbial communities from Lake Malawi, Central Region, Malawi to study Microbial Dark Matter (Phase II) - Malawi_45m_30L | ecosystem: Environmental > Aquatic > Freshwater > Lake...
CTGGCATTTGAAGCCGATGCTCCCGATAGTGTGCACATTCGCCTCCAGCGCTACCGCACACTCGCTGCGCTACGTAAAGGCGAGCCACTGCTAGATGAGCTTCTCCCCAGAAGTTTAGCGCCATCCGCCGAGGGCACCCCGAGCTTTGAGAGCACCAATGGTGACAGCGCTAAGCTCAGGTTTCATTACTATCGAGATCGGGATGTTGACCGTGCAGCATCCGGTGAATTCAGGGGGCGTGGACGCTGGAGTGCAAATATTGATGACCGCTGGAACCAAGGGCTCGAATCTTTGGGCATCAAGGGGAATATTGGGGGACGGACGAAAGTCCGTCTGGCTGGTAAAGATTGGTATATCCAAGAGGGACAGCTGTCGAAAAATGATTGGTCCAGCTGGCGTTTGTGGTTGATTGACAGCAAATCTCTGGCTCCGATTGCAATCCCGATGCGTACCCCTGGGGGGTCCCAGTCATTTGCAAATCCACATGCCATCCGTGTAGGGACATCCCGTGAAGAGCTGTTGCTGACGCTGTTTATGCCGACGGAGGGCAATACGCCGGGTGAAAAGGGCGAAGCGATTTCTGTGCGGCGTATCCCCGCGCAGTGGCGGTAGGGAATTGGTTTTAATTTTTTAGATGGGGATTAGTTTGGTTGGACTAGCTTAGAGCGAACCAATCCGAATGTATTACGCAAAGCGAAAAGGGCGAGGCGATTTCGGTGCGGCGTATCCCTGCGCAGTGGCGGTAAGAGATTGGTTTAACTTCTAACGAAAGCACACATAACGACGTGTGGAGGTAGGACACGGATGTCACTGAAAATCGCGATGATCGGAGCGGGTTCCATCGGCTTCACACGCCGCTTGATAGCCGATATTCTGACCGTTCCTGAGCTCGGAAGCACCCAATTTGCTCTGATGGACATTAACGAGCACAATCTCTCGATGGTGCACCAGCTTGTTGAGCGGGACATTCTGGCAAATGGACTTCCGGCATCCGTTACTGCAACTACAGACCGGTGCGAAGCCCTACAAAATGCGGATTACATCATCTGCACTATCCGGCAAGGCGGCTTGGATGCATTTGCTACAGACATCGATATTCCCCTTAAGTATGGAATCGATCAGTGCGTAGGAGACACCCTTTGCGCCGGCGGAATCATGTACGGTCAACGCGGCATTCCAGCTATTCTTGACATTTGCCATGACATCCGGCGCATGGCAAAGCCAAATGCGCTGCTACTCAACTACTCCAACCCGATGTGTATGCTGACGTGGGCAGCGAACAAGTATGGCGGTGTGCGCACGGTTGGACTGTGCCATGGTGTTCAGGGCGCACAGCATCAAATCGCCAAATGCGTTGAACACTGGGCAAAGGTTCATCACATTCTGGATGAAGGTGAAACCGTCACGCGACAGGACATCGACTTTGTCTTTAGCGGCATCAACCACCAGACATGGTGCATAAAGGCAGCTTGGCAGGGACGGGATTTGATTCCTCACATGACTGACCTATTTGAAAGCCACCCCGAGTTTCCAAAGACGGAAAAAGTCCGTATTGATGTCCTGAAACGCTTTGGCTACTACAGCACCGAATCCAATGGACACCTCTCCGAATACCTTCCCTGGTACCGCAAGCGACCGGATGAAATCATGGATTGGATTGACCTCTCCAGCTGGATAAATGGAGAGACTGGTGGCTACCTACGCGTTTGTACCGAGGGGCGGACCTGGTTTGAGACCGACTTTCCGAACTGGATGAAAGAGGAGCCAAAGGAATTTACTCCTGATACCCGCTCGGATGAACATGGTTCGTACATCGTCGAGGCGCTGGAAACTGGACGCGTTTACCGTGGGCATTTCAATGTGCCAAATGCGGGCTACATCCCCAATCTCCTGGATGGCTGCATCGTCGAGGTTCCCGGCTATGTCGATCGAAACGGCATTAACGTGCCAGTCGTTGGGCCATTGCCACTTGCCTGCGCCGCGACGAGTGTCGCAATCGTGCGCGTTCAAGAAATGGCCGTCGAGGCTGCCGTTTTCGGTGATGTTACGCTGCTCAAACAAGCGATGCTGCATGACCCATTGGTGGGTGCCGTCTGTAACCCGGAGGAAGTTTGGCAGCTCACGGATGAGATGTTGGTTGCACAGGCACAATGGCTACCCCAGTATGTTGCTGCGGGCGCAATTGATGACGCGACTAAGCGTCTCGAAACGGCTGAGCGGCTGGGGATGCGTGTCAAAACGGATGCTAGCAATCAGGGCGCCGCGCGTATCGCGATTAAGTCTGTGGATGCGCTACAGGCGGATGCAACCGCTGCACGGGAAAATGCACAAGCGGCTGACAAAGGAAAGCAGACACATAACGCATAGGACTGGGCGGGAAATGTGACATCAAGGTTAGAATGGAAGTCCAATGGATGACCCAACAGACATCTTGAAAACGCTCCTCAGCCTGACGGCACTGGTGGATCCGTTGGGTGCTATTCCTGTCTTTCTCACGGTTACCGCTCATCAAAGCGCACAAAAACAACGCATCACCGCCCGGCGGGCTGCCATCTGGGCGTTTCTTATTCTCGTGATTTCTGCCGCAGCAGGCAAATACGTCCTTGAAGTTTTCGGTGTATCTGTAGCGAGCATGCGTGTCGCCGGAGGCATTTTGTTCCTCTTCATGGGTATCGAAATGCTGCGGGCCGAGCCAAATCGAACGATTAATGAGGATGAAGTCGAGGAGGCGGAGCACCACGCGGATGTCGCAGTCGTTCCGCTTGCGCTGCCGCTGCTCGCGGGTCCCGGGGCGATGGGCGCCGTTATCCTCCTTGCAGACCGTGGCCCGATGTGGCCGCAGCTACCGAAAGTCAGCGGTGTCGTTGGTGCCGTGATGGTTATTTCATGGATTTGTCTCCACCTGGCCGCCCCCATTGGCAAGCGCCTCGGCGTGACGGGTCTTAATATCCTAAACCGCGTGATGGGACTGATCGTCGTAGCCATCGCCGTCGAGTTTATTGTCGCCGGGGTCAAGCAACTCTGGACAGGGTCAGCCGGGTAGGGATACCCATAAGTTGTATGAAAGGGTATCGAGATGTTTAAGCAGGGAAGTGCAACGAAGCAAGTCTCGCCTGTTGTCCCATTTTCAGCTGACCCTTGGCCGGATTACCGTGGTCCATTAATGTGTGGGCATTCGCCTGCCAAAGCGGCGCCAATCAAGTGGTCTGAGCTCAAAGGTTTGGTTTGGAAGACGGCATTGCCAAATGAGGGATTTCCAGCCCGGCAATCACCAACAACCTCGCCTGGATGACGCATTCCGACCCAAAAGGTTCGGAGCAATGGGCCATTGCCATAGACATCAACACCGGCAAAATCATCCACAATATCAAGCTGTTTACCAATGCATCCCCTGAACCGCTCGGCACGGATGGCAATACGTATGCATCCCCAAGCGTTGTCTCCTCCGGCGGGCGGGTGTTTGTCCACTTTGGAACCTATGGAACCGCTGCGTTGGATGCAAAATCGGGCAAAGTCCTATGGACACGCAGGGACTTGAACTGTCAACACTACCGCGGCCCCGGCTCAAGCCCGGTCATCTATGGGAATTTGCTGATTTGTTCCTATGATGGCATCGATGTGCAATTTGTGGCCGCAATGGACATCCGTACCGGTGCGACGGTTTGGAAAACCGCACGGAGCATCGACTGGAATGTCGGCAAGCCCAATGAAGTCATCCCGGATATGCGAAAAGCATATTCAACTCCAATCGTCGTCAAGCGAAACGGACAGGATGAGCTGATCACTGTGGGTGCACGTGCCTTTATTGCATACGATCCAAAGACGGGACGTGAGCTCTGGAAAGTCCGTCATGGCGGCTACTCGAATGCCGCGCGTCCTGTGGTTGGGAACGGGATGCTCTATCTCAACTCAGGGTTTGACCAACCGGAGATTTTTGCGCTGCCGTTTGACAAGCCGGGGCCGCTATCGGATGCCGATATCGTGTGGCAGCACCGCCGCGGCGTCGGGCCTCTGTGTTCACCGCTTGCGATCGATGGCCACCTCTTCATCCCTGCAGACAGCGATTTTCTTCGTTGTTTGGATGGAAAAACGGGTCAGGACCTCTGGAGTGAGCGCCTTGGCGGCAGGTATTATGCAAGTCCGCTGTTTGTTGGCGGGCTGCTTTATCTGTTTGCTGATAACGGCAAAACGACGGTGGTCAAACCTGGCCGGACGTTTGAGAAAGTTGCGGAGAATTTCCTCGATATCGGTCCGCGGGCAAGCGTTGCAAGTGTTGGGGCAAGCCTAATTATGCGGACGCGGACGCACTTGGTGCGAATCAACGGGGCTGCTTAGGGACAGATTTCGTGGGTTGATGTTGGATGCCAGCATCGGATTGGATAGTGCAATGTCTGGAGTGACAGCCGAGAGCTGGATTATGGGGAGTCTGCCACATGCGCAGCCGCTGGAGCATGCGGATGAGACAAAGAGGATGTATCACACAGATGCGATGGTCATCACGGTGTACCCAAGCAATGAGCATGAGCGCGCGGCTGTCGAGACGGAAATCGCCAGCAGCCAGGCGCATCCAAGCATTATTCCTACCTTAATGATGCTTTCGGCATCCGATGGCCTTATTGTTGTCTATCCAAAGGTTGCCGGGTTTCCACTCAGCAATCCAGATGTTTTGGAAGCCTTTCTGACTATTTCACTTGCGGTGCGTGCAAAGCTGGTTGGAGACATCGTGGATGCCTATGCAGCTGTGATAGATCTTGGCTTTATACTTGTGGATGCCTATCTTGGCAACATCCTGCTCGATTTTGAGAATGTCAAAGTCTGGTGCTTTGACTGGGATCTCTCGCAACGCGGAAACAGCTTTACCTTGGAAGCGGAGCGTAATTATGGCTCAAACCGCTTGATGGCTCCTGAAGAGTTTGTCCAGGGTTCATGGCTTGACCAGCGGACCAATGTTTTCAACATAGGAAAGTTGATCAGTATTCTCCTCCCAGATGGCGGTGAGGATGTGGATGACGTCATCGACCATGCAACTCAAGTAGACCCGGATGACCGCTTTACGACGGTGCAGGTACTTGCGGACCACTACCGTGTTGCGGCGGGCTTGCCACCGGCACACGGTGTGATTCTCGTAGAGGATGAAGACTAGCGGTTGAAAACAGGAGCCGGAGCCGCTGCGCGGGGTTGGAACTGACTGTAGTTTTTGCTGAGAGCTTTGGCGATGGTCGCTGCAATCTGGCTTTGTGTCAGCTTGGATGACTTTATTTCTCCAAGTGACAGAGTGTCAGGGCCAAGGATGGCAAGCCAGATATCTTCCGCTCCGCTGATGTTAGCTCCATGGCTTTCCCACGCGCGTGGAGCGCCTCCACGGCCATGGTCTGTGGCGATGATGAGTGTGGTCTTTCCGCGGTACTCGGGCATTTTCTGTACAGTTGACCAAAGCTCTCCAAAGAGGCGATCCGATATATTGGCGGCATCCAGATAGCGGTCGTATTCTCCTTCGTGTGCCCACTCATCGGTTTCACCAAGGCTTAGAAAGAAAACCTTTGGTTTCTTTGCCTTGAGGTACTCTATTGCGGTTCTGAATGTTATCGCATCGTATGGTTCTCCGCCCCAGCGGCGCGGCATGTCGCGTTTCAGCGTATTCATGGCTTCCACAACCGGGTTTCCGGGCAGGAGTGTGAGCGGATCGTAGCCGGCATTGACCGGGAAACCACAGCGTTCTGCATTGAAGATGCTTGGAAAGACATCCCATGCGCCAAACGCCGCGACGCTTCCATTGAACTGCGGGAGAGTGTTCAACCACTCAAAAACGGTTTTGTTTGTATTGGGGATTTTGTCGTTAGAGTTTACTTTTGGGTCGACATACCCGGTGAGGGTTTCGCTGTAGCCAGGGTAGGAGAAGTTGAGTTTGTTGGTCACAGTGACGCTGGACCCAATGGTTTTATTACCGTGGAGCTGTCCTTCACGTGAAATGACCTGCCAAAAGAACGGCATCAGGGCCTCTCGACGCGCCTCTGGTGTGTCACGCCAGTACTTCTTTTTCAAGGCATCGATGTCCTTGACTAAGCCGTTTTCTTTGTTCATCAGGGAGCTGTCCGCGCCGCTGAAGACCTCCTGCCAGCGCAGTCCATCCAACATCAGTACGATGACACGCTCTGTTTTCTGCTTTTGTAAAAGGGCGTTCTTGGTGAATGGGGATGCAAGTGTTGGCGTTGCGGCAGCCATTAGGATTGCGCTTGCGATAAGGGACTTACGGGAGAGAATCATGCGTGGATGCTCCAATTATAGATTGGTGCTGCATTATCTTCTGTAAATACGTTGTCTGCATTAATGCAGACAACGTCAATCCGCCATGGGTTTTAGCGCTTTGCTGGGTCCCCGTTGCCGTTCCACCAGCCGTTGTCTGCGATGCCATCACGGTTGAAGTCATCCATCACGCTGAGTCGCATTGCTTTTGCATGGCCATCTGCAAAGCCAATCGTAACCATTTTAGAGTGGCGTTCTGCGGGAATCGCCCTGCACCCCGCGGCACCAGAGCACTCCGCTGTGTTTGGAGCGCCGTAAAAGCCATCCCCAGGAGTTTGTGGACGTGAACCACGGTTGCTTGGAATTGGCGGGTCAATGACATAGTTTCCGACGTTGAGGACTTTGCTGTCATAGCTGCATCCAAGTGTGTCAGCGATTGCGATCGTTTCTGCGGGAGCGGTGATGTCTGCATCTGTAGCGGCGAATGGGAAACGACTATTTCCAAGGTATTGGTAGTTATAGCCGTAGCCGCCGTAAAGAGCCGTCGGCATGGTTGCGAAGGGCTTGAGAAATGTATCTGAAAGGGCACCTGGTGCCCTAAAGATCGCGGTGTTTTTGGTATAGGGGAAGAGACCATCCGGCCACCGAGTTCGCGGCTGCTGACTGCTTGGTGAGCTTGAAAGTGGATAAGTTTCCCAGTCCTGAACGTACATGGCAACCGCCATACCGATTTGCTTGACATAGCTGAGGCTTTGCGCTTGACGAGCTTTTTCGCGTGCAGTCGCAAAGACAGGAAAGAGTATCGCTGCAAGGATTGCGATAATGGCAATCACAACCAGGAGTTCGATGAGAGTAAAGGCGGATTTCTGTTGCATGGCTTTGTGTCTGTTCGTGCGCTGCATGTTTATAACGGTATAAAATTGAATCACCGACTACAATTATCGCCGATTAGTAAAGTCGGCAATGGTATTTGTAACAAATTCTAAATTAGACTGAGTCTAAATGCAAGTATGCCATAAGTGTGCCAACAGCTGTTTGAAGGATTTGCAAAATTTGATGTAAGTGTGGTCCAGTTTGCCACGTTACTCGCAAGACATAAGCGAAACAGAGGTGATCTGTAGCGTTCCCAACGCATCCACACCACCTCTCTCAACGAAGGTTCGTCGCATGTGCGTGGTGTTTGCGTTCCCGGCGCTTACATCACTGTGACATGTTTTTGGTATGCAAATGTCATACCAATTCGCAAATTAGACGCAATATAAACATCCGGCGATTGATTGTCGAAGTTGCTCAGTATCAATCACTCAGTCGAGCTAATGCGTTGATGGCTGATTTTCGCTGACTGAAGCATCCCGCAAGCTGTGGTATCTACTATTTGTCGCTTTTGACACGGAGCCGGTTGAAATGATGCAGCGTAGCAAGCATTCGAAGAGATTCATCCTAGGGATGGCCATTCTCGCAATAGGAGGCGGAGCCACCGTTGGTGGCGTCTTCCAGCGTGGCCGACCTGAACCTCAAGTGGGAAAGACTCAGGATGCTGGTATTGACTTCCGTTTGCGTGATGGTGACCGCCGTAAAGCATCCAATGAGCGCCTTAAACCAAGTCCTGCGACCATGCTTTCAGATGCAGACGCTGATGCAATTTTAAAGCGTGTACCAGCACTTCCCAATGATGGTTCCGATCAGGTTCCCTTCCGTGCTCCAGAGAACAGCCTGCCACCGCCACGCGCCGGGGTGACGGTTCCCGCTACGTTTCCGCCAGCGCCCGCCGGGCAGAAGCCAGCTGTTGATGCCGGGCCGATTGCAGTTCGCAGCATCACTCCAAATGGCGAAGTCGGTCCGATTGATCGCATTACCGTCAGCTTCAACCAGCCAATGGTTCCCCTTAGCAGCGTAGATTCACTGTTAGAGCAGGTCCCTGCCAGAATCTCGCCGGCTACAGATGGTAAGTGGCGCTGGCTTGGCACCCAAACACTAGTCTTCGAATTTGGTTCCGGGCAACGCCTCAGAAATGCAACCGATTATGTAGTGACGGTCCCTGCAGGAACACGCTCCACCTCTGGGAAAACCCTCGATAAGACAGTCACCGAGCACATCTACACCCCATTGTTACAAGTCGTCGCAAGTGGACCACAAGGCGGTGGACATCCACTTGACCCAACGATGTTCATTACCTGGAATCAGGAAATCAACCAAGCGGCGGCTCTTCGTGCTGTTCGCGTTACGGTTGATGGAGCTCGAGTGGCCATCCGGGCTGCAGATCCGACAAGCAAGGATGCCACGTATCAAAAGCGCACACTAACCTTCAAGCCACTCCGGCCACTGCCAACGGGAGCAAAAGTCGGGGTCGAGGTGCCACCTGGACAGACATTCGGCGAGGGCCCGCGCCCGAGCATGATGCAATACAACAACGGCTTTTCGACATACGGAGCCTTCAAGCTCACCCGCAGTCAGTGCACATGGGATTCAAACCAACCCTGTCGCCCCGATATGCCGTGGACATTTCAGTTCACAAACCCAGTCGATCCAAAGACCATTACGCGGGCGCACTTCGATATTTCCCCAAAGGTCGACCAGTTTGAGCTTTACCCTGGGGGAAACAGCATCACCCTTCAGGGCGCTTTCAAAGGCCGCACCACCTACACCGTTCGGATCAAATCTGGCATCAAAGATGCCTATGGCCAGCAGCTCGCTGCGACCGAACCAATAACATTCAAGCTTGTTTCGGGATTCCCAAACATCATCGGTCCCCGCGACCCGATGATAATCGCCGACCCAGCGGCTCCAGCGCGTATCACATTTAATACCTACAATGTTCGCACGTTTAGGGCTGAGCTTTACCAGGTCACTCCCGATGACTGGAATGCCTGGATTGCATGGCTTGAGCGCGGGAGCACAGGAAATCCTCCTGGAACGCTGCTGCGCAGCGAAGACATTGCCGTTGGTGGCGAAATGGACCGCTGGACGGAAACGGGCGTGCCTCTCGCATCCGCGCTTAACAGCAATGGTCGCGGAAATGTCATCGTACGCTGGAGCGCCAGCCTCGATTACGGCACGCGCGTCGAAAAGATGAACGGTGCTTGCTGGGTTCAGGCAACTAAGCTTGGAGTCAGCGCACACCGAGACCAGGACAAAATGCAGGTCTGGGTGACCGATCTCCTCACCGGAAAGGCAGTCAAGGGCGCAAGCGTCAGCGTTATCCCCAGTGGTCAAACGGGGGTGAGCGATGGCACGGGAGTCGCAGGCGTTTCGCTGAATCAAACCATCGGTAAACGTATCCGTGTTTCAGCCGCAGGCGAAACGGCATTCCTCCCAAGTGCGATGTATAGCTGGGATGGCAATGGCTTTGTCAAAGGCGGCTATGCTGATATGCCGCTCTGGTTTGCGTACACTGACCGTGGCCTGTACCGCCCAGGCGAAACCGTGAGCATCAAGGGCATCCACCGCGTCCGCCCCGGAGCTCCAAAATCACGACTCATCATTCCAACTGCCAAAACGCAGGTTGCATGGCAGTTAATGGACTCTCAAGGGAATGAGATTAGTAAGGGGACCGCGCCGGTAACGAAAGCTGGTGGCATCACAATCAAGACCAAGCTACCTTCGAACATGCATACTGGGAATGCGACGCTTGCGTGGGGGGATGGCAGCGTTTCCTTCAATGTTCAGGAATTCAGACGACCTGATTTCGAAGTGACGAGCCGTTCGGAGACGCAAGGCGCGCCTGTTATGCAGGACTCCGGCATCGACTTCAGCACTTCGGCAAGTTATTACGCCGGCGGTTCGCTCGCTGGAGCCGCCGTCGACTGGAATGTCTCCGTCAGTCCGACCACCTATACCCCTCCGGGGCATTCGGAGTTTACATTTGGGACATGGGTGCCATGGTGGCGTGGCGGGGGATTTGCCTCCGATATGATGGACGCTCCCATCGGGCGATTCAGTGGAATTGTCCGTCCTGGGTTTGGCGGCGGTACCGTCAAGCAACATAGCGGAACGCTGGCATCGGATGGCACCCACTGGCTGCATGTCGATGTTGACTCGATCCGTCCCGCAAGTCCGGTGACCGTGACTGCCACGGCAAGCATCCAGGATGTCAACCGTCAGGCACGAACGACGACAGCGACGCAGCTTGTTCACGCAGCCGATACCTATGTTGGGGTGCATTTTCCGGTTACATTTGTCGATGCTGGCCAGTCCTTCAAGGTTTCGACCATTGCTGTGACACCGGATGGCAAAGTCGTTCCAAATGCCGTTATCCGTCTGAAGGCATTCCGTAAAGTTTGGGGCCTCGATGTCGGCGAGTACAAAGAGACAGAGCGCGATGTCGTTGCGTGGACGGTTTCTGGTGGCCGCCGGATGGAGACATCGGTGGTACCTCAGCAACCCGGTTCGTGGACGCTGGTCGCAACCATCACCGATACCAAAGGCCGGACCAACCGCACCGAGCGCACCTTTTGGGTGTCCGGTGAGGATAAGCTGGTCCAAAGCCAAAAGCAGCTCGGACAGGATGAGCTGACCATGATTCCGAGTAAGCCTGAGGTTAGCGTCGGCGGCACCGCCGAAGTCTTACTGCAGGCACCTTACGGACCAACCGAGGTGTTGATTCAGGTGGTTGGACGCAATGTACTTACGACCCAGCGGATGACCCTTCGTCGTGGCGGGACAGTCATCAAGCTCCCTGTCACGGAAGAGTGGCTGCCAAATGTCACACTTCAGGTCCACGGTGTTGGGAGCAAATCCCGCGCCGGTGCGGCAAAGGGCGTCATACAACCGGCCTTTGCGAATGGAAGCATCCCAATCAAGGTTAGCAAAGCCGAGAAAAAGCTTGTGGTAACGCTTAGCCCTGAGCCGGCGGCTATCGAGCCTGGTGGGGCAACCAAGATTGGCGTGATGGTGCGTGACAGCGCCGGTAAACCTGTCGAAGGCGCGGATGTCAGTGTTGTCGTCGTGGATGACTCTGTGCTTAGCCTCGCTGGCTGGGTGCTTGGTGACCCACTTGCAGCGTTTTACCCTGAGCGCTACGCGGGTGTACAGACATTACAGCTGCGTTCTTGGCTGAAGCTTGAAGACCCGAATTTGGTACCTGCCAATGACAAAGCCAAGTTTCAGAACGGAGCGATGTTTGGCGGGATGCCAGGTGGCGGTGGACGTGGCGGAATAGTTGCAGAGGCATCCCGGATGGCAGTGGCTGACTCTATTCCGGCAAGTGCGGCACCGATGATTGATGGAGATCAAGGGATTCCGCGTAAACAACGGGATGGCGATGCACCTGCGGAGCTCATCCGTGAGCGTGTTAATCTAGACCCCCTTGCCGTGTTCAGCACGGATAATCAAACGGATGCCAAAGGTCAAACGACGGTTCCAGTAACCGTTCCGGATAACCTCACAAGGTACCGGATTGCGGCTGTAGCGGCGACGGTTGATCAATTTGGCACGAGCGAGTCACAGCTGCTGGCGCGCCTGCCACTCATGGCACGCTTGTCAGCTCCGCGCTTCCTGAGTTTGGGAGACCAGTTTGAGTTGCCGGTTGTGGTGCAAAACCAGACGGAGCAGCCGATGACGGTGGATGTGGCTGTCCGCGGAGTAAACACAGCATTTACAAAGGGTCGAGGCCGGCGCGTCTCGATTCCTGCGGGTGATCGGGTGGAAGTTCGCTTCCCAGCCGAGTCCATCAAGCCTGGGACGGCAAAGTTTCAAGTGGCTGTTGTTGCTGGTCGCTACGCGGATGCCCAGTCGGTCTCAATTCCGGTCTTTACCCCCGCGAGCAGCGAGTCGTTTGCCACGTACGGCATTGTGGACGCCGGTGCCACGCTGCAATCGGTACAGCTCCCTAAAAATGTCCGGCTCGACCAGGGTGGCCTGGATATCACGACTACCAGCACGGCGCTGAGCGAGCTCACGGATGCGGCAATTTATCTCCATGAATATCCATTTGGATGTGCAGAGCAGATCGCGAGCCGTGTGATCAGCACCGTTTCGCTGCGGGATATTCTGGTGGCGTTCAAGGCGCCAAATGTGCCATCGGATGCCGCGATGAATGCATCCCTCGAGGCTGACATTAAGCGTCTCTCCGAGCTCCAAAACACGAGTGGCGGCTTTGGATTCTGGACACGTGGTGAGCGTGAATGGCCGTACTTGGGTGTGCACGTTGCCCATGCTCTAGTACGTGCAAAGGCAAAGGGCGTGAAAGTCCCTGATGCGATGTTGAATCTCAGCCTGGCCTATTGTGCCGGGATTGAGAACCACATCCCAGCGGAGTATGGCGTGCAGGCAAAGCGGATGATTCGTGCATATGCCTACTATGTGCGGTCGCTGTCCGGCACCGATGTCAGTGCGGATGCAACACGTTTGTTGACGGCTGTTCCCCTTTCTGAGCTCGGTCCCGAGGCTGTTGGATGGTTGGTGAGCGCATCAGCGGGTGGCAAGGGAGCGGATACGGGGAAGGCCCGGGATGCCGCATTGGCGTGGTTTGACCGCTCCGTTACGCAGACGGCCGGTTCGGCTCACTTTGCGTTCAGCTATGGCGACAATGATTGGTTTGTACTGGCGAGTAACCGCCGCGCGGATGCCATCGTCCTGGATGCCATAATCGCTGTACAGCCGAAGAACGACCTGATTCCAAAGTTGGTTCGCGGTCTTCTGGATGGTCGTCGCAATGGAATCTGGGGCAATACACAGGAAAATGTTTGGAGCCTGCTGGCGTGCGACCGTTACTTCCGAACGTTTGAAAATGTCACACCAGACTTCGTTGCCCGCGTTTGGCTTGGCGAGACCTATGCAGGAAGCTCTGTCTTCAAGGGACGGAGCGCTCAGCGTCAGCTGATTTCTGTGCCAATGCAGGACATCGCCAAAATAATCGGCAAGCCTGGCGAAACAAAGCCGCTTACGCTTGGACATTCCGGCCCAAATAGTCCGATGGGCGCCGGGCGAATGTACTATCGCCTTGGTCTCCGTGTTGTCCCGGAAAATCTACAGTTACCGGCAAGTGACCAGGGCTTCCGTGTCGAGCGGGTGTACACAGGAATCGATGATCCAAAGGATGTGACAAAGTCATTGGATGGCAGTTGGGTGATCAAGGCTGGGGCCAGAGTGCGGGTAACTGTTACGGTTGTAGCGACAACGCGCCACTACCACGTCGCTGTTAGCGATCCGCTACCGGCGGGCCTTGAGCCTGAGTTCGCACAGACATCCCCAGTCATCTACCCGCCTGGCGGTTGGTGGCGTGGCTGGTGGAGTGGTTGGGAGCATACCAACCTGCGGGATGACCGTGGGGAGGCGTTTACCAGCTTGCTTTGGGAAGGCGTTCATACGTTTACCTACACAACGCGGGCTACGACACCGGGCAAGTTTGTCGTGCCTCCAGCGAAGGCCGAAGAAATGTATGCGCCAGAGACATTTGGACGTTCCGCAGGCACAAAGGTGCAGATTGTCGAGTAAACGCGGTACTTAATGGCATGAACTGGCAAATCTGGGTTGCAGCAATCTCGATTGTGCCGGTTCTTGCCATCGGGTTTGTGGTGGCGGAGCTGATAATGCGGATGCATCCACGTCGGGGCAAGCGTCCGGACGTTCAAAATCCAGAGCTAGCTCGTGTGTATCCAAAACGGCTGACAATTGTGGTTGCCGGGGGACGTTACATTAGCGGGAGCCCATGGTGGCTGGCATTGCGGATGGGCAAGCTGACCCTGTCAAGGGCTGGTGCTATGGACTACTTGCTCATTATCGGGGAACGCGGAACGGTTCTCGTGGGCGAGCTTGATACTTGGTAACTGCTAAGCTGTACGCGCATCAATATCGCGCTGAATCGCATCCAATAACGCATTCAAGCCCTTGTCAACAGACAGAATACGCTTTGGTGGATTAGCCAGCATTTGCATTAGGAGCGGAGTCTGCTCGGCTGGGATGATGGTTAGGTCGAGCGGAGTGATGGCGCGTAGCGCTGTTCGGTGACCGACGCCATTCACAAAGTCGATAAACGCCATAATCCAGACACTGGCTTCATCAACGGGAAGCCCTTCATTCACAAGGGTTGTTATCATCCACTCACGAACGATGAATGATTGCTCATTGGATGCTGGTCTTGTGAAGATAAGGGGTGCTGCTTTTGGATGCTCTGTTGCAACGAGCAGCTGACCGTAAGCAAACTGGAGGAGATCACTTCTCCAGCTGCCAGTGCGCTGTACCGGCCGCGTGTCATCGATAAGACCGGCAACCGCATCGAGGAGGGAATCTTTCGATGGGTAATAGTGGTAGAGAGCCATGGGCTGGACGGAGAGGCGGGCGGCCAACGCGCGCATGTTTAACTGGTCAATGCCATTTTCATCGATAAATGCCAACGCCGTCTGCACAATCAAGTCGTGGCTGAGGCGTGCCTTGCGGGTTTTTGTGGTTCCCATGTTGCGTTCGCTCTGCATATGCTTAGTATACATTGTATGATTTGCTGTACTTTGTACAATATTTTGTGAGGTTTCGGGCGATACGATACGTTTTAGGAAAAACAGAATGATTGTCGTTGATGCACTGGTCAAGGAGTACACCGGGCCAAAAAAACAGGTGACACGCGCTGTAGATTGCGTGTCGTTTACGGCACAACCCGGTGAGATTTTTGGGCTCCTCGGACCAAATGGCGCAGGAAAGACCACCGTTCTGCGGATGCTTGCGACCATCCTTCAGCCAACGAGCGGGACAGCCGTCATCGATGGCACCGATATCCGTGAAGACCCTCTCAGTGTGCGCAGGAAAATCGGGTTTCTGACCGGTGCCGCGGGTCTCTATGACAGGCTTACGCCCATCCAAAACCTGATGTATTTCGGCCGCCTGCATGGGATGCACGATGACCGGATAAAGCGACGTATCGATACGCTTGTCGATAAGCTGGACATCGGCAGGTATGCATCCCGGACCTGTGACAAGCTCTCCACTGGCGAGAAGCAGCGTGTGGCCATCGCCCGCGCGATGTTACATGACCCCCGTGTTCTCTACTTTGATGAACCGACAAGCGGCCTTGATGTCCTAGCTGCCCGTACCGTGATGAACTTTCTTCGTGAGTGTCGTACAGAAGGACGAACGATTTTGTTCTCAAGTCACATCATGGCTGAGGTCGAAGCCCTTTGTGATCGTCTGACGGTCATCCACTGCGGAGTTGTCACCGCCACCGGGACCATCCCCGAGCTGCGGGAGCGAACCGGTGCAACCACCCTCGAACAGCTCTTTCTGCGCTGTATTGGTGAAGATCACGACTCCCTGATGAACATCCCACACCCGAAAGGCAGCGCAAAGTAATGTCACATCACAACTTTTCTGAACGCCTCACGGGAGGTGCCCGATGAGCTGGAAGGTCGTCTTCGCCAAAGAGTTCACCGAAGTGATGCGCGATAAGCGCATGCGCTTTCAGATTTTCATTTCTCCGCTGATTGTCACACCGCTCATCCTCGCCGGTATCGGAACGATGGCAAAGCGCGAAGCCAAGGAGTCCCAGGTACGCACAGCCATCGTTGCAACGGTTGGATTTGAAAGCGTTCCAAAACTGGCCGCTTCCTTGGAAGCAACCAAAAAAGATGCCATGCGCTTTGTGTCATCCGATGAGTTCTCAGTGGAAAGTGGCATTCGAGCACGTAAATTTGATGCTGCAATCGTGCTCCCATCCGATGCCGCAGAGCGTGAGCAAAACGACCAGACAATACCGGTGCAGGTACGTTTTGATGTTGCAAACGAAGACTCACGCGTTTCCGGGATGAAGGTCAGTGAGTTCCTTCGGAAGCGTTCTGAAAATATTGGTGCTGAGCGCCTGATGGAGGCCGGGTTTTCGCAGCAGCTTGCAAAGCCTATCGATGTCGGAGAAGTACCTGTGAAAGGGAATGGTGGCAAGGGCGTCCTGATGATGTCGATGATGCTGCCTTATATGCTGGTACTTTACGCCGTTGTCGGTGGACTTTTTGTTGCCAATGACTCGGTCGCTGGGGAGAAGGAGCGCGGCACGCTTGAGAGCCTGCTCGTGACACCGATCAGCCGTGAGGAGCTGGCGCGTGGAAAGTTTGCCGCTGTGGCTGCGGCAGCTCTTGTCTCTGGAATCCTGTCCCTTGCGGGGATGCTCTGGCCGTTTTATGTAAAGCTCGGCGCATTCTCCTGGATGACAGAGGGCGGCGCTGCGTTTACAGGCTTCCAAATTGCATCAATGGCGCTTGTCCTCGTACCTCTCTCAGCCATGGGGGCGGGTATTCTGCTGACGATTTCAACCATCGCTCGAAACCAAAAAGAAGCACAAACCTGGCTTGGTCCGGTGATGATGGTGGTGTCAGTGCTCTCGATGATGTCGATGATGATGCGGCCTAATACATCGGTGCTTGTGGCGGCGGTCCCGATGCTTGGGCCGGCACTTGTGCTCAAGCAGGCATTGCAGTCCATTATCAATCCGGCATTTATCGGAATCGCTGCTGGGTCATCTGTTGTTTATGCAATTCTTGCGGTGTGGCTTGCTGCTCGGATGTTTATGAAGGAGTCTGTACTTCTTCGCACCTGATTGAGCTGATGTTTCGCAATTGTGGTTGGTCTTAGGAAGGGTGTTGATTGATGTTGTTTCGTACGTTTGATGGCCTGACAAAGGCGCAGCGCATCCGGGCTTTTGAAACGATTTGGTCCCGCGTGAAAACACGCCACTGGGATGCGCGAAAGGTCGGTGCAAGTTGGGATGCCGTCCGCAAGGCTTACCGCCCGCGCGTTGAGAAGGAACAGTCAAATTCAGCGTTTTACAACCTGATGCAGCAAATGGTTGGAGAGCTTGGACAGTCCCACTTTGGAGTGATTCCACCCGAGGCAGATGTCACTTCCGAAGCGCAGAGTGTGACCCATGGCACGGGTTGGCATGGGATGCACATCCGAAATGTCTACAACGAGCCGGTTGTTGTCGAGGTTGAGCGCGATTCGCCTGCGGCACAGGCTGGTGTAAAGGCTGGCTGGGTGATTGAGAAGGTTGGTGATACAGCCGTCCGCGAACGCCTGAAGAAAATCTTCACGATCAAGCAGCGCATCGGGATGACGAACGTGATGTTCGCGACCGCGGCTGGGCAGATGACAAAAGGGCCGATTGGCACCGCGATGAAGTATGCCTTCCGTGATGCTAGCGA